>Ga0180120_10000190_pt1 | contig 31498 bp, 50 predicted proteins | sample CPBDNA_3_FD_129677 | JGI IMG/M metagenome (GOLD analysis project Ga0180120, IMG submission 129677) | Freshwater to marine salinity gradient microbial communities from Chesapeake Bay, USA - CPBay_Spr_31_0.2_DNA (version 2) (version 2) | ecosystem: Environmental > Aquatic > Marine > Coastal ... | reverse complement strand
TCTGGTTTCTCCTCTATTTTTTATCCAAACTAAATCTGGTTGAAATCCTACTCCTGTAACATTTTGTTCTGAGGAGTTTGATGTTCCGTTACCAGTATATAAAACAGTATTAAAATGTTCTGAAACGTTTGTAGCAGGTGTATATTCGTGGTTAGTTATGTCAATCCACTCTGAACCGTCTCCATCGTAGCTATCTACATCATTAGCATCTAAATGAAGTATTAATCCTTCTTCTTGATTCCCAGTTCCTGCTCCACCGTTTCCTGCTGCTGCAACCTCTGTATCTATAAGTCTTTCGTTAATCGCCATATAAGGGATTTAAAAGTTAATATCGTACTTCAAAATAGAAGCCTTTGTAGTAAGTGCGTTTATTTCGCCTTCTTTAGTTGTTACACTTGTTCTTATACCATCACGTTCTGTTACTACGTCAGAAGGTATATCAGTACCTTTTTCAGCCTTTCTAATAGCATACCAGTCAGTAGAGGATAGTTTATCATAGGCAACTTTTTTAAGCTCCTCTATACGCTTTGTTTTAAGTTCCGATACTGTTTCAGAAATTACCTTCGTTTTCTTATCGTAGGTAAATACTTCTTTTGTAGCTTCGTTTCCATCAATATCAGTATAGGAATAAGCGTTATCAAAGTGTAGGTTATAGAGAACTTCTGTTACAGGGTCGTAACTTGGTTCTATTACATCAAAGAAATCTAGAGATTCTAGTTCATCTGCTGTTAATCTCTTTGCGTTCGTAATTGTTCTACCTGACTCAAATAACGTGTCTGGTATTTGTGAGTATTTTACTATTTTACCTGCTTCTAATCTTGCTTTCATTATGCTGTGTAATTTGAGATAGTAGCAAAAATTTCAGTACTACCGTTAGTTGATATTAATTGAATTACATTAGTTGCTGTACCCGAATAAGTTCCGTTTAATGTCTTAACTCCACTAGGAAAAGTAAGAGAAAAATCTCCACTTATAACTAAAGTTTTAACCATTCCTGTTTCCACGTTAGAAAACGTTAATGTAGTGTTTGCTGAAAGTGTTTTAGTAAATACTGATGCTGAACTAAAATCTACATCAGAAGCTGAAATAGATGCGCTAGTAGTAAATTCACTTCCTAACTTTGCGTTTGTGATTACATCGTTTGCTATAGTTAAAGCAGTAGAACCTGTTACGTCTCCTGTATGGGTTGCGTTTGTTATTTTTGCAGTATTTGCTGTGATTTCTGTATTAATTGAATCAGCTAATTTTTCAGTTGTTACTGCATCATCTGCTATTTGGTTTGTTGTAACAAAATTATTACCGTAAACCTCATCGAAGTTATTATTTAATTTGTCAAAGGCAGTTCTTAACGGGTCTCCTGTACCATCGTTTGCTACACCACCTATATTTACTGTTTGTTTTGCCATATTTTTAAACTAATGAAAAGTCTGCTGTTAATGTAAGACTATCTGATTTATATATTAAACTATCTACTGTTAATGCTAATGTTTCTATTTGACCCGCTACTATTGAACCTAAAAAACATAAAGGAGAAGTTAAAGCAGGTATTGATTCTGCTATTGTATTGTCCTCATCTCCAAATTCTGTAAAACAATATATTTGACCCCAACCTATGCTATTTGACATACTTATATAATGATTTATTTATTTTTTCAAGATATTTAGTCAATTTAACTACATTATCTTTTTTTGGTTTGTATTTGTTTTTTATAGTACCCATCCACTAAAATTAGAATCTCTATCTGGATGTACATCATCGTTTGTATTTGAATTGTACTCTGGATATAAAGAATTATTAAAACTTAAATGGTCTATTAATCTATCAGTATAATATTGTGCTGTATCTCTTTCTTTTTCCAACAAGTAATCTACTTCTTCTTTAGAAGCATTTTCTGAGTTTTCGGAACTTTGTTTAAATACACCTTTGTTTGCTATATTATATGCTGCAAATGGTAAAAACTCCACCATAGCCCAATGAATTAATGCAGGTTTTATTTTATCGTTTACTAATGTTAAATAGTCTCCTGTTAAAGTGTTTCCTATTATTTTAGACTGTATTGCTCTAAATAAATCTGTACCTAAATAGTTTTGAATGTGTTTATCTTGTGCTATTTTAACGTACTGAATAAATTTATCTGTATCAACATTTCCGTTCATAGCAGTAAACTTAACTACATCTTTTCCTGTTATTAATAGTGCTTCTGCCATTTCTTATTTATTTACGAATCCTTGATTAGGCATATCCTTTGGCTTCATTGAAACCTCTTTTTCATTTACAGGATTGAATCCTTCTTTTCTTGCTTTACCAGTCGATATATTAGGGTCTTGGTTTTTTAAATCTCCCTCTGTTTTACCACGAAAGGTTTGTCTCAGCCATTTATGATGACATCCACCTCCGCCTTTATATAACCAAATAGAATAAGTGTCAGCACCTGCTAATCCCCATCCTTTATTTACAGGTCTTTCGCTCATTTTTATAATATCTTCTTTTCTGTAAAGTTTATTTGCTTTTACCATTAACTTGCAAAATTCTCTACTATTAGCAGAAGTTGAACTAGGACTATATTTGTATCTTACTTTAAATTGTACTCCGTTTACTTTTTTATCTTGTTTAGATTTTGTGTTCGGTAAAGCTGAACCTGTTGAAGCTAAACCTATCATTTTGTCAAGTGCTTCTTCTTGGTCGTAGTCTACTTCTCGTTCGTCAACTAATTCCCATTCGTCAAGATTTTCTTCTTCTCCAAACTCATTTAGTAAATCAAACATCTCTTTGTCATCAAAAGACTCTTCCTTAGCCAATTTAACACCTGTTTCTTCCTCCCTAGCTTCATCTGTAATGGCATTATCAGTTTCTATAAATTCAAGCGGCTGTAGGGTCTTAAAATACAGTTTTAAACTAATACCATTTACTGCTAGTATTTGGTCAATAGAGTCAATGATTAAATCTTGGTAAGGTCTTATAGTAATGTTTTGAAATAATAAAGAAGCTGTTCTAATTTCATCTGCATTATTTCCTAATCCACTATTTCCTGTTCTTATTCCTAAAAGTAAAGGAGATGTAACTCGATGTGATACCATCAACTTATTTGCACATTCAGTAGACAAATATTCGTAGTGCGCAGGTGCATCGTTTAAAGGAACATCATCTATTGTAGTTTTACTTTCAGCATTGTTGTTAAAAGCTATAATTACTTTTTCCCCTCTTGCACCAGTTAGTTTGTGCATTACATCGTTCTTAATGCTTAACTGTTGTTCTGAATCTGGAATACCGTTATTGAAGTTTACTACTTTAGTACCACTAAATCCGTTTTGTACATCGTTTATTAGATAGTCAGATACTTCACTTTCTAATTCTGCATAAGCTAATGCACCTTGATAATCTACAGGACAGTAGTAGTCAAAACCAGAAACGTATTTTTTAATGATTTTTATTTCGGGTTCTTTTCCGTTACCAAAACCAAATGAAGCAATTCTTTTAGGTTTATCGTTAGGCTTTATATTTGCCCAATCGTGAAAATAATAATATGCTTCAATATCTCCTTCTTCATTGCATTTTTCAGCTCTTAAAGTTTGTCTTGGAAAGTGTTCACTTCTTACTACTTTACCGTCTTTGTATAATACTTGAAATGATGCTTCTCCAAGTAATTTTAAATCTAAAGAAACTTTCTTTAAACAATCGTTTTTAAACATAGAACGTAAAGCAGCATATTCATCAGTTTTAGAACTACTATCTAAAGCATCTAAACCTTTTCCGTAAATCATATTACTGATTCCGTTTATAATTGCGTTGTTTGTAGTAGAGTTTGTATAAAGGTCTATTAAGTAGTTGTAATAGTTATTATCGTCTCCATAGTTTACCCACTCTTTACGTTTATCTTCTGAGACTCTAGGTCTATTGTAAGTAGATAAATTTACTATATGCAAACCGCCTTGTTTATTATTATTGTTTCTTGCCATTATAATACTATAAATTCATTGTCTTGGTTATGCTCTGTATATTCCGTATTATTTACGCTATAAGCAGAAACCGTTTGATTAGTACAAAATATTTTATCTTTAAAAATAACATTATTTCCCTCTTTAATTTCAAGGTTGTAAGTTGTATCTTCTAGTAGTGTAAACGTGTCTGTATATTGATAATAATAATCTACCTCTGCAAAAGAAGTAGTAGTATCATTATACACTTCCTTGTTTGTTGTTTCGTTTTTAATTATAACCGTATATGTAGTTCCGTTTATATAAGAACGTGGTATAAAACTAAAAGTTTGATTGCTATCTATTTTTTGTAGTATAATCATATATATACAATAAAAAAACTTTTGTTTTGTTAAATACAAAGCATAAAAAAAGGGGCAATAAAGCCCCCTTAATTATAAAGTAATATTTCTATTAAGAATTAGAACCTTCTGTTACTGTTACAGTAGCACTACCCATACCAGCGTAAGGGTCAGCTGCTGTTGGTGCATCTACAAAGTTTGCAGGTTGCAATTCAGAAGCACTAAATGTCAATGTATATCCAGATAGGTCAGCCATTGCTCCACCTGTAACAATAGTTCCACCAGTTACTTCTGCACCGTGTTCTAGTCCCATTACGAAAACGTTTCCGTTATAGTCCTCAACTGCAATGTGCGGTCTGCCATAAGCTAATAACTTAATTTCTTTGTTATCTTCTTTTGATAGTTTCTTTAAAGTTAAATTTAAAGTTTGCTCAAAGTAAGTAGTTCCGTTTTCACGAGAACTTGTTATAGATTGTTCAAATGAAGAACCACCTTTTAATTCATATTTATAAGCAGTAAAAGTTCCTGAAAGGTCTGTAATTTGGTCGTCCGTTTTGGTTACAGTTCCTAAGTCTCCAAAGTCTGTAAAATAAACCGCTTTTAAACCACCAACTACATCTTTGCAAGGTTCTTTTCTACCTCTAGTTAAATCACAAGCCATAGTTTTTTTGTATTAAAAAAGGGTGGATAGGCACATTGGCTTACCCACCCCTTTAAGATTAATTATTATTCTTAGTTTGCAGAGTTAGTAATACCGTAAGTTACGATATCTTCTACAACTCCGTACTGTACTCCTGCAGAGAATCTCATTACGATACGTACATTGTCAGAACCATCAAGGTCAGCCATATCTAAAACCTTTACTTCGTTTTGGTCAGATAATAAACCTGTTCCAAAGAAGATGTTAGATTTTTCAGCCGCTACTGCAGTATTGTCTGCAAGTCCGTTAGCCATAAATAATTTTACTCCATCAAAGTAAACTGGAGAAATATCTTGGTTAGTTCCTTTTCCATCGTAACCGTTAGCTCCTAAACCAGATGCTCCGAATCCTCCTAATGCTCTTGAATAAGCACGGTAGATGTTTTGAGATACATAAATATGTAAATCTTCGCTTCCGTAAAGTGTAGAAGGAATAGCATCAACGATTTTTCCTAGTTCAGCAATTACGTTAGAAGCTGTTACAGTTGCTCCTGCAATTTCTTGTGCTGCTGGTAAACCTGCATCTAAAGCTAGTAAAGTTGTTAAACCGTTAAATTGTCCGTTAGTTGCAGTATCTCCACCCCAAATAGATTGCTCTGTTTTTTGTGCTACTTTTGCAGATACGTGTGCAATTAAGTAATCAGCTAGTGCTGGTGGTAAATCGTGATGAGCAGATAATCCCATAGTCATTGCCTCCCAGTCAGAAACAAAGTCTTTCTTACAAAGTTGTAAGTTTACTTGTTGAAATTCTGGCTCAAGAATACGCTCTACCAAAGTAATTGTAGAAGTCGGGTCGAAATCACATCCTGCATCTTTAACGATTGCATCAGTAGATAATTTCTTAATTACTTCTTTAAATTTTACATTTGGTTTTACTGTAATCCCACCATTTTCAATAGTGTTACCGCTTAATAAAGCAGCTGAAATGATTTGACCTGCTGATTCTCCAGCGTAAGTCGTAGTTATACTTGTAGTTGTTGCCATTTTTATTATTTATTAAATTTATTCATTTTTGCTAGTACTCTATCTAATGTAGTTGCACTTCTTTTTTGAGCGTAAAGATTTAGTTCTTTATTCGCTTCCGCTTCGGGGTTGTGGTTTACTTTTTCAACTTCTGAAAGTTCTTCCTTTACCTCCTCAACAATATTTTCCACAGTTTCTTCAACTGATAATTCATCTTTCTTGTCAATCATTGCTTTGATTTCATCAATCATAGATTTAACCTCTGCAAGGTCTTCTTTAGTAGCGTAAGCCATTTCTTCTTTTTCTTCTTCGGCTGCTTCTACTTCTTCCTCTACAGATGCTTCTTCTGCTGGTGCTTCTTCTTCTGCTCCAATAGATGCAATGATTCCTTCTTCTTCTACAACAAGTACTTGACCATCTTCTAATTTATAGTCTCCTACTGGTAGTGCTACACGCTCATCTTCAGTTACAATAAATACTTCTTTACCTTCAGCAAACTCGTCCGCCTCGATAACAGTTCCATTCTCTAAAGTAGCCTGTGCTAATTGAACCTCTTCCGATTCAATCGAAAGTAGTTCTTTTGCTTTGTTTAAAATTTCTGTCGCTTTCATATATATATAATTAATTATTTATAGTTTTGTTACATTTTTAGTTTGCTGATTCACAATCTGCACAGTCATCGTATTGTACTGATGCACTATTAACGTGTATTCCTTCTGCGTGTGAAGTACTATCAATAGTATAACACTCGTTGTGATTATTTTCTAATCTTAAATAATACGTTTTACCTACAGTTAATTGGGTGTCGTGTATATGAACGTGATGTGTATGTTGGTTAGAACAAGCTGTAACGTTATATCCATACCAAACTCCAGTTAAAATCTCTTTTGTAATACTTCCTATTCCTTGTGCTTGAAAGCTACCATCACAACATTTCCGTGAATACTTTCCATTTTTACATAAACAGGCACGTTTGTTATTTTGTGGGCTTGGTATTTTACTCATTCTCTAAACTTTTTAGTTTTGATTCAGCCCAAGATTTAGCACTTTTACCACCCCATAGTAAATAAGATATATATCCACAACTTTCAGTATCTCCTTTTTCGTAATAAACCTCTGCTCTACTTAAATAGCTAAACATTCTTTTAATGGTTTCTACTGTTATTGGTTTTCCTTTTGCTAATTGTTGTGCTCTTATTTTTCCAACTTGTGTAGCACATTTATTGTCTACTTTTTCATTTAATTCAATACCACGTTTAGCATTGTTTTTAACTGAGTCTGGATAATCTGAATAACTTTCTAAATCGTAATCTTCTCCGTTTAAAATTGCTGTAAGTTGCTGTGTTATGTACTGTCCTTCTTCTTCTTCTATTTTAGATAATTCGTTAGACTCATTAGGTCTTTCTAATTTATCTGCAAAGTAGCCTTCAATACTAAATCCTTTTACTTTTCCTGTTTTAACGTAATCGTTCCAAACATCGTCATTTAAAACTTTCATTGATAACATCCAAGTTCCTACAGGTAAATCTAAACCGTAAAAATTAGACTTGTCATTTTCTTTGTCCTCTACTATCCAACTTTCAACTGCACTTAAACCAGTTAAAGGTACATTGTGTTCTAATGTTGAGTTGTTTTGATTACCACGTATAAAAAATAATTCAGATGCTTTCCTTACAGTATCTTTTGAGAAATAGATATAATATTCTTTATCTTCATTACGTCTGTAAATAGGTTTATTAGGAACTAGAGCAGCACCCATAAGAATACGCTTTTCTTTGTTCACTTCTGCAAATTTAACTTGTTCAGTTTTTAATGCAACAAAGTCTTCTTCGATTGCTGGATTTTCTACTATCGATACTGCTTCTATTCCAGAAACGTCATCGTTTTCATCTATAAATAATTCTATTATATCCATATTAATACAATACTTTTTTAGTGTTTTTGTTAATTATCCTATAGAAGCCGATTCCACTATATTTCTTTCTAATGCTTGTGCATTGCTTACTTCGTTTGTTACTACAAAGGCTTTTACAGGTTGTTTTTCTTCTTGTCCTATAGATTGTGCTAATTGGTTTGTTTCAGATGCTCCAACAACATTAAAAGACGGTGGTACAGGCGAAGATACTACTCTACTTGGTGCAGAAATACTAGAACCACCTCCACCTTTTCCGCCTGGTGTTTTAGTAGACGTAATTTGTTTTACTGTTGCAATACCAGAGCTAATTGCTGAGGCTGCTGCTATAGCACCTAATGCAGGACCAACAATCGGAATACCAGCCAATGAACTAAACGCAGATTGAGCACCTTTGTAGGTTTCTATTGTTGCCTGTGCTACAGCTGCTGCTTTACCTGCATCACTACTTTCTCCAAGAAGCCCAGAGATACTTCCTAAAGTACTAGAAGCTAAATCTAACTTTTGGTCTGAAGTTAATTTGTCTGTTTTTATTTCTTTTTTAGCCTGTTCGGTTTTTAAAGCAGATGTTACATCAATAGTCTTTATAGTAGCTTGTTCTTGTTTACCTAAACTATTGCTTAATATTTTATCTAAAGACTCCCTTTGTGATTGAAACTCATTAATTTCTGCTTTTCTTTGGTCTGCTAATGCTTTACTTGCAGCCTTTTCTTCATTTATAGCACCAATTATTTGACTTGTTACTTCTTTTTGTTTCGTTAGTCTTTGAGTGTCTAGGTTAATTAACTCTGCTTTTAAATTTGCTTCTTCTGCCAGGTCCTCTGATGAACTTTCACTTAACGTGTTTGATTGTTCTTTTATTTCGAGTCTTAGTTTTGCAGCTTCAATTTCTTTGTCTGTTATTTCTTCTTCTAATCTTCCTGCTTCTTTTAAAAATTCTATTCGTTGTGTAGCTGTATATGTTTCTCTATCTGCAGCCTTTTCCAAAAGGTCAGCTCTTTTTCTATTTGCTTCTGCTCTTTCTACAGTTAACTGTCTTTCTATTTTAGTTAACTCAGCTTGTTTGTCAGCTAGTTCTCCTTGTAGTGCTATTTCTTTTTTGGTTTCTTCTCCGAAGTTTTTCATTCGGTTTGTAGCTTCTTCAAAAGATTTAGCTGCATCTTCAAGATTACCAGTTAATAAAGAAAATACACTTTGACTTAAACTGTAAATTATATCAGTAACATTCCCAGCAACAACTCCAATTTGAGAAAGTATTTTATTTAATTTATTTGCTCCTTCTTCACTATTATTAAAGTTTGCGGCTAAAGTTCCTACAGCAACAACGAAAGCACCAATACCAGTAGCAATTAATGCAGTTTTCATAGCTTTCAAACTGATATTACCAGTTTTAATAGCCTTAACCATATTCATTAAACCTGTATAACCACCACCAGTTAGTTTATCCATTGCACCGCCAAATGCACTAATCTCTTTTTTAGTTTCTTTTGACGTTTCCCCAATATCTTTAACTCCTTCATCTACATTTTGTAAACCCTTGTCTAGTGATTCTAAGTCTTTCTTTGCAGCGTTTGCATTTACTTCTACAACAACTTCTTTTATAATCGGCATAATTCTAGTTTTAATATTTTATAACCCTCTTTAAATGTTTCAGGTAGTTTGTTTTTACCTAATGCTATATGAGTAAGTTCTCCTATCTCTTTTTCTCTTTTTGCTATCTCTAACATTTGTATTATATTTTCAATCATACGTTTTTATATTCTTTGTAATCCGTTATCTGCCCTTACTTCGGTAGTGTCAGCAGTAACAGTTGAATTATCAATAGTTCGTGCTTCATCTTTTTGGTTTGCTACTGCAGAAACTGTAAACTCACTAACCTCATTAATTAATTCTAAAGAAGAAAGTCCATTTTCAAAGTTTGTACTTATAGTATTTATTTTATATAAATTATTAAATACAATAATCCTATCTTGTAGCTTTAAATTTGAAATCACTTTTAAAGGTAGGTATGCTTTAAACTTACTAATCCTTCTGTTTTCTGAAAAAGTATCTACTATGTAATTTTTATAGTAGGTATCAAATAAAGATTTATCTGCATTAGTTCTTAAATACTCATTCTTTTCAGAACCAAAATTTAAGGTTTTACTGTCCGTTAAAGGGTCTGCTGAATTACTTGGTATATAATAAGCGTTTAATGTAGATTGATTTCCACCAACTCCATCTAAAAAAGATATTGGATTTAAAACTCCTACACTATCATCTTCACGCATTGCGTAAAATAATAATGGTTTACCTATATACGGGTCCTGTTTAATATCTACACTATAACCCCATTGTACAGTAGTAAATAAATTAGAACCACTATCTTTTATTCTTTCAAATTTTTGATTCTCAAACGGTAATTTTACATCATAAGTAGAACCCTGTGCAGAACCTAAATTAGTGTATTTTAAAGAACCCCATTCTTGATTAAATTGTTGTTTATGATTTGCTGCAAAGAAACTTTTTGCTTCATTGTAACTAAAATTTATTGAACTAAATGGTAAGGCTGAATTTACTTCTGAATCAGATTTATCTAAATATTCTGTAATATCGTAAGTAGATGTACTACTACTGTAAAAGTCATCTAATGGAAGAACCTTAATAACTCCTTCTTCAAAATATGCAGTAAGATTAAACATCTTAAATAAACCCATTAAGAAATTCATAACAGTTATGTCTGGCATCTCATTAGTTGCAATTACTTTGGGAGTTGAAGTATTTACATTTTCTGCAAACGCTTCAATCATTCTATAATTACCATCTGCATAAGAATCTTTTACACTCATTTTGACTGTGAATGTAGAAGAAGAAGAACTTAATAATTTTACACTTACCTTGTCAGAAGATATGCTTGTAGATTCTTGATTCCTATTCGGTGTTTGTAGTTTAAATCCATCACTCCACCTTAAAATATAATCTTGTCCTGTATGTTCAGAACTATGTATTATTTCATCATCATAATAAATAACCACCTCGTATTCTGCATCTGAATCAGTAGTAGCTACTTCAAGTGATAAATATCTATTTGCATCAAAAGGAATAGAAGTATTTTTAAAACTATCGTTAGTAAAAGAACCTGTATCTAAACCTCCGTTAGTTCTTATGATATTAGTCCAGTTATTTACCTGTATTGTGTTTCTTGCTTCTTCATCAAATATCCCACCTTTCTTTTTGTGTAACCAAAGATATAAATCCTTAATTGCATCGTTATCTAAACTAAAAAAGTCATTGCTAAACTTAATACCATATTTAAACTCGATAGCTCTTATAATAGCGTAAACTTTTACAGCTGGTTTTAATTGGTTATATACAACTCCTTTTGATGTACTTGTAGGGCTTAAATTAAACGTCCCTGCTACATCTTCAGAACTATTGTAATATAATCTATCGGTGTGAGTAATTAAAGGCACTATAAAGGCATCTAAAATGTTTTCTCCATTTACACTATAGTCTTGTCCGTTTTGTAATAAGTTAGAAATGTTTATTGCTGAATAGTCAATACTTAAACTTAATGGATTTAATGAGCTAATTTTATCAGTTCCAAATATATCTTTTAATGATACTAAGCTACCGTAGAATGTTATTCTATAATTTACAGGTCTGTTATCCTGCATCTGTACTCCTTCTAACTTTATCTTACCAGTTTTAAATGGTTTGTAGTTTATCGTTAGTGTAGCATCTTGTTTATGTCTTGCATCAAACCCTTTTATATTAAAATTATAGAAATGTTTAAACAGTTTGTTGTTTACAGTTGAAGCAGGTACGTTAAATGTTCTAGTAAAGTCTGTAAATACCTTATCCAAACTTTTAACATCTTGTATGCTTTGTTTAAGTACAACGCTTTCGTTATCGTGTAACTCTACTTCTTGACCCTCTATATATAATTGTAATGCAATCATTAACGTACATTGTTTATCTTGTTAAAAGCAAATTCAAAACCTATTGTATAATCTATCAACTTATCATTTAAAACCGTTTTAAGTGTCATATTTTTACTCGTAATGATAACAGGTAATGTTTTACCCTCCCATCTAATCCAAGCGTTTTCTGATAGGAATAGTTCTTCTAATGCACTATTGAAATCTTCTTTTACATAACCAGTATTTAAAGTAATTTTAGTTTTACCGTTTATGTTATAACGTTGTCTTTGACCGCTGTTTGTTGAATAGGTAACTGTTGAGGTCTGTATGTTATTTCTTTTGTAGGTCTTATCTGTTACGTCAAAACTTTCGGTAGTTTTCTTAAAGAAATATATATCTTGATATGCTCCAAGTTTATTTACAAAGGTAACTTTATACGGAGTAAATTTAGGCTCACATATATTATTTACTTTAACAGTTCTTAGTAAAGTAGTGTCATCTGTATCATAAACCGTGATAGTATCACTATTAGCAGGAATAGATATATATTGAATTTTTTGATTACTATTACCGTTATCTGTTATTTGTGTATCTGTTGAGTCTATTGTTACTTTCCCAACTCCCTCTGCGAATATTGGTAGTTTACCTGTAACATCTTCGGGTAAATATATATTATCAGAAGTTTGTAGTAAGTTAGTACTTAACTGTGGATTTATTTCTTCTTCAAAATGTCCATAGCCATCAAACGATAAATAATTAAATATTTGCGTTCCATTGCTTTCATATATTGCACCTGTATCTTCATCGTAATAATCTACAACTACTGAAACCCATTTAGCATTACAGGAATAATCATTGTTAAAATCATTTACTATATAGTCTTTTATTAATTGAGAAATCTCAACTACTATATTATCTTGACTTGAAATCCTATCCTTTTCAATTTGATATTTTAAATCAGAAGAAGTATAAGAACCTACAATTCCATTATATACATATAACTTTAAACCTATTTTTTTTAGTGCCATTTTTTATTTTTTTTATTATGCTACTCTACCTCCAGAACCATCTGCACCTCCCGAACAATTCCACAAAACAACTTCTTGTACAGTACCGTAGTCATCTATCTTTAATAAATAGAAATTATTTTGATTACTCACAAAGGCAGGTGTTTCGGAAAAAACATAATATTTATTACGTCCATTAAAACCAGATAGTCTATAACAAAAAGTATTACCTACTGTAGTTTTTAAGTCTTCAAAAGAGGATACGTTACTTAAAGCCTGTAATATAGAACCGTAACTTGTGGTAATTCCATTTTTACAAAAATCCTCTGGTCTATCAAATCCTGTATTTGCAAAGTAAAATGAAGTGTTACCACAATCTAAAAACGTTGCAGGTTGTGTTAAAATATATTCGCAATTTGTTATGTCAGCCCCACCCGAATTAGTATAACCAGATGCAGGTGGTGTTACCGTTAAATAAATTGACCTTGGAGTATTAACAGATACTTGTGCAAATTGTTGTGGTGTCCAGCTTACTAATGTACCTGAACCTAATGTTGGTGGTGCTATGTTTCCAGATTCTGAAATAAACCCTCCACTTGGCTGTATATCTGAACAAGAAAATGTTGGAACTACAATAGCAGCAGGTTGTGAATAAACTACATCACAATCAAAAGTACCTGTATTGCTGTAACCGTTAGGAATATTAAATCTATATGTAATTGTTTTATTTACGGCTGACCCTGTATTATTTGCACCTACATTTAAAGAGGTTGTTATATCAGTTGCGTTATATATTACTGCATTTAAAGTTCCTAGTGTCCAAGTGCCTTTGTGTACAGTTCCATCTTGTTCTATATTACCACCTGTTACATTTGCATCGTTACAATCATAAGCTACACAATTACCTGTTGAATGGCTAAAAGTGTTTGATATTGCAGTACAAGAATCAGAACCGTTAAACGCTCTTACAACTAAATCAACTGTATCACAATCTGTACTACTAGAAATAGTTAAAGTTTGGTTAGGTGCTGTACCTGACAAGACAGTTTGTATTGATGTACCTACTGGTGTATGTAAAATCTCATAAGAACTTATATCTGCATCTGCTCCCGAAGTAAAATAAGTAGATAGTGTTACAGTTGCACTAGAACCAGTAGAGTCTGGAATCGTACCCGAAAAGGTAGGACAGTTATCATTAGACGCTGGGTCTTCTTGTGGTGTTTGTGTAGGTTGTTCAAATGTTTGAACACAATCTATTGTAGATTCATTTGTATTAGTATATCCTGCAGGAATAGATATTGTATAGGTAACACTTCTTGATATTGGACTACCACTTGTATTTGCAGAAAATTGAGTTTCTGTTTGACCTATTATATTACCTTTTAATAGTAAAGGGTTTGTTATTAAACCAGAACTATTTACAGAAAAGTTAGATAATCCTGCTGTAGAACAGGTAAACAATCCTAGCGTTTGAACTGGTTCTGTAAGGTTTAAATAAAAAGGACTTCTTACATTTATTTTTGTACTCATTATCTTTGTTGTTTAATTGTATATTTTAAAAATTCTTCAACATCTAATCCGTATGCTTTTATTAATTCATCTGGTAGTTTCTTAAATCCTTGTTCAAATGGTTTAGTAAAAAACAAAGATGGTTTAATACCTTTTCTGAATATGCTTCTTGATATTAAAAAACCTATAGTGTTGTAGTTACCTTTTTTAAACTTTCCTTTGTCATCTCTTAATCTTATACCTTTTGACTTTGCCCATTCTGCTAGTGGTTTAATAGGTGGCATTTTTGTCCTATAAGAGAATGGTGTTTTATATTTCTTTTCTGTTCCACTAACTCCTTGGTCTTGGAACTTTCCATAGTCCTCCATTAAAAATGTTAAACTAAAAGAATTAGCACCTACATCAATATTACCCTGTATAGAATCGTATAGACTCTTTGAATAGTTCTTTTTGCTTTTAGTAAGTCTGCTTCTTGATTGTTGTATTACAAACTTCTTAAATACATTTAAGGCTTCATATGTTTTGCCCTTTGTTAGCATACAGTCATATCGTTTTGTACTGTTACATCAAACGTAGCTGCCCATCCTGCTAACTTGTTTTCGAATCTATCTACAAATGGTTCACATCCTACTTCTCCATCTACTTGAAACTTATCTGTATATAGGTCTCCACGCTTTAAAAGGTTTACCAGTCTATTGATAACCTCTAGTTGTGTATTTAAAACATCTTGTTCATTATCGTTTCCTACAAAAACATCTGTAACCTCTTCTTTACTTTCATCTACAATATCCATAGCTAACACACTAATGTTAAAAGTCATTACGTTATTAGAAACATTGCAGTTATTTACAATGATATGAGATAAAGGAAATATAGTTTGTTTGTTTAAATCTACATCATCAAGACTACCGTAAGAAACTGTATTGACAAAAGGCTCTGCATTTAAAGTGTCTTTTATTTTGTCTGTTAAATTGTAAAATCCTGTCATCTTTGTTTTATTAGTTTTGCTTCTATTTGGTTTTTTTCTTTTTCAAATGCTAAAAACAATAAGCACTCGTGAACGTTTAGTTTTGTAACGGTGTTAAACTTGGTAACATCTCCTTTAGCAATTCCATAGACTGACTGATAGAAACCCCACTTTTTCCCAAATCCTGCACTTGCTGAATAGTCAGACTGTTGTTCGCTTCCCGCTTCAAATAATTCAGGGTAGTTGTCATTAATTCGTTGTTTAAATTCCAAAAAAAAACCATAGAACCCATTACAACATTTAAAGGCATTTTCTTTAGGTCTTCATTTAATCCCTTGTATTCTTCTATCTGATACCTATTATCTTTTTTTAACGTTATTGGTCTGTATAATACACTCATTGCTTTGTGCATCTTATCCCAATCTGAAAAGTTTTCGTCTAAGTCAATATACTCTCCTAAACTCATATCGTCAAGAACTGGTATAAATCCGTATTCTAAGCCATTCAATTTAAACGTTGGTATTAGGTTGTGTTTAACTGAAAATAGTTTATCTAAGTCGCTTAAAATGTCTTTAACGTATTTGTATTTTATCTTTGCTATGTCTTTTAATTCAAGACCACAAAATATCTCTACCGTCTTGTGCATCATAAAACTGCTATCTTCGTTTTGCTCTGTATTTAGTTTAGCAAACTTCTGATATTTCTCTAGTGTTATTTCACTAAGTTTTGATGGTACGCTTATTTCAATCTTCATATATATACAATGAATAAAACAGTTAATTGTATAATACAAAAAAAGGGCTACATCTCTGCAACCCTTTCAAAAACAAAATTAATCTAAACTTAATCTAAACTTACTCTATAAATCTTTTGTACATATAAGTGTACATCTCTGTAATCTTATCTTCTAACTCTTGGCTATTCTGTTTGTAAGAATCTTTACCTAATACTAATTGCCCTTGCATATCCATTATTAATTGTACATCGTACCCACCTTTTTTGATTCCAACCCCCATAGGTTTTTGTATTACATAGAACTTCTTATTCCAACAAGCCTTATATATCTGCCAAGTTTCTAATATGTCAACACCCATAAAAATACTTTTAAAAATATATTAAATGAAATACAGCATACTAATGAGAATAAAAGACCCTGAAGTATAGTATTTCTAACCTTTATTCTGTTTTCTTTTGCTGTTAATTGCTTTACTAATTTGTACTCGTAACTTTCTCTAATATCACTCATAATAATTGTTTTAATTGATTGCATAATTTAACTCACATTCTTGATTGCAAAATTCCTCCTTGCAACTTTTAAGACAAAAAGCACATTCGTTAATTAAATCTTGTCTTTCTAAATATTCATCGTATTCTCTTTCTATGTAACTCATATTAAATTTTTTTTCCGCAAAGGGGATACATTCTAGTGTAGTATTTAGTTCCCTTTTTAATTGTTTTTTTACCTAATTTTATATCCTCGTTTGCAATGGCATCTATTCTACCGTAATAGCCTACCTCTTCCCTGTCTGGTTCGTCTATACGGGTGCTACCAATAAAATTACCTTCAACCATATACTCTAGAAAATAACCCTCGTTTTTAAATATAGTTCTCATATTATTTGTTTTTTATAAGGTTTAACCCAAGTTCACTTGCTACATAGTTAATATGTTTTTGAGTTGTTACACTCCACCAACCTAACTGATTAAGGTTAACTCCATTTATAGTTGCAACGTGAGTATTGTAACTGTAAACCTTATTTGATTCTACTCTTAAATTTTGTTTGTAACGCTTCATAATAATTTGTTTGTTGATTCAAATATAAAACTTATTTTTGATATACCAACAATTTATTAACAAAAAATTAATAAATAAAATATTTACCTTTATTCGGGTTCTGTAATTGGTCTGTTAAAACATACCTAGCAGCATCAATGCAATCGGGATGTAGACCACTTGGTTTTTGTGTTTTGTTACCCTCTTTATCAGTTGCCCATATATAACCACCTAATTCTCTTTTAAGGTTCTTAGAACGGCTTGTAACATATATCTCGTTTTGATTCATTAAGTTGATTCCATATACTACTGAATCCCTTCCTTTACTTACCCCGTGTATATTATGTCCGTAACCTTGTAATTCTGCTATCGATTTAGGTTCTGCTGAGTCAGCGGTTATACTTTCCCTTATATCGTTTTCTTCTAAAAATCTGCTAATATCTCTGTTAAGCATTCCCTTCTTATAAAGCACCTCATCATATATATAAGAATCGTTCCACTTATATAATGCTATTAACGTTGTCGGGTCAACACTATAACCAAAGTCCATTCCGTAACCTAATAATCTTGCTTCTGTTGGTACTGTATCAATCTCTTTCCAATCAGGAATACAAGCACCCTCTAAACTTCCTACTTCTCCAAGTCCATAGACTCTCCACCAATTAGCCCAGTACGTTGAGGTCTTTGCTTTCTCTTTAGCTTTCTCTATTTCAGTTACAATACTTTTGGGAAGTGAATCATTATCTTTGTAGGTAAGTGTTATAAAATCTGTATCTTCTTTTCCTATTAATTCTCTATCCACCCAAAACAAAGCAGATGGATTGTAGTCTAGCCATATATTCCCAGACGTTCTAACTACTAATTGCTGATAGGCATCAAAAGGAATATTGTTACACTCGTTAATATATAAGTCTGTCCTTCTTGCTCCACGCAGTTTATCAGGTTGGTCTGTACTGAAAAACTCTATATAACTACCATTAGTAAACGTGTATTTTAAGGTAGACTTATTTAGTTGACTATCCCTATATCTATTCATTCCCTTTAAGATACCACAGAAGTCTTTAAAAGCACCTCTACGCAGATGGGGTATTGATTCAGATACTACACTTATTTCTTTACCCTCATTTCTTATAGCGTAATCTATTAACACAAGGAGAATGCAGATAGTTTTACCTGCACTCGTTCCTCCTCGTATTATTTTAGTTCTACTATTAAGTTTCCTTAACTTAGTTAATGCTTCGGTTTTCTTTACCTGCATACTAATCTATAAACAATGGTAGGTCCTCGTTTATTGTAATGTCTTTGGTTTCTCTAGGTTTACCTGCATAGTAGTTATAAAACAACTGTACATATTTGAAGTCTCCATTTTCTAAACCCTTCATTAAGGCAGAAAATGCCAATGGCTCAAGTGGTGTTAGTTTTTCAATAAGTGCAACCTCTTCTGATTTAGGTTTTCTTCCTGCGTTCTTATTTCCACCGTTAAATTTTCTTTTATCCATAATCAAATAATTTCATTAATGATTTACTTATACAATGAATTTTTACTCAATATGTTAAAGGTCTTGGTCCTTCCTATTGTTGTAATCTTCAAACCAAACCCAAACTGCTGCAATAGTAATTGCCCATCCTAATAAAAATAATAATAATATACTTCCCATCATAATCTATAAAATTGGTTCGAATCTTTTTAAATGTTTTAATCTTCCTTCAAGGTTTTTTATTTCTAATCTTAGTTCAGTTATTTCTTTTTCCAGTATAGTATTTCTTACCTTAAACATATCGTGCAAATCCAATGGTTTTATATCCTCCTTTTTTGTATCTGCTAAAAGGTTTTCTATCTCGTGTAACTTTGACAATTCCGCTGTATAATATTTAGGTAGGTCTCTCCAGGCATCGTATATTTTCATTGAGTGAACTCCTGTTGAATGGTCTCTGTTTACTAATCTAGCAATTTGCTCAAATGATTTTGAGGTGTGGGTTCTTGCTAAATAAAAGTAAATTACCCTAGCATTTACATTGTCTGGTTTTCTTGATTTTGTTGAGATATCTTCTATCTTTGTTTCTAATTCAACTAATTTTTTTATCTTTTCTAACATTGTTTATTCTAATTCTTTTATTGCTTTTAATATTCCTGCACAGGCTTCGTATTCTTCTAAATCCTCAAATAATTGTATTGCTCCCCTTAGTTCATCTATAGTGACACCATCATTGTAGTCTATTATACTTATTCTATAATACCTTTCAATTAATTCCTCGTACATTTAAACTGTTACTAATGGGTTTTTGGGTTTGACTCCTACGTATCTATCTCCGCTAATCCATTTGCAAAACTGGTCATTAATATCTACATAAAGCATAATTGACCTATTTAAATCCAAATAATCAACAGCCCTTTTTTGAGTTCCATTATCCCTGATAAAAGGTGTTACTATAACATAGGGTTTTTTAACCTCCTTGTGATACTCGAAAAGGTAGCTTACCATTGTTCTACCAAGGTTATCTATCAATCCTACTGTAGATGAATATTCACGAGCCTGATTTAATGTCAGCTTTTTACCGTCAAACCCCTTAATTCCAACTGTTTTAATTTCGGCTGTCATATTTACTCCTGGAATAAGGTCAGTTCCCTTATCCGCAAATATAAAGTCTTTATCTCCTATGTAAAGGTCTAAATGTCCGTTAAAATATTTAGATACTGAACCCCCAAAAAATAACTCGTACTGTTGTTTATTAAAATTCTCCATTTGTTTGTTTTTTGTAAATATATTAAATTAAAATAACTTTGCCTGATTTCTGTTTTTTATTTTATCCTTTAATCTTAACTCTGCATTTCCAGTTGTTTTCCTTATATACATTGTACAGTAATCTGGAAACTTATCCTGTATCCATTTTATTGAATCATATATGTACTCTTTTGTTCGTATGGTTTGTAAACCGCCCTCCTCAGTAAAGAATTTACTTTTACAGGTAATATCATCAAACCTAACAAGCTTTTTGTTTTTTATATATTGTCTTATACTGTACTCGTAATCCTCCCCGTGATTTGTTATCCTTTTTAAAAAATCATCGTGCTGAACTATTACTCCAAACGCACAACCAATTATATAGGATAGCTTTGTATATGTCCTGTGTAGCATAAAGTAGGGATTTGATGCTGCATAAAGACCAAAACATTTAGCCCCAGTTTCTTCACAGGCTTTAAATCCCTTTACAATAAAATCATTTTCAAGGTCAGATATTGGTGTTAGTGAGTTTTCATTCTTTATATATATACCTTCCAAATCATCATCTAACATAACAAGCCTTGTGCCTTCATCATAGTAAGACTCAATGAAGTTTCTTTGCTCACCTATTGTGGGTACTCCTACAACCATCCTGTATTCTTTGTTTAGGGATTTCTCATATTGATTATACTCATCTTTATCGGCAACAAATATAGTTATCTTATCCTTTGGTATATTGTGAGCATTTAAAAGGGAAAGTGTTTTAGTTTTAATTGTCTCCGGTCTTTTATAACTCGGTATAGCTATTATATAATCCATATCTTAAAGTTTAAGGTAGCCTGTTTGGTCCATTTTAATACGTTCTAATTCTTCTGAAGGGGATTTGCATTTATACATATATTCTCTGTAATAAAGAACGAAAGAAATTCTTAACCAGTCCTCACTACAATTTACATATTCTGTATTACCGTGCCATTTATGTACATCCACAAATAAGATGTCTTGGTTTTGCATATCAATAGCAACCCCATATTCAGGAAGAACAAAATACCCCCCATCATATTTACCCTCTCGGTATGTTATTAAATTTCCAAAACCATCTTTAAAGTCTCCTGAGTCCTGATGAACGGCAGTTCTGAAATTTTTATTTACTGTTACAGTTGTGAAGCTAGTATCTCCTATAACATAGTTTTTATTTGTACCAAGTGCTATTGCCTTTTGTCTGTTGTAATGCTCAGGACATAGCTCACTATACATCTTATCTATATATTTAACAAATGGAATACCTGCCTGATACTTGTCAAAATGTTCTTTTGCGAATGCTGTCTTCCTACAAACCGCAACCGTTCCGCTACCAGGTCTTGCATCCATAAAGCCTACGTTACCACTCTCAACCTTTGGGGAAACATCAAACTTACCTACTGTTCCATCCTTTCTTATTTGTTTATGATAACCACCCGCAGCAATACCACGTCCAGCATTTAAGGATATTGAATCCTTAAAGGCATTGTAACCACTCTTTAAAACATCCATAGGTATAGCCTTTTTTCTAAACCTAAATAAAAGCTCACCAGTGTTAGCGTCAAATCCATCACAGCTTTCTGTTATTACTGTATCGTAATTTTTTTCTGTAAGAAATTTACTTTTTAATTTAGCCGCTTTTTTTTCATTAAGCTTTCTTTTTATTCTAATAATTTTCATAGCGTTCTCTTAATATTTTTAATAAAAAATCTGAAAGGTTTCCCTTTTGTTGAAACTCCTGACCAAATTCCTTTTTAATACCAACCTTTGAAAGTTTTTTAAATTCCTTTAACTCATCAGTACTAAAATATAATATTGTCGTTGTTATTTCTGTATTGTCTACTGGGCTTTCATCTACACCCCAATCGTCCTCAAATAATCTCATAATAGTTATCGTTTATAATATTGCTCTCATTACATACTGGTCCAAATCGTTGTCCTCTTCAAAAAAGTATTTATATGTTTCTACTGCTAAGTCAAACTTTGCTTTTCCTTTTGCTAAGAAATCTTCTGTTGTTTCAAATATACCAATGTCTAAACTTCCCTTGTCTACTACTAAAAATTTAAAGTCATCTGCTTTAAACATCTTAGTGTATAGGTATGCTTGTAGGTCGTAACCGTACTTGTCTGCACTATATTTAAATGAATTTAGGTCTGCTGTGGTTTTAATGTCAATAACAGTATTACCCTGTATAATATCTGCCTTTGCTCTAAAAGGTAGTCCTTCTATCATTTCTACAGCTGGTACTTCAAACTCTGCTTTGTTTAGGAATCTTAACGCTTGTTCATTTCTTAGAACTGCATCCGTTACCCTTTCTGCTGCACTACGTTCTTTATTAAGGAATACTTCTCCGTGCATTGCTTTAGCTTCTTTATAAACCTTAGTACCTTTTGTAGACGATTCAATAAATTTAAGTTTGTCTATTTTATGTGGTTCTAATATCATCCAATGAATTAGTTTGCCCATTGCTAGTGCAGGACTATCTGAGTTAGGGTCTCCGTACTTTGTCACATACTTATACGTCTTTGGACTTTTAAGAATCATTTTTAAACTACTACTACTTAAAGCGTGTTTACCTAAGTGTCCGTAATAGAAATTATCATCGTACATTTGTGTGAGAATCTCAGACTCGTTCCAATGTTCTCCGTTTAATAGTGTTATCATAATTGTATTATTTCTTGTTCTTCGTGGTGTCTTTTAATTATTTCTAATCTACATCGTTTAGCGTGTGAATCTAAATAATCTCCGTAATATTTGTTTTTTGCCACAATGTCTAAAAGTTCCTGCATTGTGTACTGCGAATAAATAAAATCTGTATAGCTCATAATTGTTTGTTTTTAATTATAATGCTAATCTACAAAATACTTTTTACATATGAACTATTTATTAACATTTTTTTTTGTTTTCTTTTTTGATTTCTCTTCTAATGCTTCTATTTTCTTTAAACAAACTACTACTGCTTGTTGTAAAATTCTAACATCATTACGCATTTTTATTAGTGTCGTTTCTTTCATTGTTTTTTATTTATTTGTTTTAGTTTCTCAATATATAAGGTTGCATCCATTAACTCCTCCTGTAGATGATTTAAGAACGATAAGAACCCTTCTGATGAATCTTCTAACGTTGTGTTGTATTTATCTATTCCTACTTGACTTCGTTGCTTAAAACTCTTTACAACGTCTTCTACTATCCTATCAGTCTTTACTTCCATTGTGTGATTTGTTGTATACCTTTCAAAATACTTTGTTACTGAATCACTCATAATCCTAAATCTTCTTTACGTCTATAAATATCTAATTGCTTTTTCATTTCTTCAATCTCAGATTCTGCTTTCCTTGCACGTTCTACTGCTCTTATTGCATCGTGCCTGTACTGTTCAAGTGCTAAATGGTAGTTACCTTTTTCTAATTGCATCTTATTTACAATAAGGCTAACCTTTACTATTGCATCCCTAACCTCATTTAACTTATCGTTGTCGGGTTTTGCTTTGCACCATTCCAACACGTTTGACTGTATTGTTAAAAGATTACTTGATAGTTCTATGTCCTCCAGAACCTCAAACTTTCTGTACATTGATTCTCTTGATGTCATAATATTTCTGCGTCTTTAACTGATAACATTGCTATCTCTTTAGGTATTTTACCTGTTGAATTAAATTGTGTTGTTCTGTTGTGATATTGTATTTCCCATTTTGGTTTTACAATATATAAATTAAATCTGAATATACCCTGTGGAGTAGAATTAATATAAATAGGAATATCCTCCCTATCCTTACATTCATTAATCATAGCATCAAACTTCTTTTTTTCTATAAGAAGAGTGTCGTAATGTTTGCTTCTACATTTTAATTCTATTCTATGTTTACTTTTTTGAGAATAACAATCCCAGCGACTTAACTGATTTTTTGCCTTAACCAAATCATTATAGCAGCAATCTTCTAAATACTTAAATAAATCTAATTCCTTCAATTATTTATATTCGTTAAAAACCGCTTCTAACTTTTTCCATACTCCATTTAAAAAACAGGTACTGCAACCAGTTAAAGTTCTATTGTCATTAAATACTCTATTGTAGATATCTAACAACTCTTTTTGTTGTGTAGGGTTTACTGTATTAAGTTTTCCTATTAATGGCTGTAAATAATTAAACTCATATTCAGTTAAACAGTTTGGTTTTTGATATGAAAACAAAGAATTTAATTTCTCTTGTCTTGCATCACATCCACAATCTTCTCCTGCTAAAAACTTTACTGCCTTCTTAATTCCTGTAGCTTTAGTTATTTTCTCTACAGTATCTCCTAAACCACTACTTGCTTTCTCGTGGTTCTTTTTCCATTCCTTATAGGCTTTGCTTCTTTTGTCTCCTTTAAATTCTGTCATAGTCCTCGTTTTTATAATCTTCGTAATCTTCGTTTAACTTTTCTTTTATTTCGTTCTTACAATTCTTTAACGTGTTAAATATAGATACCCAACTTATATTAGTTTCTTTAGCTATTTTCCTAATACTTAAATCTGTATCTCTATATAGTTTAAATAACTTTCTGTCGTACCAATCCCAATCGTCTGAAATATCATCAATAGCTTTACAAATTTTATAGAACGCTTCTTGTTCTTCTAAGTTGTCTACTTGTGGTAATTGATATAAATTTTCTTCATCATCTATACTAATTTTAGTAATCTTCTTTTTTGACCTAAGATACTGCAACCAAATATTTCTTAAAGTAAAATACATATACCCTCTTACTATTTTGCCATCTTTGATAATTCTGTAAGGTTCTGCATACTTTACTAAATTAATATATGCTTCTTGTACAATATCTTCTTGATAATTACGTTCCCCAAAACCCTCTACTATTTTAATCCAGTCTTTGTGTTGTGCAGCAACTATATTTAACCAGTCTACTCCTCTAACCATACAACAGTAAGACTAATAAAACCTATACAGCATTGTAAGGTATGTTCTTTATAGTTTTCTCCTATTTCTTCATAATTCTGTACAGAATACAAAGCACCGAAAACAAGACCAATGAAAGGAGAAATTACTATCTCAGCATCAATTAACTGACCTATAAGGAAAAAAACTAATGCTAATGCTATTAATAATACTATTGTTGTTACCATATTTTAAAATTTAAGTATTTCGTTTATATCGCTTTTTTTACTATGAATTATATCTTTTCCTAAAAATTCAAAACCTACATTATTTTTAGTCATTCTTAATTTAACAGGTTGCTCAAACGGTGTGCATCTACCTCCAGTTTCTGTTTCTTTAACCTTCAAAACGTGTAGGTGTGAAAACATCCATTCACTAGGATGAGAAGTGTAACGCATAATAGAATACACATCGTCGGCTCGGTTTCCCCATTTACCGCCTCCTTCAACTCCTGCTAATCCTAAAGGTTGTGGTAAAAATTCGTATTCGTGTCCACTTGGATGGGTTCTTCTTAAAGCATCTGTTACTCCGTGACAATTTAAATATAATGCTATTTCTCTTTTTTTAGCAAACAATCTAAATTCGGAAGCTACCTGGTAATCATATTCGTGCCCTCCAACCTGTCTTAATAGTTGTGCATCTTTTTTAAGTGAGTTATACGGGTCAACTAAGAAACAATCATAATCCCAAGCATCTTTAATTTCTGACGCCTGTTTTAAAAGTTCTTTATATGTAATCAAATCTTCTACGTCAATTACTTTAAAATGTATGTCGCACCATTTAACTGCTTTATTTATTTCTGTATCAGTAGCTATTTGAATAGCCTTACCCATTTTAAACTCTATTATTTTTCTTACAATACTTTGTGGTGTATTTTCACTACTCCATATTAAAAACTTTAACTTGTGTTTTATAGCCCATACAGTAAATAAATAGCTCATAACAGTCGTCTTACCTACGTTTGCGTGTCCTATTAATAAATTAAAAGAAGAATGCTTAAATCTTATATACTCGTCAATTTCGGGTATATCCATTTTAAGCCCTTCCTTTACTCTTCCGTATTTTACGTCTAGTATTCTCTTTTCAATATCACTTGCTCTTGCTATCATTGTTCTACTGTAATTGGTGTTAAACCATACTTCTTTTCGCTGTTTTTGTGTTGTGGTTCTAAATAAAAACCTACTATTGGATTTACTTTATAGTTCCAAAAGTCAGCTGGCATCTCATCATTTTTACTTAATTTTAATGGTCTCATATATGTTTGTATAAAAAAAGGGGGTTGTTAGCCCCCTATTGAATTAAAATGGCAAGTCTACTTCTCTTGCCTCGTTTTGTACCTTGTTTGTTACTTCGGTATCTTTTTCAGCTACTACAATAGTTGAGTCTGGGTTTATCCATCTTACACCTCCATTACCTAAAGATGTCTTAGGAGTCTTTGCTTCCCTTTCTTCTTTTGTTTGAGACTGTACAATCCATCCATTGTTTCCGTACTTACTTTCGTCACTTAAAAGAATATCAAAGTTTAAGTACTTACCTTTTGCTAGTTTACTTTTGTCTATCGATTCCAAGTCTATTGAACCCGATAAAATTGCTGTTGTGTTTGCCATAAATTTTTACTTTAAATTGTTTATAATTAGTTATTAAATATACTCTTTTTATTTTACAGTTTTGCAAGTTCATCTGCAATTTTTTTAGATACCTTGTATTTTGTCTTAATAGCATCTAAGCTACCACCACCTTGTAAATACTCTATTGCTTTAGTGTACTCTGGTGTGTTAGTGTTTAACCACTTCTTTTCTACTTCTGAATCTACTTTACCACTACTAAGGTTTGCATCGTCATCAACAGCTTGTAGTCCTAATAAACTTGCTAGTGTATAGCGTCTGTAATAAGTTATAGCACTACCTAGTTTCTGTGGGTCATTTAACTCTGGTAACTTTAAACCACTTAAAACCCCTCCTGTTCCGTCAATACATATTAATTTAGAATAAACTAAATCGTCCTCTATAGGTTGTAATAACAGTAGCCTATGTTTCTTTAAGAGGGGCTGAAGTTGGTTAATTAGTGAATTAATGTCGAAATACTTCGACTTGTAAAAAGGGTTCTTAGCATCTTTGCTAATAGTTCCGATTTCTTGCTGTAAATTAAACAGCTTTTCGTTAATTGAAATTTGTTTACTCATATCATTTGTTTAAAAGTTATACGCAAATATATAAAATAATTTTGAATATAATCAAAAAAGGGCTACAAATTAATGTAACCCTTCTTATGAACAAACAATTATGATAAGAGAATTAAGAAAGTTTCTTTACTAAAGAGCTATAATGAAGAATCATTTCTTCTAATTCAACTGATGTAAATTTACATATTTCTTGACTTTTTAAATGTAGTTCTTCTGATAAGTTATTACCAAGATATAAACTGTATTTATATTGTTCTCCTGCTTTAAACATATTACAACCTACACATTGAGGTTTTACATTTCTTTCATCCCATCTAGTAGAGTAATGTTTTCTACTCATAAAATGCCCTGCTTGAATACCTCCTGTTTTCCAATGTCCTACTTTACCACAAGTAACACAAGTACAGTTTCCTTTACTATCTGAATTACTTAAACGTACCCATTGACTAAATACTACATCAAGTTTTTTAATAAGTTTACTTCTAGTAGGCTTTTTAGATTTACCCATTTTTTATTTATCTAATGCAACAAGTAAAAGTTTTCCTGTTGTTTCATCAATTCCTTTTATTGATTGGTAAATAAATTTAGAATTTTTTTTTACTTCTTTTTTTTCTTCTTCTGTTGAATCTGAACCTAGATTTGTATAAAGATTACAATCTAATTTTAAAAGTTCATCTGTTCTTTCTTTAATACTTTTAGCAAAATCAGTAGCTATTCTTCTTGCCGTTTCCTTTATATCTTCTTTCATATTGTTTTTATATTCATAAACCTTTCCGTAAATTTCGACTTTTTTTTTGACAAAATCAATAAAATAAATATTTAATTTATTAACGAATCGGTCTTACAAAGTACCTTTTGAAGTATCTTTTTGTCATTTGTGTTTATTGTTACCCATAATCTTTTCAGCACCTCGTGAACCAAAGTACCCTATAAAGACTATTGTTAATAATTCTTTTACTACTTGCAACTCTTCTAATTGATATGCCCATCCTGTCACAAAAGCTATTGTTAAAAATACTAGAGTAAGTGGTCTTACATTTTGCGCTAACCAACTATTTGAAGATGAATCTGCAACCCATCTTTTAGTTATTCCGTCAAACTCGTGTATTTCTTGTTCTAGTTTTTTAAGTGCTATTTGTTTATCTGCTTCACTTAATTCAGAACCACCTATTAAAGTTCTTATAACGTTTCCTACTGGTGTATCTCCTGCTAAAGACCCAACAACATCTGGAATCTTTTCAAGAAGAAATTGACCTACCTTAGTATCTTTAAACTTCTTTTTACTCATATTCTAAAGTGTTACCCGCAGTACAACTAATAGAGCCACAAAACATTCTGGTCTTTATCGGGGTCGTTATCTGTATGTATGAAGGTGTCTGCAACTCCGAATCTTGTAAATCCGACCTCACGGAGTGCATTAAGTATGATTGCTCTTCTTCTTGAATCGGTACAATGGATGTCAACCGCATATCCATACAAGTGTGATGATAATTTAGCTCCTCCGATATACGCATTATGAGACTTTGTTCTGAATCCCGAGTTGATTTTAAAGGGAATCCCTGCAATTTCACGTGCATTGTCGAGCATTTGTAAAGTAGAAGGCTGCATACGAGAACCACTACCAACTTCATCTGGGGAATCAAATTCGGATATATCAAAATATTTCATTTTATTTTTTGTTTTTTAAATCAAATATAGAATCAAAAGCTACTGTACCTGCTAAAGATAATTTATCTATAATGTCAGATTGCAAAGTTATCATTTGCTTTTCGTAGGCATCTTTCTGTTCTACTAGCATATCTATATGCTTTTGCTGAGACTCTACTTTAGATTGTAATTGTGCTACTTCATCTGGATTACGCCCTATAATAGCATATATAACTACAGATAAACTACCAACTATCATTCCTGTAATAGATACAAATATATCTTTATTCTCGGCAGGAATTGAATTATTAGCTAAATATAACAATAATAATACTACCATTATAAAAATACCCGCTGCTCCACAGTAATGAATTAAATCTCTCTTCTTCACTTTTTATTAGTTTTATGTATGTTAATTGATGTATATATTATCGTTAGCACTAATACAATAAATTGTAGTGCAGGATTAATATCACTAAACCCTGTTAAAAGGCTAAATAAACTCAATGCATATATTTTTAAATCTTGTATCATTATTCTCCTTCGTTATATAGAGCTGTTATTTCTGCTTGTGTTAACGGTCTAGTGTAATGTTTGACTTTACTAATTTTACCAGTACCATAATAAGCTGAACTCTCTCTACCTTTTTGGACTCTATGTTTTACAGATGATAAATAACTAGGGTAAGAAATCCAACTACTATCTGTTGCTGTACCTCTATTATCTTTTGTTAGGGTTCTTTTTACTCCGTCAATATATATCTCTCTCTCATCTCCGTCTATTTGAAATACATAGTGATGCCAATTAGAATCTGGAGCTGAGTTTGTTGCTTTGTCTGTAAATTGATTTGTTGAACCTCCATCTCTACCTTGCATATAAACTCCATTACTATCATTTCTAATTTGACAACTAAAATAATCGTTTGAGCTATTAATTGAAGATATTGTATAAAGCATAGCTCTAGTTCCTGTGTCTAACTTAACCCATCCTGTAATTGACTTAATACTGTTCGTTTGGTTTGATTGGCTGCTATAAGGTTGTACTGCTGTTAAGTCTATTTCATCGTTACTACCATCAAACTGAAAATATCCTGCAGAATTCCAAGTAGCACCGTTTATAGTCCCATTATACCCATTAGAATAGTTATTCTTAGTAAAGTTAAAGTTTTGTCTTACCTGTGCTGCTGTTAGGGCTGCATCGTAAACTCTTACTTGACCTATTTGACCATTCATAAACCATTGGTCTCCACCGCTATCTGTATTACCACCAATACTAAATTGATTTAAGTCTGTTGGCATTACTATATTTGTAGAAGCAGAACCATAATTAAAAGAATAACCTGTAATTTCGTCTCCATCTACATATATATGCGTGCCTCCTGAATCAGCAGTAAAAACAACGTGATGCCAGTTTCCATCTCTTAAATTTGAACCGCCGATATCACGACAATCAAAAACATTAGCACCATCGTTGGTGTTTCTAAAAGCCAACGTATTTGTACTGGCATAAAAACCAAGCCATAAGTCAGTAGTAGCGTCTCCAGTAGCAGAAAAGGAAGCAATGGTTAGCCTTGCAGTACCTGCTGAAGTTTTAAACCAAGCCTCGATAGAAAGTGTAGTTTGACTTCTAAATGCAGTAGCTAAAGAGCTATTTTTAATAATATCATTACTACCATCAAAATCAAAAGAATTACCTAACTCCTGCTCCCAAGTAGCACCTGTTATAGTACCATTGTTTCCGTTACCGCTAGAGTCTAACCAGTTTCCAGAACCACTGTAAGTTCCTGCATCTAAATGTAGTTCTAAATTAGTATCTGGTATTAAGCTTGTTTCGTTAGTGTTTTTAGCTACTGCGTAGTAGATGTAATTTATGCCATTTCTATTTACAAAATTTTGTAATGAATTTATCGTAAATCCATCACCGTCAAAATCTATGTTATAATTAGTTGAACTTAATTCCGCTAAATCAGAATTAGGCAATAGTATTTCATTTCTAGGGTTATCCGTGCTTCTTTTGTTGTCGTAAATTATCCAATTTTCCGTAAAATTAGTAGCCTTAACCATCACAAAAGCAGGTTCAAAACCTGTATAGACTTTATTCCCTGCTGCACCTGAACCTTCATAACTCCCTACTTTACTTACACCTCTTTTAGAAGCAAAGCAGTAGTGTATAATAGAGTCCCCACTACCGTTAGTTTCCCCACTTCCACCAGCCGTAAAAGTTGTGCCATTAGCTGATAATACTTCATTATAGTCATTAGTAGCAGCAGCAGTTGTGTTCAATTGTATCTTATTAGTTCCATAGACTAAATTGCCTACGCTACCGCTAACACTCCAATTAGAACTATCAGTTGTGTTTTTTGTAATAATAAGTTCGGGCGCAATACCTAAGCCGTGTCCTATTGATGTGGTAGAAGATGTTCCCGTATGTTTTACAATACTAAACCCTAAATCTTGATTTGCGCTCACTTGCGATGTTGTAGCACCATCTGTATTAGATACTGCTGCACCACCTGCTTTAAAACACCAAGCAACGTGATTAGCACCTAATTTTGATTGCGAAGATACTGCGTTAGTGTTAAACGTTCCATCTGAATTAAATGAAAAATTACCATTAGTAAGTTCACCATCAGTTATAGTACTAAAAATCCTAGAGTTAGCACCTCTAACAGTATCGACTAAAGTGTAGTTATCATTACCGCTATCTCTTCTTTTTAACCATACTAAATCAGGAGCAAAACCTGCATCAACTGTAACCGAACTTCCTGTACCGTTATATAGTACTGTATTAAAATGCTCACTTACATTTATAGCAGGTTTATATTCGTAGTTAGTTATATCGTACCAAACAGAACCATCGCCATCATAAGAATCAACGTCATTAGCATCTAGATGTAGGATTAAACCTTCTTCTTGGTTTCCAGTTCCTGCTCCACCGTTTCCTGCTGCTGCAACCTCTGTATCTATAAGTCTTTCGTTAATC
>Ga0180120_10000185_pt1 | contig 31711 bp, 24 predicted proteins | sample CPBDNA_3_FD_129677 | JGI IMG/M metagenome (GOLD analysis project Ga0180120, IMG submission 129677) | Freshwater to marine salinity gradient microbial communities from Chesapeake Bay, USA - CPBay_Spr_31_0.2_DNA (version 2) (version 2) | ecosystem: Environmental > Aquatic > Marine > Coastal ... | reverse complement strand
ATTTGTCTTTTGCGTTATTATGTCCGCTGGATTAGAAAATAAATAATCAGGCATGTAGCCTTTAAGTTTTGGACTTAAACGCGAAGGCATCCCAATATAATTAGTATTTTCTGGCATGGTGATGGTTAAATCAACTGCTGTTTCTGTCCAAGTATAATCTGTGTCTAAAATAAGTCCAGATTTATCAAGAGTACTTTTAACGAAAGCAATATGATCAGAAATTAGAGTAACGCCTTCACCATCAGTTGGCTTAACTATTGTCATTGAGCCACCAACACTAGGTAAAGCAATCTTAGATAACCTTGGATCATTACTACTTTTCATAATATTTATCATTGCCTCAGAAACTTTCCATTGACTACCTGTAAAATTATTCCAAATATCTCCATATGATGCAGAACCTCCCCATATGTTTGTCTCTTCAGCATAACCTTCAAATAATGCATCCGCATCAGCTAATACACCTGATGAAATTGCTTCAGAAGCAGCATTTGCAGAAAAATCTTCTCCTTGACTTCCATGAGCTCTAAGTGCTATTCTTAATTTTAAACTGTTTGCAGTTTTTTTCCAATTTTGCATATTTCCATTGAATACCACATCATTTTCACGAAGTATACCAAATCCAGTCCCAGCATCAACGTTACTTCCAATAATGGCTATTGCTTTATCAATATCAGCAATTATACCCTTATAAATATCAATTTGTTCATCGTACTTAGGTAGGGTTATGTTGGGATCAGATGCTTCTGAAAATGGTATCATTCCAAAGGCTTCTGTAAATTGTTGATAATAAAACCCCTTTATTATTAACCCAAGAGCATAATACATGTCATCTTCTAATGCTCCACCTTCACCAACATTATTCATGTATGAAGTTAAAGTACTATTATAACCAGCAAGCCAGTCCCAACATCCTAGATCTGTATAAAAACTATTGTATACCCAACCTAAATCACCAGTCCAATCTGATCCAGCCCATCCATTTGATGATTGACCAGAAAATTGATCGGGCATTATTACATCTCCAAACCAGAGAGGTATCATTGTAGGTCTTAAAAGTTGTTGCTGTACCGTAGTAACAAAAAACTTGGCACTTACATCTTCTGTAGAAAGTGCATCAGGCTGTTCATTAATTTCATTAAAATCATCGGTACAAGACACGACAAAGAAAAAGCCCATTATTATCAAAATTTTATTCATCATTTTCATCATTTTTAATTAAAAATTTAAAGTTAAATTTAATCCAAGACTGGTTAGGGTAGGAACTGCCATGTGTGACATACCTTGTACTCCAAGTGTTGTCCCTAACATAGCTTCAGGATCAATATCCTCAGCACTCTTAGACAAGAAGAATAAGTTTCTACCCACTAATTGAATATTTGCGCTTTGCATTCCAATAGAAGATACATCAGGTATATTATAACCTATAGATAATTCTCTAAGTCTAATATTATCTTGGTCATAAACATAGTTACCAGAAATTTCAGACATAGCTGTCCAGTATTCTTCTCCTGTAATGCTTTCGGTATTCAAAGAACCTGTTCCTGTATTAATGCCATCTACAATTATTCCTGTATCACGGTATTGTAAGCTTCTTTCTGAAACACCTTTTCTGTCTAAATCAGCGGATGTTTGTGAATATATTTGACCACCTACACGAGCGTCAATTAAGAAACTCATCGACAAATCTTTATAACTTATGGTGTTAGAAAATCCAGCTAAAAAATCAGGCTGTGCATTTCCTAGTAGTTCAGTTGGACCTGCTGATCCTAGTGGTAAACCACCTGCATCAGTTTCACCAGTCCAAACTCGACCATACAGATCACCCATGCTTCCACCTTGGGTTGCTGTTACAGCTAGATTACCATCTGTAGAAGTATTGTAGACGAATCTGTCTAGTCCATCTACTAACTCTTCAATCCTATTTTCATTTTTTGAATAAAAAAGTGAGGTGTTCCAGGAAAGATTATTTGTAGATATAATAGTTGCACCAAGTGCAATCTCTAAACCTTTATTAGTTACCAAACCAATATTTTCTCTATTAAACCTATAACCTGTAGCTGCAGGGACTGGAACATCAAAGATTAAATCTTTAGTTTCCATTTCATAAACAGCTACATCTAAAGTTAGTCTATTGTTAAGCATGCTTAATTCTAATCCAAATTCACTTGAAGTTACTGTTTCAGGCTTTAAAGCTGAGTTTAATTTAACTGCCGGATTGCTTAAAGTAGTTAGCCCCAGGTAACCTTGACCAGGAACATTATATGTTTGTTTAAGTTGATATGGATCTGTATCATTACCAACCTCTGCTATACTAGCACGAACTTTAAAGAGATTGAAAAATTTTTGCTCTGGGTCAATAAATTTATTAAGTAACGCAGATAAACTCGCAGAATTATATAAATAAGATCGATTATCAACACTTAAAGTAGATGACCAATCATTACGAACAGATACATCTAGATATAGGAAATTATCATATGACATATTTACAGCCCCGTACAAGGAGTTTACTTTTTTAATGGCTTGAGGAGATTGCTCAGGTGCATTAACCAATCTTAAGTTTGATATGAAAAACTTTGTTGGAATTTTAAAATCAACACCTCTAACCAACATTCCTTCAGAACTTCTTTTAGATAAATTACCACCAGCATTGGCTGAAACGCTTATTTTATCTGTAAACTGATGATTTGCAGTTATCAAAAATTCAGTATTTAACTCGTTAGATGTGCTTTCGCCAAGTTCCATTGAACCATTTAATATAAAGTGGTGCCCGGGTTTATAAATTTTATTATCTCTAACGTGAGTGACATCAGCTCCAATGCGAACAAAAGCATTTAGCCAATCTGTAAACTTATAATTTATTTTGGTAAAGGCTAAAAATCTATTTCTACGGACACTATTTTCATCATGAAGTGATTGCCAGAAGGGATTCCCTTCTTGTTCACCATAAGAAATCACTTTAAAATCATCTGGTGTTGAGGGGTTTTCCATTTGATAAGTACGTAAATCATTAACTGCAACATTTCTTGGCATACTATATACATAATTTATTAGACCTTGTGCTCCAGTTGTTGATGCTCTGTTAGTCACCTTCTGGATAAAATAGGTAGCTTTAGAATCAATAGTTAGTTTATCAGAAAGATTGGCGACTGCCCTTAGATTAAAATTATGACTGTCTAAATCCGAATTTTCTATAATTCCCTCAGTAGCGTTATTAGTGTAGGAAAACCGAATAGAGCCAGTTTCAGAACCTTTACTTACGGAGACAGAGGTGATTGAGCGTAATCCTGATCTAAAAAAGTCTCCAACATTGTTTGTTTGAGCACTATATGGTTGAATTGTCCCATCGTAATATGGTTGTTGAGAATTATCTAATTTGCCTCCCCATGATAGAGAACTCCAGTCACCAGCGGAACGATCTAGATTTGCAGAACCTAAATTACCTTGACCATATTGATTTTGAAAGTCAGGTAAAAACATTGGATTGTCTACATACAAGTTTGTTTTAACCGTTACACCTAAACCTTTAGAGCGAGAACCTTTTTTTGTTGTAATAAGTATAACTCCATTACCAGCTCTTGATCCATAGAGTGCGGCTGCACTTGGTCCTTTAAGTACAGAAATGGATTCAACATCATCTGGATTAATATCAGAAATACCTCCAGCACCAATACTAGGCTCGAAACTTGGTTGCCCACCATTATCTTGTGACCCTGCATTTCTCTGATTATTCTCTGAACCAATTGGTAATGACGAATTTATTGGCATACCATCAACAACTATTAGTGCCTGAGAATTTCCACCTAGCGAGTTGTTACCTCGTATTGTTATCCTTGAACCAGAACCTAAAGATCCAGCTCCTGACACTTGCAATCCTGCAACCTTACCTGAAAGTGAACTGGCAAGATTGTTATCCTTAATAGTGTTTACATTCTCACCTGATACTTCGGTGACAGCATATCCAAGCGATTTTTTCTCTCTAGAAATACCCAATGCTGTAATTACAACTTCATTCAAAAACGAATCTTCAACATTCAGGTAAATACTTACATTATCAGACGATCCTACAATAAGCTCAGTCGTTTCAAAACCAATAAATGAAGCTTTCAACACTGCATCTTCATTTTCCAATTGAATTGTAAATTTTCCATCAAAATCTGAAGTCGTTCCATTTTCAGTACCAACTTCCAAAATAGATGCCCCTGGGAGAGGGTTACCATCGGAGTCAAAAATAGTTCCGTTGATTGTTCTTTTTTGTTCTTCTTGGTTTAACTCAATTGAATTAGGTGAAAGATTTTTAGATTTTTTCTTGATTATAACCTCCTTGTCAAAAATTTCAAAAATGAAATTTTTTGGTAAAATATCTTTCAAAAGTTTATCAAGAAATACTTTTTCAAAATTGACTGTTACCTTAGGTAAACCTTTAAATAAATCAGCACCATAAAAAAAATCATAATCACTTTGATTCATAATTTCAAAAATGACCTCTTCCACTTCAACATTTTCCAATTTAATTGTTAAGTCTGTCTGAGAGTAGGCACTGATAGCTGGTGTAATTGAAATAAAAAAGAACATAAACGATAATCGCATAATCTTAATTAAATTTTTGGACGTGTAGTTATGCAGGGCATCATAGTTTTTCATAAATTTGATTTTTAGTTAAACATTGTTTTAATAGGCATTGAACTAGAATTGAAAGGGAATGATCCACCATTCCCTTTTTTTAGTTATTTAAAAATTATTTCATTTGACTAATATTATTCTTCCTTTTTTGACAAGAGTTACTTCTTCAGTTAATTCAATTACTGATCTAACATGATCAAAATTCTCATATCTTTTAAATCTTCCCGTAAATCGTTTATTTTCTAAATAAGAATTAACAAAAAAGATTTCTACATCATACCACCTGGATAAAACTTTGGTAATATCTTTCAATTTCTGTTGGCGGAAATAAAATTTTCCTGACTTCCAAGCTATGAAATGAGCTGGATCAATTTTAAAACTCTCTATTTTAAGATTTTCCTTATTTAATATACTCTGCTCACTAGGAGATAGAAAAATACTTTTTTTATCTCCAAATTTTTGATTTACTTTAACCTTTCCCTCGATAAGAGTGGTAATTACTTCAGCATCATCTTGATAGGACGAGATGTTGAATGTTGTTCCCAATACCTCAATAATTTGATCATTTGTAACAACTTGAAATGGTATATTTTGATTATGGGCCACCTCAAAAAAAGCTTCACCTTTCAACTCAACCGTTCTTTTATCTCCTAAAAAAACCAGAGGATATTTGAGTTCGGATTCAGCATTTAACCAGACTTTGGTACTATCTGATAGTGTAATAAAAAATTCCCCTCCTCGAGGTGTTTTTAGTGAATTGTATTTTTGTTTTTTTGAGTCAGAAGGTTTGTTCAAGTAAGTGATTGAATTTCTTCCGCCAACAATAGTAGTTCCATCCAATTTTAAATTGAGATTTTGCTCTTCTACTAAATCTATTTTTTTACCATTATCAAGTGTAAGTGTTGCCTTAGATTTACCAGATTCAATCATCTGAAAAGGCTCAACAATTAAGCTTTTATTACTATCAAAACCAAAATCATACAAGTTCAAGACAAACAATGCTATTACAGCTGCTGCAGCTATGGCTATTTTTTTAGTAGCCCTACTCCATAACAATCTATGCATAGATATCTCTTTAGCAATTGATTTGTTTTCACTTAAAATTTTAGAAAGGACTTTTTCTTTGGAATCATCAATGTATTTATTTGACAAATTCCAATCTCCAACGATATTCTCAAAAACCCTAAGATTATTTTTATCATTTTCTAACCATGTTTGAAGTTCTTTAACTTCATCTTGAGTTAGATTATCGTTTAAATATTTATAAAGAAGTTTTTCCATTTAAATTTACCTGTTAATTATATAGAGTCTTTTTTTCTACTAAATACTTAGTATAGATTTAATATTTACGAAAAAATTATAAATTCATTGTTTTTAATGAATAAAAAGCATTTAAAAGTTTATTTTATTGAGATATACTTAGTGTCGAAGCTGTTAAATTCTTTTAAGGTTTGACAAAAAATAATTGCTCATCAATTTTAAAACATAAATAATACAACTTAAAAGTTTTTCAGATAAAAGGAAATGGGCTTTAAATATTTGATTCTAAAAAATTGCCTCTGTTTAAATCAATATTCAATCTTCTGCCTTAAAATATTTACTGATTGCTTCTTTGAGTTTTTTTAATATGATGTAATGATGATTTTCTACCGTTCTTTTTGAGATTCCCATTTCCTTTGAAATTTGTTCATTTGATTTTTCATTTTGGGATAATCTATAAACTTTACTCGCTTGAGGAGGTAAGTTACCAAACACTTTAGAGAGTATTTCTTTTAATTCTTTTCCCATTAATAAATTTTCAGGATCAATTATATCTGCAACGGTATAATGATCTGTCAATTTATTACTTATTTTTAATGCAGGTAGTTTAGCGTTTTTAGCCATTATTTTAATGGCTTGGTTTCTTACCGATGTATTAAGATAAAATTTTATTTCTCTTATTTTATGTAAACCGTCTTTTTTGGCCCATAAATTCGCAAAAACTTGAGAAACTGCATCCTCAGCCAAGCCCTTTTCTTTAGTTATGGAGAAAGCAAAACGAATCAATCTTTCAAAATTATCTTCATAGATATTTACAAAGATTTTTTTTAGACTTTCTTCATTGTTCATTCAATTAATTTTATACTTATTCAATATAAAGTTAATAAAAACTATTTATCACAAGGTTATAGCTTCATATACTCTACAATTATTTGACCTAAATTCCAACTAGGAATAAAAAAAGTAAACGAGGAGGGTTCTAATACTTCTTTGAAGATACGATCTTGGAGAACGGTTGAGTTTCCAGTTATAAGGGTAACTGAAAAAGGACCTTTTTCTTTTTCTATTCTTAAAAATTCGTGGACAGCTTCCAAAGCTTCTTTATGGCGAATTCCGTGTAAATCTAAATTCTTAATAGTAATAAATATTTTAATTTCTTGTGGATATATACCTTTCGATGTGCATTTGGTCTAATGCATCAGAATCACCGTATTTTTCCCTCAATTCTGTTAAACGAAGATGCATCTTTTTTTGTACTGCTTTATACTCTTTTTTTCCATATAAATTATTCATTTCTGATGGATCTTGTTCAAGATCATAGAGTTCCCATTCGTCAATATCGTAGTAAAAATGAATTAATTTATAACGATTGGTTCGAACACCATAGTGTCTTTTTACCATATGTACAGAGGGGTATTCATAATAGGTGTAATAGATGGCATCACGCCCTTTAGTGGTCTTTTGGTTTACAATATTACGAAAGGATTCACCCTGAAGATCTTTAGCAATAGGTACTTCTGCATAATCCAAAAAGGTAGGGGCAAAATCTAAGTTTTGAATCAGTGCATCGACTTTAGAATTCGCAGGAATTTCTTTTGGGTAGCGCATCAGAAGGGGAGTACGCAGTGACTCTTCATACATGAACCGCTTATCAAACCACCCGTGTTCTCCTAAATAAAAACCTTGATCTGAGGTGTAAACTACAATAGTGTTTTCTGTTAAGCCTTCCTGATCCAAGTAATCCAAAATCTCTCCAACACCGTCATCTACTGATTGAATGGTGCGTAAATAATCTTTTATATAGCGATTAAATTTCCACAGAGCCAGTTCATTTCCTTCTAGATTTTGAGTTTTCATAGCCTCATTTTTAGGGGTATAGGCATTGAGCCAAGCTTTTTTTTGCTCAGGGGAAAAGCGTTCCAATTCATTTTCAAATCCGGTATCGTTGCCGTAAGGATCGGTCAGCATTTTGAAATCATGACCCCATCTTCCATGGCCTCCGTTTCCATGTGCTACCGCTATTTGCTCTTCTGAAGCTGCAATGAGCATTTCTTGAGTTTTGGCAGCGGTACCTCTATTGGCGTAATCATCAAAAAAGTTTGTGGGTGGCTCAAAGGTTTTATCATCAAATAAGGTAAGGTACTTCTCTTCTGGTTTCCAATTTCTGTGTGGTGCTTTTTGGTGATACAATAGCAAGAAAGGTTTGTTGGGATCTCTTTTGTTTTTAAGCCAATCCAAACTTAATTTTGTGGTAATAGTAGTTACATACCCTTCTATTCTTTTTTTGATTCCATCAATCAGAAAATCAGGATTGTAGTAATGTCCCTGCCCTGGGAGAACGGCCGAATAATCAAATCCTTGAGGCAATCCTCTCAGATGAATCTTTCCCACCATGGCGGTTTGATACCCTGCAGACTGCAATTGTTTGGCAAAATTATCTTGATCCCAGTTAAAATCTTGGATGTTATCTACTTTACCATTTACAAAACTATGTTTTCCTGTAAGCATTACTGCTCGGCTTGGAGCACATATAGAATTGGTAACAAAGCCTTTATCAAATCGGGCCCCTTCATTTGCAATACGATCAATATTTGGAGTGTTATTTAGACCATGACCATAAGCACTTATTGCCTGATAGGCATGATCATCAGACATGATAAAAACAATGTTTGGGGGGGGTTGTTTTTTTGTACAAGAACTAAAAAAAAGAACGCCTATAGCAAGAGATACTAGCTTTTTCAAGGGATGATTTTTTGATTATCTACTAAAGATAAAAAAAGCGTTTGAATTGAATTAATTGTTATACCCAAAACGCTTTAGTTGCTGCGAATTGGTACGCCAATTTTTAGACACCTTCACATACAGCTCAAGGTGTATTTGTTTTCCAAAAAAGGCTTCTAAAGATTTTCTCGCTCCTATTCCTACCCGCTTCAGGGCACTTCCTTTATGGCCGATGATAATCCCCTTTTGAGTTTCTCGTTCCACCATTATGACGGATCTTATCTTAATAATTTTTGAATCTTCAAGAAAATCCTCCGTAACCACTTCTACAGCATATGGGATTTCTTTGGAGTATAATTCTAGAATTTGTTCTCGAATGGATTCATTGACAAAAAATCGCTCGGGCTTGTCGGTCAATTGATCTTTTGGAAAATATGCCGGAGATTCAGGTAGGTGACCAATTAGAATATCTAATAATTCAGGAACAAAGAATCCTGTAAGTGCAGAAATCGGATATACGGTAGCCTTTGGGAACTCAGTTTGCCAATGCAATACAGAAGCCTCCAGAGCCTCTTGTGAAATGAGATCGATTTTATTGATTAGAATAAGTAAAGGTGCTTTTGTTTTTTTTATTTTTTCAAACAGCTTTTCGTCTTTGAGTTCGGTTTCCTCTGGCGACACTAAATAGACTAAAACATCCCCATCAATAAGTGCTTCCTTAACAAAATTCATCATCGAAGTTTGCATTTCATAGGCTGGCTTAATAACTCCAGGGGTGTCCGAAAGTACCATTTGAAAATCATCTCCATTTATTATTCCCAAAATACGATGGCGTGTTGTCTGAGCTTTTGCTGTTATTATCGACAGTTCCTTCCCTACTAGTGCATTCATAAGAGTAGACTTTCCAACATTGGGATTCCCTACAATAGAAATAAAACCAGATTTATGCTTTTTCTGTTCCAATTTTTTAGCTTCTGTTTTGATTAAAAAAAACCTCCAAAGAGGAGGGTTGTGGCAGATAATTCCTTCGAAATATCGAACATTCGTTTCACTCTGCAGAGATTTTAAAGATACAATCTATTTGATTAAAAACTTATGCCTTATGATTATTTATACTGTTTAGATTGTTTTTGGACACGCTGTTTCTATTGGACAAACCCAATAGAAAAAGACTCATAGATAAATGAAAACCTTCCTTTTTTGTAGATAATTCATTCGAAATATCAAACATTAGTTTTACTTAGAGCGATTTTGACCTACTGCACATCAAATAAAATTGCTGATTCATGAAGTTTAAAGAATTAGTTAAAATGTAACGTTTGCGTATCATTAGTAAAACAAGAGTTAGTAATAAAAAGGGCTTTTTCATACTACTTTTATTTTAGATTGTTCAATGATGAAACGAAAGGTATTCAGTTTAATTGATGGCAACGTGATTGTATAAGAATAGTTGCGGGTTTGTATGCGAGGATTTTCCGAAGGAAAATCAGATGTTACAAACATGCAACGACCTTTGATTAAGCACTAAACCGCAATTATTTTTATACGGTGTTGGCATTTCGTTATTTTTTTTCAGTTTCCAATTTTTCTGACATAGTTTTGTGTTTTTCAACATCCCAAACGATATTCCATCTACCAACGTATTCAGCTAATGTTCCAAGTCCAACTTCGGCTCTTCTTTTGTCTACGTTTTCTGGATCAGTTAAGGGTGAAACATAAAATTCACCACTTTCTGGATTTCTTTTAATTTGACTACCATAAATTTGTTTTCCGCCTTTTCTCATCGCAACTCTATCTTCTAATAAAGCCAAACTACTAGCTCTAGCATTATTTTTTTCTACTGCTTCTCGCATCATAGGTAAGTATTTCTCCTGTATTTCTAAGGGAGAATGTTGTATTACTAAAAATAAAGTAGTATTTCCTTTTCCTCCAATTACATCTTGACCCAGCCAACCTCGTTCATCTAATATTTTTTGAATTTTTATAAGATTGATTGAATCTTTTTCAGATATAGTTTTCCAATGAGCTTTCATTTCGTTTGAATCTCTTCCATATTTTTCCTCTACGGTTTTGATTTCCTTTCTTAAACCTTGGTCTTCTTTATAAATAGTATCTAGAATAGCTACCAAAGGTTTATCTAAATTTGCTTCTTTTTTTTCTTTGTTTACTTTAATGGTTTTAAGTAATTCATTCCATCTTTTGTCAGATTGTAAACTTGATAAATCGGTATCCGTTGTTATATGGCTATAATTTGAATAAACTCCTTTTTCTGCAGCCAAAAATAATTGAACATAAGAAGAGTCAATTTCATTTGCTAAAGCCCAAGAACAAGCTGCATTATATCTGTCGGTAGGATTACTATTATTTCCAATAATTTTAAATGCACCTGAATATTGCTGTGCAGATTTTAAATATTCTTTCGTTTCATAAAGTTTCCACGCTTTCTTTTTTAAATCTACATATTTGGCTAATTGTTCGGTTGTAGGCTTTTCAAGAGTAACTTCTTCCTTTTTTTTTCCGTTTTTACAAGAAGCAAAAACTATTAGTATTACTAAAATTAAAATGTTTTTCATATGTTCTTAGGTTTGTTTTTAATGAATGCCAACAATTTGATAGTATCAATGATGCTATCCAACTTATTTGCGCATTAAGCTAATAAATCTTTGATCTCCATAAAGGATCGGTCTTTTAATTGTGTATAGATTTATGTTCTTTTGGTGCTGAGGTACGAAGTGACAAATGTGCTGTTTGTGCGGTGGGCTTTTTGGGCTTGTAGGTAACAATTTTATATAAAACATATATCCTTTAAAAGTTTCTAAAAATCTAGTGGATTTTTTATTTTTTTAAAAGTTGTAGTAGTAACAACAACTGCAGATTTGAATTAATATTTTTAGGATTTGTTAAACTCAATCCATCTCTACCAACACCATTAGAAGTTAAAAGATCCTACACCTTCATCATAACAAGCAGTATTTGACCAAGGAACTAATATTGGGGTTTTAACGCAAGACCTTACAGAAGAATATATGCCTTAAAATCTTAGAGTAACTAAGTTTTATTTATTATATTTAAGAAAACATGATTTTTTTAGAAAAATATTATCCGGTAATACTTGCTTTTTTAAGTTTTCTTTATTCAATATATCTATGGTTTTCAGGCAATCAACTTGAAGGGATTTATGTAGGTCTCTGGCCAGTAACTATTCTGGCATTTGCATTTGTAATAAGACAAAGAAGAAATCAAGACAAAAATCCTAAACGATGAATAATCAAATAATGTTTTTTATTGGTCTTGTGATTTTTATCGTTTATGTTTATTTTCTTTTAAGTATAATAAGGAAACAACATAAAATTCAACGCAAAGAGAATATGAATTCATATGATGATGATGATTTTGATGGTATTGGAAATCAGGGAAGAATACCCAATAAAAAACCTAAAAATAGAGCAGTTTAAAACGGATAGTAAAGTTTACTAAAGTTGATATGCCTGGGGTTTAGGTAATATATCATTATATGAGCGCTATCCCAAAAAGAAAAGCGGATTTAATTTTGGGTATGGGGGTCTGATTTTAAAGTTTTAGGTTGGGATTTTTTGGGGAAAACGGACAGTATTTACTTACAGATTTTAGGCATTTTATTGTCAATTGATTGTCAGTTTGTATATATTTAATGATTATTAATAGTCAAGAGGGACTGTATTTTTCACCCTGTATGATTGGCTAAGCTCAATAAAAAAAGGCCTTCAGATGAAGACCTTTATAGTAGCGAGGGCAGGACTCGAACCTGCGACCTTCGGGTTATGAGCCCGACGAGCTACCACTGCTCTACCTCGCGATATGAACGGCAAATCTACAAATTAAACCGACATTGTGCAACACCTTCTTCTATTCATTTTAAAACTTAGAAAAAGGATCCATTTAAATAGTTTACTTTTGCAGTCAAATTCAAATCATGAGTAGTATTGTAGCCATTGTTGGACGTCCCAACGTCGGAAAATCCACTTTTTTTAATCGAATGATTCAAAAGCGCGAAGCGATTGTTGATTCTATTAGTGGTGTTACGCGTGATCGTCATTATGGTAAGTCCGATTGGAATGGACGCAACTTTACACTCATTGATACGGGAGGATATGTTGAAGGAAGTGATGATATTTTTCAAAAAGAAATTGATAAGCAAGTCAATTTAGCTATTGAAGAAGCTGATGTTATTGTTTTTATGGTGGACGTTATGGATGGTGTAACCGGTATGGACGAGGTTATTGCTGACCTATTGCGTCGTTCACAAAAGCCTATTTTTTTAGCAATTAATAAAGTTGATAATGCGCAGCGCCTTGAGTCTACCCTTGAATTTTATTCTCTTGGTTTTGAGCAATTTTATTGTATTTCTAGTGTCAATGGTGGGGGTAGCGGTGAATTATTGGATGACATAGTCAAAAAATTACCAGAAGAGGAAGAAAGAGAAGAAGATCCTCTGCCACGTTTTGCAGTTGTTGGAAGACCCAATGCTGGAAAATCATCATTTATCAATTCATTAATAGGTAAAGACCGTTATATCGTAACGGATATTGCAGGAACAACACGCGACAGTATTGATACACAATACAATCGTTTTGGATTTGATTTTAACCTGGTAGACACGGCTGGAATAAGAAGAAAAGCTAAAGTTAAAGAAGACATTGAGTTTTATTCTGTAATGCGTTCAGTAAGGGCAATAGAATATTGTGATGTTTGCCTGCTAGTTGTAGATGGCACACGTGGATTTGATGGGCAGGTTCAAAATATATTTTGGTTGGCACATAGAAACAATAAGGGAATTGTTATTCTGGTCAATAAGTGGGATTTAGTTGATAAAGATACCAATGCTTCGAAAGCCTATGAAGCTAAAATTCGTGAAGAAATTGCACCTTTTACAGACGTTCCAATTGTTTTTATTTCGTCAATCTCTAAACAACGGATTTTTAAGGCTGTAGAAACGGCTGTTGAGGTATATAAAAGTCGTTCTAGAAGAATACCTACAAAAGCTTTTAACAACACCATGCTTCCTATTATTGAAAAAACACCACCCCCAGCTTATAAAGGTAAATATGTAAAAATTAAATTTTGTACGCAGCTCCCCACACCTCACCCACAGTTTGCGTTTTTCTGTAACCTCCCACAGTATGTAAAAGATCCTTACCGTCGATTTTTAGAAAACAAATTACGTGAGGAGTATGACTTTACAGGAATACCAATTCAGATTTTCTTCAGAAAAAAATAAGACTATAGTTTTTCTCTCAGCAGCTTTAGTGCTGCCTTAATATTTTCAAGCTTGGCTAGAATTTCCTCCTTAGGATTTTCTTTCGTTTTGAGGCGTAGTTGTTTTTTAGCTCCTTGTAGCGTTAGTCCTTTTTCTTTTACTAAGTGATAGATAAACTGAATGGTTAAGACATTCTCAGGAGTGTACTTTCGAATGCCGCTTTGTTTTTTTTTAGGTTGAATTTCTTCAAATTCTTTTTCCCAAAAACGGAGAAGTGAGGGTTTAACATCAAATGCTTTTGCAACCTCACCAATAGAATAATACCGTTTTTCGGGAAGGTTTACATGCATCTTAATCCATGGATTGGTTTTCTTGCTTGGCTTGAGTTACCAGTACATCAAATTCTTTTTGAGATAGATTTCCGTAGTAGAAATTCAATGGATTGATGCGTTTTTTATCTTTAAAAATCTCGTAGTGTAAATGAGGTCCAGCAGAGCGTCCTGTGTTTCCAACGTAACCTATAAGGTCTCCACGCTTCACTTTTTGCCCTCTTCTAACATTGTATTTACTTAAATGAGCATACAAGCTTACATATCCAAAACCGTGATCAATTCGGATGTGGTTTCCATACCCTGAGGCACGATTGTCTGCTCTTTTTACAACACCATTCCCTGTAGCATATACTGGAACGCCTTTTTTTGCAGTAAAATCCATACCCCAATGAAAACGACGCTTTTTAGTAAAAGGATCATTTCGATATCCATAACCAGAAGCCATACGCGTAAGGTCTTTATTTTTAATGGGCTGAATAGAAGGAATTGCCTCTAATAAAGCTGCTTTGTTGGATGCAAGACGCTCAATCTCATCTAATGATCTAGATTGAACAACCGTTTGTTTAGAGAGTATATCTAGGCGTTTTGAGGTATTGATTATTAATTCAGAGTTGTCATATCCTTCTAAATCTTTATACCGATTTACCCCTCCAAAACCAGCACGGCGTTGCGCTTCAGGAATTGGACTCGCTTCAAAGTAAACACGATATAAATTATTATCTCGTTCTTCAATATTATCAACAACAGATTCTATTTGTGTTAACTTTTTATTTAATATGTCGAATTGTAATTCATAGTTTTGTATTAATCTTTTTTGAGCCATTTCAGCAGGAGTATTTATCCAGTCTGAATTAAGTAAAATTAATAATGAAAAAAGACCAAGTAAAAAAGAAGAAAGTATGAATAATACGAAATTAGAAATGCGATTTTTGTTAGTTACACCGATAGGACGATAAGAAAGCGTCTCAGGATCGTAATAGTATTTAACTTTACTCATAAAGTATTGTAAATTTTCATTTCTTTTGCACTAACAAATACAAAAACGTTAGACAAAGATACAAAAATTCAATCTAATAGTATTTTTTTGAACTCAGTTGCACTAAATATGTATGCAATAACTATTTTAAATAAAGTTTGACATGAAGTCCTTTGAAGTAAGACAACAATTTTTAGATTTTTTTGAATCCAAAAAGCATAAGGTAGTACCCTCTGCACCCATGGTCATAAAAAATGACCCCACCCTGATGTTCACAAATGCAGGAATGAACCCTTTTAAGGAATATTTTCTGGGAAATGCAGTGCCAAGCTCTAAACGAGTTACGGATACTCAAAAGTGTTTGCGTGTTTCAGGAAAACATAATGATCTTGAAGAAGTTGGTATAGATACGTACCATCATACTTTCTTTGAAATGCTTGGGAACTGGAGTTTCGGAGATTATTTTAAAAAGGAAGCGATTGAATGGGCTTGGGAATTACTTACAGAGGTTTATAAAATTGACCCCAATAAACTTTATGTAACCATATTTGAGGGTGCCCCAGAAGAAGGAATTGAAAAGGATAATGAGGCATTTGATTTTTGGAAAGCAATACTTCCAGAAGAACGTATTCTGTTAGGAAATAAACAAGATAATTTCTGGGAAATGGGAGATCAAGGCCCCTGCGGCCCCTGTTCGGAAATTCACGTAGATATTCGTTCGGAGGAAGAAAAAGCAAAAGTTTCAGGAGCGGAATTGGTGAACCAAGATCACCCACAAGTAATTGAGGTTTGGAATTTAGTCTTTATAGAATTTAACAGAAAAGCAAACGGTAGCCTAGAAAAACTTCCCGAGAAACATATTGATACAGGAATGGGATTTGAACGTTTATGTATGGTGCTTCAAAACACAACGTCTAATTATGATACTGACGTATTTACACCTTTAATAAGAGAAATAGAAACGCTCACAAAATCGACTTATGGAGAAAAGCAAGACACTGATAGAGCCATTCGAGTCATTGCAGATCACATACGAACGGTCTATTTTGCCATCGCAGACGGGCAGTTGCCCAGTAATAATGGAGCAGGGTATGTGATAAGAAGGATTTTAAGACGTGCTATACGCTATGGATTTACTTTTCTAAATCAGAAAGAACCTTTCATTCACCTTTTGGTGAATACACTTTCCCAACAAATGGGAACCGCTTTTCCTGAGTTAATAAGAGAACAACAATTAGCCTTTAATGTTATAAGAGAGGAAGAGAACTCCTTCTTAAAAACACTAGATCAAGGATTGGTTTTGTTAGAATCTTTAATGACCAATTCTAAATCAAAAAAAATTGACGGGAGCAAAGTTTTTGAATTATATGATACATTTGGATTTCCTTTTGATTTAACTGCGCTAATTGCCGGTGAAAAGGGGTTTAGCGTTGATGAGGAAGGCTTTCAAAAAGCAATGGAAGTTCAAAAAAAACGCTCCAGAGCTGCTGCAGCATCTAAAGCAGGAGATTGGGTTATTCTTCAAGAAGATAATGTAGAAGAGTTTGTTGGTTACGATCACTTGAGTGTTAAAGTTAAAATAACACGCTATCGAAAGATGACTACTGCCAAAGAAGGAGATTTTTATCAGTTGGTTTTTAATTTAACCCCCTTTTATCCAGAAGGAGGAGGCCAAGTAGGGGATAAAGGTTATTTGGAGGCAAGCAATGGTGATATTTTTTATGTTTTAGATACTAAAAAAGAAAACAATCTAATTGTACATCAAACCAAAAGTATTCCTTCAAAACTTGAGTCTACCTTTACGGCAGTTGTTGACCCGAAGCAAAGACAACGGTCTTCAAGTAATCATACAGCAACCCACTTGATGCATCAAGCATTGCGCTCGGTATTGGGAAATCATGTTGAGCAAAAAGGGTCTATGGTGCATTCAGGGATGTTCCGTTTTGATTTTTCACACTTTGCTAAAGTAACTGCAGAAGAGCTTAAGGCAGTAGAGCAATTTGTAAACGCTCGAATACAGGAGGGCATTCCTTTGGAGGAAGGAAGAAATACACCCTATAATAGCGCTATAAAAGAAGGTGCTATGGCTTTGTTTGGAGAAAAATATGGAGATACGGTACGCACCATCCGTTTTGGACAATCTATTGAATTATGTGGAGGTACTCATGTTGCAAATACAGCTGTAATTTGGCATTTTAAAATCACGTCAGAAAGCGCAGTGGCTTCAGGAATTAGACGTATTGAAGCCATCACTGGAGATGCAGCAAAAAAATATTTTGAAGAGCAAACTTCATTGCTTGAAAATGTAAATGAATTGCTGAAACAAGCTCAAGATCCGCTAAAAGCGATTCAATCGCTGCAGTCAGAAAATACTGCTCTCAAAAAGGAACTGAGTGTTTTATCAAAATTAAAAACCCAGATTTTAAAAGACGATTTGTTACAGAAAATTAAAACAATAGATGGAATTCAATTCGCCGCCAGTGAAGTAGATATAGACCCACAAGGGATGAAAGATTTATCGTTTGAAATAGGTTCTCAGTTAGACAATGTAATTCTTGTTTTAGGATCGGTAAAATCTGGAAAACCCTTATTGAGCTGTTATGTGTCTAAGTCTTTAGTCGCTGATAAAGGAAAAGACGCCTCAGCATTTATCAGAGATTTAGGGAAATTTATCCAAGGTGGTGGTGGTGGACAGCCTTTTTATGCCACAGCAGGGGGTAAAAATAATGAGGGAATGAATGAAGCCCTTGATGCAGCTCAAGGAATTTGTATTTAAACGCTATTCTACAGTAGGGGGATAATTTGAAATAATTTTTTGTACAAAAAGCGCAATGCGCTCATCTCTATTTTTATAATTTTCTTGAATTCCTCCTTTTCCTTTTCCTTGCCAGATCAATTGTTTGGTGGTTGCATCAATTAAATTAATATATAAGGTTCCCTCAGTACGAGTACTTACAGAATTAAAATTGGAACCCCAAAACCAAGGGTTAAATCCCCATCCCCAGTTGTAGTTGTTGATATTGTTGACGTAAATTTGTTCTTTGGCTTTAGTCGTAAAACCAATAAGTAAATCTGGAGTTTCAGACTTTGACATTCCTTTTTGACTCATTTCAGAGTCTATGGCTTTTAGAATTCGACGTTTGTCTAAATCTGAAATATTAACTTGATCTATCTCTGATTTGAAATAAGCAAAAGTGCTATATTTTGAAAAATCGATGCTACTATCGTGATCTGAAAAGACCTGAACAGAAGAACAAGAGACTAAAAAAAACAATGCGGAAAAAAGAACAGTATATTTCATCAAATTTAAATTTAGAGTATAAAATTTCCAATAATCGTGCCGAAATATTTTAAGTCAACTTTGGATCATATCCAAAGGGACAATGCCTACAATTGCTTTTACAACAATAGCCTCTTTTAAGATGATATTGTTCTGTGAAAACTTTATATCCTTCTGGGGATAAATAAAAGTCTCCTTCTTCGAGAGGGGGTAATGAACCTAACGGCATTTTACTGTATTTTTAGGCATGCAAATTTTTGAATCTTTCAAAAGTAGTATAAATCATCCGCTTGAACCGCTTGAGGGGCATTCAATTGTTATTAAGCGAGAGGATTTATTACATCCTGTGGTCTCTGGGAATAAATTCCGTAAGTTAAAATATGTTTTTAAGGAGTTGGAAGCAACACAAAGTCAGATACTCTTAACTTTTGGAGGTGCTTTTTCAAATCATCTTACAGCTGTCGCAACAGCAGGTAAATTTGGGAATATCCGAACAATTGGGATTGTTAGGGGACAGGAGTGGCAGAACAAAATAGAAGACAGTACTACGTTAAGTTATTGTAAGAGTCAGGGGATGGAATTATATTGTGTCTCAAGAGTAGATTATGATTTAAAAGAAAAATCGGAGTTGGTAAGATCCATTAAGCTTCAAAATTCATTGATTCGAATTCTTCCCGAGGGAGGAACAGAATCCCTTGCAGTCAAGGGATGTGAGGAGATTTTACAAAAGGATGATGAAAATTTTGATGTGATTTGCTCCAGTGTGGGGACAGGAGGAACTCTAGCAGGATTAATTAATAAAAGTACATCCAGTCAAAATGTAATAGGTTTTAACGCGTTGAATAATCCGGGGGTGGTGAATCAAATTTCCAAATTCACTCAAAAGCATAATTGGACCATAGAAGACCAATATACTTTTGGAGGTTATGCCAAGGTGAATGAAGTCTTGATCTCCTTTATGAATTCTTTTTATCAACAATATAAAATTCCGTTGGATCCAATTTACACTGGAAAGCTGCTTTTTGGTATTTTTGATCTTATAAAACAAAAAAAATGGCATTGGGGCAAGAAGATTTTGATCATTCACACAGGAGGACTGCAAGGAGTCAGAGGAATGAATCATCAGCTTCAAAAAAAAGGGAAACCATGGCTTACTTATGCCAACGAATTGCCCTTTTAGGATTCACATTTTTAATTTTTTCCTGTGGCTCATCTAGGAAGGTAGTAATTCGAGATTCAGCTACTAAAACGAAACAAAAAGAAGTAGTGACAACCCCAGCTGAAGAAAAGAAGTCATTAACACCTCCAAAAACCCTAACCAATCAAGAGAAAATCATACATTATATTGAAACGTTTGGGTCAATTGCTCAAGATGAAATGAATCAATACGGAATTCCTGCAAGTATCACAATTGCACAAGGGATTTTAGAATCTGGATTGGGGTATGGCCGTTTGGCAACCGAGGGAAATAATCATTTTGGAATAAAATGTCACACCGACTGGAAGGGGAAACGAATGTATCATGATGATGATGAAAAAGGGGAGTGTTTTAGGGTTTATAAAAACCCATCAACCTCCTACAGAGATCATTCTCTTTTTTTAGTGGAAAGAGAGCGTTATGCTTTTTTGTTTGATTATAAGATCAATGATTATAAATCCTGGGCAAAAGGCTTGAAGAAAGCAGGTTATGCTACGGATCCTAAATATCCAGAAAAGCTAATCAGTTTGATTGAACGATTTGACTTAGCTCGTTTTGATACTAAAAAAGGAAAAATTGCAAAATCAAGTTCCAAAAGAAAAGAAGAGCGTGAAATAATATTTCATACCGTTGAAAAAGGAGATACTCTGTATTCTGTTTCTAAAAAATATAAAGTTTCTTTAGAACAGATTATTAAACAGAACAACATAAAGGATAAAACAATTTATTTAGGACAAAATCTAAGCATTCCTTCAAAGCCATAAAATTATGCAATACCAAAGAAGTAGTGCGCTTTTTAAAGCGGCACAAAACGTAATCCCTGGAGGAGTGAATTCTCCTGTCCGAGCCTTTAAAGCTGTTGGAGGGACACCCATTTTTGTTGAGCGAGCAAAAGGCGCTTATCTTTATGATGCCGATGGTAATAAATTAATTGACTATATAGCAAGTTGGGGCCCCATGATTCTGGGACATGCCTATGCACCTGTAATTGAAGCGGTAAAGTCCAGAGCTGAATTGGGGACTTCTTTTGGGATGCCTACAGCCCTTGAAACTCAAATTGCTGAGCTAGCAATTGCTATGGTACCTAATATAGATAAAATTCGTTTTGTAAATTCAGGTACAGAGGCCTGTATGAGCGCAGTTAGATTAGCTAGAGGTGCAACAAAACGGGAGAAAATAATCAAATTTGCAGGATGTTACCATGGACATTCAGATGCTTTTTTAATCCAAGCAGGGAGCGGAGCGGTCACTTTTGGTAGTCCAAGTAGTCCTGGGGTGACCAAGGGTACAGCAATGGATACCCTTTTAGCACCCTTTAATAATCTTGAGGCTGTAGCTCAACTATTTAAAGAATATCCAGATGAAATCGCTGCCATTATTATTGAACCAGTCGCGGGTAATATGGGGTGTATACCGCCTGTTCCAGGTTTTCTGGAAGGCCTTCGCTCGTTATGTGATCAGTTCAATACATTACTTATTTTCGATGAAGTAATGACTGGTTTCCGTTTAGCCAAAGGAGGAGCGCAGGAACTTCTTGGAATTAAAGCCGACATTGTCACTTTTGGAAAAGTGTTGGGTGGGGGTTTACCCGTTGGTGCTTTTGCTGCAAAAAATGAAATCATGAGACACTTAGCACCTGAAGGACCTGTTTACCAGGCAGGAACATTGAGTGGAAATCCACTAGCCATGGCTGCAGGTCTTGCGATGCTTCAAGCCTTACATTCGGATGCTCAAATATTTGATCGACTTGCTGCAAAAACTGAGTACTTACACGAAGGTTTAGAATCTGTTTTGAAAACAACTAAAATACCTTTTCAAATCAATCGCGTGGGATCTATGATTTCACTTCATTTTACGGCGCATAACGTAATTGATTTTAAATCCGCTACTTCTGGCAACAATCAGAAGTTCAATAATTATTTTCATGGCATGTTAGAGGGAGGAATTTACTTGCCTCCAAGTGCCTTTGAGAGTTATTTTTTAAATGATGCGCTTTCCTATGAGGATATTGATTTTACAATTAAGAGGTTTAAAAAGGTGATAAAGAGCATTTAATTCTTTAGATTAGCTTTTTTAACCAAATCTTTACCCCCAATGAAAAAAAATTACTTAGCCATTTTGGCACTGTTTTGTGTGCAATTTATATCAGCACAAGAATACTTCGAAACGCTTCCAGAAAACCCCGATCCAAACAAATGCTTTGCAAAATGTATTGTTCCTGATGAATATAAAGAGGAAACGGTTACTGTCACTATCAATCCAGCGTATAAAAAGCTAGAAATTATTCCAGCGGTTTATAAAACAGAATATGAAGAGATTGTTATTCGAAATGAATCGAAACGTTTTATTTACGAACCTGCGGTTTATGAAGCAGTTGTTGATACTATTTGGATAAAGGATGATTATCATAAGTTAACTGTTCATCCAGCGGAATTTTCTCAAGATTATGAAACAATTGAAATAAAGCCTCAAACAGGCAACTGGGTTGCGGGAGAAAAAGATCCTGACTGTCCTTCAATAGACAAGTCAGACTGTAGAATTTTTCATTATGTAGAAAACCCTTCTGTGGTTCGGGAAATTCCTATTCAGAAATTAGCAGCTAATGAAAAAACTACTGCTGAGGAAATTAAAGGTAAGTACCGCTTAATCACAAGACAAGTAGAGGTTTCTCCTGCACAAACACGCCAAGAAGTAATTCCTTCAAAGAGCCAAACTTTAGAGCGTCAGATTTTAGTGACTGATGAAACAACAAAAGAAATTACAGTACCTGCTGAATCAACAGAAATTATTAAAAAGATTCTAGTGAAAAAAGGAGGAACTACAGCATGGAGAGAGGTGCCTTGTACTATCCCTGAACGTGGAGAGCTTTTACCAATTCATTATGCGCTAGGAAGTGCAGCACTTACCTCAAAATCAACAAAAATTATTGATGAGTATATTTTGGCCAGAATGAAAGCGGATAAAAATATCTTAGTTGAAATTGGGTCACATACCGATTCACGTGGAACAGATTCATTAAACATGAGCCTTTCAGAGAGAAGAGCTAAGTCCGTTGTAGAATATTTAATTTCAAAGGGAATCAACAAACAACGATTAATAGCCGTAGGATATGGTGAAGATAAATTGTTGAATGATTGTGAAAATGGAGTAGATTGTTCAGAATCACTTCATGCAAATAATAGAAGAACAGAGTTCAAAGTGTTCTAATAAATAATAAAAAAAAGACTGAATAATTTCAGTCTTTTCTTAGTGCTTTAAATTTAAGGAGGGTTACGACCCTCCTTTTTTTATATGGGGTTTCATTGGGCCTCCTCTTTTTCTTCCTTTTTGATTTTGAGTAGACTTTATTTTTTTCCATTCTGCATATTGTTTCTCATTCAGAATGTTTTTCATTTTTGCTTGCATCGCAATTTGACGATTTAATTGCTCTACTCTCAACGCATAACGATCTTCAGCGTTTAACTTTTCTCTTTTTTGTTTTGCTTTGGAAAATTGACTCCTATTGTTTTTAAATTCTTGTTCAATCTGTTTTGATTGTTCTTTGCTTAAATCGAGCATTAGTTCAAGCTTTTTTGTTTGAAGGATGGCTTGTTGTTCTTTGCTAAGCTCGGATTTTTTGTGATGCTCTTGTGCGGTTCCTAATAAAGAAAATACAAGGGCAATAAGAAGAGGGATTTTTTTCATTTTATAAATGTTTATTTCTTCTTAGATGCATTTGACGGTAAAAAGTTTAATGGTAGGGTTTATTTTAACATTTCAATAAAAAGGCCTTCGTCATTTTTTATGATTTTAACGAGCTCCTTTTGTGTTAAGCTTTTAATGGAAATATCCCATTTTTTATTGCTCAAACCAGCAGCTGTTTTAATAGAAATTAAATCAGTTGTTTCACTTTTTTTAATTTGTTGAATGATGTTTTTTTCTTCTTCTGTTAGGGAAACCGCTTTTTGCTCAGGTTTCATTTGTGGAAAAAATAACACCTCCTGTATCGAACTATTATTGGTCATTAACATGACAAGTCGATCGATACCAATTCCAATGCCAGAAGTAGGAGGCATTCCATATTCTAATGCCCTAAGAAAATCTTGATCAATAAACATAGCCTCATCATCTCCTTTTTCACTCAAACTTAGTTGGGCTTCAAAACGTTCACGTTGGTCTATTGGATCATTTAGCTCAGAATACGCATTGGCCAATTCTTTTCCATTTACCATCAACTCAAATCGCTCTGTGAGCTTTGCGTTTGAGCGGTGTTCTTTTGTTAAGGGACTCATTGATTTTGGATAGTCAGTGATGAATGTGGGCTGGATGTAATGATGTTCACATTTTTCACCAAAAATTTCATCGATTAACTTTCCTTCTCCCATGGTTTCATTCACTTCAAGGCCTAATTTTTTTGCTGTTTCACGAAGTTGATCTTCATTCATTCCTGAAACATCAAATCCTGTGTGGGTATGAATGGCTTGTAAAATCGGTACACGTGGGTATGGGGATTTAAAACTAATTTGATGATCCCCTACAGTAACATCGGGTGTGCCATGGACTTCCATTGCTATTTTTTCAAGGAGTTCCTCTGTCGTTTCCATCATCCAGAAATAATCTTTATATGCGACATACAATTCCATTACTGTAAATTCGGGATTATGGGTGCGATCCATACCCTCATTTCTGAAGTCTTTTGCAAATTCAAAAACACCTTCAAAACCACCTACAATAAGTCGTTTCAAATACAGCTCGTTTGCAATGCGAAGGTATAATGGCGTGTTAAGAGCGTTGTGATGTGTTACAAAGGGTCTAGCGGTCGCTCCACCAGGAATAGGCTGTAAAATAGGAGTCTCGACTTCTAAATATTCTTTTTCTGTTAAAAAATCACGAATGGCTGTAGTGATTTTAGAGCGTTGTAAAAAGGTGTTTTTTACTTTGGGATTTACAATTAAATCCACATACCGTTGACGGTATCTTAATTCTGGGTCATTGAATTCATCAAAACTATTTCCGTCAGCATCTGTTTTTGGAAGTGGTAATGGACGTAATGCCTTGTTTAAAACAGTAAACTCAGTAACTTTAACTGTTTGTTCTCCAACCATGGTTGTAAACAAGGTCCCTTTTACACCAATGATATCGCCAATATCCAATAATTTTTTATAGACTTCATTGTATAAAGTTTTGTCTTCTCCAATACAAATTTCGTCTCTATTGAAATAGACTTGAACTCTGCCTGAACTATCTAGGAGTTCCGCAAAACTAGCTTTTCCTTGAATCCTTCTTGACATTAACCTTCCAGCGAGTACTACTGCTTTTCCTTCAACATAGGTTTTAGGTAAATCTTTAGCATAAAAATTTACTGGAAATTGTGCAGCAGGGTAAGGATTAATCCCCAATTTCTTGAGTCCATCAAGTTTTTCTCTACGAATAAGTTCCTGTTCGGAAAGCTTTGCCATAAGTCTAAATTTCTTGCAAAGATACATAGACTAAAAAAATCTAAGGAATCAAATTTTATATCTTTGCACAAGAGACTTTAACAATGGGATTTTTTCGCGTTTTATTGGCCATCTTTTTCCCACCCCTTTCAGTAATTGATCAAGGTTGTGGCTCGGTGATCATTGTATTTCTTTTAACTCTTTGTGGCTGGGTGCCAGGAGTGATCGCTGCTTTGGTGATTTTGAACAATCCAAATCGATGGAAATCAAGTTTTTAATTTTTTATGGCACCTCAAAACAAACAGATTGAACTTATTGAATTAGGAAATACTCCTTACCAAAAAGCTTTGGAAATTCAAGAAACATTATTCAATCAGATTATTACCGTCAAAAGAGCCAACAGGCAAAATGAAATTCCAGCGCTTACAAAGAATTATTTTTTGTGGGTTGAACATCCTCCAGTATTTACGCTTGGAAAAAGTGGAAAACAAGAGCATTTGTTACTTAATGAAGACGGATTGAAGAAAAAAGGTGTTGAATTTTTTACTACAAATCGGGGAGGAGACATAACTTTTCATGGGCCTGGTCAAATCGTGGGCTATCCCATTTTAGACTTAGATAATTTTTTTACGGATATACATAAATACTTACGATTGCTTGAAGAGATGGCCATAATGACGCTCAAGGATTATGGAATTGAGGGAAGTAGAAGTTCAGGTGAGACAGGTGTTTGGCTGGATGTCGACACACCCTTTGCTAGAAAAATATGTGCTTTAGGGGTGCGTGCAAGTCGTTGGGTTACCATGCATGGTTTTGCTTTTAATGTAAATACTGATTTAACTTATTTTGAAGGGATCATTCCATGTGGAATACAAGGAAAAGGAGTTACATCTTTGGCTAAAGAGCTAGGAACTCAAGTTGCAATAGAAGAGGTGAAAACAAAACTTAAATTTCATTTTTCAAATTTATTTGAGGCAGCTTTTAAAGAGTGATTTTCTTTAATTAATTTGATAAATTAAAAAACTATTGGTTTCTGACTGAACCACCATTTCAATAGCTTTGTCATCATCAGCATTTGTTAAATCTACTTTAGAATTTCCATACACTGGAAAACCATTCACAGCAGTTCCATTACTATAATAAGCATACACTTTTTGAGTATCAAGGTCTGTGAGAGTTACGTAAATGGTATTATTGAGATAGTGAATTTTAGGAGGGGTATAATTTCCAAAGGGTAATACAACAGGAATTCCTTTTATCAATAAATTATTTTCAGAAAAACTAACCAATGATTTAGAAGTCATGTCTATTGTATGTCCAGAGCGAAGATTTAAATTGCTTTTAGTCAAGTTTCCTTTCGTGTCAATTTGAATTAAATCCCCGTCTTTATCTGTAGTAGCAAATGTATTTCTATATTCAAAAATAGGGTTGTTGGAAGTGTTAGCCTTACTTTTTACCGAAACACGGCTTTTTCCTTGGCGGTTCAAAATTTTGACTTCCCCATCAATATCTTGTAAAACAATAAAATCTTTTGATCCCATTCGGATATGCTTAGGAGGGTTTTGTAATGGTTTACTTAAATTCTTTAATTGAAATCCAGAGACTCTTTTGCCTCGGTTATCAAACATTTTAACTTGTTTTCCCTGACTTAAAAGAAAACGGTAATTTCGATTTAAATCGTAATCAAATACAGAAAACTGCTTGGGTGTTTCATTAGAAACTTTGATATCAAAAGGGGGGACCACTTTACCATTTCGATCTAGAATCATAAAACGATCTTCCGTCTGGAAGGCCATTTGTAAACGTCTATTCTTATATAAATCTACTTGATAAATGTCTCCTATAATAGCACTTGATAGTTGTTTCTTCCAAAATAACGTGCCCGTATTAGAAAATAAGTAGAGGACATTGTTTTGGTCTTGAACAACCACATCCATTGTTTTATTGATATGATTTTTAATCCATTGTGGTGAGCTTGATGCGGGTGCATCTAATGAAAAACTATATTGATTGATAACTCCACTTTTATTTTTTTCTAGATCGTTGTTCTGAGCAGTAAAACGGGTTTGAATATAACCTGATTCAGAAACGCCCTGAAGGGCGATGAGGGGGTACTTTTTTACATCAATATCCTTCCATTGCTTTTCAGATTCTTTTAGGTCTTCACTCCATATTGAAACGAGATTTTTGGTGCGCCCCAGCCACAAGAAAGTACTGTTGTCAGCTAAATCTTCATTAAGATTTTTATAGTTGAGGTCATTTGACAAGGTTTTACCATCTAAATGTGCTCCAATAATTTGTTTTAAAAAAGTTTCGCTTTCAGCAAAAATTAGAAACTCATCTAATTGAATAACCCATCTAGGGTCAGAACGGGATCCGTAAACCTCTAAAAGAGCTAATAGGTCCTGAGGTAATTTTTGGCTGTACAACTCCAATCCTCTAAAAGTGCCTTTTAATTCTGTATTTGAAAACAAATCGGGGCTTATATTTTCATTGTTTGCAAGGTGAAAAAAGACAGCTTTGTTTTCTTGAAGTTTTAACAAAGCAATTTCATCCACAGTACTCAAAAGATCAAAATCGATATTAGGAAGTGCAATATTTTTAAAGCGACTGTATTGTTTAAAATTATCCTCTAATGTTTTATAATCATCAATTGCTAGTGCTAAAAAACCATCAAAATTTTGGGGAATAAATGTAGGACTCAACATCCGTTGAGGATTCAAACCTTTCAAAAGACTCAATTCATCGGGTAGAGAATCATTAATAAAACTAACTCCGTCTAGTGTAAAGGGGTCTTTTTTGGTGTTGAAATCAAATGAAAACCAACTGCTTCCGAGGGGAGGAAAAAGTGGTGTTTGAGGGAAAAGACGTTGAAATACTACCTTGAAATCTCGGTGTAAAAGGATGGTCATTGGTGCATTATCATCACTAATTTTTGCTAAATTAAAAAAGAAATGATTTTGAATTCCAGGTCTTTTATTTTGTATGTTCCGAATACTATTTTCCAAAACCAATTGAGAGGAGCTGACGATTACAATCCCCTCTAGTTGGGCGCGAAATATTTTTTTCTCAGCTTTTCGAGAAACGGTAATCGTTACATCATTATAGTTGAATTCTTCTCCTGTTGTTATAGAAATGCTATCTGTAGGCTCTGTTTTGTAGATGAATGAAAGTGCTATTTCTGATTTTCCTTCTGGAGTAAAACACAACAAGGCTTTTGAGGGAAAACTTTCAGGAATAAGATTATATATATCCTCATGAAGATTTTTGTCTAGCGCAATTATTTCCTCTAAAAACGGAAGATTGGTCAGTGCATTTTCAAGCATGTTTTGGTCGTTAAGCTGAAATGCCGCAAGACTATTTTGTGGGACACAATCAAGTAAGTCAGGGACTTTTTTTACCACAGTGTTACATGCTGAAAAAATGAGTAAGACAAGAAAAAATAGTTTAAAACGCATAGTCATCAAAATTAAAAAACTCAATCTTCAATTGACCTAATTTTGAGAAATGTTATTAACGAACTAATAAACTTAAATGAAGGGGTTTAAAAAACTATATATCCTCCTTTTTGGATAGTAATTGAAACGAAATTCTGTGATGAACAGTTATTCCAAAAGTTGCAATCGCTTCACGATGTTTTTTTGTGGGGTATCCTTTATTTTTGTTCCAATTATATTGGGGAAACTCAGTGTCTAATTTTTTCATATAATCATCTCTATATGTTTTGGCTAAAACGGATGCTGCTGCGATATTTTGATATTTCCCATCCCCTTTTACTACACACGCATGTGGAATGTCTTCAAATTGTTTAAATCGATTTCCATCTACGACTATAAACTCAGGTATCAGCGAAAGTTGTTTTAGGGCCAAATGCATCGCTTTAATTGATGCGTTTAAAATATTTATTTCATCAATTTCTTCTTGATAAACATGCGCTACTGCATATGCAAGCGCTTGTTTTTCAATTTCTGGACGGAGGGCATAGCGCTGTTTTTCAGTTAATTTTTTGGAGTCGTTTAACAAAGGAAGATTATTTTTTTTAGGTAAAATTACTGCAGCAGCGGTCACGGGTCCTGCCAAGCATCCTCTGCCTGCTTCGTCGGTACCTGCTTCAAAGCTAAGGGTGTATTGTGTTTTAAGCATTTGTTAAAAGGCTACTTTAAGTTTAATAAGAGTATTACAAATTACTTACAATTATCATAACTTCGCAAACAAATCAAAGCTTGCATGCGATCTGGTGTTTTTATACTTTTTTTAATTCTTTATCATTCTGTTTGGGGTCAAGAGGCTGTAATAAACGTTAAGGATAGTTTGCCTGTACCCGAAGAAATAATTGAGAATAAAAAGGATTCAATTTTAATAGTTGATAAAATCATCAAGGATAAGTCAATTGATTCCCTCACAATTAAAGATAAACTTAGTAAAAGTAAAGCAATAGATTCTACCTCAAAACGTTTCATTCCCTACATAAAACCTATGGAACGTGTTACTGTTGAGGATTACAAAATTTTACATTTTGATGGCTCAGAAACAATAGTAGATACCACCTTATCTCTTGAGGGAGAATATGCTTTCAATTTTTTAAGAAAAGATTATTTTGAATTACTTCCCCTTCCCAACATGGGAGAAGGCTTCAACAAACTTGGTTATGACTTCCATGAAGATCCCCTGACGCCACAGATGGGAGCTCGAGTTAAACATTTTGGGTATTTTGAAAAAGAAGACGTGAATTATTACGAAGTACCTTCCCCTTACACAGAACTTTTCTTTAAATCTACCTTTCAGAACGGGCAGAATTTAGATGCTACTTTAGCTATTAATACTTCTCCAAAATTCAATATTGCTGTTTCCTTTAAAGGGTTTCGCTCTTTAGGAAAATACTTTTCCTCCCTCAGTAGATCCAGACAGTTTAGGTTGAGCACCCAATATCAAACCTACGACAAAAGATATCGATTGCGACTCCACCAAACCACTCAGTCTCTTGAAAATGAAGTAAACGGGGGTCTTACAAACGATGCGGTTTACTTTTTTGAAAATGCACCTAATTATGTTGTCGCTGATACAAGTGGAATACCAATTCTCAATGAAAACGGTGAAGAAGAATATACATTTTATGATGGCTTTTTAAATCGATCCATACTCTCAACTCAAATTAGAGCTGAAAATGAATTAGAAGGGAAGCGTTATTTTATGGAGCATCAATATCATATGCTTCCTGTTTCAAAAGATTCTATGGCCTATAAAATGACATTGGGTTATCGCGTCTCTTTGGAGAACAAGAAATATAATTACTCCCAGGATCGAGTGAATTATTTTTTTGAGGCTTACAGTCCAAATGTTATTGACAGTATTGACAACAGTATCTTAGAAAATAATGTTTATGTAACCTATAAAGATCAAGTGATTGGTGATCTGAAGTTAGACGTCTATCATTACAAGTGGAAATATGCTTTAGGACCAAATGATTATGAAAAGGATACTATTTTACCAACCAAGATAGACGCAAGTCAATTGGCTGCACAAGTACGATGGTCTAAATCACTTTTTGGGTTCAGTGCTGAGGCTGAAGCCTACCAATCATTTAAAGAAGAGTTTGCCACAACTGCTTTTAAAGGGGCCATACGAAGGGAACTCTACAAAGATATATCTGCATCAGCAAGCTATCGATACCGTTCACAGCCACTAAATTTTAATTTTCATTTATTTCAAAGTGACTTTGAGGAGTATAACTGGTCTAACGCCAATTTCATCAATCAGAACACTGCCACTAAAGGATTGAGCTTGTTCCATCCAAAATGGGGAACGGTAGCCGCTTCTTGGTCTACAATAGATAATTATGGATTTTTTAATAACACCACACGACTTGCAGATTTAAATAAAAAATTCAAGGTAGTGGCTCTTCAGAGTGATAAACAAATTGATTATTTCAAGGCGCGTTTCGACCAACGTTTTGATTTTGGAAAATTTTCATGGGTCAACAATGTTCAATATCAAAAAGTAACGCAAGAAGAAAACGTGGATGAAATACTGAGTGGTCCTTTAGCTTTAAATGTGCCGGAATGGTTGATAAGAAGTACACTCATGCTAACTTCTTCTATTTTTAATAAAGCACTCTTTTTTCAATCTGGCGCAACCTTTACATTCTTTACTGACTATTACGCAGATCAGTATAATCCATTAATAGCGGAATTTGTCACTCAGAATAATACCAAAATTGGAGAATATCCACGTGTTGATTTCTTTTTTAATGCCAAAATTCAAAGTTCACGCATCTATATTAAGTTAGAAAATATATCTGCTCCGATAGAACATTTGATAAAAGTTGACACTCCATATGATTACTATGCAGCTCCATTTACTCCTTATCGTGATTTCGCAGTTCGATTTGGCTTGATTTGGAACTTCTTTCAGTAAAATTAATTCACTGAAAATCAGCACGTAAGATATTAAATGAATATTTTTTTAAAAATCATTGAGAAACCCCTTGTAAGATAACAAAAGGGTTTTATATTTGCATCCGCTAAAACGCTCAAGAGCATTGTTTTTTTTGAGTTTGTTTTTAGTTTAAGTTCATTGAAAGAAAAATAATATAAGAATGACAGCGCGTATCGAAAGATACAAGTGAATAGAACCATTTTGACCGAGTTAATTTTTTTAGGAGTTGT
>Ga0180120_10000183_pt1 | contig 31809 bp, 40 predicted proteins | sample CPBDNA_3_FD_129677 | JGI IMG/M metagenome (GOLD analysis project Ga0180120, IMG submission 129677) | Freshwater to marine salinity gradient microbial communities from Chesapeake Bay, USA - CPBay_Spr_31_0.2_DNA (version 2) (version 2) | ecosystem: Environmental > Aquatic > Marine > Coastal ... | reverse complement strand
TGGTAATTATGTCTTGGTTTGTTGTCCAATAGACCTTGTCCTTTCTTCCGATTACCTTTAGTAATCTTCACCCACATCTTCTCGTGAACTTGTCGCTTCCCCTCATTGATGGGTGGAAAGTAACAATATATATGCGTCTTCGGTACTCGTGAGTTATTTTTTATCTCTCGGTAGACATCTAGCCCATGTTCTTTACAAGAGTAGATGATATTTTTATCTTCTTCCATTTTTTTTCCTCCGTTAGTTATCCGTTAATTATACTACTTTTTTGTTTCTTGTCAAACGCTGCTTCATTTCCGTCCCGTGCGTCCCCTGGCCAGCGCAGCCAGCTTGTCTGCAAAAAAACAAAACCCCAGGCGAAACGGGAACGGGAACGGGCTTTTAAAATATTAAACCCACAACCACGATTAAAAGAACAAAACCTACAAGTGACACCAACTTAGGTGCCACCATGTAAGAGGCGAAGAGCCCACATAGAAATAATATCATATTAATAATTCCTAATTAATAGACGGCCCTTTGGAAGATCGCCTACCCAAGTCTTGCCCCTTAGGTCATCCAACGACTCAACTTCGTGCTCTTCTTGAAGGTCCTTAAAGCTCTCGTATTCTGAATAGTCGCAACAAAAGCCTATAGGGTCATATTCTACCTTTGGGTTGATCTCTGTCTCCCATTCGTAAATTAACTGCCACGCCTCGTAGCTGAACTGCTTCCAGCGTGAGTGCTGACGCACATGTTCTAAAAATTGTGTTTCGCATAGTGTTTGTATCATTTTTATATTCTCCGTTAGTTATGGGTTAAGCGTAAACCAGTGAGCTGCAGCTGTCAACAAAAAAAACCTCCTGGGAAAGAATAAGCAAAAGTCCACGTTTTCTGGGTTTTTGTGCAAGCGTTTCCGGAGCTGGCGGGCTGGCAGAGCTGGAAAACGGTTTAAAAAACCCCAGTTTTCTGGGGTTAACGGGAACGGGAACTGCCGTTTCCCGCAGGGCCAGTTGCTGGCTGCTGGCCATCCAGGTAGATCCAATTTGAAATTGTGAGAACGGGAACGGGAACTACGGGAACGGGAACTACGATCCCGGGCTCACGGACTTCGAGAATTTTAGGAGGTTCATGCAAGAGGGGCCAGTTCATAATGAAACAAATACCACCAGCTCTCTTATGTTTTAAATGCCACACAGTTTGATACTTTGACAACCCACTATTCTTAGCTTGGTTTGCTTTTAATTCTAACCAAAAATTATATCCTTCATAAACACAATAAACATCAGGTATTCCGTTGATTGTGGAGCTTTCTATTCTCATAAAATGAGCGTAATCGTTTTGCTTTTGAAAAAGGTTAAGTTTATTCCAAATTTTTTTTTCGGTTAACCTTTTTGGTTTCTTTTTTACTTGGCGTAATATCAATGATTGTACCCCCATCATTTATCTTATTTTCTAATTCTTTTAGTCTATTTTCTAATTGTTCCCTACTCATACCCTCTAAAGTTGAGTGTAAAACTTCTTTTTTATCAACAAATTGTCCAGCTAATTGACCCGATCTAAACTCTGCATTAATTGCTCCAGTGTATTGACCTTTTTGTTCTGCTCCATCACGTAACCTTTCAAAAGTTTTATATCTTCTTAATTTATCTTTTTCATATTTTTCTTGTTCTTTACTTAATCTATATTCTAGATATCTACAAACGTGTGGATTTAAATCTTGGTTAGTTAATTTACTAGCCATGACCATTGCTGCATCTTTACTTTTACTTTTGTATCCAGCTTGTAATAAAGCATCTACTTTTGTAATGTTGCCCCAATTAGCAACTAATATATCAATATAGGTTTTTTGTTTGGTTGTTAAATCTTTAATAGTTCTCATCTGTTTACTTACTTGTGGCATATATATCTCTATAGGTAATTATTATTAAAAAATAAATTCCAGCATTGCGGTCCTCTCTTTTCCCAAAACTTTAGGAATTTTCCTAAAACTTTCCTAAAACTTTTTCTCTGTAACACTAGTGTTTCTGCTATTTTTCCCATTTTCCCAAAACTTTTGCTATTTTTACACTTATGTTTTTAAAAAAAGTTTGTATAGAACTATATAGTAGAAAAATAGTAATTTTTAATTGTTCTTTAAATTTCATTTGACTTATCCTTTATAATTGCATATTTTAATAATGAAGATTGTATTTATATAATCCTTCAAATCCGTTAGTTGAGTGATGAGTTTCCCCTCATCACTCTTTTTTTATAAAACACTACAAACATTTTCAATTAACTCACCTTTTTCACTTACAACCTTTTGACGTAAAAAACGCATCTCTTTTTTAATATTATTTTTAATTCTTATATCTAAACAATTTTTATGTTTTTTAGATAAAGTATTGTAAAGGTGCCAGTGTAAATGTTTATTAGTAAATATAATATTACCTTTTTTAAGAGCTTCTTTGTAAGCATTACTTACCTGTTCTGGATCTAACATAGCCCAATGACATATTCTATCATAACCAAAACTATTACCTAAAACCCAATTATGAGCATTAGTTTTTAAAGTAGATGATTTTCTATCGTCTCTTCTTATCATAGTGTCCTCTAAAGCATTTACTACAACAGCTCTCCATAAATAATTTTCAGAATACATATTATCATAGTTTAATAAAATTCTTGAAAATCTATAACCTAATGTTTTTAAAAAATGGTTAGAAGGTGGTTGAAATTGTTGTTTAGTGGCCATAAGTTTTTACTAACGCACTTAAAAGTTTACCATATTGAAGAGCATGTATTGAACTCTTTTTCGCATAATATGTATAATCTTCAAAAATTCCGTCAATAAAAGCATGTCTCTCATCTGGAGTCATGTGTTTAGGATCTATTATCTCTTCTCCAAAAATAGTATCTTCCCATTTAAACTTTTTAGTCATCCTTTTAGTATAATCAGACAATTTATTTATCACCACTAATAATCTTAAATTTAATAACATTATTTTTATATTTAGTTTTACGCATATGTTGAATATCATTTTCTAAATCTAAATCATAACCAGGTAAATAATCAAAATCATAACCATATTTAACAGCTCTTATTACCCCTGTAACTATTTTATAATTTTCGTCTGATAGATTGTTTTTTAACATTTGTAAACAATCAAGAAAGTATTCTTTTTTATTAGCCATAGTATTCCTTTTTAGTTATGGCTGGCTCGTCAATCGTGCGTCATGTTTCTCGTTTTCTCATTCTCTTATGCCCTACACTGAATGTATCTGTTTGAGAATTACAGTTTGGACACAAAAATCGTAAATTTTGTAATCTATTATCATTGTTTACACCATTAATATGGTCTAACACTAAAGTCAAGGGTTTACTCTCCCACATAGGTTCTATACGACATATAGCACACACGTAAGTAAGTAAACCCTCCATGATAATTCTATCTTTTAGTCTATGTCTAGCGTATGTAGAATTAGGAATAAAGACCTCTTGATTTGTAAAGCTTCTCATTTTTATCCGAGCTGCTAAACTTTTCTTCCGACCTTTGTCCTTTCTTTGTTTCATATGCAGAACCTGTATGACCCTCACCTTTACACCAGAAACAAGTTTGTGTTTGCATTACACGTCTTAACTTTCTAATGACTTGGTATCCGTTACCACTACAATGGTCGCATATAATATATGATCTGACTAGATCCATACGTTAACCTCCGTTTTTACTAACTTTAATCATTTCCTTCTTAAACTTTTCATAGTTAAGGCTTTGATCTTCAGCTACATTTTTTATGTAATCATTTATTAACTTTGTGATAGTCCCAGAAAATTTTCTGTTCTTCTTGAAAGAAATACCACGCACTGCATGATAGTCTTCCACGTTCAAAGTTATACTCTTCCATTTTGTTTTATCCATTATATCTCCTTTTAAATGTGGGTTATACAAAATTATTCTTAATCGTGACAAAAACAAGCGTCATCTGATTTATCAAAATCAAATAAATCTAACTGGCTTTTGCTTATCTCCAACATAGTTTTATAATCTGGTCTATCGCTTCTAAACTTAAAACCATCTTTTGACTTAGTACCTAATTGTTTCTTTTCTTGATCCATCCACCATTGTGCTTTCTCTGGATAGTTTTTCATTATATTCATGATAGTATTCTTACCCTTCAAGAAACATAAATCACAATTACCAAGTGGTGTTTTACCATTAATACCTGGTAGCTTTAAATCAAATGAATTGTTCTCCCAAAATTTAGCTACATCTTTTACTGTTTTCTTCTCTGTGTGTAAAGGAGCTTCACTATCCCATCTTTCTTTATCCTTGGCTCTTGACAATCTAGCAACTCTGTGAGGCTCATCATATCGTAAGCCTACATAATTAACCCAATACTTATGACCTATAGATAACATAAAATCTTTCATGACTTTTATTTTAAGTTCTGAGGTACAGTATCTAGTTACTGGGTTTGGTAAAAACTTTCTCTTAGTAATAAGTTTATCGTAGGGTTCCCCGTTCCGTGATGCGGAGTTATGGTTTACCATTACAAACTTTTTAGACTCGTGCCACTCGACCCAATCTATCTTGACGTTCCAATTTATCTCACAATCACGTACAAAATCTAATGTAGCGTTCATCTCTTTACCTGTATTTGAGAATACAACACGCACATCTTTAGGTAAGGTACCACCATAAAAGTCTAGGATCTGACGCAACATATAACCCGATGTTCTACCGCCAGAAAAACTTATGCAACCAGGTGTATCAAGATCAAACCCCGATACTCTATCTGTTCTACGTATAAGTTCTTTAGCCTTCGTCATTACCCATCACCTCTCCAGCAGCTTCTTCTGCTGTATTTCTTTCGACAACATTATCTCTTTGAGACAATTGATATTGTATTTTAAGTTTAACTAATTTTCTAGCTAACAATTCCTCAAATAAAAAATCTCTACCTGTACTGTCAAAATCTGCATACATATTTTCTATTGCTTTTATAACATCCCCATGATCTCCAGCTTGTTCCGTAGGATTACCTCGAACATCTGTTACGTGTACGTTAGCTAAAATATCTTTTAAATCACGAAATAAATCGTGATGGCTTCTAACTTTATAATATCCTCTTAAATCTTTAGGCATCACTCGTCTCCTTTTTTGTTATGGTATAAGCACTAATACCAGATATACTGTTAAGGTTAAAAAGAGAAGCAAATTTCTTACAAGCATTGTAAGTATTTTTAGCTTCTAATGTTTTCACACCATGTTTTTTGTGTCTTACATAGTATAAATACATTCCTTTACTCATCGTCTATTTCCTTTTTCATTGATTTAAATATATGTGCAATTACATCTACTGTCCAACCATTACCTAACATCTTGTATCGCTGGCTGTTGGACACCGAACCCGTGTAATTATCTGGAACAGTTTGTAAACGCTCACATTCTAAAGGTGTAAGCTTACGCCATAACTTTTCTGTAACTGGTATTTTAGGTTCACGGTTTCCTCCCGTACAAGTATTTAATGTAGGAGACTTACCTTCAACAGCATATACACGTTTTAGTATATCGTGACCATTTATATTTACTGCTGTACCAACTCTTCTGACTCCAGTCATAGACTGATTACCAAAACCTTTATAATCTCTAGCCATAAGACAATGAGATTTTTTTATATCTGCTTTGTATAAATGTTTACCTTGGTTTACAACCATATCAGCTATACCCTCGTCTTCAAGAATATCTCTAATAACAATACCCTTATCCTCGGGGGTCGTGATATTAGGTATGTTTGTCCAATATAATCTCTTTCTACTTTGTCCAGACACTAATGAAGAATTTATCTCAATAGGTTTAACCCCTAAATATTGAGTTATAATATCCTCTGATTCTTTCTTCATTTTAACATTCTCTAATAAAAAATATTTAGGTTTACACTCATTTAAAATACGTACAAACTCAAAAAACAATTTACTTCTTGGGTCTTCAAAGTTTAAATTGTTGCCAGCTTTACTAAATCCTTGACACGGACTACCACCAATTAACAAATCAATCTTTAAATAAGTAGCATGTATTTTAGTAACATCACCTAAGTGCACTATGTTAGGAAAGTTTTCTTTAGCAACCTTAATTGCATACTTATCAATTTCACTTGCGTAATAATCACCCACTTGTACACCTAGTTTTTTTAATGCTATTTGACCACAACTCATGCCATCAAATAATGATAATACGTTTATTTTCTTTTCTTGTTTCATGTTTCTTTTTCCTTGTTATGTGGGCAACTGTGAATAAGTACATTGGAGTGTCGCCCACTATTTATAATATATGTTATTTTATCGGAGATTGCAAGGGTATATTGACATATAGGGTTAAATAACCTAATTTATAGGTAAGAGGTGTTATGACTGAATTATTAAAAGCAAAGGTAGAGTTGGAGCATTTGTGGACTAACATGTACGAAAAAAATGGTGTTTACACTAATGAAATGGTTTATTTAGATAAAGCTATTTCTAATTTAAAAAAAAAGATTATTGTACATGACCAGGAGCAAGTAAAAAAACGCTACCATAATTATATTAAGTAGCTTCCCCAAAAGTTTTACCAAGGGCAACGTCTACTACACTCGGAACATTAAGGTCCATACAATTTTCCATGACAGCCTTTATTTCCTCAATTTCTTTTTCTTCGTAAACATTAAAACAAAGTTCATCATGTATCTGTAAAATAGGTAATTTATTTAATTTATCTTTACAAGCTACAACAGCTGCTTTTGTTTGATCTGCTGCAGAACCTTGTATCAATCTATTTAATGCCTTATATGTATAACAACGCTTAATATTATTTCTACCATATTTAGCTACAGCATTTTCAAACTTCTCTGGCGTGTACACACCAAAATCTTTTGGCTCCCACATATTAAATCTACACTTACGACCTTTCTTCGTTCTTATGACACCAGTCTCATTTGCTTTACGCATACATCTATCAGACAATTGTTTTACAAAAGGTACTTTACTATTATATTTAGCAATCAAAGCATTAGCTTCTTCATAATCTAATCCCAACATACTAGATAATTTATGCTTACCCATACCATACATTAAACCTAGTCCAATAGTTTTAGCTTGCTTACGTGCTATACCACAAATGTCTGCTACAGTTTGATGAAAGTCTGCATCTGCATTTGCATAGGCTTCAACTAACTCTTGGCTACCTTCATAACCAGCCCCGATACTACTAGCATAATGTACCACGAGCCGTGGTTCTTGCTGAGAGTAATCAAAACTTCCCCATCTCGCTCCTTCTTCTGGTAAAAATAAACCTCTTATCATAGGACCAAATTCTTTACTTCTAGCTGGTAGTTGTTGTAGGTTAGGATTAGACATAGATAATCTACCAGATACAGTTCCTCCATTATCTGATCTCAATTGATTTATTTCTCCATGTATCCTACCTTTATGTTCGTACTTTAAAATACTAGATATAAAAGTATTATGAAACTTATTAACTTCTCTAGCCTGTACAATTAATTTACTAAATTCATTAGTATCATTCATTAACCAGCCTTGTGTAAAACTAGGCTCTTTTGATTTTTCTGTTCTAGGATAGTCGACATTTAATTTATCATAAGCCCAAGCAATCTGACGAGCTGCCCATATGTCAATATCTTTCCCAACTAATTTATTCATTTTAGATAATAAAGTTTTTTCCTTATTGACAAAGTGTTTTTGTAAAGCATGAGCTCCTTCTACATCTACACGTACACCCTTCCAACGCATATCTAACAGAGAAGGAAGTAAATCTCTTTCAAGTTCCCAAACTGTTTCTAAACTTTCTTTTTGTAAAATGTGTTTAAACTGCTGCCATAAAAGATACGTGAGACGTGCATCTTGTTCCGCATAATAACCAACGTGCTCAGCTGGCAACTTCCACATTTCAGCCTTTGGATCTACACCAAACATTTTAGCTGCTTCTTTTAAATCTGTTTCAGCTTTTATCTCACCAAGATAATCTTTGGCTAAAGCGTTTAATCTATAAGTGTATCTGTTCTCATCTATCAATGCTCCAGCGATCATGGTATCGACAATTTCCCCACGAACGTCAATACCATACGCCTTCAACCACCCTACATCATACTGTGCATTGTGGAATATCTTACGACAAGGTAAAGCACACACATCTTGCATATACTGTAACACTTGTTCCTTAATTAAATTACCACCCCCAAGGTGTTCCATAGGATAATAAGCTTCCCAACCTTCGGTAGCTACTGCAAAGCCAACTATCTTACCTTTACCTAAAGCCCAACCAGCTCCGAGATTCTCGTTAATTCCATCATCTCGAGTTTCTAAATCTATTGCTATCTCTTTAGCATCAGATAAATCCTTATAATCCACTGGCGCTGACCAAATATTCTTCTTTAGATTAAAAACTAACTGTAAACTACTCATAAAACCCCCTGTGAGTAAGGCTTTGAGATAAAAACCCGTTTAAATGACCACTGAGAGCCAGTAAAATATCTTTGCTTATGATTGTACCTTGAAAATTATTCATAATCACGTTCTATTATCATTTCACAATAGTGTATAGCTTTTATAATATCTTCCTTCTTGCCCTTTAGTTTATGCCTACAAATATACTTTATAACATTACCTTCTGCAAACAAAAGTTCATTAGCGTTAACAAATTTAGAAGGTTGTATTTTAAAATCTTTATAATGATCACTACCTTTATCCCATACCTTACTTGACATTTTTTTTCTCCCTTACTTCTTTTCTAGTTACATAATAATCGTTTTCTTCTACTGTTCTTAAAGTAAAACCTTTACTTAACAAATTCCATAGCTTACCTTCTACTTCATGTTTGCTAGGTCTAGTCTTAAACTCCATTTTATAATTTATAACAAATTTACTCATTAAAAAACTCCAGCATTTTGTAAACCTATAAAAGTATATATAATTGTATACGCTATAATAAATTCCATTATTTTCTCTCCTGTAAATAAATTAAATAATCTTGACCAATTGGATAATTGTATCTGTAATTACTAGATAAAATATGTAATGTGTCTCTGGCTCTCGTGGCTCCTGTATAATAGACTCTTTTCTCATCACTCTTGTCACTTGCATTTTTTTTATTTGTATATGAGGCAGGCCAATTTGTTTTGGAAAACAATAAGACGTTGTTAGCTTCACCACCCTTAACACTGTGTATTGTATCTATAATTATCTTAGGTTCATTGTTTAAAGTCTTCTGACCATATCTTTGTAGTAAACGTAAAAAGTATTCTGTTTGACTAGGTGTAAAGTTACGTAGTAGTATTTCCCACCAAGGTTTTGTTGCAGCTTGATCACTTAAATTTAAACCACACCAATCACATAAACCATCAAAGTCATAAGTCTGTGTATCGGGTAAATCTATCCAAAATCCAGAACGCCTAAAACTATGATCTTTGATCTCTCTTATATACTTCATCATATTTTCAGCATCTTTCTTTGTAATAGCCTCACCTTTTGCTACTCTTGTCCAAGATTTTATAGCTTGCCATTGTTTTGTATCAAATGATTTATTACCTTTGTTATCTGAATAATACAAGCCAGCGTCCTTTGCAGAAGCTCTTAGTTCGTTAACAGTGGTATTAACCCTACCCAATATATACCAAGTTCCAGGTAACTCTGCTATTGGTATCTCTGCAAAATTTAAATATCTTTTCACATAACCATCTTTTTCTAAGTGATGGTAATCTTTTTCTATACTATCTACTATACCTCTTCTTATCACTTGACTAAAATGATGTATAGCTTCACCAAACCTTCTTGTTTTTCTCAGTATAACCTTACGCCCCGGGAAATACTTAGTAAAATACTTAGGGTCACTTCCATTAAATTTATATATGCCTTGGTCATCATCACCAGCAAGATAAACTCTTTTTGCTTTCTGAGCTAATTTATATAACACACTCCATTGTAAAGGTGTAAAATCTTGAGCTTCATCTAATATTAATACTTGTAGTTCGGGAAAGTCTACCTCGTCTATTGTTCTTTCAATCATGTCAGTAAAATCTATAAAACTATCTTTTTTATAATGCTTATAAGTATCAATCTTTCTTAAATAAATATCTAAACTGTCTAACTTATACTGTTCTCTTTTATATGTAATAATTGGATCTTGCATCATGTTTCTTGATTTATCATAAACACCTAAAGACCAATCTTTATAAGTAAAGTTATCATCAGATAATCTTTGATCAGAAGTTTTAATGATCTTAGCTTGAAGAGCATAATCCAACATACAAGCTTTAGGATCAAAAACTTCTTCCTCAAAGTAACGTCTACAAAATTTATGTAATGTTTTAAACCTAGCAAAGTCATCCGAATCATATTGTGGAAAAGCTTTAATAGTTCTGTCCACAGCCGTGTTAACAGCTTTATTGGTAAAAGATATAAAAGCCATGTCAATAGGTTTAACACCTCTAGCTATGTGTCCTTTTAAAACTCTTTCAACTAAGGTATGTGTCTTTCCTGTACCAGGAGGACCAAATATCTTAATCGTTTTTTTGTATAGAGCTTTGTGCTTTTGAAGCTCTGAATTTTGTGTGGTATTCGTCATCCATCTCACTCATTTCTTTTTTATTTTCTTTTTTCTTCACTGTTTTATGTTTAACAAACTCTGGCATCTCTACAGTCCATACGTTTTTTTCACCTTCATGATAATCAATTCTCTTACAATCTAATAAATTTAATGCTGCCATAGGATTGCTAAAACTTTTTGTACCACTCTTCTGTAAAAAACTAGCTAGGGTTATCTTCTTAAAGTAACATATATTTGTATTACTATCTAGAACCACATAACCATCTTTAAGTTTTTCAAACCTATCTTGTTCTATATGACTTTCAAAAAACTTCTTTAATACTTCGTACCTTTCTTCTTCTAAACTGTCCTCATACTTATGATCTGTACTTTCTACTGATTTTTCTACTATAGCTTTCATTAAAAGTTCATACATACTTGGTCCTTTTCTGTTCTTGGGTAAGGTCAACCAAAATACTCTGTACCTTAATAATTTAACTCTCCAACTTTTTTCGTCCTTCATATCATCTGGAGTTACAGTAATGTGATGTCCTTCATAATCAAATTCAAACCATACATTTTTAGTATCTTGAACGTAAGTTATATTTGTAAACTTATCTATAATTGCTGGAGTTTCTTCTCCTCTACCAAGTTTACGAGTCTTACACATCTCCATATTACATATGGGTTGGTACTCAGTATGCTTTGGGGGACATTGATAACCATAACCATCTTTGTGAACACTTTTTGCTATTTGAGATACTTCAGTAGGTGGTAAAGGTGTAGTAAAAATAGTTCTATTTCTATCTTGCATGATTTCATCTAAATCAACGTAGTTGATACCAACTCTTTTTTTAATCTCTAAAACTGTGACGTTATATAAATACTGATGTCTATTTTTACCAGCCCAACCATCTTGTACTAGTTTTTGTACGCAAGGAGGATAGTGTTTCCAATCTCTTTCTACTTCATGATCTTGTACTTTATAATTCAAAAAATCTTTTGGTGTAATTACTTTGCTCTTAGCTATATCTAAAAATTGACCAACTAATACTGGAGTACCATTACTATTGTAAGCAAATTCCATAGTAGCGTTCATGTTAAAATAAGGCATGTTTATAGTTTTATTACATGGGTAAATTTCATTAGCCATAAAATATTGTTCATTAAATTCTTGTAACTTTTCTTTTACTTTGTCTATCTTTATAGCTTCGGTAAAAAACACAAAAAAGTGTAGACCGCCAGACTTAGATAAAATAGGCACAAAAGGTAAATTATATTTATTAATAATATCTACATACTTTTGAGCAGAATAATTTTTGTAATCAACAGGATCTAAATCTATACAACTCCACATACACTCATCCCCGAACTCTGGTCTTAGACCTATACCATACTTACCATCTAGATGGTCTTTCCAAATATCAGAAGTAACTGGCTCGTGTATCGTGATATATTTAGCTTCCTTCTTGCCACTTGTATCGCTTTCCCCCGTAAGGGAAAGCTTTACAAATGACTTCTCGCCTGAAGCAAAAAGTTTAAACAATTGTTCTTGCATTAGAACGGTACTTTGTCGCTACTTTTCTCAGTTGTACTAGGAGCAGAACCATCTAATGATTCAGCCTCGTAGTATAGATTAAAGTCCTTGGCTAAATGTGCAAAAGACTTTGTTTGAGATATAGTCTCCTCTTTTTTAAGATAACTCTCAAACTTAATTTGCCATCCAAAGAATTTATATTTACCTGATTCCTGTCTATGTGTATTTAATTTATACACAGTCATGTATCCAGGTGGTATTAAACTCTTACCATCTTTAACTATAATGTTACTTTTCAATTTCTGTAACCATTCATTACTCTTTTTCTTTTGAGTAGATTTCATGGTTATCATTCCTTGATCTATAACATGATCGTTATCGTCAATGACCATTACAAACCAGTTACCAGTATCTTCAACATAATTACCGTTAGGCAATACATCTTTATTACCACTTCTACTTAAACCAGCGGGCTTATCCTTATGAACGGCTACAGGTCTATTATTACCTTCTTCCATTTCTTTCCATTCATTAAAACTTCTTTTGTAATAAACAGGAACAACTCTAAAGCCTTGTTTACCATCATAAGCTTTCTCACTTGTTTGATTAAAAATACAACCCTCAGCTACAGGTGTACCTTGCACGGTAGTTTCTATATCTGGCATGTTACTAGAATATAATATTTTAATTAAAGGTAATTTAAATTCATCAGACGAAGCTGACTCAATACCCATTCCAGCATCTTCAATCCAACTATCTGTATTAATAGCTGGAGTACTTTCTTGTTTAACTGCTACTTTACTCATCATTCTTTCCTTTCGTTAATTTAGTTTCGGTTTTATAAAAAACATTAAATAACTCATCATTAAATTCACCATTATCTTTTTTAATCACATTAATATGTGCTTTTAAAGTGGCTGCATTTACTGAAGGATCTAATGTTACGGGGTAGCCTTTATTCTCTAAGTCAGCCTTGACACTCTTAGCTTCGTTGTCTTGACCTTTAGAAAATGTTATAGCCAACTCGTTCTTGATTAAGGAGTCGTGTCCGTTTTCACTTAAATACTTTAAACAAGCTTCCCTACGTTCAGCTAGTTCTGGACTTTTAGCACTAGCTTTTAAAGTAGGTATATAGCCTGTGTAAAAACTTTTGACTTTAACCTTCACTCCTTTATCAGTGACAAACTCTTGCATACCCATATCTTTCATTTTAGTGGGTACATCTACTTCAGATAATTGTCGCTGTTGTTGCTTTAATTCAGAGAGAGCTGATTCTAAATCTTTAATAGTTTTTTCATTCTTCACCATTGATTCAATTAAATACTTTAAATCTTTTAAATCGTCATCTCCAATATTAACTTCTAGTTTTACTTCTTCTTGATTCATGTTTACCTCCGTTAATTGTATACCCTAATTTTTAATTCTTGCAATGTCAACCAAAAAATCCTAGAATTATGATAATGACACACATTTATAAAACAAAACCATTTGAACATCAAAGACAAGCCCTTATAAAAGGTGCAGAAAAAGAGTACTTTTTGTTCTTAATGGGTATGGGTACAGGTAAAACTAAAGTTGCAATTGATAACGCTGTTTATTTATATAATAACAAAAAAGTAGATACAGTATTAATAATAGTTCCAAATAGTATTACACACAATTGGAAGAAAGAAATTGAAATACACAGCTCAACACAAAACAAAACACATATATATAAAAAAGATAATTTTGATTATTATGAAAAAGGTAAATTAAATTGGTACATTATGAACGTAGAGGCTTTGTCTCATGTGTCTGGTGTAAGAGTTGCAAAAAAACTTATAGATAGTAAAAAAGATACTATGTTTATGGCGGTAGATGAGTGCACTACTATTAAAAACCATAAAGCAAAAAGAACAAAAAATATAATTAAGATTAGTTTAAAAGTAAAATATAAAAGAGGAATGACTGGTTCACCTACTACAAAAAGCCCTTTAGATTTATATAGTCAATGTGAATTTTTAAAACCTGGTTTATTAGGTTATAAAAGTTATTATGCTTTTCGTGCAAGGTATTGTGCAATGAGACCTTTAAGTAATGAAGGTAATAGACAAATTATGATACCTATGTATTTTACAAATTTATCAGAATTAGAAGGTAAGATAAAAAGTTTTTCATCAAGAGTAAAAAAAGAAGATTGTTTTGATTTACCACCAAAAGTTTTCTCTAAAAGATTATTAGGCATGTCTAAAGAACAATTAGAATGTTATACAAGTTTAAAGAAATATGCCAGAGCTATTTTTCAAGATAAAGAAGCAAGTTATACAAATAAATTAACAGAGCTTTTAAGATTGCATCAAGTTACTTGTGGTTTTTTTGTTTCGGATAAAGGTCAAAAGGAATCATTTGATACACCTAAAATAGCTGAGTTATGTAATATTATAGATGAGGCTGAAGGTAAGGTTATTATATGGGCAAACTATATACATAATTTAGAACAGATAATACAAGTTCTTAGAAAGAAATATCCTTTAGATAAAACAGTAGCTATTTACGGAGCTGTTAATGTTAAAGATAGAGACCAAGCAGTAGAGGCTTTTCAGAATGATTCTAAAACAAGATTTTTTGTAGGTAATCCATCTACAGGAGGATATGGACTAAATCTTACAGCAGCTACTACAGTAATTTATTTTAGTAATAGTTATGACTTGACGTTAAGAGAGCAGTCCGAGGATCGAGCACATAGACATGGTCAAAAAAATAGTGTTGCTTATATTGACTTAGTCACTAAAGGAACTATAGATGAGTTTATAATAAAAGCTTTAAATGAAAAAAAGAAAATGTCTGCTCAAACTTTAGGAGAAGAGGTACTTAACTTTTTATAGTACTCATAAGCTCTATCAAACCATTTATTTTCGTACTCTAATAATTTTTTTTCATCCATTATAAATTGTTGGTACACAAAATCTTTTGTACAAATACAAATTAAACCTTGTGTTATCTCACCATAGTACGCCTTATGAGCAATAGAATATGCTGCAATTTGATAATAATAATCCTCAATCCAATCTTCTCTTTTTAATTTATTAGATTGTTTAAAATCTATAATGGTAGGTTTATCATCATATAACCCCACTAAATCAGTCATACCAGCCCAAGCCATTTTTTTAGGATCTGGATATAAGGAAGGACAATAATCTTCGTACATTAAATTAACTTCACTGCCCCATACTTCTTTTAATTTACCTAAATTTTCTACAATCCTATGAGCCATTAATCTTGACTGATTACCTTGTGGTGTAATATTTAAATAAGGTTTAGCTTGACAATACTTTTCTAAAACTAAGTGCATCTCAGTTCCTCGTCTGGCTGCGTCTATCGTGATTCGTGTAGCTTGTTCCTGTCCAACTCTTTTACGCCATTGCTCTAACGACTTCATTTTTTCTTTACTTTGTGTTGCTGATAAAATAGTAGTAACAGACGGATGCTTTTTTCCATTTACATTGTAAGTTCTTACCTCTTCATCGTTCCTAGAATAACTTTTATATTTATATTTTTGTACAATACTAAAGTCAGATATTACAAAACCTTTATTTTTTCTTTTTATCTGCATACAAATTATCAAAGGTTTGTTCCCAATCCATATAGCTATCGTGTTCTTCAGCACTATGTGTATATTGACTAGGTATAAAATCTGGTGCTCCCTCACCAGTTACCCACATAGCTGGAGAAGTTACTCTTACTCTATTATTAGGTAAAGCAACCATGCAACCTTTGTAAGGACCATTAGTTAAATGTAATAAATGACTTTGCTTATGTTGAGCTGGATCATCAGCTATCTCATTACCTGTATAATCAACAGTAAAATGATATTTACCTGTATAAAATTCTCCCCCTACTTTACATAACCAAGGACTAGAACTAACTCTGTTAATATTTATAATAGAATGATCTCTACTAGAACAATCCCACGGTTGAGCTAAATGAGTTGGCATAGGGTTAGGCCATTCATCCAGTGGGTCATCGTATACTAAAGACGTTATAGGAAGTCGAGCCCACATTGCCCCCCCGTGGGGGTTTTCCAAACGATTGTCTTCATCTTCACACCCAGTAAAGATGACTTGGAAGGATAGACATCTATCTGGAATAGTTGTAACAGCTACCACTAAAGCATGTAGATAGTCACCATGATATTTTCTATGGTTAGTTGTAAACTCTCTACGTACCCATACTTTAAAGTATGGAATGTTTGATATAAGATTTCCCATACTTTACTATAAGTATAGGAAACTTATTTATCAAGTTATTTTTTTACCTTTGTTGTATATTTTTTACCCTGGTAAGTAAAAGTTTTTTTACCAGATTTTCTAGCTTTACTAAATGCTGTACCAAATGCTGATGTTTTTTTCTTTTTCTTTTTATTAAACAAAGCAGGAGCACCCACTGTAGCTGCACCTGTATAAGCTGCACCAGTTAAAAATCCTTGACCATAACCTGGTTTTTTCTTAGGTGTCATTTTTACTGGACTTGGTACTTTTTTTTGTTGCAACTCTTTTGTCATTTTTGTACCAGGTCTAGAAGTTTTTAATTTGGAAACTCCATATCCTAATTTTTTAGCAGCAGCTCTTAATGCTGATACACCTTTTATAGCAACTCTAGCACCAGTAAGCACACCACCTACTGCATACCCTTTAGCCATTTTACCACCCATAGCTTTCATCATTCTAGCTCCGCCTTTAGAATATCCTTTAGCCATTTTACCACCTCTGGCTTTCATCATACGAGCACCACCTTTACTGTAACCCTTACTTTTCATCATGTTTTATCTCCTTAAATAATTAATTATTTTTTTTACTTTTTTTTGTTGCAACTCTTTTTTAAAGTACCATAAAGACATTTTACTCATACACATCACCTCCTTCAAGATAATGCGTTTCTTCGGTTTAAACCTACTTCCGACTCATATGAGTTAAACGGATTTATTTATATAGTATACTATGTTTACTCTTCTACCTCAAGCCACTCACTACGGTTTTTTAAATAGTCTAAATATACTTGCGTATCAGCTAATTCTCTTGATTCATTTACACACATAAGATAGTATTTGGGACGATAAATGAGACAACTTCCGTCATCATATTCTACTTCGTGAGCATATACAGGAGAACTTAATGTAACAAAAAATTTTAAAGTAACTCCTACTGATACTCCTATAAAAGCTACTGTTGCTATGGTAATAAAACCCCATTTGACATACTCTATAATTTCTTGTTGTTTTTTAATAGCCTTGGCCCGTGCTTCTTTAATCGCTTTTTTTCTTTTGTCTATACGTTTTTTACGTTCTTCAAGAATATATTCCCATGTCCCGTGACCAAATCTAAGGTTAATCAGCTGTTTCATTTCGTAGAGGGCTTCTTGGGCAAGACGAGCATTTATCACTTCCTTAGCGACTTCTTGTGTCGAAAAAGGATCGGCCCCAGACTTCTCTCTTTCTTTTATAACTTTTTTCTGTCCTTCAAAGGCGTTTTCTACATGACCAATTAGTTCACCAATATCCTGACAGGTACTAATATTTTTCTTAACAAACTCAACACTTTTGGTAACTAAAGCAATTCCCGTAAGAACCGCACTGACTGGCTCAACCATTTGATTTCTCAATAAAACGATCAAGTTTATCCTCTAATCTACGAAGATGTTCGAGTATTTGATTTGTCTGTGACTGTGCATCGTCACGAGGCAGGTACTCTTCCCTGGTTTTATTGAGTAGTATTTGTAGTCTCTTTACTTCATTAAACATTTTAGAAAATGCCCAACCAACTGCTGATAAAAGCACGGTTAGTAAAATATTCCATAACATCATGTTATCCACGTTTAACTTCCTGTTGTTGAGCGATAGCTTGTCCAGCAGCATCTTGTGGAAATAAAAATGAATATTTAGAAGATAAATTTACTTTTTGATTAGGAGTTTGAGCTACCTCAGTTGGTTGTTGTTCTGGAACTATTGCTTGTTGCTCGGGTTGTTGTTGAGGTTGTTCTTCTGGCATTTGACTTACTTGTTTATTAAACTCTTCATCTTCAGTTTCACCTTGTGTTGCAGCTCTTAATGTTTCTAAATAAGTTTTTTTATCTTCCGCAGATAATTCTTTAAAAGCAAATGCTTCTGGGTACATCTGTTTCATTACGGATGGAGGTAGTTGAAAGGGTGAAGCTGCTGGAGTAGGAATTGTTACACGGCCTTCTTCATTTTGTAAAAAATTTTGTATATCATCATATGTAATGTTATCAGCATTAAAACTTGGACTATCTTTAGACTCACCTACTACAGAATTTAAAAATATAGTTAAGTTTCTTGTTCTTGTGGGTCCTAAAAATTTTCCTAAAGGTTCAGTTGGATCAAAAAAACCACCTAAATCTCCTTCTTTCCCACCAGAAAAAGGAAAAGTTTTTATTGGGCCAGCTACATCTCCTTGTAATAAAGCTCTTCTTTCTTCTTTGGAATATAAATCTAGAGCTTTTTTAGTAGTGGATGGGTTAGCAATCCATTTACCATAATATCTAGCTGCAACTGCTGGTAGTATAGCACCAAGTAAACCACCACCTACACCAAACATAGCAACTCCACCTAAAACACCAGTAGCACCTATTGCTCCTCCAGATAAAGTAAGTTTTCTTAATAAAAAAGCAGAAGGGTCTGTAATACCTATATCAACAGAACGAGTTAAAACATCTGTTAAATCCACTATATTTTTTGTGTGTTCTGCTCCAAACAATTCTGTTAAAGTTGCTCTACCATTAGCAGTGTCAATACCTAAGTTTTTTCTAAACCTAGAAATATCAAAACTATCAATATTTTTTGGATCAATTTTTATTTCTGAAACACTTGAACTTAAAGAGTCTTCTATTCTTTTTGCATCTTCTGGACTAATTTTTCTAATTTTTTCTAATTTGTTAAATAAATCTGCATCCACATAATTAGAAGTAACATTTAACTCTTTATTTGGAAATAAAGCTCGATATTCTGGTTTGCTATTAATTATATCTGGTATAATTTTATCAGCTTTAGATAAATCTTCTCTAAAAACAACAGCTGGATCAAAAACATCAGATCCTTTTTTAGCAGCTTGATTAAAAGATGAAGTAAAAGCATCAAAAACAAACCTTGTACCCATTTTACCCATAAAAGTAGTAGCGTAATCATTATACTCACCACTACCTACACCTAATAATTTTTTCATTTGTTTTAAAGCTTGAGGATTTTGGTTTTTTATTGCGTTATTAAATATAGTATTAAATATTTCTTGGCTGTTTACCATTTCTGGATTATTTAAAGCATTAGCTAAAACACCTTCTTTTTGAGCTTTGCCCATTCCTAACATACCACTGTTTACTAATTGCATATATATTTGATTAGTTTTTCTAAGTTCTTGTGCTAATTTTTTTGATGAGGCTAAAGCTGCAATCTCATTTGCTTCAGCAGAACCTTTATTCATACTATTAACAAATTTAGCTACATCTGGATCATTTAAATCTAATTTACCAAGCATTTCAGCTGCACTTAAATCTTTTTCCATAGCATCTAAAATAACTCTTCCCTGCTGTTGCATTTCTACACTTTTTATATTTTTGGGGTCTCCCATCGTATCATATATAAATCTTTTATATAAAGCAGCATCGTATATGGACATACTTGCTCGATCAGTAAGTTCACTTAAACTATTAATCATCATTAAATTAGTTAACCTATCTTTTACTGCTTTACTAGGTGCTGCATCTAATTGCTGTTCGGCAAAAGCTTTAAATTGAGAACCATCCATTCCTTTTATTTCATCACCCATTGTGCTAAGTGCTTTTTTTAAATTAGTATTTTTAATAATAGGTGGATGATCCATCGCAACTGAATTTTTTAAAAGCATATCATAATTTGCATTTATAATCTCACTATTCATATGATAGTTTTTAGTCATTAAAGATATACCTTCTGCTCCTAGACCAGACTCTGATACGATACCAGCAACAGCAGTACTAGGGTTTAAAGAGGATGCCATATTTAAATATCTTGGAAACATTTGTTCAGCAACAGTTTCTCTAAGTTTTTTTGTACCCGCTCCTCCTACATAAGGTGTCACACCAAATATCTTAAAAAAGTTTCTTGATAAAAAACCACCAAAACCTTCACTTGCAAGAGCAGTTGGAGATAAAGGAACTCCTTGTTCTGCTGACATTTTAGCCATTTGAACAGCAGAATCTGTATTTAATCCTAATAAGGCTTTTTTACCTTTACCAAAAGCTCTTCCTGCGGCATACCCAATACCAGTTCCTAAAACACCCCATTGTAAAGAGTTTTTTGCTGCTATCATTGAGTGAGATAATAAACGCATTGGAAAGGGATTTGAATTAATACCCTCTTCTGTTAAATCTGCTACATCCATAGTAAGGTTTGCAGTTAAGTCCTCATTATAATTAGCTAAATCATACAAAGCAGAACCAGTTGCAGCACCCGCTGATCCTCCTAATAAAGATTGTGCTTCTGTTCTAGCTCCAGCTCTTAACATACTTCTACCGACATCACCTGTTTTTAAAACTTGTCTTTCAGCTTTTACTAACTGTGTACCCCTTTTTGCAGTTTGTTCTAAAAAAGAAGCTGTTCTTACAAAAGCTTTGCCAACAATTCCTGCTCTTCTTCCAATAACTTTACCTAAAGCATCAGCAAGTTTTGAATTGACTTTATCAAATTTATCCAAACGTAAAGCATTTCTGCCAGTTGGTTTTGTATAAGCTTGTTGTACTACATTTCCTTTTGAATCTGTAGAAGAAATTCCTTTAACTACATCTTTTACAATAGCTCTTCTGTTATTTATATAAGGTATAAAAGAACCTATTACATCACCAACCATTTCATAAGAGGATCTTTCTGTCATTACTTTACCAACTGGTGTGCTCAATCCTCCAAATTGATTGGCATCTTTACCTTGTTGTATAATACCTGTTTCACCTATATCTCTGTCAGCAGACATACGGGCTATCCCACCAGCAGGAGCTGTTAAAACACCTCTATTAATTAATTCTTTTAAACTATCTTGTTGTTCTTGATCTAATTGTCTTGGATCAATTTCACCAGAATCTAATTGAGATTGAAGTTGTTCTATTTGTTGTGCACTAGCCATTATTGTCTTGCCTTGTAAATTCTATTTATAAGAGTGTCTACATCTGCTTTTTGCTTAGGCTGATTTTTATTATTTTTTTGAGCTTGCCAATTAATATAATTTGCTGTGTTTTTATGAGTATCTAATTGAGCCTCATTACCTCCGACCATAATAAAAGCATTTGCTAAAGAATCATATGAAGTATTTAATTGTAACTCTAGTGCTGCATAGTTTGCTGCAACTTTTGATTCTGAATCCCATAAACCAAATATATTAGTATTTTCTGCAGCATCTTTAACGTCAGCAACTGTAAGTCTATCTTCTCCTTTATTTGCATTAGCAACAATATATTTCATTCTATTTTCAATTAATCTTAATTCAGCTAACTGTCTTATTATTTTTTGTCTATCCGCAACACTTTTACCTTTAAATTTATTTCTTATTGCTCTTGGAACATACTTACTATCTAAACCTTCATTTATTATATTTTTAGCTTGAGCAGATGATCTTTCTTTATCTTTATTCCATCCACTAACTAACTTTCTATATTCTTTTTGTGCATTTTCTTTCTCCTTACCAGTTAAACCCTCCATGTCAAGGTAAGTTTCATTAATCATTGCCCTTACTTGCTGATCATCAGAAGCGTTGTTAAGTTTACCACCTAATCCTACATCACTTGTGTTTGACCAATCATTGTATAAACCTGTAATATTAGAAAATACATTATCAAAATAACCTCTTGAACCAAGATCAACACCAGATTGAGAACTTACAATATCCCTTACTGTTTTTGTAAATCTTAAACCAGTATTTGCAGCTTCTAATCTATTGTATAATTTACCTGCTCTTGTTGGATCGGTTTCTATTTGAGCTACGATATTATCTTGTTCTTCTTCTTTTATTAATCTATTAGTAGGCACACCATCTACAAATTCATCAATAACAAGTAAATTACCTTGATCATTTCTACCCATTTCCTTTTTTTTAATTTTAAATCTAGAACCGTTTGGGTCACTTAGTATAACAGTTTGTAATTTACCTGCTTTCATCATGTCTTGTTTTCTATCTTGGATTTCTTTCATGATTTGCATTTTTTGTAAATAAATTTGTTGTCTTTGTAATTGTCTATCAAATACTCTATCTTCATCAGCAATTGTATCATTTAGAACTTTTTCTTCAAAACCTAATAATTGTTGTAATTCTGTTTGCTTTAATCCAGATAAATACTTTTGAGCATCTTGTTCATATGCTAAAAATGAGCCAGCTAAAGCTCTATTCTCTTCTCTTGTTCTTTCGTTTATAGCCATTAAATCTTCACCTAAACTTAGACCAGCAGTACCAGCAATATCCATAAAACCAGCTAAACCATTTTGATTACTTCTACCAGTCATCATCCCCATAGCCCATTTAAATAAAGCAATATTACCAGCTTGATCGTCATCTCCAGTCATATCTTTAAATCTTTTTATATATTCTTTATAGTTAAGAGTTTTACCTTCTTCAGTTTTAATAAATTCACTATATTTTGACATAGCAGATTCCATACCCTTATAATCTCTTTCTTTAACATCTGCTGCTAAAAATACGTCTGAAGGAGATTTAGAATCAACAATATTTGGTTGAGTTATTTCTGGATTAGTAATGTTTTTAGCAGTATTATCTGCATCTTCAATAGCTTGTTCTGAATTTATTTCTAAATTAGTTTCATTGTCAGCACCTGTACCAGGAGCTTCTGGAGGTAATTTACTATCAGAAACAGGAGGTTGTTCGTCTCCAGATACAGTAGCTTGTTCTTCAGCTTGTTCATCTGGCACTTGACCTTCTTCAGGACCTTTAACTTTATTAGCTTCATCTTGTTCTCTTGCTTGTAATATTATATCTTTTGCTTGTTGCTCAGAGTATTCTGCTTTAGTGCCTTGTCTTTTTTGTATTACTTCTATTGCCTCTTTTTCTTTAGGACCACTTAACTCTGTAGTTAATTTATTATACTCTGCTTCTTTTTCGGCTTCACCAGGTAAAGTATCTGGATATTCTGTTACCTTTTCGTTGTCCCCACCAAAAACAAAAGGAGTAGCCCCCATTATACCAAATGCACCTACTTGTCTAGTCAAGTCTTGTCTTGCTGTTTTAGGGTCCATATCCAATTGGTATTTATCTTTAATTACTCTATCAAACTCATCCTTCATAGGTATTTTTTTACCTTTTTTATCTCTTACAACTTTTCCAAACTTATCTGTTTTATACCTTTTTTCAAATTTTTCTCCTCTTCGACCTCCAAGAAGTTTACCTACTCCAGGTGCTTGTCTTTGTAAAGCTGCTCTTCCCATCCTCAAACCAGGACCCGCACCTAAAGCTGCAGCTAAAATTCCTGCATAGTTTTGAGCTGTCATATCTTCATCAGTAAATAAAGGGGCTGCACTTCGAATACCTTCAAGAGGTATAGAAGCTCCAACTCCCATTTGAGCAATATCTCTTGCTCCTCTTACACCAGAATAACCAACTCCTTGTCTTACTGGAATAAATTTTCCAGAACCCGATAAACCTTTACCAGAAGCAAAATCTTTTGTTTTTTGAAAAGCACCAAGACCTTTTTCACCAAGCTTTGTTTTTTTTAGAGCTTCAGTTTTTACTTTAGCTTTAGCTTTTTTTCTACCAACATATTTACCAAAAGCACCAAGACCTTTTTTAATTCCTTGCCTAGCTATAGCTATAGTAAAAGGGTTTATTACAGCCATTAATTACCTCCCACAGCAGTTCCTTTACCACCTGGTCCAACCATTTGATAAGCACTATAAGCACCTACACCTGCACCAATTGCTTGAGCAAAAGGATTAGATCCAGGACCAGTTGATTGAGTTACTTGTGAAGCTGCTGTTGGTAATGTTGTCATAATACCTTTAGCAAACTCCATTCTTTGATAAGGTTCGTAGGCCCGTGCTACGTCTGTCGCTCTTTGAGCAGCTAAAGTTTTATCAGCTATTTGTCTTTGTAAACCACCTGCTTGACCTAATTGAGCAATGTCTGCTTGTTGAAATTGTTTTTGTTGAGCCCCTGCTCCCATTAAAGCTTGACCTCCACTTAATGCAGCATCAGTTTGAAATTTTTGTTGTGATTGTGCAGCAGTTAACGCTGTACCAAAACCTTGTTGTTGTAATTGACCTATCTGACCTAATCTTCTGTTTTCATTTTCAGCTCTTTGTACACCTTCTCTACCACCTCCAAATGCTCCAGCCTCAACAGCTTGTGCAGATATTTGGTTTTCCTTCATTTGTGCTTGTCTGTTTACTTCATCTACAACATATCTTTGGTACGGATTCATAAAAGCTTCTATATCTGGTTGTTGTGTAGCACCAAGATTACCTTGTAAAATAGATGCAATACCTAAATTTTGATTTGCTGTACCTGTACCTGTTTGCCCAGCTAAATTAAAAGCTTGTTGTTCTAAAGGACTAGGGCCAGCTACTTGATACTCAGGAACTTCTATAGGTTTTTTTGCTAATTCAATTGCTTCATCATATAAAGCAAGTTTTCTACCTTCAATAGCTGGAGCTTCTCTTGTAATATTAGTTTGTGTTCCAGTTTGGGCACCGCCACCGCCGCCGCCACCGCCGCCGCCTCCTCCAAATATAAAACTCATTTAATTTCCTTTCGCAATAAAACTGCTTTTTTATCATAACCAGATAAAACTTTTTGCCAACCCGATCTACCTAAAATATCAATCGCATTATAATGTCTATCTTTTGCAAATTTTTCAATGTCTTCTACTATCTTCTGCACCTCTGCTAAATTACCTCCACCTAAACCAATACGTAGAGTGTTCTTTATACTTGAAGCTAAACAAGCACTTCTCCCATAAGCAAATAAAAAAAAGTTTCCGTCTTTGAGACCTTGTTCAACATCTTCTCTTGTAGCTCCATCTCCAATCTCCGCAGCTGGTTGTAGTATTTCCCAGATGTCATCAGTAAGCATCATTAGCTTACCATGTCATATATTCTTTTTAACTGATCTTGTTGTGTGTAAAAAAACTTAGCTCCTTCTTTTCTCATTTCTTTAAAATCTTTTGGATTAGCTCCTTGCATAATACCAGCACCTAATATTGCATCTGCTCTACTTACAAATTCACCATCCGCTAATTGAGCTAACATTGTATCTTTGTCCTTGTCTGCTATATCTGTAGCATCTTCAATATAACCTTCTGCTCTTACATAATTATTTTGATCTTTTTCATCATGATCTAATTTACTAGGTAAATAGTTTACACCACCTTCTCTAAATTTTGGTATAGTGTTTACGTTTACAATACCACCTGTAGCATAAGCATAATTTTGATTAGGTTGTTGATAATTATAAAGATTAGATTGTTGTTGATTTTGGTTTCCATAATCAAATCTTTCACCTAAACCTTGTAAGTTTTCTCTAGATTTATCATATTCAGAACTATATTCTCCTTCATCAAATCCTTGTGGGTCCATTGGTTTACCCCCACCACCCATCATCATAGGTGCTGCTAATGCTGCTCCACCTGCCATCTTAGCTTGAGTTGCAGATAAACCTAATGTTTTTGCTAAGCCTCCACCATAAGCAGTATTACCAGCTGCTGTGTATAATCCAGCCGCTTGTGTTGATCCTGCTCCAGCTGCTCCAGCTGCTTGTGCTCCAGCTGCTGAACCAAACATTCCTGGTGCTGCGTATCCTGCACCTGTTCCAAGTGCTGCACCTAACAACATGTTTTTCATCATGTCCCGATTTGATCCCCCTGAAGATTTAGTATACAGTGCTCCGATGCCTGCTCCGATTGCCATTGCTAAAACTGGAAATGCCATTTATGTCTCCTAATGTTTATTACTATAGTTTAACTGTTTTTCTCTGGCTTATCAAGACCCGTAGCTACCATTTCATCCATAAGCCTACCTTTAAATGGATATTCTCCTACATGAGTTATGTATTCTGTAATTAAAGCCATACATTTACCGCCTATTTTAGTCCATAATCTTGAGAAAGCAAAGTCTTCTCCATAGTATAATTTTGTTTTATTATCATAATATGTATCAAAAAAATTGTAAAAATTATCTTTTGTTATTGTTTCTCCGTCAACCATAGATTTTTGTTTTATTGTTAAATTGGGGTATTTTTTTATCATTTTATTAAAAGCCTCTCTTTTTATCATCATACAACCAGTCATAGAATGAGATAACTCAATCATTTCATTTTTAATTTCTATATCGTTTTCATCACCTTTTATTTTAACTGGAAATACATTACCTGATGTTGAAGCTTGTAGAGAGTTCATTGATGGAATACCTCTCCATTTATCTAATACTTTTTCCCATAAAATGTTTTTCATTGGATAAGGTATACTTAAAACATCTTGGTTTTTTTCAATCATTTTAATAATTGACTCTGCTTTAAATAATATATCACTATCAACAAATAACATGTGTGTGCATGGTGAGTTTAAAAAATCAGCTACACATAAATTACGACCTGCTGTTACTAACGATGATTGCATCATATGTAAAGTAATAGGTATATTTTTCTCGTGACATAATCTTTGTAACCCAAAAATTGATTGTGCATAATGTATAGAAACATTACTATGCACTGGTGTAGCTACAAATAACTTTACATCGTTATTTTTTATCCAGTTGGCATCAGGGTTATATAAAGAATCATTTTTTTGCATTTAGTACACCTTTAAGAAAATTAGTCCATTCTATTTTTTTCTTATCCCAGCTATAAAACTTTTTAACAAAGTCTTGTTGCATTTGTAAGTGTTCAGATACCTCTGGCTCGTGAATCGTGGCTACTGCACCACGAATAGCATGAGCAAAAGCTGTGGACAAATTACGAATATTTTTATCATAGGTTACATATATAGGAAACTCGGAGCAGGTTTCAAATAAAGCACCAAAATTAGTCACTATACAATATAAACCACCAGCCATTGCTTCTAAAGCTGCATTACAACTTGTTTCTTCCCATATACTAGGATAAGCAAACATATGATAACGATACATATACTTTTGTATAAATGAATGTTCTTTGTAACCAATGTAGTTTACATTTTCTAACTTTCTCGCTTGCTCATACAAAGGTTCAAAAGATGCTTCATTTGCTTTTTCAAAATCTTCTCCATATATTTTACAACTACTAAATACATCAAGATGAATATTACAATCTTTTAATTGTTGCATAGCACCAAGTAACACATTTAAACCTCTCCAAGGAGTTACATGAAATAACATACGTACCATGTCTCCATATTTGTAAGGAGTTAGAACAGGAAAGTTTGTTACTCCATTTTTAATTACATGACATTTGTGTGTGGGTACGTCAAATTTATATCTAAATTTCTCATAGTTCCAATGAGAATTAAAAATGTACCAATCAAATTTATCATGATTGTTTTTATCTTGAAACCAAGGGTAAATGTTTGGTTGATCGTAACTATTTTTTTGCCAAAGAATATTTATTTTATCTTTTGATAAGGGTATTTTATCTGGAATAGAAGTACAAATTTGAAAATTAGATAACAAGTCATTATCAACATAATGTGATAAAAAATGATGTTGTAATTCTGTCCCCCCTCTAGGTAACATTATTCTTTCGTACCACTTACTAAACTTAAAGCTTCTGGCGGAACTATAACATTTACATCTGTAACAACGTCTTCTTTTTTAGTATCAGTATTAGGGTTATTAATATCATGCTCTGCATCTTCTTTTGTTGCATAACGGACATTAGTTTTTTTGTTTCTATAAATTTCTTCTGTTTTACAGTGAATTGTTTTCATTTGTATAATATCCTATATTTACCTTTTGTTTGCAAGAAATTATTTTATAACATAATTTTTAGGTAACCCTAGTAGTGGTCTATTATCATATATGTTTTTTTCTGAACCTTCGGTATCTTTATTATTGTAATGCAAAAAAACTTGACCACATATTTCTCCTTCGAAAGCATTTCTCCAGTGTTCGCATATATTACCTTTATATATTAACATATCACCTTGTTCTAAATTTACTTTTTTACCTTTTGTATAACCAGGTGTATATCCATACATTTCACTTTCATATCCCTTTTCTGAATTAGGTTCAATAAAGATAGGCCATATATCTCCACCTAAATTTAATGTAGTAGATATTTCACAACTAAATCTATCTTTGTGTCTAGCTAGTACATCCCCTTTTTTATATAACCTTGCGTAAGAATATGTAGGAATTAATTTTTCACCTGTGTGCTTTTCCATAAGAGGCAAACACATTTGCAATAATGTATCCATAGCAAGATCACCATGATTAGAATAAGTATTAGGAATTTGAGTATCCTCCCAACTACCCCATTCAAAATGATTAACCTTTTTAAAATTACTATATAAATATTTAGCTACTTTTCTTTTGTTTAAAAAATATTGGTAGATAAATTGAACTATTTTTTTATCAACTGCTTCTTTTATTACACAAAAATTATTTGTATCAAATAAAGTTTTCACGACAACCAAGCGACTATACTATATCTTACTCCTTTTGTTAAAGAAGTTATTTCGTGTGGATATAAAAAATTACTAGGAAACAAAACCATATCTCCAGTTTTTAATTGTAACTTTGAATAAGGTTTTAATGTAGAAGGATTATGAAACAATAAATCACCACCCTCATATCCTTCATTTAAATTTATTATAATAGAAATCATTCTATGTAAATGAGTGTTAGCATCAGTGTGTTTTTTAAAAAAATGACCTTTTTCGTATTTTAACATATTCACATCTGACATATGTAATTTTCTTACAAAAGGAAAAGATTTCATATACTTTTGTATACTTCCTTTAATAGAATTAGCCACTGCTGTAAAGTGACTTTTAGCTCCGTAATCATGAGGGTTTAAAAAATGTGAATACACATCCCTTATCTCTGTATCTATTTTTGGTCCTTTATCATCATTAATTATTTGAGCCTTAACAGAACATTTTTTATCCATGTAAGGTATTAATTTCTTACAATTTTTTTCTGATATACTATTTTCAAATTTATAAATAGCTTCGTGTATTTGCATTCTTGTATTTTACAAAAATTAACCATTTTGTAAAGAACGATCTACAAGAGCATAGGACACTATACCTTGTATCTCATCAGCTGTACCAGCAGTCATTTTTAAAATATCACCTTCTTCTAATACCAAAGTTTGTGATATTATTTGTCTTGTAGTATTAGCTGCAATAGACGCATTATCTATTCTAAAAGTAGCAGTTGCACTAGTATCAGTAACTTGAGTCACTAAAGTTACAACACCAGTTGATCCATTGTGTGCTTGTATTTGTTTTATTAAACATCTACCACTTGTAGGAGCTGTAAGTATCGAGGTAGTGCCAGTAGAAGATAAATTAAAACCTGCGTTTTTATATTGTATTGTCATGATATAAACCAGTTAAAGGTTTGTGTGTCTTTACTTATATCATCTTGGTAAGAAGTATTTAATTTTTGTACCATTTGATTTAAAGCTAGGTTTATTAATCTTTGATTCTCTACACTATATTCTGTTTTTGGATCGGGTATGTTTGTAATTATTTTTGCCATTACCTTCTCCCATCTATTTGTGTATCTGCTCTAAAAGTACCATATCTCCAAGTTTCATCCGTAGCTGTATTTTCTATTTTAAAATTAGCTGCTCTGGCTCTAGCTCTTGTATCTACTTTTTGTGTAGAAGAAGATACTGTAAAAGGCCCAAGACTACTACTAGCCTCCGTATCACTTGGAAAATCTTTTAGATTTATTGTAACTTGAGCATTACCAGTAAGTGCTCTAAAGTCCGGAACAAATCTTCGTATAGTTAAGAAAAACTCACCTGTTGCTTGAACACCTTCTCCAGCTGATGTAACTTCAAAATCTCCGCTTTGAATACTACCGACTATTGGAGTAGTAGCACTTGTGTTTACTTGGTTATTACCAATTTCATGAGCATATAATGTAGAAGCACCATTAACATTTGTAACTCCTTGTATTGTAGGAAAAGTAGGTACTGCCGTGTCATTAAAATCAGTAGCATAAGGATTATCAAAGACAGTTTTGTCGTAATAAGTTGTTCTAGCTAATGAACCAACTGTCCATAAATTTTCTAAATAATTATAAGTCACAACCCTATCTATTTGAAATGATCCCGCTTTTGGGTAAAACCAATTTATCTCACCAAATAAAGAATTGTATCCTGCAAAAATAACATCGGAGGCATCAAAATTTAAACCTAAATCTCCATCATCAATTGTAGTAAAAACAAAATCTTCAACTGAACAAGGTATTTTTTTAACTGTACCATCGAATAAATAAAATCCACCAGCTTGGCCCATCCAATATACAACACCATTTACAGCTACAACGCCATGTTGTGATATTAAACCACAGTTTGCCCCAGCTTGTTCAATACCAAAAGTAAAAGGAGGCCCTATAAAACGCATACTATATGCAGCAGTATCTGTAAGAATTAAATTATAAGAGCCAGCGTTTACCCCTCCTACTATTTTTGCTCCAGCATCTATTCGTAAAGTACCTGCTGTGTTTACTGAAGTTGGTGTGTAATCTGTTAAACTTTCTTGATCAGAAAAACGTATAAACATTTTATCTTGTGTACCACTTGCTATAGTTGGTTCTGTCCCTAAAATTATAAGATGTCTATCCCTATCAGAAATTAAACTCATAACACTTTTTTCTGGTGCTCCAGATACGACTGTAGCTCTAGTTCCTAAAGAATTTGATACTGAAGGATTCCATTGAAAAGTTTTATTATTACGAATAGTACCAATTAAAATTTCACCAAAATTATCTAATGACCAATTACCTGGTTCTAAAATAACAGCTGTCTCATCAGTGGCATTTCCCCAACCATAATATGTAGATGCTTCAATTACAGATGCACCATCGTCATGAGCAGCAGTTGCTGTACCAGATGCTCCTCTTGATATACCTGTAAGATTTGCTCCAGCTTTACCTGAGTATGTTATTAATTCATTATCTATTAATATAGTTCCACCATCAGATGAAAAATTAGTAGTAGAATCTAAAGTAATACTTGTACCAGAACCACCTGTTCCGGCAGAGTCATTTAATAAAGCTCCATCTAATGTATTAGAAGCAAGAGGAAAAGTTTCACCACCATACCTACCTGTGCCAAAACCATAACCAGCTGTTTGAAAAGCATCACCTATTCCAAAGTAAGGAGTAACGGTTGCACTACCCGCAGCTGTCATTGCTGTTCCTGTTTCACTTGCAGGCATTGTAATTGTAAAAGTATCAGACTCTGCTGTAATTACTTGATATGTATTATTAGTAAAATTAGCTGTAGTAAAAGATGTAGCTCCTCCACCTGGTAAAGTTACACTACTGAATAAAAATAAATCACCTTCTGTTAAACCATGTCCAGATTTATTTACTGTTACTACAGCTGACCCATTCGTAGATGTAAACGTGCATGAAGTTAAAGCTCCTCCTATTGGAGTAATATCATAAAACTTACCGTCGTAATAAACAAACAAAGCTTTGTTTGTTCCAATGGCTATAAATCTTCTTCCTGTGGTATCAGCCCAAATATGTGTAGCTCTTGTAACACCTACTAAGGTATCTGT
>Ga0180120_10000181_pt1 | contig 31943 bp, 27 predicted proteins | sample CPBDNA_3_FD_129677 | JGI IMG/M metagenome (GOLD analysis project Ga0180120, IMG submission 129677) | Freshwater to marine salinity gradient microbial communities from Chesapeake Bay, USA - CPBay_Spr_31_0.2_DNA (version 2) (version 2) | ecosystem: Environmental > Aquatic > Marine > Coastal ... | reverse complement strand
CATCTGATACATTAGACGTAAACGGCAGCGCCAATATTACTACGACCTTAGAGGTTGGTACGAATTTGACGGTGGGGGGTGACACCGATATTAGTGGAGGTTTGAGTGTGTTTGGAAACTGTTTGATTGATGCCAATCTCGACAACTATGCTCCGCTTACGATTGAAGACGGATTTTGTGTTCGGGGGGCGGGGTCAAATATAGACTTCAGAGTAAACGCCGATGGTGTAATCGCGGAATACGATTTATCGGTGAATAGATATTTGTCCGTGGGAAACGACACCGATATTACCGGCGATTTGACGGTGGGGGGGGATGTATACGCAACATACGGATTTGTTATTACTGGCACTCAAAATGATGACGCTTATTTTTCCTCCTACGATGGAGCATTTTGGAGACAGGACGGCCAAGTTGTAATTACAGTCGATGATTACCTTTATTTTAAACATAGATCTGCTGGTTCTTTAGACAATGCTAGTTTCTGTTTTTATATGACGTCAGCTTCGAAGACCAATGCAAAACTAGGCATTGGGACGGGCTCAGGTGTACCGACATACCCGCTTCATATAACTAATACAGTAACTGACAGTAGTGTTCCTATGTATCTGATAGGTAATGGTCATGTTGATCATATTAATGGGGATGTCGGCACCAAGAGTGGTAGTGACGGAAGTAGAACTAGGTCCGACGTCGGGTTTTGGTATCAAAACACTCGAATAGGTGATATTGAGGAGGGCACCGACGGTGGATTGATATGGGAATGGACCAGTAGCGATATTCCTATAAGCGTCTACGCTACTGGCGCATTCGTTTCGGAACAAACATTTGCTACCACTTCAGACAGACGCATCAAAACAAACATTGTAGACATAAGTGACGACGAAGCATTAGTTCAATTTAGGAAACTCCAGCCCAAAAAATATAACTATATTGACTTCAAGAAAAAAACAACTCAACAAGTTTATGGTTTCATTGCACAAGAAATTGCGCAAGAAATACCAAACTCTACAACTCAAACAAGCGATTTCATACCAGACTTGTATTGCTATGGTGAAGTAGATGTGTGCAATAATACAATCAAATTATTGCAAAAATCAATAATAATTGATTCAAGCAATCAAAACATAGTGATCCAAGACACTTCATTAAACATTGACTTGAGTGTGAATGATACATTAAAATGTTATGATGCTTCTAATACCGAATTTGAAATAGAAGTTAGTAATATTGAAATAGTTGAGAATATTGAAACACTTGATACCGAGTATATTCTAACAATAGACGCAGGTAATATTGAACTGAGTAAACATTCATATTATAATATTGGAGATCCTTCTGGAAATATTTTGCACAATAACTTGGTTTTCGTGTATGGTAAAAAAGTTGACGACCTCCATCACGTGAAAAAGGATTCAATATGGACAGTCGCCGCTGCCGCATTACAAGAAGTAGACCGGCAACAACAAGCAGATAAAGTTCGTATATCAGAATTGGAAACCGAAGTTACCACTTTAAAAAATCAAGTTTCTACGTTTGAAACTCAAATGTCCGAATTACTAGCTCGTGTTTCGTCGTTGGAAACTAATAATTCTACAACCACAACTGATGCTAGTGACAACACCACAACTACCGATGATTCATAAAATGTTGTAAAATAATATTTTTCAAAACCATATAGACAACAATATTTGACACCGAGATTGGCAATGTTTTTAATCTGTCTTTTTCCTTTGACAAAGACAAATTGAGCAGTTCATAAAAGACAATATAGAAATAAGACGCAATATCATCATTCGTCAAGTGGTAAAACTTCAAGTAATACAAAATGTCGTTGGAAATGTCGTCTTTTACGATAGAATATAAATTGTTCAAAATCAGGCTTTTGTCGCTTTTCACATCATTATAATTATGTTTCACGAACAACTTAACCCTGACCCGAATATTTTTACAGATTTTGTCACGATGGTGATGATTGTTTTCTATCGGAAATGATTCGCATACTTGTCCTGCCAGCCCGCCACCCAAATACAGGTACCCGCAAAACCACAACACAAACCATTTCTTGGTATTAGAGCCGGGAAGAATCTTCATAATAAAGGTAAGAAACCTTGTCTTTATTATGATGTTTTAATTGGGTTGTTGTTTTAGTTTACTACAAAAGTTTATTTCAATTTTTTGTGTAATCTTAATCAATAATGGTTAAAGACTAATTCTTATATTAATACAGTATATCCATTGTAAAACGCGACAATGATGCCGCAACAAACACGACAACTAAAGCAACCAACGCAAAAAGGGCAACAACAGACGCAAACTCCATTTGTCTTGACCAACAAAAAGTGTATTGAATTTTACAGCAAGAATTCGCATATTGATTTCAATAACGTCAATGAAATGTTCATTGATTTGTTTCAAAAACTCACTTCGTCGGGTGGCAGCATTTTTCGCATTGACGAAATGAAAAATGCGCTCTCACAACTGGACAAGAAGCTCAGCGTTCTTGACAATAATATTACTCAGAACAATACCATGATCAAGATGACGCACGATAACTTGAACAACAACAAGGAGTTTTACATACAACAAATCAAATCCATTATTCAAGAAAAAGAAAACGACCCAACAATTCTCAAGTTGATTCGCGAAGCAAACGAAACATGGACACAAAAGTCCATCTTGACCATCACCGAACTCATCCCCAAGGTGAACGGTTCATTTTCGCAGGACATTTCCAAAACAATTCAAGAGCAGCAGCAAAAATTGCTCGACGAGTCTAATGTCAAATTTCAATCATTTTTGAATGATAGTCAGCAATCTTCGCAACCCGAAATGCTGGAAAAGTTGATTCAAGATAATTACGAAACCATTTCCAACAAGTTACTCAACACGTTTCAGCCATTTTTCAATCAAGAATCAAGTTTTCATCAAAACAATGTGGAATTGCGAACCTTTTTAGATAAGCAAAACAACTCAACCTTGAAAGGAAAAGTCAGCGAAGAGAAGCTGGAACATTGTCTGAACCAGGCGTTCCCCTGCGGCTCCATTGTGGACAAGAGTGGCGAACCTAAGAGTTGCGACTATTTGCTGGAGCGCACTGAAAATGGTGCGATAATGTTTGAGAACAAAGATTATGCGAATAATGTGCCGAACGATGAAGTGAAGAAATTTATTCGCGATATTGAGTATCAGAAAAAGGACGGCATTATGCTGTCCCAGCACAGCGGAATTGCCAACAAAGAAAACTATCAGATAGATGTGCACGATGGGCAAATCATGGTATTTGTTCACTGTGTAAAATATGACGAAAGCAAGATTCGTGTGGCGGTGAATCTGGTTGACCACTTGCGCCATATTTTGGACAAGTATAAGAATGAAAAAGAGGAATTGGTATTTTCGAAGGACGATATGAGCGCGATCAACAAAGAATATTTAGCATTTATTGACCAGCGGAATGGATTAATTGAGAACTACAAGAAGACTTACAAAGACCACTTGAAGCAATTGGAGAGCTTTGAAATGCCATCGCTGATTAAATTGTTGGATTCAATATTCACAAATGTGGAACAATTAACGTACACTTGTCAATATTGTAAAACCTATGTTGCTAAGAATAAGCGGGCATTAACAACACATCAAAATAAATGTAAGAAAAGTATTGTCAATTTAGATGCTCAAGAACTCTCAAATATCTAACTCCATCATGCCGCGAATAATGAGCATAAATACGAGAGCATGAAGGAGAAGACCTACTAAGGTTGGACAACCAGCCGACGACGAGACGGTAACCACCGAGCCAAGTAGGCTGTTCACGAGCATGTAAGTGTATGGACTTGAAATGAGTAAAAAGATGATTGCTGAATATAGCGAATATTTCCATTTGTCTTCAGAACCATAGTCTTCTTCATCGTCGTGATATTCATCATCGTCATATTCGTCGTCATATTCGTCGTCATATTCACTTTCGTTTTTGTCTTTACAGCAATCATTTTCGCAATTTTCATCACAAACTTTTTCCTCCATTGGTTGGTTCATCATTGGTTGATTCATCATTGGTTGGTTCATCATTGGTTGATTCATCATCATATGCTGGTTCATTATTATTTTATATAATATACTTTTTTTTTATTTTAGCAAATTTATTCTGTTTTGTCTTTATTAGTATTTTCTTGGGGTACGTTTTCATTGCTTTTCTCTTTGATTGATTTCTGGTATTTTTCTAATTGTGGTAACGATAAATAACCCAAGGTAGTTGCCACAGATAAAAATAAAATTGTAAATTTGTTATATTTTAGTGAGTTAATTAAAAAAGTATTGTATGATTTTAAAAAATCATTCATTCGTATAACTATTTACTACTATAATATATTAATTTTTAAATTATTTAGAAATGGTTATAATATATAAATAATATATATATAACTTTTAGTATGCCAACCCTAAAAGCGGAGTTTTCGGGTGGAAATGACAATGGCGCTACCGTCCACAGCCCCCCGGCTACGAAAGCGGCGCAAGCGGCGGTGGGGGGCGCGAATTTCGATCCCTATACCGCTCAGAACCCCCTAACCCTAACCCTAGGCAAGAAGAAGGGCAAGGACGACAAGAAGAAGAAAGAGGAGGAGGCGAAGAAGAAAGCAGAGGAGGAAGCAGCCGCAAAGGCCGCGGAAGAGGCGGCGGCGGAGGAGGAGGAGGATCGGGCGTGGGGGCCGATGCCGCGCGACCCGTTCTATACCAGCAATCCGGTCGCATCGTCGCCGCCGAGCACGACCGAGTTCCCGGAGCTCGGCGCGAACGGACTGCCGCCGTCGGCAGAGGCTGAGGCCAGGGAAGCGGCGCCGACGGAGAAGCCTAATGAACATACAGTTATTTTATTCGAGATTTCTGAACCAAAGCTTGCTGACGAACAACTCGAAGCTTTAAAAAACGAAATGATCAATTCACTAAATATAAGTAACGACGAAGGAGTAGAAGGGTCGAATGAGCAAATTGGATACAGTATATCTGTTGCATACGAATCAACTGGTATGTTTTACACAAGTAAACACCAATATTTAGGAATTACATTAAATTTAACTTATTTAAGAAGTAAAACCGGAAAGGGCGCTGAAAAAATATTTGAAATATGTAGAAATGTATGGTTAAAAAACGAACAGAAACCGCAACAAAAAAAAAATAAAAAAAATAAAATAAAATAAAATAAAATAAAAAAGTAAAAAAAAGTTGGATACGGTATATCTATTGTATACTAAGCAAGTCCAACTACTGGTATGTTTGAAAAACGTAAACCACACCAATATTTAGGAATTACATTAGATTTAACTTATTTAAGTACTAAAACCAAAATAGACGCTGAAGAAATATTTGAAATATGTAGGCATGAATATTATTCCAAATAATACATAAAAATAAAAAAATAATATCCTATATTATTATATAATAATATGCCTGGTGATAATGATAAATATGCATCTTTGACTTTGGACAGTAGTTTTGCGGCTACTTCTACTGGCAGTAGCGAGAATATACCTGGTGTAGATGGATACGTATTTGATCTCTTTCAAGCCGACGTTTCTTTAACACTAGATCCCTCGTTTGCCGCAGCATTGCCTGGTGGCACTGGATTTGCGGCCGTTGATGCAATCGCAACATTCGACTTGAGCGCTTCGGTTTTTAATAATTTGTTTTTCATCACAGTGGACTCTAGTGATATTGATAATGTTGATGGTAATGACGTTGTTTTCTCAATTGACGCGAGCGCTGTTGTATATCCATTTGTAGATAGTGATGGAAGTATGGCGTTTTCGAACTCTACCGTACAATACGGTGCTGTTAATAATCAATATGCTGATCAATCAATGAAGAAGGATATTGTAAGACACATTGCGAAATCAATTACTGGAGGTTATGCGGTCGCCGATATTTTCTCGAATGAGGCTGAATTAATTACTGATGTTGAGGCACAAGACGTTAGCTTGCACGACATCCTTGGTAGCGCAATTGACTCTCTTAAAGCTGTTACAGGAGGTTATACAGTTGATCAAATCAACAACACTAACCTCGATACTGATGAACTCCGCTTCTTCCAAGTAGCACAGTCACTTTTCGGTATCAATGTTAACGATTCTGGTGCCGGCGGAAGACAGGAAGCGCTTTTTGCTGATTTATCAGATAATTCGGTTGATGGTAGTGGTAATGCATTGGCTAGCGTAACGGTTCCTCTCACATTCAAGGTGGGCGATGCTATTGCGCTCCGCATTCAATATGACCCGAATAGCAGTCCAGTTGGCGGTATGGGAGACAACACGATATCCAGTCGTTCTTACAAGATTCTGATTCCTCTAACTTAAATGTAACGAAACCGCAAATTGAGTTGGACCCGTGGTGTAATTACAAATAATATATAAATAACATAATTTGTTCTATTTATATATTAATGGTTGTTGGTAGATCAAACGGAAATGTTAGCGGCGTAACTCAATTAGGACACTTTAATGTCACTGGGAGCAAACGAGAAAGTCGCAACATCAAATATGATTATTTTAGACTAAAAATCTTATATGAGCGCGTTTTGTTTCAATTGCGACCTCCCATGACTTTATATAACGAAGGTGAATTTGAGTTTTTTATGAGTTCAATGCCCAACGTCTTGACATTGACGCGTGTACTTAATAACGAAAACACCTTTTTTATGAACGACCCCAAACCTCTCAATGATTATGAATATGAAGGCGGATTAGTCGATAAGTATCTTTTCATTACAAATCGTCTGGTTGATACTATCAAGCAGGCGATGACGGAGTATATTAAAATTCGCAATTTAGAAAACGAAAATGCTGAACTAAAAACTTATAAGGAAATATTACAAGACAAAGATAAATTAGTCTCATATTTAGAACAACAACAAAACACCGGTCATCTTTTTTCGGCATCCGCAACTTTGCAAACTCAACCGCAATTGAAACTGTGGTATCAAGTTTATATGGAACGTCACGGTCCGCCTGGGGATGGCGTATTCAATAGTGAATTGTTGGCAGAAATCATTGATGAATTAGTTGCGTCCGGTGAAGTGACCGAAGATGAATTGATTTTTTAACCGATTGGGTTATCTACTTTAGATAATAAATTATTTAATTCTTCTGATTTTAAATAAGTATACAAGTTAGAGTAATTTAATTTTTTTAGCATTTTGTACTTTTCTTCAAAGTGGGACTGGCATTTTTCGGTATATTTTTCTTTTTCCTTATCCTTTTTTCCTCTGTCGTTATTTGAATCTGGATATAACCTACCTGTAAATATTTCTGCAACTTTTTGAGAAAGACTTTTAAGTAACTCCATGTCGCTTTCTTCTTTCATTTTAACCGCAGTTTTGAATAGACCTGACAATTTTTTTTCTTTTTTTGCATGTTCTTTTTTTGCACGTTCATTCTCTCTCTCTCTCTCTTCTATATTCTTATTCTGTTTCCTTTTTTCATTTGCTTTATCCATTTGTGTTTTCAATATCTCAACTGAATTTACGGCTATTTCCAACAATTTTTTTTGTTTCGCTCCTGCTTCATTCATTTGTGTTTTCATTTTCTTAACTGAATTTACGGCTATTTCCAACTATTTCTTTTGGATGGCTACCGCTTGTGTTTCCATCTTCCCACCACCTTCTTGATACATATTGTTATCATCATCTAAATCAATAGAAAAAATGGCGCTTTCTAAACAAGCCATAATATTAATATATAGTATTATATTACTTATTCATAAATAAATTCATAATGGCGATTGAAAAACTTGACATTAATCTTTATTTCTACGAATATTTACTTCAAAATAAGTTCACTTTTTTGTTGTGTTCCTTATTACTATTGACATATCCATTGCAAAAAGTGGTTCTCCCCAAATATTATGGTAAAGTAATATCCAACTTACAAGACGGTTCAAACAAAAAGTTTGTGGAGAGCGCAAAAATGCTATTGATTATTTATGCGTCTATTCAATTTCTACATTCTATATATCAAAAGATACAAGGCGCGCTTGTTCCTAAATTTTCAGAGTTTTCTATGAAGAAAATCTTCTCAAGTTTGTTGAAAAATGACAACGAAGATTTTGAAAACATGAAAGTTGGAGAAATCTTGGCAAAAATATCTAAATTACCAAATCTGATTTATCGTTATTTAGACATCTTGAAAAGTGTCGTATTTTCTCAATTGATTGTCTTGGTGAGCTGTATATTTCATTATTATCATATATCATCTAGAATCTTGTTAGCATTTATTTTAGTTGTATTTGGTGTATTGTTATTACAATTTGTGACGTATAAAACTACAATGGGGGTTGAAATGCAGCGCGAACGGGAACAAGACAAGATATATCAACATCTCCAAGATGTTCTGAACAATTTGATTTCTGTTATTGTTTGTAAGAACGAAGAATATGAAAAAGACAAGTTGAGTACAATCTTTGTCTCATTTACAAAAACTTTCAACAAGGTCTTAAACATCAACTTCATTATGAGGGTTATTTTTTCCTTTTTTAATATTTTTGCGTTTTGTCTTTTGAACTACATTTTGTACAAGGAATATTCTAATAAAAATATCACCAAGGAACATTTTATTTCATCATTCATCATAACCTATAGCGTCTTACAATTGTTCAATGATGGCGCGCATTCCGTAAGATTATTAGTTGGCATGACCAGTCAAATTACAGATATGGAACACTTTTTCAACAATCAAATCTTTCAGAAAAAACACAGTTCGCATGAAAAAGACCGATTTGTAAACGGAGACATTGTATTCAAAGATGTAACCCACAAATACTCAAAAGATGGCGGCGAACACGTCGCGTTAAAAAAGGTAAATCTGGTAATCAAACAAAATGAAAATATTGCGCTTACAGGACATATTGGTAGCGGCAAATCAACGCTGATTAAAACGCTCTTGAAATTAACGATTCCTACTTCTGGAACTGTAACGATTGGTGGAGTTAATATTAATCATATATCCAAAAAAGAGTTATATTCGCACGTGTTTTACATTCCACAAAAACCGAAACTAATGAACCGAACTCTATACGAGAACATCATTTATGGTCTAGAAAAACCCGAAAACAAAAAGGATGTTCTATTCAAAATAGAAAATATTATGACTTTTATGAAACTTGACGATATTACAAAACAAGCCTTTGTTGAAAAAATGGACGATTCTGTTGGACTTGAAGGTTCGAAATTATCAGGCGGACAACGTCAAATAGTATGGATTATTCGCGCACTTCTCCGTAATCCGTCAATCATTGTTATGGATGAACCCACGTCATCATTGGACAAATCCAATAAGCAAAAAATATACAATATTATTGAAGAAATTGGTCTCCAAAAGACAATCATCGTCATAAGTCACGACGATATATCACTCGGATTTAAAAAAGTCTATATGAAAGACGGACAAGTAAGTCAATTGAGCATTTAATTTCTTGATTTATTATATAAGAAATTAAATGGTATCTAACACAGAAGAATTACTCAACTTTGTCAAAAACGACAATACAAACAAAACAAAATATGTTATTTTGTTCTTTGTATTTATGATTGCGTTGTCGCAAAACTTATTCAAAAATTTGTTTGGTTGTAATCTACAAAAAATAATAAAAAACAACTATACCAAACACGTAATTAGTTTGTTGTTCTTGTTTCTACTCGTCGATATAAATATAGACACGAATATAGAGTACAAATCAAATCCGTTGATAAGTTTGGTATTTTCGGTAATTATATACGTGCTCGTATTTTTACTTCTACATAGTAATAAAATATACATTACTTTCATATCCATCATTATCTTCGTGTTGATTATTTTGGACAAATTCAAAAGCTACTATCAATCCACAATAAACGACCAAGAAGATTTACAAAGCAGGTTAGATTTGATTTATAAAACAACAAATGTGTTTGTCATAATTGTTGTCCTTACAATTATTATTGGCACGCTAACATCTCTCAATACGAATAGTCTGAATAAAACCATTTACGGTAAAATCAAATCTTGTGCCTAAGAAAGAAAGTAATAATGAAGATAAATAATATATTTAAATATAGGATATTATTTATCTAGTAGTATATAATGTTTTTGTTTAATGATGTTAAAAAAAATGAAGACAGGCGTGTAAAATCGATTGAACTGTTAAAAATACTGAATAATATTATTTTCAACAGAACATCTTGCAGTAAAATTATGTGCTGTGGCGGATGGTCTCTTTTGGGCATCTATTCCACCACCCAAATGAAATACATTGTTCCATTTATTACTAATTTTGTATGTGGTAGTGCAATTGTCATCGGCGGTATTTCTATGTCTGCATGGATGATCTCTTACTTTGTCTACAAAAAGGAAAACGACGAATCTGACATTGTTGAAACAGAATATGAAAAATATTTGAATTTTATCAACAAGGATTACGATTTATTTATTGATATTTATAAGAATGAGAAAGAAGATTATTTTACAAATGAAAACAAAACATTTATTAATGAATTGAAAGACTGTAGCAACCATGAAACTTACGAACTTCCATATTCATACAATCCTAAATTGTTCTTTTATTATGACAACGATTCGGACACTTTTCACTATTATTGTCAAAGTGATGTTTCGTGTAAAGTTTTAAATTCGGCGTGTAGAACATACACTATTACCAAAAAATGTATTCAACTATTTCAAGATGAAGAGGAGATTCAATACATGAAAGGAGAGGCGTCTTATGATGTGGATGTTTCCTTTTCAAATGTGCCTGAGGAAACAACTTCAACGAATTCTTTGGGTTCTACATTATCTGCGACCGAACCAGAAGAAGGCAAAGAAGATGAAGAAGAAGAAGAAACAAATGGATTTGTTAATATATTTTACAACAAAAAAAGCAAGAAAGAAAAGGCTAGAAAAATGACAAAAATACCACAATTAAAAACAAACAAATTTATTTACAAAGGGACGCTAGACGAATACAATAAAGATTTTTTAAAGAAGGCGACTGTTGAGAAAGAGACAAGTTATGAAGAGTATTTAACACAGTGTTCAAAATAACACAACCTATTATTGAAGAATGGTGTAATTGTTTTTCTTCAAGAATTCAATAAATCCAATACTTTCCTCCATATCATAACTACTTTCAAGATTATTTTTTGCGATTTCATATGCGACTCTTTCGTAAACATTAAAATTTTCAATATAAAGGTTTAGCAATTCATCTAATGGTTTTTCACATTTGGTGTTGTTTTGGGGATCCATTTTCCGGAAGCGAAAGGTTATGATTCTAACAACGTGTAAATATTTAAATCAATTTTAATACGAAACTAACTACCTAAATTGATGGGTCATATGATAAAGTATGATTGTCGTATAAATAGACAACATATGGCTCGTTCATATTCTCAAGGGAGATTTGTTCTCCGTTCATAAGCGAGTCGCACCCATGTTCGCTGCTACATTTGCGTCCGTTACTGTAGATAGGCAATTTAATATTGTCATAGATGGTATAATAGTACCATTTGTCTCTGCGTGCGTGAATTGGTTTCGCAAAGATCGGGAACATTTTGGTGGATTGATTCTCATTTTTTAAATATCCAATTTGACGATAATTATGCGGTTGATTGTATTGTAGAGGTGGGCTGTAAGGATTCATTAGCGTATCGTTCGGCGTTTGGTTGTAAGACAGTTTAGGGTCCATAATCGGTCTTAGCAAGTCGTAACTACTTTGTGGTTTTTCGTAGTGAAGATGTGGCGACAAATTGTTGTGGTGGTGTAAAAAAGGAGATGAAGGCGATGTGACTAATAGTGGAGAATGGCGATTCATTTGCGAAACATAACAGTGTTGATATATTAGATACAGCAAAATTCCGGACAATACAATAATAAACAACATTGTAAAACTTTCAATGCAAAATGTTCCTGGCGGACACTTAGATGTTAACTTTGATTGTTTTGCCATATAAACGCTATAATATAATGAAATATTATTATATGTAAATATTATAATGAACAAACTGACTGTTATGAAAAGCGCTGTTGCGATTATACTTTTATTATTTATTGTACACAGTTTAGGATACATATACAAATCCTTTTTGAAAATAGAGAACTTTGACGCCGACGACGCAGACAAAAAATTGGAACAGTCGCTTAAAACCACCCTTGGAAAGTTTTCATTACTTAGCTCGACAAAATAAGAATCTATGAGTTGTAATATGAAAAAATAATAAACTGCAATTTAATTATATAAATATATATATCAAAGTATTTATATAATGAGTGGTGGTAACCATTTACATCTTGAAGTGGGCGACATTTTACAACACATAAAAAATGCGATTGGCAATGAAACGTTATGGATTAAACATTATGAAAACCTCATAAAAATAGAGAAAGATTTACCGGAGTCAGTAAAACAAGCCGTATCCGGTGAAAATGTTGAGATACCTGATTCTTTGGACAAGTTAAAAATTTCACACTTTTTGAAACTTGAACGGAGTTTATATGATATTACCGACACAGCCTCGCTTGGAGTCTTGAATGACACGATAAGTAAGATTGAACAAATATTTATTCCTGATGTTTTTAACTTTAAAGAAAGATTAAAACTCACTTTGTGTGCAGTGTCTCATATGAATAATGGCAACACAGAAACTAACTATGAATCAATCTTACAAATTTTTAAATCTCTTGATAGCATTATAATAAACTCAAAACCGACAACTGACCCCGTTCAAGATAATGGAAAAATAAACGATCTAGAAGGGGAAAAAAAAAAAATAGAAGACAAAATGAAAAAATATGAAGGTAAATTGTCCAGATATCGTAAGAGGTATGGTGAATTGACTGAAACAATAACATCACAGATAAAAACTCGTTCACAAAGTGCTGGAGACGGTAATGACGGTAATTCAAAACCCCCAACTATAGAAATTAATTCAATTTTTGATGAAAAAAAATTTATTCAAATTGAGCATAATAGTTTAACTCCAGACCCAATAACCGCATTAAAAGAAGCATATAACAAATTACCAGATACAGAAAAAAATAAAAAAAATCATACAAAAGAAGATAAAGAGCAAATATGGGACAAAATGTTTCAATGTTTTGATTGGATAAGTTTTGCGGCAATTGCTAGGAGAGACCAAAAGAATGAAGATAAAACAAAAGTAATAAATATTATAAAAAAAAAATTCATAGAATATGTTGAACAAGAATTATTGAAATTGAAATTGAAAGATGAAGAAAAGTTGAGGAATGACCTATTAGAAAAAATAAAAAATTTGCAAATTGGAGAATTTTCAAAATATTTAAAAAACTATTATTTTTATGGAAAAAGCGGTCTTGTTGTACGTGACGATGCAAAATTGCTTGTTGTGGAAACCAAAGAAGATTTTTTTAAACTTTATAATGATACACCAATATATTTACTCGTTGGTGACAATCATACAAGCCAACAAGCATTTGACAATTACATCCGTGAATTATTTGACAACTTGTATAATGAACTTTTGAAAAAGTCTCAAATTTCTAGTTTCATTGATGAAGAAATTAAAACTTTAAAAAAAGAATTACAACACGACAAGCGTAAACAGAATAATTTGATTTATGATTTTAACACAGAAAATAAGCCATTGCTTAGAAATTTTTTGTATTTTGTTGATGATTGCATTAATTTTATGTCCCAAGAAATAAAAAGCCATCATAATGATGAAAGAGAATACTGGTATAATTTAGAGAAAACTATTGGCAATGAAATTAGTCTTGATGATGAAACTCTTAAACGCGAAATTGACGGTGATCAAATATCTTTGTTTGATTATCTTGAAAAACAATTGAATAAATCAAAAGAAAAAAAAGAAGAAGAAGAAGAAACCTCATTACTAATTGTTAAAGCCAAACTAATATATCTTCTCCAAAACTATCATTACTTCTAGTTGGAATACTAGGCGGTCTCAAATATGATTTGATTTTTGACTCTTTCCAAATAATTAACGTATTTTTGATTTATATTTGCATAGTTGTTTCCGTACAAACAAAAATAGGTGTCACAGTTCTTGAATGTATAATAAACTTCGCAAAACAATACTAAAAATACGATCTTATTTTTCGCAAGAAACTTCTTATTAACCAAGAAGTTTTCTGTGTTCATATTACACTCGCTAAAAAAGTGCACATCGCGTCTCATATAAGGTAATATGGTATCTTGATTTAATCGGTAGTGTTTAAATAACAAGGTTTTTACAAACAAAACAGTAAAATCATAATAACTAAATTTCAGAATTTTAAATGATGTTTCTCGGGTATTACGATAATCATCGCACTTTTTTTCGTAAAATAATTTCATGATCTGGTCGCTTTTTGGGAACAAATAGCTAATTATTTCTTCAATAATATATTCGGGTAAGTTGTATTTTTCAAGAATTTTACCAAACAAAACATCAATATTTATTTCATTTATTTTATGATAATCAAATGAAATAAATGCCATAATACTATTTCTATTTTCCTTGAAACTTTTAAATCAAGTTCATGTTAATCTAAAAATTGTTTAAGTCTTCTTAGCCGTTTTGCGCTTTGCCTTCTTGTTTTTCTTCGCAAGTTTCTTGCCAGTCTTACGCACCTTTTTAACAACAGCATTGGCAGAATTTTTAATTTTCTTGACCGCCTTCATAGTCTTTGTCTTAATATAATCGCCAATTTGTACGCCCTGTCTCTTCATTTTTCCGGCCATCTTCAGAACATCGCCGAATTTCTTCTCAGGGTTTTCTGCCTTAACTTTCATTACAAACTTGTTCCAATCTGAAAGCTTTCTTTTCGTTTTACCTCCCATTCTCTATATATGTATCAAATATTAATTTTTCTTGGTATTTTGAACATCCTTCAACTCGTCGTACAATTGTTTTACGTATTGTTTGCCAAAAACAAAATGAAACGCGACCAATCGCTGTGTCAAATCAGTTGCTCTGTAGAATAATTGCTCAATATATTCACAATATGTCATCAAACGAAATCTAATATAATATTTAATACATCTCCATTTAAATTATTTAATATATTAATATTTTTACGAAGAAAATATCTTTCTCTCAATCTCATGAACTGTATCCCAAAATTTTGCACGTCTTTGGAAATCTCCAATAGCGGGTCACTCAACTCGCGGTTACAAAGCTTATTATAGCAACAGGGACAAGAATGTTCATGCAAGACAACGTTGTGTTTATATAAATAAAACTGACTGCAATCTCTGAAGAAGTCAAAATAGTTGATTGTGGATATTTCATTGTTATTGGGGAGAGAATAAAGACAAAATGTTGGGTCTTTGAATGGATAATCGTATGGAAGTGTAATTTTTATGTTAAAAAACAAACGATCATTTTTATACACATTGATAACATACGGTTCCAATTCATTTACAAACAAAGTGCGGACATCAACTTTGTCTTTACCGTAATAGTTTTCCAATAGTTTCAATTCTTTATTTACCCGATTCATCATTTTAAGTTTAACCATGAGGTTTCAAAAGGGGTTGATTGATATTTTATACTTCCATCTGTCTTTTTAATCTTTTTCTACATATATTGTAATACTAACACGAGTATGAATTATTTAACGTATATCTCTTTTTTTGTTACATGCTCTTTTCTTGTCACAACCGGAACAATCACATTCATTGAAGCCCTTCGCACCGATATTGTAGCCATGCGACATATTTTGAATCTAGAAACATGCATTTCTATTGTCGCTGCTTATTTTTATGGTAAGTTCATTACCATGTTAGAACCGTATAAAGAAGTGATTCTAAGTAAGAAACAAGACAAAACAGAGGAGGAGGAAAAAAAACTTGCATCAATTGAGAAAATGGTGAATGATACCCGATACGTGGATTGGATGATAACTACACCGATTATGTTACTTGTTCTCGTATTAGCGTTTCAATACAATTCCGGACAAAAAGGTGTTAAGTTTTCTGATTATTTGTTGATTTTATTGATGAACTACGGGATGCTTGGCTCAGGTTATTTAGGCGAAAAGGACAAGCTACATAAACTGACCGCCAACATTATCGGTTTTGTCTTTTTTGGACTATTATACGGATTCTTGTATTACAAATATTTATTGAAAACCAAGAATGGCAATAATGCGAACAATCAATTGTTATATGGCGCATTCTTCATTTTATGGGCGTTTTACGGTATCTTTTACTTGACTAAAGATTCAATCAAAAACACCGGATATAATGTACTTGACTTATTTTCCAAGTGTTTTGTTGGTATTTACTTTTGGTCTTATAGTTCGAATATATTTGTTTAATAATTCATTTCATATTTGCTTTTTCATAAATTGTCATAATAAAAATATTATTACATTTTATAATACAAATGGAGTTGTCCAAACTGTTGTTGAAATTATTGTACTTAGTATTTTTATATGTGTGTTTTTACTTGCTCATCAAACCACAGGTTCAAATGAGTGGAGCAAATTTGAGCGTTAGCGTTCTCTCCATTAGCATCTTACTCGTGTACTTCACGTTTGACAAAGGTTACGATTACTTAACGAAAAACGAAATTGTAATTCAAAAAGAGGAAACTGACAAAGACCATAAGAGCAGCGACGATAAAGACAGTCAATATTTCAACAAGGTTGAAATTGTAGACAAGGTTCATGAAGAAACATCATCCAATTACCTTATTGACCATACACACAAATTTGTTCAAGACAAAGTATTTAATTAATAATAAGAACGCTCGCTACGGGTTCGCAATAATTTTTCTCGGTTTTGAATGTCGCTGCGAAACACATGTTTTCCAACGTGATTCAAGTTGTGCTTTATATTTAACCATACTTCGCCCCCAATATCATTGACCCTTGCACAAAATGAATAATCTTCTGACAAGTAAACCTTGTCTTTTATCATACAACAAAAGAGTCCACAAATAGTGTTGTCATTTTTATCAAGACCGTCGGTTTTGATTGTTAATTCAGTGTGCTTTTGACACAACTTATTAACAATTTCTCTTTTTATCAACATGAATCCTGTAGAAGCATGTTTCACTCGTATATAAACGTCATTATCACTCTTTACCAATTTATTGTCTTCGTCTAGAAACGCATTGTAGTTATAATCAAGTCCTCGGGATTCCAATGATTCTTTTGATTGTATCTCCGTTTGCATTGAGCGCATGAAACGATTCCAGTTGAAAGATTTTTTAGAATATGCGCAACAAGCAACATCCTTATCGACATTGATCAAGTCTAATACCGCTTTTGCTGGAAATTCAATGTCAGAATCTATAAAAAGTATGTGCGTGAATTCGGATTTAATAAATTTAGCCAATGAATTATTACGGGCGCGTGGAATCAAGCTCTCATTTCCTATAAAGTCAATAACATATTCAATCCCACATTTTGTCAAGAGGGTGTTGAGGTTTAATATACTCATCGTATATTGCATCGTCATCATTGAGTCATAACAAGGCGTTGAAATAAAAAGTTTGACTTGAGATTTATCTTTATCAGGACTAGCCATACTTTATTCAGACATTACTTTCTATATTTATTTTTATTTTTTACAAATTTATTGACTAGTTTATTGTATTTTTTTCTTGAAATTCTGTTACGCCGACAGTTTGGCAACATATTTGTCTTTTCCATCACTTTCTTCAATAACTTTCCACTACTGTCTAAACCTCTCAGATAGTTGAACGCATATTTTGAATGAGTTTCGCATGGAATACCGTTAGCAATAATAGTATCAGAAAAGTAATTGCTTGTAAATACATGGTAATATACAAAGTATGGATCATTTGTAACGTGTTGCTTGATATGTTTCATCAATGACACCGGCGCAAACATATCGTTGTTTGGTAAATAAATACAATGATTATATGTCAAGAATAAATCTTGGTCACAAATAAACTCTTTGGACAATTGCGAACCGCATGGGATTCTATGCGGATACTCTTTTCCGTCATTCTGTTTGACATATTTCTTCACCTCTAAACATTCAATGTTATTGTTTTTATGGTCAATTAACTTGTCTTTTCCCGGAATCAAATCTTGTACCTTTTTGTATCCTTTTGTGGTAAGAATGTTAGTGTCTTTCAAAAAACACGGAATGAAACCAGTATCGGGGTTAATAAACAGTGGCTCATATTCCTCAACAACTTCTACTACATTGGCACTATTGTATGCTGTAGCATCGTAATTCCATGAAAACGTAAACGAAACATCATTGTAATAATCAGAGCCATTTAATGTGGAATAGAAAGTCGTCTCATTGATAACAATGCCTAGTTCCGCACTTACATCGGGTAAAATTGGACTAACCGATACAACAACAATGCTGTTACTACCGTCTACTGATTGTATTGACGAACTTGTGATTTGAGTGTCACTTGTTAAAGTATATATATATTCGAGGTCTATTTCTACTGTTGTACTGAATGACAAATCAATATCTATAGTTCCAGTTGTAGTTGTCGCACCATTTTGGACCACACTGCTAGTCATGTCAACTGTCGGTGGCGATTGTGGCGGAGGGCTTGATGAAATTATCTGCGAACCAAATATAATACTGTTTGTATCATCAATAACATAAACATCGTCTTTGCTGAAAGGACTACCCGTTGCGACCACCCCATCAATATTTAAACTAAAAGTATTATCGGAATTAACCACAGTTAAGTAAGCCACGCCATTAATTTCAACTTTTACCAAGTCACCTTCATTTGCCAATGGAACAAACAATACACTATCAGCCCCCGTGTCTTCAATCACAACCGGTGGCTCAATCTGGTTTGATTTAGCCATTATAACCTGCTCAACCTGTGGGATCTTCTCAGTCGCAGTTTCACTCATCGCGACATCATCCAAACTCATCTTGATTGCGGTAATATCATCCGCCATTTCTAAAATTTGATCAATCAATCTTGTGAATACCTTACTGTTAGTAATTGCAACCGAGGCTGGCAATGTAACAACCGGAATTGTATCAACTTCTCCGACTGTAATTATTCCACCCATATAACCGTGATTTCCGCATTGGTAATACAAAGTGGATGGAGTATCCGAAGTGATGCTAATTTGCGTGTAAGCTCCCGCACTTCCCGGCGTTCCATTGACGCTTATATCGGTTGTGTATTGCACACTCTTATCTACATCTTCATAGAATAGTAACGGGTGTCCAGAATTGTTTGAATCGTCTTGATTAAATCTGTACACATTGTCTTGATCTAGTGCTAAGGAAAGCGCCTCAGCTCCATCAATATAATACGCACTACTTGACCCTTGGCTGTAATATGAATTGCTTGAAGTTTTGGTATCAACTGTCACGGTGTAACTTATATCAACAGACACTTCACCACCTTCTACTTCATCGAAGTCGGGAACAGTCAAATCCGGAATTTCAATCGCAAGGACCATATTAATTTCATCAGAACTCAGTTTATCTTCTTCCGCAATATCAGCATCATCTGTGAATAACTCCGCAATCGCCGCAGTTTCCAAAACTTTTGAAACCTTCGCAGTAATCGTAAATGAAAATTCATTACTAGAACTAAAAGAATTGCCGGCTTCGTCTGTAATCGCATCATCTCCAACTTTGAATGAAATGGTATTATCAATCGCGTTATCAAGGGCCGAAATGACAAATGAATAAAGTGAATCAGAACCACTCAATCCAGATAGCGCACCATTTGAAGATACCGTAAAATCATTTGTCTCCAAGGAAGGGATATTCTTATTGAATTGGATGGTAAATGGCACGGATTGAATATTTGAACACACGTCTTGATAAATAAATTCGCTAATAGACGAAACAATCGTTCCTGTAGGAATCACGCTGTCATATTTCCACGAATAGTTATATGAAGTGTCATTGTACAAATTTTCATTATCAAACAAGTTATAAAAACCAGTATCTTCTGGGAAACTGACTAAAATATCCGCAGAAGAGTCATCGACAACATCTGGAACAACCGTCAATACATAAGAATTATTTGAACCGCTCAATGTACCAGAAGCGTTTGTAATATTGATTGTATTCACATCAAAGACAACATCTTCAGTAAAGTCCAATTGTAAATCGATTGAACTATTGTTTGTAAATGCGCCTTCTTTTACATAACTTGACGTAAGTGTTAATTTTGGAATAGGTGGATTGTAAGTCCATGTAAATTTATTGGATTCTTTGTTTTTGTCGTTACCATCAGATCTTGTGACTGAATTTTCCGGAAGAAGAATGGAAGTTTCTGTATTTGATGATATGCTTTCTAATGTAAATGTATAAGTCCCATCACCATTGTTTAGAATACTTGGGACGGTTCCATTTACAATTGTGAATATACTGAGATCAACGTCATCAAAAGTAGTATATGTCAAAGTAAGTATGACCTGAATGGACTTATATAAATGCGAAGCACCTGATTTCAAATCAGGACTTTCAATGGATACCATGTATTCGGTTCCCGTGTAATTCCATACAAAACTATTTGAAGCGACATCATTAAAAATATCAAGGTCATCCTTCACGCTGTTATACGCAATTTCAAGCGAAATCGTCACAGACGAAGATGCCGGAATTAATGTTGCCTTGTAGCTTTCTCCATATGTGATTATATTTCCCATGTAATCATGTGCCTCGCATTGATAATAAAGTGTTGTTGGTGTATTCGAATCTACCACAATAATTGTAGATGTTGCCGAAACCGTTACTCCAGTAGTATATTCTGAACCACTTGTCTTTTCTGCATCTGTATAAAACTTCAATGGATGAGCAGAATTGGAAGCATTGTTAAAAGTATATGTATTTCCTGCAACAAATGATACTACCTTGGCTTCTTCGCCATTCAAAAAGAATGCATTTGAACTTCCACGATTGTAATACGAATTGCTTGAAGTTTTGGTGTCAACAGTAACCGTGTATGTATTTTCGTGTTCTGGGAAAGTAGTTGATTGAGTTAATTCAGATAAATTACCATTTGTAATATCCACATCTGCCAATGTAAATCCCGAAACAGGTTTACTGAAAACAAAATATGTTTCTATGCTTCCGATATCAGCACTGTCACCACTGTTAATATCTTGCGACGCAATATACACCTCCGGTTTAATGTTATGATAAGTCCAATTGAAAGTATGAGATGACGTATTTTTATTACCATATTCATCGCTGAATGCGCCACTCGGCAATGTTAAGCTAATCGCGCTACTCGCAAATGGTTGGAGCCGATAAGAGTAATTTTTTCCACTTCCGCTAAAATTCACAATTTCCGCACTACCATTCAGATTCAGCGAGTTGATGTCAAAATTGGTTGTGCTCGTGGAAGTGACAAGACTGATATCCACATAGTCTGCGTTGTTTGTGAGACCACTCTCTTGGCTGGTTACAATTGTGAATGTGGGAACAACATTATGATATTGCCAATTATACGTAGTATTGTTTGCATCCACCAAAGCTTTGTTCAATCCTTTACCGGTTGTAATCGGTAGGCTACTCGGAATGTCAATTACGATTGAAGCCCCAGTCGGACGGAATGTTTGAACCTTGACCGCATATCTTGTCCCAGAACCTGTTGTTTTGATAACCTTACAATTTGTTCCTGTAATGTAGTGCTTTCTGAAATTGAACACCTCTTCCGAAAAAATAACCTGAATCCAAATGACATCTTGATTGGTTAATGAGCCCGTATCCCCAATATTGGATTTTATGGTCTGAATTGTCAATGGCTCCGATTTGTATTTCCAGGTAAAAACATTACTTTCCGGATTCGCAACAACATTAAGATTAGAATTAATAGTTCTTGTGATTGTATCTTGCTTCAAAAATAACTGACTGTTGTGAATTGTAGTGCTCGCGCCAAACTTGAAAGATACTTTGGTCTCGCTCAATTGCTTGAAATCAAAAACATACCCAAAAGATGTGTCAAAATTAGATTTGTCAATAATAAATGACTGGCGATCAATAGAAGAAATGCTCGCAACACTGTCATAAGTAACATCCATTTCCATATTGATCGTCGCTTTTGGAAATTCATTATTCGACAATGTATCTGTTGTTGTCAAATTTACACTTAATATTTGTGGGACTGTGTCATTCATTCCCGTATTGTACATGGTATATAACGCGCTCACTTCTGTTAAAGGAATTGCATAGTTGTAGAAACGTAAATTCTTTATATATCCGTTGAAGTATCGGTAAACAGCATTTGCTGAAGTGACAGACGCGCCAATCATTTGAAATGTTCTTTCTCCCCCCGCAATGATGTTCGATACAGAGTGCGTTTCTTCTAATACACTATTCTTGTAAACTAGAATTTCTGTTGCTGTAAAGGTCACGACCATATGAACATAATTTGTGTTATAGTATGGTAAGTTTGTAGTTGTAGTATTAATTGTTCCACTTCCAGTACTTTTAATGTGAAATTTGTCTTGTGTAGAATATCTTTGAAGTGTATAATTATCGTTATCGTCGTTCCTCAATGTTAGAAGCGTCGCAAATGACGTATTTGCGGTAGTTTTTGTTTTGTACCAAAATGAAATAGAAGCTTCGCCTAACCCATTTAACACTTCGCCCGAGATTGTAATGTAATCCGATGTAGATTTTTCAAATTCATATTCGTTATAAACCGGATCATATGTAACATTTCCGTGTAATATTAAATCAAGCGATTTAGACTCTTTTTGTTCAGATGTTATCACGGCAACCGTCTTATTATTAGTTAGCGGAATATCCAATCCGTTGTACTTCCAAGTGAATGTAGATGAACCTTCGTAGTTTTCTGTAAGATTTGTTGCTCCATCTACAAAATTGTACTGAAATTGGTTTTGCGGAATATATATGGTTGAATTTGTATCGCGAGAAAGACTTCTAAATCTGAAAGAATATTGCGTTGGTGTCTTCTTGACAAAACTATTGTTTACAATGAATCCATTTGTAAACGAAATGTCCGTTTCGGTTAACGAGGCAAACGCCAACTTGCGATTAGGTGTATAAGTTAACAACATATCAATTTCGTTTTTCTTGATGGTCTCATTATTGTTAACATCAACGCTACTAATTGTGAATACGGGTTGTTCTATAGTGGCGCTCCAGGTCCATGAAAATGAATTTGGTAAAGTTGTATTTGAAGCATCAAAATGATTTGCCATTTCAATTACTGAACTCACGTTGGGAGAACTCGCAATAAACGTAAAAATGTATTGGGTATCATTTACTCTCTGAAATCCAGTGATTACACCATTTGTTATTGAAACATCTTCCTTTTGAATCAATTGTTCATTTGTTAAAAACTCTCTTGAAAGGTTAATTTCAACATCAATAGAAGATGATGTTTGCGTTTGGTTGTTTAAAATGCTCGGACTGTTGAAAGTGATTACGGTGGCCGGCGGCGACCAGAACCATTCGAACACGTCTTCTACGATATACTCAGAAAGTAAAGACGAACTACTGTTGGTAGTTATTTGTGACGATTGTCCGAAACTCTCTGACTTAAACACAAATGTATATTCAAGTGAAGATATCTGTGCGATGTAATTATTTTTAATCTCGCCATTTGTTATTTGTAAATCATTACTTGAAATGCTTCCTGTTAGTTCATTATTTACAACAATTTTTATATCAATTTCATCATTTACGTATGTACTGCCGTTTATTACATCGGTACTTGTGAAAGTAATTTTTGGCGCGTTGTATGGAACGTCAGAAACAGTACCGGGCGAAGTATTATCAAACATGTAAGCTATATATTGAGCTAAAGTTTTATCACTCCCGGTGTCTGTAGAATTAATTTGATCGTGAAGAACCGTCCATGTTTGACCTAATACAACATTATAATTGTATGTGTTCCTAAATGCTCGGTATACTCCACTCCACACTGACATAGATTCTAGTTTCCATTTAGAAAGGTCTTTGTTAAAATATTTACAGTCTGAAAACATCCCATTAATTGATGTCGTTTTTGTTACATTCCACGATGAAACGTCTCTATTAAATAAATGACATTTTGCAAACATACTCGCTATATTGGTCGCGCTTTGCATCGTCCATTCTTCAACCCCCTTTATTTCCGAATATTTACAACCATCAAATGTATTAACAAAAGATTTGACATTATCAACATTCCAACTAGAAAAATCTATGTCAAGTTCATTGTTGCCTAGAAACGTGTAGTTCATAGATGTAACGTGTGATACATCCCACCCACTTATATCCAGTGTTACAGCATAACAACTGTGAAGTAAATTATCAAAATTATCTATATTGGAAATATTCCACTGAGATATTTCTGGATAATGTAACAACGCGGCCTTTTTATTAATCACATATAATTTGAGATTTTGACGCAACACATCTTTGTGAATACTATTCATATTTGCGCCATTATTTTTGAATCCTATACCCAACCGATGATCACCGCGGTACACGGTTCCAACCATACCCAAAAGGCTAGCGGTCGGAAGACGCTCAGTGAGATCCATCCACTTACCTTTAAAAACTCGGTTAATTCCTTGGGCATTCGTAAACATGGACCTAAATTGTGTCACATTCTCTATATCCCAGGAGGTCAAGTCCCGATTAAAGTAGTTTGCCGTATGAAACATATTATACATTGTTGTAACTTTACCTACTTCCCAACCTTCAATGTTTCCGTTGAACGACAGAGCGTACATAAATGTTGAGTCCATATCTGTAACATTTCCTACATCCCATCCGCTGAGGTCATCGATGAAATAATAACAACTATAAAACGCATTATTTAAAGAAGTTACGTTTGATGTGGTCCATTCATTTATTAAGACTGACACATTTGTACAATTATAAAACATTCTTGTCATATCGGTCACGTTACTTGTCTCCCATTCATTTAAATTTTCGTGAAAAATTGCTCCACCAATACCCGTAAACAAGCTTGAAAAATCTGTAACAGCAGAAACATTCCATTTTGAAATGTGTCCGTAAGTATTTTGTGCGTTTACTCTATTAGTTTTCCACGCGTTAACAGCGGTTGTCAGTTCAGATTTCGTTGTAAATGTAGTAAATGGAAGAGAATAATTCGGCACGAAAGTAGAATTGATAATAGAATCATTGTAATAGGTTGCGTTTTGAAACATATTTGTTGTATCGGCATTTGTCGTGTCCCAACTAGTCAAATCGTATCTTAATCTTTGACAATTATAAAACATCTGCGTCATATCAGTAACGTTTGTCGTGTCCCATCCACTAATGTCCGAATTAAACCGACTACAATTATAAAACATCTGTTTCATATTTGTAACATTTGCTGTGTCCCATTTTCTGAGGTCGCACTGAAAATACCCTTTGTTATAAAACGTTTTTTCCATAGATGTTACATTAGGAACATTCCAATCTTCCATTTCAATTGTGTGATACGTGCGATTAACTATCCCACAAAGTCCGTCTAATGAGGTTATTTTAGAAACATCCCAATCTCTCATTTTTCCAAATAAGCTTTCCGCATATAAACTATTTATAGCGTCAATATAAAAAGCGCGTTTTAATTGATTTAAAGAAGTAAAACCAACCGCAGGATCATAATCAACCTCTATGTGCCCTGTTGGAATATTTTTGAAATCGTCATTACTACCGCAAAACATATATTTTGTATGAATTCCGTTAGTAATGGTATTATCCTGCACTTGTGGAGGTACATTTTTCCAGGACCCTCCCAACACTTGAGTAAAACTTCGTGCGTTAACAAATGTATATTGAAATTGAGTAACATTTCCTACGTCCCAGGTAGATAAATCTTGATCAAACGAACGAGCCCAATGAAACGCAAAGTTCATATTTGTAACATTTGCCGTGTCCCATCCAGCGAGACTTTGGTTAAACCGCCTTGCCGCATAAAAAGTGGAATCCAACGTTGTAACATTTGATACATTCCAACCACTTATATCTTGATTAAACGACCAAGCATTATAAAACATATTCTTCATATTTCCAACTTTAATCGTATCCCATTCAGATAAATCTTGGTCGAATAGAACCGCATTATAGAACGCCGAACTCATGTTGGTCACATTCGCAACATCCCACGACCCTATTGGCGAATTAAATTTAGCATTATAATTATTAATTAAACCATGCGACCCTGGACCGGCAAAAGCACCGTCAAAATCTGTCATATGAGAAACGTCCCAACCACTGATACCATCTAATTTACTCCAATCTTTTTCTATTTTATAGTCTCCCGTAGTGTATATTGCATAATAAAATAGTCCTCTATTTCCATCCCTGAATGTTTTCAAATTTGAATGAATTATCCAAGTTGAGATATCTCCGACATCATCAACAACTGATTGATGTGTGGATACCTTTATATAATCTCTAATTTTAAGATGAAGAGTATACATTGATGAAAATACGGTTGAATCTAATTCAACTTTCACATCATAAATATTTTTGTTGAAATATAGTCCAACCAAATTTACATTTTTAGGCGTCTCTAATATCCAGTCGCCTTCAAATAACACGTGACCCGTGGTATCAATTGATGAATGAATTGTCATATTTGGTGTTTTTTCTTGAAGAGTTTCTAAAATGTATTCCCAATCTGGTCCAACTAATTTACAAGTTAATATATCAAAATTAGAGACTTCTATATCATCCTGTAAATAAGACAAAAAATCTGAGAATTTCTGCCAGGTATTCAAAGATGGGTCGGGTCCATTGTAATGCGAATAATATATTTCTTTTTCTTGTTCTAAGTGTCCTTCCGGGTAAATTGTTTCTGCATTATGCGCATCTTCTTCCATACTCACATCAAGTTCTTGGAGACTCACATCATCTTCGCCACTCGGGTCTATTATTAATTCATCATTCCATTCGGAACTATCTTCCAAAACATCATATTTCAATGATTTTTCTTCTTCAAATAATGAGAAATGGGTTGAAGGCATATTTTTCTTGAAAAGCGCAACATTGTTCAAAGATGAACCATAATTATTTTTCAACTGAGAAATTTTGTCTTTCAAAATAGAAAATGTTTCTGTTGGATGATACACCAATATTTCAGTATCTGGTGTAAGACTCGCATATACCTCTGGCAAAAACTTAGATAAGCTGGCGTCATACAAAATCAATTGGTTCAATGTAGTTTTGGTTACAAAATCGTCATAAGACGATTCGTTTATAAAGTTCAATAAAAATGGAACGTTAATGTCCTTGGTAACATTGTTTTCTGAATAAATTTCTTGATGAGAAATAAAAGACAAAGATGCGAATTCTTCGGGTTTATATAAAATATCGTCATAAGTATTTCTGGTTCTTTCTAGTATAAATGTCACCTTACCATCTTGATAATTACTCATTAATTCTTCGCAAAATAATAATGATTTTTCTGGCGCTGACTCATAAATATTTGTAATCGAAGCTTTAACGCTTTTCAGTTTTGAATTATTATTCAAAGAGTCTAATATAGAAACTAGAGTGTTTGCGGTTGAACTATTATTCAAATCAATTGTTGGGATTTCTTCGGCGAGATCAAATTGTCCGTTTTTGATGCTGGCATAATCCACGTGAATACATAAGTTCATATCAATCGAAGTCCCGGAAGAAAAATTGCAAGCCGTATTTGCTATATTAGATAAAATTTTATTAATAGTTTCAACATCGTCTTCTTCGTTTATAAAACATATATAACAAGTGTCTTTTTTTACCATTTCAATTACATCCAATAATTTATCTCCGTCTTCTCCATATAACTGGAGCGGTATTAACATAACATTCACCGAAGTGGTTGTTTCATTTAGTAAAACATTATTTTGTTTGATTTCAACAAATTTTTTGGAAAAAATATCTAAGTATTCTATATTTTGATTTGCCAGAAAGTTCAAATTAGAATTATTCACTTGAAAGTATAAATCAATGAACTCTTTGAGTTGAACATTTTGTGAATACATAGGTCCCAATAACGTGTTCAACCAGTTTGTTGATGTTTTCAGTATTTCAGATTCCTCTGATGTGACGTACTTTGTTAAATAATTGACATTCGCTTTAAATGATTCATTAATTGATGCTGCTTCTTCTACATGTTTTAATGGGGCTTTATACGAATTGTAAAAAATTAAATGGTTTATGTCCAAAAAATCCACATTCTCAATTAGAAACGACTTGCTTAAATTGACTACAATTTCGTTAACAAAATTCCAACTTTTGAAACTTGAGTCGTGTGTTTCTAAATTAAACAATTTTGACTTTTCTCCTAAAAATAGTTCGGTTTCAATATTATTTTCGTTTATATTGAAATTTACAAACAAAATTTTAGAAATGTTCATTATTTGGCTCTCCATTTCTTCCGCGATATATTCATGAAGTTTTACATGAATATTCTCTTTTGTAACCGAATATAGGTCCAACTTAACAATATAACAACTCGTTTTTTTCAAAAAACTCAATGTGTTATACAAAACATCATCAATCAACGAGTCAACTACAATGATCGTAGTAACCATCTTATAATAATTAAAAATATTTAATTATTATAAAAAAATCCACACGACGTGAAATTTGTCTTTTTATATAATCTCATCTATCAGATTATATTGTAAACATTCCTGCGCATCTATCCACAACTCGTCTGAGAGTAATCTTCCTAATACTTCTTCTGATATATTAGAATTATGAAAATATATATCTTTGGCGTTGGACATGAAAAAATCTAAATTGGCAATTTCATCTTTCATTTCGTTCAAACGTCCAGATGATTGGGATTGTAACTGATGTATCAACATGAATGAATGTTGTGTCATATACCGCCTTGCACCAGAGACGGCTATCAACGACGCCGCCGAGGCAACATATCCATCAATATAAACATGTACCGGGGTATCAAGACTTCGTATCACATCACATACATAGAATGTGGGCATCAACATTCCACCGCCACTTTGGATATGCAACTTGATCGGAAATACCGTCCCATATTGTATTTGGAGTTGTTTCGATTTGACATCCAATTGTTTGAGATAACCTGTAAGAGCCATACACGACTCGGTTGTAACCGGACTGTAAAAGTTGATGGTAAGTGGGTATGACGCATCGGCGGTTTGTTCTGGAGATCGAGATGATGGTTCTGGCTCTTTTTCTGGTTCGTTATCATTGTTCATCCAGTTGAATGTGTGTGTGGTACCGGAACCCAAAATAGAAGCACCAGTGGTTTTAAGAAAACTCGCGCGCGATAGATAAAAAGAATCCACTCTTATTGGATTTAAAAAGACAAATGTCAAGAGACAAGAACAAAATTTCATATAAATTACAAACATATTTTATATTTAATTGTCTTTTTCACTATCTAACATTCTAGTAAATCTTCGCAATGTTCTTCACTGTTTTTTATGATCATATTTCGCTTGTTATACAAAAACATAATAATCTCGTCTTTGATCATTTGTTTGGTACCATCGTTCTCAATATTCGCGTCAAACTTTTCAAAGTTTTGCTTTAAAAATTTATACGACTCTTGGTCCATGTTTTCGTTAATATCGCGATCACGTAAGTTCTCATCATACCACTCTTTCAATATATAATACTTGTCATCAATCAAATCGTCTACCTCTTTACTCCGCGACTTTATTTGCCATTCGTTTTCATTGAAGATCAACAAATACTTGTCTTTCATATTCGGAATATAAATGTTCATATTTTCCGGCTTTTGTGGATTAAAATGAATCTTTTTCATGATTGTCGGAATCGCATCATTGACTTGTTGAATTGCTCGCACATAATCATTCGCAGTTAGATGCGAAATATCCGTATCTTTATAGTTCAATATGTTTGTCACTATGACATTATTCGTATTGTAATTATTGATCTGCAACTTGTTCGTCAGTTTCTTGATCATTTGGTCTTTTTTCTCGTTATCACTTTTGCTGTCGTTCAGTTTGTTATTGATAGTGTTGAGTTGCTCATTCATCAACTTTACCAGTTCTTTCAAATCTTCGTCTTCATTTTTCTGACAAGAATACTTGATGTGTCTACTGAGTCCCGGACGGTGTTTATATTCCTTACCACAATACTTACAAATATGTTTTACCGGTTTCACAGAATCGGCTTCACTCTTAGCTATTTCATTCTTTTTTGTCTGTAATGGTAACTTTGGGTAACTTTTTGGGTAACTTTGGGTAACTTTTTGATGCTTTTGTGTTTTCAAATGTCTAGTGTAATTAGATTTCAATTTAGTAGAGAAATTACAGCATTTACAATCATAAGAGGTCATTTACTGTAATAATAGGACAAAAAAATCTTATATTCTTTTTATTCTTTTTTATTCTTTTTTATTCTTTTTTATTCTTTTTTATTCTTTTTTCAAAATCATCTGTATTGTGTTATCATTAATGGTTTGAGTTATATATACAAGACGACAAAGATTTGTTAGCATATTCTAAAAAAAGAATAAAAATGGTAACAAAAAGGAATAAATTTAACCCAGAGAGAGAGGGGCAACTTTTATACATCTATATGAAATTTCAAAAAATAGTTTCCTGGAAAGTTGCATTTTATTTTCATGGATATTTTGGTGGCGATTGTTTTTGGCGATAAAGCGCAGATCTAAAAATGGTAACTTTGGGTAACATTTTGGGTAATTATGGGTAACTTTGGGTAACATTTCGTTATGGTAATGACTGAATATGATATGTATATTAATCAGACCATTTATGATAACAAATACATAATATAACAATTTTACGAATATTCTCTTTTCATTCTTTTTTATTCTTTTTTTATTCTTTTTTCATAGACACTCTGATAATGACACGATATATGGTTACAGATGGTTATCCCTTTTTATTGTTATTTGTTAGCATATTCTTAAAAAAGAATAAAAATGGTAACAAAAAGGAATAAATTTAACCCAGAGAGAGAGGGGGCGACTTTTATACAACTATATAGAATTTCAAAAAATAGTTTTCTGGAAAGATGTTTTTCTTTTTCCATGTATCACCGACTAGCAATCTGATGATTCACATTTGTCACCGTTTCTCCGGTTTTCGTATTCGTTTGCTTTACAGTTTGTGTTTTTACTCCGTTTTTAATCTCGGTGGTTGTTTCTATTTTTGTATCTCCGTGAATTTGCGTCGACACGCTTTTCTGATATCCACCCATTCCACCCATTGAAGATGTTCGTACATTGAAAGTTGTGGTATTTCTCGCTTGCGGATGCTGCATGTGTTGTGGAGGTTTTTGGAAGAAATTGTTATTGAAAAAATGCTGAAAAATAATATTTGGATCTACAAAATGAGGCTGCTGACGGTGATGATGAAAATGGGCGCCGGTCGGAGGCATGTGCTGTGAAAAGGGATTGGGATTGTCATATTCTTGTTTCTTTTCTGGGTCTGATAACGTCTGATACGCTTCCGAGATTTTTTTAAACATTTCTGCGTTTCCACCACGGTCTGGGTGATATTTTAATGCCTTTTTTTTATATTGCTTTTTGATTACATCGGCTGACGCATCTTTAGGTACATCTAAAATGTCATAGTAATTCATCTTTGTAGTTTGCTATACCTATTTATATTATTTAACTTTTAATTTGTTTTCTTTTTTCGCATTTTGAATCGCCGAAACCTGACAATTTTTATCCTTATCATTTTTTTGTTGTTTCCATTTCTCAACTATTATATCCCATTGCTTTTTTTGCTGGCACTCTGATAATTTTGTCATACAACGTTCTTGAATATATTATTTTTATATTTTTTTATAATATTATTTCACATTTTCACAAACCTTATGCCGCGAAAATACAATTTAAAATTCAAACTTCGTTATGCGCTTCCAGCGCTGAATTTTAAATTATATTTAATAATGAGTGAGAAAAAAAATGGTGCTAAATAAACTAATAAATTGTCAACTATTTTAGCACCATTTATGGTGTCATTTTTTGGGGGGGGGATGATGGGTTTTAGACGGGGAAT
>Ga0180120_10000179_pt1 | contig 32111 bp, 29 predicted proteins | sample CPBDNA_3_FD_129677 | JGI IMG/M metagenome (GOLD analysis project Ga0180120, IMG submission 129677) | Freshwater to marine salinity gradient microbial communities from Chesapeake Bay, USA - CPBay_Spr_31_0.2_DNA (version 2) (version 2) | ecosystem: Environmental > Aquatic > Marine > Coastal ... | reverse complement strand
GGAAGATATGCTTTATCTTACAAAAGATCAACTTCAGAATACATTAAAGTTCTATAATGGATTGATAGGACAGGACGCAGGAGTTTATTCTACTAGCCTTGCATCAAGAGATGCTGTAATTACCTCTGGAATTATGGAACTAAGTGGAGGTAGTAGATTGAACTACCGTTTGAGTCCTTCGTGGGGAACCACTAATACTGAGAACACTCAGGCAAACTTTAATAACTTTGAGAGTGTGGAGCTAGATAATTAAATGAGAGGCGAAGTAGAGATTTGGGAAGGTGATAAGCTAATTCACAAGGAAAGTAACCTTCTTGTGAACGGGGCTGGTGAAGCCATTGCAGATATGCTTACAGTGTCCCCCTCCTTGTCAGGAATTTCTAGTGCTTCTGCTCTGTTAGATACTTCTAATTATACTATACAAGCCATCTCTTTTGGAACAGACAAGGTAGCCTTTAAAAACAACGCACACTTTTTAGATGCAGCCAAGGGAACACTTTTATCTTCAGTCCACGCAACAGAAACCGTAACAGCAGTTTCGGATGTGAACCAAAATACTTCATCGTATAACCCTGTAGTTAGTATTTCTTCTCCACCGAATCCTGAACTAAGTGTTTTAGAGCCTAATTGTAATGTAGAGGCTACACTTGGCGGTGTGGAGGTCAGTTCCGTTTTTTCTGGCCCAGACCAGAATGTTAATCTTATTCCAAAGGATTATCATCGTAGCGAGTTGGCAGCTTTAGGATCTTTATCTGCTGTGGGAGCTTCGATTCTTGGTTGTTTTCCTGACGGAAGCTCTTTAGGGGGGACAGACTTCTCGGCGTTTAGCGGTGCTGGGTATGCCGCAGGAGATGTGGCCTTTTCAGGCAACTACGATAGCGCCGTAAATGAAGCAAGCTCAATGGATGTCTCTGGATTTGTTAATATGATTATGTCGGGGAGCCCAGGAACTACAACGGGATATGCCATGAGTTCTACTTTAAGTGGTCTTTGTGTTTCAGGGGGAGCCGATAGCACTAATTCTGGGATTGTAGAGTATTCCATGTTGTTAGGTTCAGGAGATGTAGGTTTTTCTAACCTTTATGGTGGCATATATAATATGGGTCTGTGGACTATTGATACGAAAGAGTCTCGTCTTGCAGGAAATAGTCCACCATATTCCTTTGGACCCCTAGATAATCCTAGGAAATATAAGTTGTTTGCAACCAAACACTTAACAAAAAACTTAGGTTACATCCAGGATAACGGCACTGCGGCAGGTGCAATAAACTATTCAGATCTAACAATTAAGTGGAGAATACACTTTACATGAAAAATTTTACAGACGATATCGGAATTACAGGACACCTTACCATTATCAAACAATTTCCCAATGGTGAGGAAGAAGTTGTATTTGATGACCACAACATTATTGTTTCTGGTATGGGAGTGGGACTCTCCTACATGTTTAATGGGTCTGGATCCACCAGTGTTTTAGACTACCAGATTGATAGGTTCCAGATAGGAGTATCAGGACCTCCCGCTGGTGGGGTTACTAGTGCAATCCAAGGGCTCTCAGGAGCATTAAATTCCGTTAGCGAGTATGGCACGGGAAGCAATCTCTTTATTGAAGACGCATCTCAAATAAAAGGTGATAACATCGTTGCTAATCAATTCTTCGCTTTGATTCCTGCAAATAAGATTACAAGAATAGATGATGCCTCTGTTCGCTATACGCTGGTTGTGGATGAGGAAGCTTGCAATGGCCTAACACGGGACAGTAACGATATGAATATTAATGAGATTGGGTTACTAATGAAGAACCCTACGGGCAATACAGGAACTAATAGATCAATCTTAGTTGCTTATCGAACTTTCAGTAATATTAGAAAAACTAATGATTTTAGTTTAATTTTTAGATGGACACTTAATTTCTAATGGTATTCAAAAGACAAGACATATACACTTCTAGCGGCACAGTTATGCTGCAAAACTCTTGGACTCCCTATGTGTCCAAGTATGATACCAGCAGCTTCTACAACTGGGAGCAGGACAATCTCCCATTATACGACCTAGAAGAAAGGGATTATGAGTTATGGGAACAAGCTGGATTCCCAACGTCTGCGGTTCCTGGATTATCCCTTACCGTTTCGGCAAATACTCCTGCGGCTACTTTAGCAGCGGATACTACCATTTTTACAGACGTTAGTTCATGTATTGCTGCCATTCCTAAGGTGGTAAGGTTCCCTGTCTTTATTGAGGTATGTAATTTTGGAAACTTAGGAGATTTAGAATTACATAATTTCCGTATCGAAGAAGAAGGATCTATCGAAATTATCAACAGAGCCTACAGTAAGGTCTATACTGCTTCTGGAAATATTACCACTGTTGTAGATGAGCCCACATATAGTAAACTCAATCCTTTGGTTCAAGAGATCACTTCGGAAGATGTTAGCTCCACGCTTTTCTCTGGAATCGGAGACAATGGATGCACTTCAGGATTAACTGTCGGCACTAGAGTTCTTAGCGGCATGGATGTTAGAGCTTCCTCAGTAAACTCTTTCCTTTATCCCAAACTTACGTTAGATCAGGCTCCTCTAAGTGTTTGCTTGGGACAAGATAATGGATTTTTCACCGCTGTTCAAAATAAATTTAAATTAGATCCTTATGAGAATGTAAACAACACTTCCGTTGATAATACATTAAGAGGTTTCGATATCTCAGCCACCAACCAAGCGACAGGAGATTTCATTAAGAGACCAGACATTGCAACAGGAACCGCTAGAATCGGAGGTTCCATCTACCTAAATGCCTTTAATAAGATTAGTGTTAAGAACTGCGATGGTCCTATCTTCATTAGAAATTTCTTTGTCAATGGTGAGTCCGCAACGGATAGTGGAAGAGATGTAGGGATTGAAGTTAATAATTCCGAAGCATTGCTAGAAAACTGCGCTGCGGCAAGATGCCGAGAGGCAGGATTTAAATTTAACAATTCTAAAGTTGTCATCTCTCGATCTGCATTTTCCTATAGAAATTATGAGCTATCCTCAACAACATCCCGTGTCCCCGACAAAGGAATTGGCTTCCATGCGGTAAACTCTGATGTTTCTATTAGTTCTTTAGTGTCAGGAACGACAAATCAAGAGCTTGTTTTTAATCCCTATGCTGGAGATTTCCAGGCTTCTGGTGAGGATGTTATTCTGGCAGCCTCTAGAAACACAGTGGGTATTAAGTTGGACAATTCAAAACTCCATGGCGGCTTTGAAAAACTATTCAGAACAGCAGAGGACAGTGGAGGCATCACAACATGTGAGCTTAATACTAATGTTGGACTTCAAATAAATGAATCTCAAGTAAATCTATTGGGTTTATTAGATATTTATGGAAATGATGTAGGTATTGATGCTAGGGGTTCTGAGGTAGAGTTTGAAAATCTGTGTGGAAGTTATCATACTAACCAAGCTTTGAGATCTAAAAACTCAACCTTTGTATTTGATTCGGATATATCTCCTACCAATGCGGGGCAAACCACAAGACATCAAGTTGAGTTCCGTAAAAATGGACAGCATTTAGCCTTAGAAGATGAAAGCTCTTTTGTGTTTGCAAGAAAAGAAGATATCCCTACCTCTTACGGAAACATGCAGTTCAGTGGATGTCATGGGGTTATTGCTTATGGAGGAACTAATAGAGCTAACCTTCCCGCCATATCAGTTGATAACAACTCCGTTTTAAATTTAGTTCATGCTGACATTAGAGCCAGAGTAGCTAATGATACTGTGGCTGGTACTCCTACATATGGAATGGCAGTTAAGGCCACCAGAAATTCTGTTGCCTCTCTGTTTGGGACAGGAAGTGGATGCAACTTTGTTTGGGGACCTAAAGGGTATACCTATCAGCAGTATGTTGCTGGTTTGTATGGTGATGAGGCTTCCGAAATAAACCTTCATGGACCCACGGTGGTGGCTCAGTTTGGAGTTGATGCTTTAGTTGAAAATAACTCCACATTAAATATTCAACCTCCAAGAGTTCGTGATGCATACGGTGTTGAAGCTAGTGCGTTTGATTTAGACAACACTGCCAACCATACAGCGGTGGAGCTTCACTCTACGAGAGCTTGCTTAGTAGCAAATAAGAATTCTAATATCAATTTAGCGGACTTAGGGGCTTACGGGCAGCAGTGGGAACGAAGGGCCGCAGGGTTAGAGCTTATAGATGATGGAGTAGATTATCCTATTGGAATTGATGGCTATAACATTAGTTCCTTACTTGTGTCAGGCTCTTTACAATTCTTCCCTAATCCTCAGGACTCTAGTGCTATCACTACATATTACTTAGACGATCTAGAGAATAGCAATGGAGCCAATGTCACCATTCCTGATTTCCCAGTCTTCACTGATTCAGGAAGTCTCCTACAGTTTATTATTACTGGTGGGTTTGCAGATGGAAAGTATGGAACAGGTGCAGGAAGTAGGCAATGGGCCACACAAGGTGGTATGTGCGTCCGTGCAACGCAAGATAGTGTAGTTAACTCTATCAATGTTCACTTCCCTTTCGGTGTAAATAATTCTCCCATGGATGGAAAGTTCTTTACCACTAGCGGTAGTGATTGTGATAAATTAATGATTTGGAACATCGCTGATACTTCTAGGCTGAACGCTTCTTACTGTTCTGTAAGTGGTCTCTGGCCTGGATCAACGCAATACCATGGTCCTAGTGCTCTTTGGATGTCTTCAGCAGACGGAACGAACGGTGGCTTGGAGTGGGATATTCCTGCTCATGGAGCCCCCGCTTTAACGCCTGACACTGGCTCATTAAGTGTTTTTGATGCATTCGGTGCAGGAAGCTCAGTATGGACCATCCCTTCTGGGACTACCATGAATACTCCGTTCCACAGGTTCTACGCTGTATCTGGTGGCGCAAACGGTGGTATGTTTGAAACTGGATTTAATACAGAAACGGTATCAGCAATAGTGGGAGCAGGAATTAATGTAAGTTCCACTACAGTATATCAGTATGGAGCAGACCCCAATACCTCTAATAACCAAGGAGTATTTAGAATTTACTGGACACCGAAAGGCTCGGCTAGATTTCTAATGAGCGACTTAAGTGGATACATGGAAGGAGCTAATCCAAATGGGGTGGGCAGCTTCTCTGGTGTGGTGGGGCCTCCGTATCAAATATTCTCACAAGGATACAACTGCTCGGCTCCCCTATCGGCTATGGTTCCTACGGGAGAAGTTAATGCTAGTTCTTTAGCTCCTGATCTACTTAAACTTAGTTATGACACTAATAATGATGGATTCCCTGATGCTCTATGGACTTCAGGGTTCTACTATTGCTCAGAAATGTTAGAGGAAAACCCTACACAATGTATGTTAGATGAATCTGCGGCGAAAACTTTTGCAAACTCTCAAAACGCAAGTATTGGACAATCAGGAAGACCTAAGAAAGTTACTCTTTTCCGATCTAGAGATGCAGCCAGTAGAGGGTCAGAAGCATACACAGGTGATATGTCCGGAACTTTAGGATTTAAATCCGCTGGTGTATTCGACTTGAAGAGAGATAATTAAATGGCTGAAACAATTTATCAAGAAAGTTCTTACCGATTTACAGACCCTATTAGGTTCTTTAAAGCTAATGACCCTTACTACTTTGAGGTAGATAACATTCCTCTGAAGCAGTTACAGGAAAACTGTAACTGGTTAAAAGATCAGGTAAGGCTTGCTACTGAAACCCAACTCACTAGTATCAAGAGAGTCGATATTGATGAGCTTAGACCTTACGCAACAGGGGGAGACAGGGTAGTAAGAGTTCTTCCAGGAAGATATACTGCTAGAATTAATGATGCTTCGGAAAAGACCGCTTTAGCGTATCTCGCAAGGGTAATGGGAAGTGCTATTGGAGATGTCGATGCGTGGGAGTCAGCCCTCCCTAATCCTGGAGACTTCCCTAATGGTAGAAACGCCACTCTTCAAGCTGCACTAGACCAGTTCAAAAGCACTCTATCGCAGGACGCTTTAGGCATGACGGGTCTTACAGAACGAGCCTTTACTTGGCCTGTAGTCAACCCCTATACCCCTGTCAACACTACAGGTGTGCAGGTGACGCAGGGCACAACCACATTAGGTTACGCTGGACCTGATAAAAACATCACAGGAGGAGGCTCAGACTTCTCTCCAATGGTTATAACCCAGGCTCTTTTATGGGCCAAGTCTTTGGGGTCAAGTGCAGGGTCCACCTTGCTCCCTAGTTTTGAAACCACTAATCCCAACAGCGGATTTGCTAAATTTCCTAGAACAGAAAGTTACTTTATTAAAAGATGGAGAGGAGTGTCTCGTTTATCTATCGTAGATATTCCTTCAGAACTTACCATCGAAGTGCCTTCTTTTGATCCTGATGATTTTTCCTATACTAATTCTGATGGAGCGCAAACTCCAGTAGCAGGTGTCCAAAGTAGAGTCGATATGATCTTCATCTACAGCAAGCCTGTGGACATGAGTGGAGTAAATATTCTTAAGACTTCAGGAAAAGAAAAAATTACCACGCCTCAGTTAGGGATTGTCAGAGGAGCAGGGATTAAAGCTAATTTCCAAGAAACAGGTAACTTCTCTAAGGATTATATTGAAACTACAGGAGATACTCCAAGTATTCTGGCCTCTCCAGGAGATCAGAACAACTCCAACATGGGCTTTACTGCTGCTTCAGGGAATGACATAGAGTATGACATTCGAGGTAGCTTCCCCGCTCCCGATGATATCTTAAACTTAGCACCGCTCATCTCTGAGCAATTAGAAGAGAATGCATACGAGTTAGTCGGACAATCTATTATGCCTGTTGCATATGTGTGGGTTCAAAATGGATCTACTCTTGTAGCAGATAATGATATTGTGGACATTCGCCCCTTCTTCAGAACTGCGGAATTGGCCTACAACGAAAGAGCAGGAATTGCCGCAGCGTTCCCTCAGTTATCCCTAGCTAACCCTGCCGTAGGTAAAGGCCAACTAGATTATGAAGTAAGGAGACTATACGAAGAGGTGAATCCTAGACTTCAAAACTTAGAGAGTGGTACAGGTTCTCTGGCTCAAAATAATGCCATGAGTCTAGCGACAGGGTATGTCTTTGGTGGTTACAACTTTGGACCAGAGGGAGCCCTTTACAATTTCTATCAAGGTACTTTAGGAAGCGATCCTGCTGCACTGAGATCTTATATTCGAAGCACTTATGCTTTTGCTAGTGAGTCTGCTCCTGTTCAAATTCCTTTCTACCCTGATTGGGATTTAGCACAGTGGTGTATACAACAAGACATTGAAAATAAAGGACTCTATCCCAATGACAGAATCAATACTTTCTTTGGGGATAGTAATAGAAGTGATGCAGGGAGTAACTCGGAATTAACTTTAAATGATGGCACTAATGAGTCTGGAAATGATCCCGCAACTTTGTCTACTTTTGAAGGAACCTACAATAATCAAGGCTACAAAGTGAGTTTTCACTACATCTCTAAGAAAATTAAATTCCAGCGCCCCACTTGGTTGGCTGATTATTCTGTGGATGTGGACTTTTTAAATTGTCTTCCTCAGACCTTTAGAGGAGCGCAAGCAGAAGGAATTAATCCTGCGTCTTACACGGGGCATTGGGTCCAAAAAGGTTGGGATGAATTTACTATTTATGTGGCCTTTGCTGCAACACCAACGACTGGTCTTGAATCAGCAACTACTCCTACCTTCCCTGCTCCCTACCAAACTACTGTTGTCACTAGTTCAACCAAGAAGAAGAAAACTACAGCAAGCGTTACTGTAGCAGCCCGTGACGGTGGGAGATTCAGTTCTTTCGTGGTCCCTGTATCCGATGTTCTAACATCTAATACAGACCCCTACAGCACCACCGCAGGGCAAGGCTACCTAGGTAACCCAAGAATGGGCCTGTGTACTTACCCCACGGTTATGTGGAACTTTAAAGGTGTTCCCATTAATGATGCGGCTTTCCATTACGGAAACTTAAACGACACTGACCCCACAATCACCTTGAGATCGAGTTAAAATGCCAGACCCAACTGGTGGAGCTATTAATCGTGGTCCCGAAGTAACCTTTGGGTGTGGTGCATTCCTTCCTGGTAGGGGTCCGTTTAATTTTGACGATTTTACGGATGTCACGGAAGGAAGTGTAGATAGCCCTGATGTCACGGGAATTCCTCCTGGGACTACAATTGATGATAACGAAATTGATTTTCCTCCTAGAGACCCACAAGAAGGAACAGGACCTTTTGGTGGAGGAGTTATTACTCCAGGCAGCCAATTTAAAGTAGGCTGTACTGTGCCTCAAGCAAGTAATTTTGATGAGACTGCTGATGGTTGTGATGAAAACGATCCCTTAAATTTTGATTGTTGTGAATTTTATGACGGGTGTCCTGATCCCGATGCTTTAAATTGGCTCCCTGCTGCATGGGGTTGTGGTGGCACTTATGAGGATCAAGGTAATACAGATTGTTGCTACTATGATGAGCCTCCTAGCCTAGAAGATCCTTTAATAAACTTAGGAAACGGAAATATAACTCCAGGGTTCGGTAATAATTACGGAGAAGAATTATTTATTGACATGACTGTGTATACAGGATCTCAGAATCCAACTGGAGACCTGTACTCCAGATTTACACCGATCTTCTGGGACCTAGGAGGGGCTCATCCTCAGCAAGGAGGATCTGCTAACGCTGCTTTCCTAGGATATGCTCCTGGAGTAACCGCTTCTCCTCCGTTTTTTAATAGATGGGCTCCTACCCCAAACGGCTCTGAAAATATTAGTTTTAATATTGGAAACGGAAAAATGAACTTAAGGAACTTTACCGCTGATTTCGGACCAGGGGTTGAATGGAATGGAAATCTCTGTGAGGGCATAACTGCTGGGCAGTGTAATGATAATATAACGGAGGTCCAATTTCTATTTGATTGGTTTAATCCTAATACTGGAAATGATGGATTATTTTATCTAACGGTTAACGTCACTTGGGTGCAGACTTTGGCTGCGGGGGCTGGGAATGGATCGACAGGGAGCACCCTATCTATTCCTCAAATTATAAAGAGAGTGGGCTCTGCACTGCTACCTAAAAAAAGAACCGAAGTATCTAGAGATACCATTATATCTAAGGCTGTGGCAGAGAATAGACTTGATCTAAATGATCCCATGATAACGGCAAGAATTACATCTGATAATCCTACAGGAATTATGGACGCAGATATTGCCTATGAAGTTGATCCCGCTAAAACTAAAATGATCTCCAATGATACAGGTAGCTCGGATCTGTTCGGACCTAGGATTGATGAGAACATATCCTACATTGTAAAAAATAACGAGTTTGTAAAGGATTGGGATTCCACGAAACCTAGAGGAGTTACTGAGAGAGCCATTTTAAGGAGTCTTACTCCTGAGGCTAGATGGTATCTTTCGAGAATAAAAAACTATGACGGAACTCCGATAAACACATCTCAACGCTTTGCCATGATCGGCAGCAGAATTTTAGATGGAACTCTAGGTAATATAAATGTAGAGTTGTTGCGTAAATTTGCTGAAGCCAGTGATTCCCTGGAGGATTTTGAAATCATCCGTAGCAATTCAGAAAGAATTAATGAGGTCGCTGCGTTAGCTTATATTGAACGTAACTACAAATCCTTAGATCCTGCTCAGAGTGAAGGGACAGGTAGACTAATCCTTCCTAATTGGAAGGTATTTGCCACGGATGTAGATAAACACATTGAGATTCGATTGAGCAACGGTACTCTCCAGAAGTTCTATGTTAAAGATGATAACACGTTAGTGGATCGAAGTAACATCAAGGTTCAGGATGGAGATTTTGTAGAAGTAAAAGTGGGTGGAGTTCTTAAGAGATTCTTCTGTAAGTCTGAGATTGACCATGCATTCCTGATGCCAGAGAAGGTTAAGATGAAAGCCATTAATCTTTTGGGTGGGGACTCTGCGAGAACTTTATCTGTTAGCGCAGATGCATCCAGCGGTATTGAGTTTGATTATTCATTGACCGCTCCCAGGCAGAACTTCTACGTCATGAGTGCCGTCCTTAGCTCGACTGTTACTCAGCCCACCGATCAAGGTTCCTATGTACTGAAAGATACCAAGATCACTTACGAATTGATGGACACTAGCTCTACCAGTGGACTAGAAGCGGTTAATGAATATATTAGATACAAGGCAAACTTTAGAGCTTATACGATAGATGATGATGACCGAATGTTGGATTACATAGAGACTACAGGGAAGCTCCATGTACAACAAACAGACATTCTATTAGATGCGCCAAAGACCACGAAAACTACTCCCTTGCTTGTTCGACAGATCCCCTGGTACATTATTGTGTATCCAACCAACCGACCTGATTACAATATCTTTAATTCTAAATCATCTATTCTTACTTATGATGCTTCGGGATCTGTATCGAGGACGCTAAGGACCGCGCCTACAACCACCCCTGAGTTCAATCAGAGTAATCTAAATATCTTTGCGCCTCAAGTTTTGGTTAGCACTAATTACCCTAACGCAGTAGGTGAATATTCCACTCAAACTAGAATCGCTGAGATCACTGGTGACGAAAAGGTGTATCAAACAGGCTACAGAAAGAGCAATGTCGAACTTGGATCTGCTCAAACAGTAAATCCTCCTAAGCTAAAGACTACATTCAGAGTAATCAAAGAGATTATTACTGAATTAAATGATAACTTTATCCTAGAATGGGGACCAATGGGGAGATCTCTCACCACCTTTGATGTTATTAGTAGACTAAACCTGAAAGAATTTAGTAAATTTATTTCAATAGAAAACTATGCATTGCTGTTCCCGCTAGTGAAGAAAGGAATTATCAATGACGTAAAAGTCTTTGAGCCTACAGCATTCAGTAGTGGGAGGCTTACCGATAAAAAGACGCAACTTGTTCAGCGTAGATCAACTGCGGGAGAGGATACGTTTGTGCCTATCAAGAGCATGGCAACAGGGTATAAGATTTCATCGCCCACCACTGCTGGACCCGAATTCTCACCCATAGAGAGGCAACCTGTAACACCTACCTAACAATTTGTAAAATAAAACACACTTATCCCGAGCAGAAGCCTAGATAAGTGTAGAGATAAAAAATCTCCACATATAAGGATATAATTATGAATCACCACGATTTAAGCGATGAACTTCGCGCACAATTAATTGAGTCTTCCTCATGGGGTAAGGCTGGTATTTCTCCTCGTTTGGACGAAGGAATGAAAAAGGGCGACAAGTCTAAGGACAAGCCAGAAGATAAGGCTGATTTCGAGACTGGCGAGCGCAAAGGCGACAAGTCTAACGAAAAGTCTAAGAAAGGCGACAAAGGTGATTTCACCACCGATCAACGCAAAGGCGACAAGTCTAAAACCCACAAGGGTGAGGACTTCGAAGAGGAGACAGCAGCACACGCTTGCCCTCTTTGCGCGTCAGAGCTTTCGGAAGCCATTGACGAAGATCGTCTTCTTGAGCATTTAGACATTGTTGTCGGTCTTGTTGACCGTCTCTCCCAACTCCAAGAGGGTGAAGAGGACATTGACACGGTTATTGATGAAACTATTGCCGAACTCCTTCTTCAGCACGAAGAAGAGTAATTGGTAAAGGAGTTTTATCATGGACAATATTGGCGATTTTGCCGAGCAATTAGTTTTAGGGGAGGTAAATGATGTCCAAAGCGGAAAGACTTTACATCCTTCGCAAAGCGTTCAAGAAGGGCTGGCTCCTGCTGGGAAGGATATTCAACGAATTGAAGTGCCTGATTCTTTTATGCAGGAGGTCTTAGGGGAGCAGTATGTTTCTCAAAACCCTGTCATTGAAGAAGCAGCAGAAATTCCTGAACTTGTTTGGACTGATCCCGATGGAAATGACCCTGATCCTGAACCGCAATCATTGACTGAAGAGACTGCTAAACAACTTGTTCCTTTGCTGGAAGAAGTTAAAGGTCTCCTTAAGGAGATGTCTATGGCTATGACAGGTACTGGAAACCTTGGAGTTAACATGGCAGGGCCTCAAAAAGATAGCGATTCTTGGGAAAGCATGGAGAAGCGTTACGGATACAAGCCCAGCAAAAAGTCTAAAGTTCCAGGAGATACCACTAAAAAGGCAGTTCTTAAGGCATCAATAAGAAATAAGCTCTCCAAACGAAATGAAACTTACTGATATTTTTCACCACCTAGAAGAAAGAAAGACTGGTGATTCACCAGGAAGAAAAGATTATACTTCAGGTGGGGAAAAAAAAGAAAAGAAAAAAGCGTTTAAGGGCAGAGTAAAAACTTACGATAGTATTAAGGCCGCTCTTTCTGCGGGATCATACGGACAAATTTTTAGCACAAAGGCTGCTGGAAGATTGTATGTGATCTCCAAAGGTAAGTGGGGATCAAAGAGTGGGAAGGGTAAGATCGCTAAAGGCTTTACGCCTGGAAGTTCTACACCCTCCTCAGACTTTGCTAGTGTAAGAAAACATGCTGCTAGGACATTATTAAGATATGGAAAAGGATCAGATAAGTTAGCAGCGAAATACGGAAGTAGATCAATCAGAAAAGAACGAGGAATCGGCGGTAAAGATGGCCGAAAGGATAAATAAAATGCAATTACTACAAGATACATTTATTATTGAGCAGCTACAAGTCCTTAGCGAAGGCAAGGACAACGGCAAGATGAAAATCAAAGGAGTCTTTGGTCGCTGCAATGAGAAGAATAACAATGGAAGGATTTATCCTACTGCTGTTCTGGAGTCACAACTAGCTAAAGTTCAGCCCATGATCTCTGAAAGACGTTTGTGTGGTGAGTTAGATCACCCCCAGAATGATACCGTCAAACTCTCTAACGCCTCTCACCTTATTACTAAGCTTGATATGAAAGGTGATGAGCTTATCGGTGAGGCTGAGATCCTCAACACCCCCGCTGGTTTAACTGCTGCTGCCTTAGTAAACGGTGGAGTTAAAATTGGTATCTCTTCTAGGGGAATGGGTACACTATCTGAGAACGAGACTGGTGACAAGATTGTTAATGAAGATTTCCGTCTTGTAACCTTTGATCTTGTTGCTGATCCCTCAACTAGAGGGGCCTACCCAGGATTATCTGAATCTACTGAGTCACAGTATGTTAGAGAGACTCAGAGTAAGCTTACAAAAGAAGGTAACTTTGTGACCATGCTTGAGTCTAAAATGCGTGACGCTTACCAGCCATTCATTGAAGAGGCAAAGCTTAGTAAAAAGCAAAAGAAAGTGATGGACACAGACGGAGATGACGATATTGATGCCAAGGACCTTAAGGCTCTCCGCTCTAGGAAAGACGAGGCTATGGACAGTATTCGTAGAGATGGTCACTGGCATAGGATTGCAGGAATGGTCGCTGAAGCCTTAGGGCATGAGCTTAGTGAGGATTACGGTAAAGGATATCCCAAGATGGGAATTAAGGCAGGAACTCCAGCGGCTAAGAAAGAAGCCAAGAAGCGCAAAAAAAAAGTAGATGAAGCCTATAGCGACGATGATCGCGCTGCTATGGAAAGAGCTAAAGACAAAGTAGAAGCTCAACCCACTAGTATGAAAGGCCCTGGGTTCAGGGATCGAATGAAGATTAAAGCAGGTAAGAGAGCAGAGGCGCGAGGCGATGTTCAAGCTGCTCGTATTAGAGATAGAGGCGCTGCGGGTGGAGATGTTGGTTTAAGAGCTAAGTTGCTTGGAAAAAGTAAACTTACGAGTAGATTTGCGGGAGCAGGTTCTGCTGCTTACGCACAAAGGACTCAAGACATGTTGGCGAAAAAAGCAGGAATCAACAAGCCTGAAGAAAAACCAGCGGCGGCACCAGCTAAAGTAGACCCCAAACCAGCCAATACACCTCAAGCAAAACGTGGGATGAGTGACGAGGATAAGTACAGCGCAAAGGTGGCAGGCAAGGAAGAGCTTAGACGAGCTACTGCGAGCGTAAGAGCAGGGGCAAAAACTGCTAGTGCGGGAAAGCCTGCTAGTTTTGGCGCAGGGACAAAATCTCAAGAGGAGAAAGATGCTATAGCTAAGGCTGTTGCTAGACGAGAGCGTAAGACTGGTAAAAAGGTTAAGCTTACAACCCGACAACAACAAGACCTTGCACACACATCCTATAAGCAAATTGGTAACATGCTCGCTGAGAGGCTTAACCTGAGAGACTAACGCCTACATTTTTAAAAAAAAAGTAGATTTTGTATCTACCTTCTGTACATATAGATGAACCTAGGAGACTATTCATATGAGTAACTTAAACAATATTGCCGAGATTCTTCCCGAAGGCTTGGATGAATCAACGGTAGAGGCCATTTTTGGTCTCGTCGATTCCACTATCAATGAGCAAGTGGAAGAGAAAATTGGTCTTTTGGAGGCGAAAGTAAACGCTTACCTTCGCACAAAAATTGACCAACTTAAAGAACAAGCTCTTGCTGAACTCTCGGAAGAGAACGAAGTGTATCGCAATGCGAGACTCTTTGAATCAGTGAGAACTTTAATGGCCCTTGAACTTACGACTGATGATGAAGACAGTGCTCTTTCTGAAATGACTAACCAACATGGTGAGCTTCAGGAAGAGTTTGACGTTTTAACTGACCAAGTGAACTCACTTGTTCTTGAAAACGATAAGCTTCAGAATACTGTACGAGTTCTTGATAATAAGGTCTCTATCACCGAACAAACGGTGGAAGAGCTTGAAGGTCACAAGTCGCAACTTCTGGAAGAAGTTGAGAATTTAGAAGCTTCCAAGGAAGAGGCATTCGCCTCATCTGAAAAAGCGGTTGTTATCTCCCGAGCGGATCAGGAGCTTAACGAAGAAAGAACTTATGATAATAAGTTCTTAACAGATGAGGTCATGAAATTCATGCCTTTCTCCCAATCTTAATAGGATTATATAAATATGGAAATGATGCATCGCCAAGATGATACGCTTGTCCAGAAGTGGGAGCCCGTTCTTGAAGGTATTGATAATGACTATACCCGTCGAGTTACAGCGCAGCTTCTAGAGAACCAAGCAAAATCTATTGTTGAGGATCGTCTTTCTGAGAACATTACCGCTGCTGCTACCACTACTGGTCAGCTTGGTACTTTTCAGAAGTTCGCTTTCCCTCTTGTTCGTCGGGTTTACCCGAAGCTTTTAGCCAACAGCCTTGTTGGTGTCCAGCCCATGCAGGGTCCAGTTTCACAGGTCTTCTACCTCGGCAACAGCCGTGCGAAGAACGGTGGAGAAACTCCTGCATCAGATATCCAAACGGTTTACAGCAAGTTTAACCTTACCTATGCGGGTAACGTGGCTTCTGCTATTGGATCTTTGTCAGCCTCCCCTGACGGCACTCAGCCCGTTGGCTCAAACGGTGGCTATCCTGGTACGTTTGAGCTTGATGCTGGTGCTGGCGCAACAGGTGGTCTTGACGGAGATTCAGCCGCTGCTGGCTTCGATGTGTCTAACGTCCTTGCCGCTGGTGAGTCTGGTGACGAGCCCTTCCAAGGTGCTGGTGCTGGTTCAGGTACAATGGGCGGTCAGATCGCTGCTTGGCCTAACCCCGACTTCGTTGGAGGCTACAACCTTTCAGGTGGTGAGCGTTTAGCGGGAACGGGCATCCCAGAGATGACCTTCCACATCGAGCAGGAAGCTGTTGTGGCTAACACTCGTAAGATGAGAGCCCTTTGGACTCTTGAGGCTTCTCAAGACCTTAAGGCTTATCACAACCTTGACCTTGAGCGGGAGCTTACTGACCTTCTTTCGAAGGAGCTTCAACTTGAGATCGACCGTGAGCTTATCGAAGATCTTCGTATGATTTCATACGGTCTTCGTGATCGCAATGTCGGTGGTGTGAACCAAAACATTATGGACTCAAGCTACATTTCGCTTGGTGACCGTGATAATGGGGTTTTCCCTGGTCTTGATGGCAATACTGCTGCTACGGGTACTTTCGTCCCCGCTCAGTTTACTTACGACTTCAATGGAGCGAATGGTACAGGAACCGCAACATCATTAGGATCAGCTAAGACTGATTCTAATGTTTTCGTTGTGGACTTCACCACGACTGCTATTGGCCTTTACCCCCGTCACGTTGGCGAGGTCTACGCAAACTTACTTGCGGTGATCAACCTTGCTTCTCAGGACATTTACCGCACGACGATGCGTGGTCCTGGTAACTGGCTTCTGACCTCTCCTCTCGTCGCTTCTATGCTTGAAAGTGCTGCGAAGCTTGAGGGTGGTATTATGCCGAACGATGCTCCCACCAACATTGGTAGGAACTCAATCGAGTATAAGGGTAAGTTCATGGGTCGCTACGACCTTTATGTTGACCCGATGTACCCCTCTGATGAAATTATGATGGGTTACAAAGGCGCGAACGCAATGGATTCGGGTTATATTTATGCCCCGTACATTCCGCTCCAGCAGTTGCCGACCATTACGGATCCTGAGACCTTCCAGCCTAGGAAAGGTATCCTGACCCGTTACGGTAAGGTACAGATCGAGCCGATGAACCGATTCTACAGAATCATTCGTATCATTGGCCCGACCAGCAACTACCTCTTCAGCCCGTTTGCTAGGAATAACGGGGTCTTAGGTACTGCAACTACTGTCTAATTTAGATAGAAAGTAAATAAACAAGAGGGTCAGAGGAATTTTGTCCTCTGACCCTCTTCTCTTTCCTATATACACTAGAGGAATTATGTATAAATATAGAAGCAAATGTAGATGGAACATGCTTCTTCACATTGATGGGGAAGTAATTGAGATTAGGCCAGGAGAGTTATTTGAGTCCAAGACTTTAGTTAGTTCTCGCAACCTAGAGATAATCAGCAAACCTATACAAGCAAAGAAGAAAGGAAGACCTCCTAAGGAAAGTTTAAATGACCAAGATCAACCCCAGAATTCTTAGTTACGGAGATAGCTTCGGACAGTATGGTGGAAACCAGCTAAGTGATACTAAGCTTTTCTCTACCGCTATTGATGGTTCCAAGTTAAATATCGGTACTCTGGGAGATCCTGTAGAGCTAACAGACTTTGAAAAAACAGTTCATGATTTTGTTCTAGCAAGATTAGGTCATCCTGTAGTGAGAGTAGAGCTAACAAGCTTTCAAATTAAAACAGTTATTGATGAAGCTATAACTCAATTAGATTACCATGCACCTTTTTGGTGTACACAGATAGCTGCGTTTGAATGCTCAGGGGGTCACAATCAATACGTTCTTCCTCTGCAAATTGCTAATAACCTCTCTTATGTTGCTTATAAAAAATCTTTATTAAGTATTCAGAATATGGCTGGAACGCTTGAGTTTGATTTCTTTATCAAATACTTCCAAGACAATTTCTTATTCAGCAACTTCAGTGTTTCGGATTTTTATCTGATGCAGACGCACTTAGAGACAATGAGAAAGGTTTTAAGCCAAGACGGTAGCTGGGATCTCCTAAATGGGAATGTCCTTCAGCTATATCCGTGCCCTGTTATAAACGGTCAGCCTGTTATCTTAGTATACAGAGGCTTAGACACTAGCACAATGCACCCTTACTACAGGAATTGGATTCAGAGATATGCCGTAGCCGCAGCTAAGGGAATCCTTGGTGAGATCAGAGGCAAGTATGCAACGCTACCTTCTCCAGGTGGTGGTGCAGCATTAAATGGGACTGCCTTATTGCAGTCAAGTGAGATCGAAAAGGATAAGCTCAAGGAAGAGCTTCTCTCAGAAATTGAAGAACCACCAGTGTTCACGATGTTTTAATTATGCCACTAACTAATAAAGGACAGAAGATTAAAGACTCCATGCGTGAGAGATATGGAAAAAAGAAAGGGGAGAGCGTATTCTACGCTTCTAAAAACAAAGGTACAATCAAAGGTGTTGAAGAAGCCAAGAAAGACGATTGGATTCAGGATGCCGAAAAGGACATTGAGAAACGAGGCACTGAAGGAGTCTGCACAGGAGACAAATTTGGTGGCCCTACATGCCCTCCTGGATCTAAAAGATACAATCTGGCTAAAACATTTAGGAAAATGGCAAAAAAGAGACAGGACGAAGAGGTTAGAGGAACTGCTAGTCCTGCAATGCAAGCTCTGATGAAGCGCACCGCAGAACTTAAAGCTAAGAAAGAACGAGCCGCTCTCATGAAAGCCAACAAAGAAAGGAAGGATGAAGCTCAAAGCTTCAGCAAGACCGATACTGATGCAATGAGAGATGCAGCCAAGCCTTTAAATCCTAAGCCTAAGAAAGCCAAGACACCTTCGCTAACTGCTGGTGGAAATACCACTGCTGGTGCAAACGCCGCAGGGGACGAAGGAGTTCCTGTGGGCAATGACGCTAACAAGAAAGCTCAGGAATTAAAACAACAGAACATTAAGACTCGTAGTATGTATGAAGCGGCTCCGCTTCTTGCTGCTGGTTTAAGGGCATTAGCTGGCCCTCTTGTTCGTAGGGCAGGAATAGCAGTCGGAAAAGGAGCAGCTAAAGGTGGCGCAAAAAGAGGTGCTGCTAAAATGGCTAGGACTGCCGCTAAAGATCCAAAAAAGATGGCTGCATTAGGTAATGCTGCTGCGGCAGGAGTGGAGACTCTAACAAGTAAACTCAAAGGAAATAGAAAAATGGAAGATAACACACAATACAAGAACAGTTATGTTACTACGTTGCTAGAAACAAGGGCTTCAAAGAAGACGCAAGCAGCTAAGGACAGATTTGAGGCTGGTCAAAAGATCTTTGGAAAAACTAAAGATTTTAATCCTGGCGCAAAGCAGTTTAGACCTACCGCTGCATCAGAAAAAGAAAAATTGGCTAGACAAGGTATGGTTCCTCCTAAAGTTGGAGGGAGAACTCGAAAAGGGATGAGAGACCACACGGGATACCGTCGTATTGGATCTATGCTCGCTGAGGCTATGGGTCTTGTTGAAATGCAGTACCGTGGGAAAAGTCTTATCCGAAAGAAGGGAAAAGATTTGGAGAACAAGCCAAAGCTCGATATTCCAGCAGGATCTAAACTTGCTCCGAGAAAGCCTCTCACTAAAAAGAACCCTGGGGAGACCACTGCTCAGGCAATTGAAAGAAGTTACAGCAAAAAATAATCCTAGAGGATGAACCGAAAGAACTACAAAGTATCCACAGAGTTACCTGAGCTACCAGACCTGGATGGCGACGATAGCATTCTAAGCTTATTTGATCAGACGAATCCTGATATAAATATGTTTAACCTGGTGGATGACGAGATGATTCGTCTCGCAGGATCAAAGATGTACTTCTATAAGTACTATCAGACTGAAGATTTTGATCCTGTGTACATGGAAGCAAGGGATAAGCCTGTTGCTAAAGATCCGATCATCGTTCATGGTCATTACGATCCCATCTCACTTAGTGAGGAGCTTACTCAGTTTGGAATCGAACTAACCAATGATCAATTGTTTACGTTTAATAAAAGCTACATTGAGAGAAAACTACACCGTTCTGTAATTCCTGGAGACATTATTAAGCCCCAGTTTCAGAACCAGATGTATGAAATCTTTGAGGTTGTTGAGGATGGCTTTGAGGCATACGGTGTATACCACCTAGTTTGCTCTGCAAGGCTTCTTCGTGATGCGCCTGATGTCCAAGACACTCCGCTCTTAGAAGTGAGTGACGATCTTGGTGGTTACGCAGGAGGCAAGTCTGATGTCCTATGATTTATCGGGAAGCACGGTCAACTATGTAGGAACTAGCACAAGCTCTATTCTTACGGATTGGAATGCGTCCTCCTACCCCAGCCAGAGCAGAAGCTACCCTACCCGAGAAGGTTGGATTCGCAAAGAGATCTATAGATTAACTCAGGCCAAGACCACAATCTCTCATATGTATAAAGATTCTCTCAGAGGGATGATCGCCTCCTTTAATGACGTTGGTTATATAAACTCGGAAGAAAAGTTTATTGATATTAAATGCATTCACGCTAACGCTGAACGAGCGATTGCTAAACTAAAGCAGGAAAACAATATCATTCTTCCGATCCTATCTATTTCTCAAACTACGTCTGATAATGATGATGATCGTAGAAGAAACGAAAGTGTTCTTTTAAATGAGAAGTGGTGGGATGAGGATAAACAAAGAGCCTACAGGGTTCTAAGCCTCTCCCCACGCCCCGTCAATGTAAACTACCAACTTAATATCTGGTGTAAGTACATGGCTGACATGGATCAGATTCTAGAGCAGGTCAGATTAAAATTTAATCCTGAGATGCAAGTGCCTACTCATTTTTCTACTCTAGCCAAATCATTTATCCTTTCTGAGGATGATGTCACTCCTGTTACAGCAGCAGATAAGGAAGACCGTGTAATTAAAAAGAGTATTAACCTTGTATTAAGGACGTATATTCCTAGCCCTAAATTTCTAATCACATCTACGGGTAAGATTACTGAATTTAAAGTGGAGACTTCCTAGTGCCTGGGGTATCAAGAGCGGGAGATGCCGCAACGTGTGCTCATACTAATTCGGGAAGCAATACTGTTTTCGCTAATGGGAAAGGAGTTTCCATGGTGGGTGCAAGCACAGCAGGAGGAGGAGTTATCACAGGGCCAGGGATAGCCACCGTGCTAGTGCAGGGAAGTGTTATCGCTGTGGCTGGAAGCACTATATCTCCCCATGGAGACAGCCCCCATGAGTTTGCAAGGACTTCAAACGAAAGTAGTGACGTATTCGCTGGATAAAAAAAGTTCTCAAAAAAAAGTTCTTGAGTGGGTAGATAATAAGGAGTGAATTAGTTATGAAGTTAATCAAAAACGACAGCCTACAAGCCTTTACCATTTATTTTAATACAGAGAAGGGTTGTAAAGAGAAATGGATGCAGCCAGGAGAAACCATTGTGGTTCCTGAGGCTTATGTTACAGAACAAATCCAAACATTACACAGACGGAAAATTTTTAAGATTTCAAACGCTTAGGAGAATAAATTATGGCAACTTATGTAAGCCCTGGTGTCTACACCATTGAAAAAGATATTTCAGAATACACCCCATCAATTAACACTTCAGTGGTGGGGATTGTTGGCTTCGCGCCTAAAGGTCCTACGAACAAGGCTACCTTAATTACCAGCCAGAATCAACTTCTTCGCACGTTTGGGGAGCCCTCTGAGGCTCTTACTGGGCAAGCTCTGGAAGGCGCATTAGAGGTCTTAGAAACCACTAATCAGCTTTACTTTATTAGAGCCGCTGATTCAACTACTGCTACTGATGCTTCTGCTACTATGAGCATGGGTGTGTGTCCTGCTGTTATAGTGTCAGGTTCGCCTACTGCTGCTGGAATGGCATTGAATGGGTGGGGGGTTAAGAGATCCACAACCACTGGTAGCTCGCAGTTCGGTGGAGCAATTACTTTCCGTATTCAATCTTATGACAACGATGGAACGGCTCAGTTTACTGATAATAATAGTGCAGGACGAGATTTCTCCGTTCCTGAAGGCACTTCAGAAACAAGTCAGGCGGCAGCACTTAAACAAATTATCGGTGGAGACTTAGACTCCGATAAGGTGGGAGTGGTTGTGGGGCCTGGATCTTTAACAGCAGGTCTTAACCTATCGGGAGCTATTGTTGGTAGCTTCGCTGGGTCAGGAGCCTCTTTAGGCATTTCAGCTTGCAGTGGAACCTCATACGATCCTGACAACGGTGTCTCGGCTCTGGTTGCTGTTTCCTCTACTCTGAATGCCGAGGCTGACTATGGAGTCTCAGGTCTTCTTGCTTCAGCCGTTAGAGTTTATGGAGCCTCTTACCTGGCAACAGGATCAAATTCCGTTGCTTATGAAGTAGAATCCCTCCATCCTGGAGCGGGTTATAATGCTGGAACTAGAACAGATGGAACCACTAGCGGTAATTCTGTGACGGTCAGCCAGTTTGGTGGACAAAATATGAGTGTTGTTATTAACCAAGACGGCACAGCCCAAGAAACTTTCAAAGCAAGTTTAGTCGGTTCTGGAGCTTTTATTGAAGACGTAATTAATACAGGGGCCACTAACCTTACTTCAGACATCATCAAAGGTAATATTATTGTTGATGATCAGCCCACAACTGCGGTTGCTGGAACCACTTGGTTCTCTAACATGGCTACCATTGCAGGAACAACTGGATTGCAGATGACCACTCAATTCTTAGAGCCTGCTACTAATCCAACAGGAACGGGAACGGCTGTTGTAAATAGTTTAGAAGTTGCCAACGGAGGGATTTGGAATAAGCTTCTTCAGGCAACTGCGACCTCTTTAGCAGGTGGAAATAATGGCGTTGGAACGGGTGACGATACTGCAAATGCACTGATTGGAAACGCTGCTGTTGAGCCTAAGACAGGTATGCAGGTTCTTGACGATCCAGTCCTTAATGTTGGCTTCGCTCTTGTGCCTGGAGTTCAAACAGAAAGCGTTCAGAACGCTCTGATTACTCTGGCATCTACAAGCCAAAACTTTATGGCTCTTGTTTCTCCTCCTTACGGTATCGGAACGGTGAGTGACGCTATTGCTTGGACTAACGGACAATCAACAAGCACCGCTGGTTCTAGAAGCTCTGCGATCAATAACTCATACGCTGCGGTTCACTGGCCTTGGGTCAAAGTATTCAGCACCTTCGATGGAAAGGATAGATGGTATGATCCGTCAATCTTTGCCGCTCGACAGTTTGCTTACACCGATGCTGTGGCTGATAGCTGGTTCGCTCCTGCTGGATTCCAAAGAGGTAAGCTCTCCAAGCCTACGGAGGTTGAAGTTAAGCTCAACCAAGGCGACAGAGACAGCCTTTACAGTGGTGGAAACTGCATCAACCCGATTGTCAATTTCCCCCAACAAGGCATCACAATCTTTGGTCAGAGAACTTCGCAGAGAGCCGCAACTGCTTTAGACAGGATTAATGTTCGACGCTTGATGATTTACATCAGAAAGGTTATCGTTAACTCTTGCCAGAGATTTGTGTTCGAGCCCAATGACACTTTCACTTGGTCGCAAGTTGAAGGTCTTGTTAACCCGTTCCTTGATGACATCCGCAGACGTAGAGGAATCACCGAGTTCCGTGTGGTTTGCGATGAAACAACTAACACCCCAGTAAGAATTGATCGAGGCGAAATGTGGACTAAGGTTATCGTCAAGCCCACGAAGACTGCTGAGATTCTTATCTTTGAGATTAACCTCACCAACCAATCAGCCGACCTCGGCACTCTCTAGGAGAATAAATAATAATGGCAACATCATATTACAAGAGTAAATACGACAGGAACTTTACCCCAGGGCAAGGACTTCCTACCATCTCTACTGACCTTGATTCAGTAAGAGCATATCAGTTTGAGATTCACTTCTTCGGTCTTCCCGCAGACGTTACAAATCAAAATGATCTTACCTTAGCTGCTAAGAAAGTAAACGGAATTGAATTTGCCAATGAGGCTATCGTAGTTAACCGTGTCAATGATAAGGTTTTCTACCCAGGTAAGAATACTCCTGGTGATCTCATGGTTACGTTTGATAACCTTTACTTGCGTGAAACTGCTTCAGACCTTTGGAAGTTCTTCAAGCACACCTATGATCCGATCACAGGTGAGATGACGAAGAGTGCCCAACCTGGTGGTGGTGCTGGTTCCACGTTTAAGGCTGACAAAGTTGAGATCGTCATGCTCGATAACACCATGACCCCTCACTCCACGATTGAGCTTTACGGTGTGTACCCTACCAAGTGGTCTGCTGCTGAATTTAATTATGCTACAAATGATTTCCACTCCCTGGATGTTACATTCAAGTATGATTTCATGAACACTTATGATTACGCGAACCCTGATTGATCTCTCGTAATTAAAGTTTTAAAAAGGCCCAGTCTATACCCAACACGGACTGGGCCTTATTTCAATCATCTATAATGTAATATGGACTACTTCTCAGAACTGCTGGATAGTTACGATAAACTTAAGAAGAGGACCTTTAAGCTGAGGTATATCTCTGAGGCCGAGGAAGATAAGAAAAACAATGGTGAATCTAGTCAGGAAGATATAGATACTGCTTCCAATAAGGAGGCTGAAAAGCAAGCTCTAGATGTTGTTAAAGCAGGACTCCAACAGAAGTATGACGAAACCAAAAGAGTAAAGGGTGGGGCTCCCTGGGCTTACTTAAGTCCGAAAAAAGGAACCACTCCCGAAAGGGTAAGTTTAACTCTTGGTGCTGGTCGCCCCATGGCTTTAGCTGACAAAGGAGGGAACCCTGATGTCTCCTCTCAAGGTTGGAAAAGGTTGGTGAGCTACTTTAAAGATGGAGGCCCTTCGAAGCAGCAAGCCGCACTGACTCAAGCTGAAATTGAGGCTCAACAAGCAGAGGAGCGCAAAAATATTGGTGGATTCTTTGGGCAACAAGGGATTGATAATCCAGAAGCCGTGCGAGCCATGGAAGCATCTAAAAAGATCATAGACAAGTTTTGTTTACAAAACAAGTCCACCGAGAGCTTGCAAGCTTTTTGTGGTAGATCTTGGACTTACTTCGCAGCAGGTGAAAGTAAAATGGGCTTGGAGTATAAGCTGGCTACCGCTACTGCTATTAAAGTTGTTGACCCCGATGAGGGTACAACAAAGAAAGCTCCCGCCAGTGCAGGACTCGTAGCAGAAGCCGCTAAGTCTGCCGAGTTTTTAACTAGTTTTCTAACTGGAACCAATGAGGAAAAGTGTGCTGATGTAACAAAGCGTATTGGACTATTCAAAGGAGAGAAATTAGTTCTGTTCGGACAAGAGCCTAATGAAGGTATTGTTGTGGGGGCTCCTAATGCAATGCATAAGCTCGCTCTCAAGAAGATTGCGGCATCCCCAGAGGATGGTGGGTGTGGTATTGAAAAAGATACTTTAACTAATTTGGTGGGAGATGGGTTTGATACAAAAGCTAAGAATGCAGTAAAGGGGACCTTCTATGAAGCCCTGGTGGCTTTTTCCGCTAGGGTTTTAGTGGGGGAAGGAAAGGAAGCGGCAAAGGAACTGATGTCAACCATTAAAGAAAAGAAGGCTATCCTCAAAGCAATTCTTAATGATATAGATCCAGACGCTGGCGAGGGCTTAGACGAGGCATTTGATACCAGCGTTCAAAGAGAGCTTCTAGATGAGTTATCAGATCAAGAGGCTTTATATGAGGGAATTATGCGTGAACTGAAATCCACCCAACCCTTTGTTCAGTTTATGGCCGCTGATGGAGTAAAGCAAACAGGTAAGGTTAGCAAAACAGGACAGAGGGCTGACCTAATGTTTACTTATAAAGATAAGAAAACAGCAGAAGAGAAGGCCAAATCCATCGGATCTTCAGTGGAGGAGCAAGAAGATGGCAGCTTCGCAGTACCTGTAGGACTCAAACGAATAACCTCCCTCAAAGGTACTAAGTTTGGTGAGATCAACAGCCAACAAAGAATGAACGGCCTACTTACGGGAGACATTAATGTTGACAGGAATATTCAAGCAGGGTTCCAGCAGTCAATGCAACAGCGTCAGTTTGGTGGTCCTGATAATCCCAGAGAAGCTGCAATGATATCTTTTGCAAGGGACCTGGAAAGCCAGATAGAAACTGCTACTAGCCAACTACTAGAAGATAAAACATACATTGATGCGGACGGAAAGATAAAAAGTCAAACCCCAGAAGGCATTCTGGCACAGCTTGCGAACGAAGTAAAGAAATTATTATCTTTTAAGAAGCAGAAGAACGCTATTATTATGTCGGCTTTTTACGAAACTAATGCTGATGGTGAACTACAACTAAAAGATTTTAGAGGTGATGGTCCCAACGCACTTTCTAATCGAGAGAGAGCTAGAGAGAAAGTGGCTAGAACTGCTAGGTTTAACCGACTTAAGCAAGAAGTTGAGAAGGGAAACGAGGCTGCAATGGATTACATTGTTAAGTCTGCACTTATTTGTGGATCTAATACAAATAATTTAGGACAAGTTATTACAGATGACTCAGGAGAGATGGTTACCATCAAACATAATGAGGTCTTTGATAGAATCTGTAAAGCTATGGATGATCCTGCGAGTTTTCCAGACTTTACTTTTAGCGAGTCAGGTGTTACTATTACCGCTGGTGGTGTAAGTGTTTCGTTTAATCAAGAAGGCAATAGTGGAGCAGGAGAAACTAGAGACACAAGAAGTGAAGCCAGAATTCCTGTGGGAACATTAAGAAACCCCGAGATGCAAGGAAATATTTCTATGCCTCAGAACAACTCTAGCTTTGAAGAGTACGTCAAAGGACATATCAAACTACTCGAAACTTTTCTTAGTTAAACCAGAGAGAATCGTAATCTTCAAGCAGGTCATCTAGTTTATAGATTCTGTATACTCTAAGATTAAAAGCGTCCTCTTGTTTTTGTATCTCGATGTACTGTTGTAGCTTGTTGGTTTGTACATGACTAGGTACAATGGCTAATGTAGGCTGTCTATCCTGTTTAAATATCACCATTGGGATTTTGTCGCACTTCTCAGAATCTTTTAGACATTGATCTAAAAAACCCCAGAGATCACTACTATAATTATATAAGCTATATAAGTTTTCTTTATTGTATCCTTTTTTGCATTCTATACAGTAGTTAAAGTTCTGTGGTGTGATTAAATCCCCATAAATTTTAAGGTAATCTGGGAGGTCATGGGTGGTGGCGAACGCACCAGATCCAGGACTCCGTGAAAATTCTGTCGTATTGAATCTATCATTGAATAGCTTGGCTATCTGCCGTTCGAAGGTGGAGCCCTTAGCCCTACTGTTCTTGCGCTTTTTCTTCTTCAATGCAGAAATGTCGTAATTGTCTTCCATAATTAACCTACCCTACTATAATAGTACAATGGACGCTGACCAAACTAAAATCAAACTTGATGTGGACAAATGGAATATCAAAGTCCGACACAGGAGAAACAATAGAATGAGACTACAAATTAATTTATCGAAGGATGAGGCTGTCGCTTACAAGAACTTTTCTGAGGTGTGCAAGCCCGAGGATATCACCGATGCAGACTTCATCAAGACTGTTTTTGTTACAGGTATCGAGGCACTCAACAAGCAACTCGCTGAGATGGTTCAGAAGTATGCTGCGGAAAACAAGGACGAGCTTGCCATGTCAGGCATTACCGTCATTGAAGGTGATGATGGAGATGTGAAACTTGCGTCTACTGCGGATTTAATCCAGCAAGAGCTTGATGTGTCAGGAGCAGTATCTCCTGTTCCTTCGAAAGAGCCCGTTAAGTATGAAGAAAAGAAATAATGTTTAAACTAAACTTTCTTAAGAAAGAAAACGATCTCAATAAGCTGATTAAAAAGCAGAAGAGGGATCGAGGAAGGATTAATATCCTGTTTACGTCTCTGTGGGACCAGCACTCACAGACTTTGGTAGAAAAGCTCAAAGAGCAGTACGGTTCTTCCGAGAAAGGGGAGCCGCTCTACATCGTAGACAGTTTTCACATGCCTCACAGCTTTGTAATCTATAAGACCAGCAAGCTTCCTCACCTAGTAAGGGTTAAGAGGGATCGAGTAGAGTCAGAGGATTACCTGAGCATGGTAATGAAGCAACTCAAGGTTAAATGAAATCGTCTTTGCGCTTTTCAATATAGTTTTCAATCTTAATGTTGTACTTCTTTTCTCTAGTGTACATTAATTTAAGATTGTTAACTACGATTGTTGTAAAGTAGTTGAAGGCAGTTCCCTTTCTGGGCTTAAAATTCTTAACAGTCTTTAGGACCAGCGCAAAGCATTCTTGCTTGGCATCATCAGGATCTACCTTGAATCGGAAGGACTCAATAATGTTGGTGATGAGTAGATCAAACAAAGAAACTAGCTCATCCTCATAAATTTCTGGCTCTTTCTGGTATGATAAGATGATGCTCTCAAAGTCTTCGTTGTTTATGTAATGATTTTTCATACCCTATCATAGTTATGTTTGAGTTAGACAATTTATATTCTGGTCATAAGACTCATGGTGACAACCCCTTATGCGAGGGCTGCACCATTTTAACTAAGAGCAAGCCCTGTCATGCGGTGATGGATCATGAGCAGCTTGAAGAGTGCAAGGCTTTGTTCCTATCTGATTCGTTAAAGTATAGGATGGGAGCCACCTCTGCCTTTTCCCCTCAAGATATCAGACTGCTGAAGGAGTCTTACCCAGAGGAGTTTGTGTGTGCCGCTGCTGTCAAGTGCCCTTCCGTAAAAGAGGCAGACATGAGCCCTGACAACATGAAGCTTTGTCGAGTTCACCTTGAGGCTACCATAGACAAGGTAAAGCCCAAGCTAGTTTTCACCTGCGGTAACTTGGCTATGAAGATGCTGATAAAGAAGAGTGGCATCACATCTAAACGAGGGAAGTCTTATGAATTTGTCACCGCTAACGGTCATGCTTGTACTGTTGTTCCTATCTTTCACCCTTATTCTGTGGTTAAAGAACCTAGGCATAAGTATCTATTCCAAACGGATGTCCGCAATGCGTATGAGAAGTACGTTCTTGAAAAGACCCACGATGGAGAGTTCCAATACAAAACGCTTACCGAGATCCAGGAGGTAAAAGACCTTGCTGCAAAGCTGAAAGACTCCTCCGATACCTTAGCTATGGATATTGAGACAACTGGACTAAACTTTATTCAGGACAAGATCCAGACCATCGCTATCACATCAGAAGAGAACACTTGGGTGCTGCCTTTGGATCACAAGGATAGCCCATTCAGGAAAGGGGAAGAGGGGTACGCAACAGTCTGGAAATGTCTGCGTCAGATTCTAGAGAATCCTAAGAACAAGAAGGTGTTTCACAATGCTAAGTTTGATCTCAAGTTTTTAATTAACTATGGGATCTACACCAAGAACGTATGGGACACTAAGATCATGCACCACTTCATTGACGAGAACTTACCTAAGAGCCTGATGGATCTGGTTAAGCTTTATTTTCCGACAGAGCTTGAGAGTCTGTAATCATTTGCTCTAAAGCAGCAATCCTACTTTCGTTATGCTTCATAATTACATCTTGTTCATTATCCCGTGCATCAATGTCTGTTTGGGATACGGTGTTATGAATGTCACCGAACTTCTTAAACCAGTTTCTTCCATTCTTCCTGAAGAGGGGAAGGAAAACAAAGAGGATTAACCACCAATACCCCAGCGTTTTAATTAAACCACCTGTTTCGTGCAAGGTGGAAGCGGTAGTACCTTGTACTGGTCCTGCCCCTGCTACCTGACCGACAATGGCTGCTGGGCTGGCTGAGGGCATAATAACCTCTGTGAGCATCACGCCTCCTGCGGCTCCTGCTGCGACCACTGCTGGCTCAGGGAGGAACGCTGCTGCGATACCTCCTCCTAAAGCACCTCCAACAGCGTGTTTGATAGTGCTGCAACTGGACAGCGCGATTAACATCAGTATGCAAATAAATATTCTCATGATTACTCCTATTATATATAGACATGCTCACCATAGACAACCCTAGTAAATTTGACTGGGCTAACATGGCTCTATCTGATTGCTGTGAAGGCAATGCGATGGACGCTTACTTTACCCTCAAACTCTTCAACCTAATCTGTGAAAAGATGGAGGGTGAGCCTATGTACAAATTGATTGAAGAGGTAGTCATGCCTTCGCTAGAGACGTTTGCGGAGATGGAGTACAACGGGTTAAACGTAGATCCTGATGTCCTTGATGTTGTTGGTAGGCAATTGTACACCAAGAACATGAATGAGGAGGACTACTTATACACTTGCAAGAGCGTAGAGAAGACTGATAACCTTTCTTCAAACAATGATTTGATTGAGGTATTGTATACAAGGGAAGGTGGCATGGAATTATTTCCCCCTGACAAGACAGCGAGCGGCAAGCCCTCTGTGTCAGCCCCTACCCTTAAGTTATTACTGGAGCATATTGATGAGGAGTTAGCTTCCCGTGGGTAAGTGGCAACATAGAGACGAAGGCAAGAAGATCAGTAAGTCTGTGGTGAAGGCTAAGACTACCGAGGAGTTGCATGAGGCTAAGAGATTCCTAAAAGGTCTGTTGAATCTTCGCAAGTCTGAGAAGCTTGCCAAGACTTACATCAAAGGCACTCGCAATGCCATTGAGTACAACGAAACCAATAAGGTATTCGTAGACTTTCGCTTTGATGGTACGGCAACGGGTAGACTATCCTGCGCTGCGTACAATGCTCAGAAAGCCATGGGCGTATCCTTCCACACTCTGCCTAGAGAGACAGAGACAAATATCAGAAGTATCTTCACCGCTCCCAAGGGTCACGCTTTCATCGCAGCGGACTATGGGGCCATGGAGCTTAGGGTCTTGTCCCATATTGCCAAGGAAGGTAATATGCAATTAGCATTCAATCAGGGAGCAGACCTGCACACCTACACTGCTAGGCTTCTGTTCAACAAGGAGAACATCACAAAAGAGGAGAGACAGATTGCCAAGACTGTATCCTTCCTAATTGTATATGGTGGTGGTGCTTTCAATCTCGCTGAGACTATGGGCATTCCCATGAAGAGAGCAGAGAAGATTATTGAGAACTATAAGAATGTCTATCCAGGCATCTTTGCATACATGGAGTTTGTAAATGAGTTTATCAAAAGCAATGGGTATGCTTACACTATCTTCGGTCGTAAGCGTAATCTACCTGATGTTCGCAGTAGAGATCGCTCGGTCGTTAATAGGGCACTCAGACAAGGACTTAACTTCACCATCCAAAGCACCGCATCAGATATCCTACTGTGTTCGCTGCTCGGAGCTTCTAGAAGATTTAAAGAAGCGGGACTGACTGCTCGTCCTGTCGCTACGGTCCATGACTCCATTGAGATTACTTGTCCCAAGGAAGAAGTAAAGGACACCCTCACCATCCTCTATGATGAGATGGTTAACTATCCTACCATCAAGAATGTTTTTAATATACATTTCGATGTGCCTCTTGCCATTGACGCAGAGGTGGGTAGTTCTTTTGGAGATGGAAAGATAATTGAGTTCGATGCAGGGCTACCTATACTGTGAAGAAAACAGTTAGATTTTTAATAGAGATATTTAAATGGGTTAGCAAGGGATGTGTAATCTCCTCACGTTCTCTATATCGACTAAGCATATGCTTTGCTTGTAAATATTATCTGGTTGATAAGAAACGATGTATAAAATGTGGGTGTTATATGCCCTTGAAAACAAAGCTGGACACTTCAAAGTGCCCTATTAAAAAATGGTAAAAACTTTAATCATCGGAGACTTACACTTCGACAACAAGCCCTTCGGTCTACTAGATGCACAGAAGAAGTGTATAAAAGATATCATTGATCTTAATCCCAAAGCGGATCATATCATCTTCTTGGGAGACTTGATGATGCACAGGAAGCCCTACCCTAGTGTGCTACTAGCTCTTAAAGAGGTGATTGAGTACGCATCTTCACGGGCTATGGTGACTATTATAAGAGGGAACCATGACAGCGAGAACAAGTCTGATGATGGAGTGACCGCTCTTAGCTTGTTTGAAAAGAATCCATGTCAAGATTTGCTGCCGCACCCTAAGAACAGGCACAACTATGTGCGTGTTATCACCCAGACTTTTTATGACCATCGCTACAAGATGGCTTTCATACCTCACTACGAAGATGAAGAACGTATTAAAGAAGATATCGCTAATGTTCCTACAGGCTATACTGTATTCGGCCACTTTGGTTATTGCGGTTCCCTTAATTCTGCTGGGGACAATGATTTCTCTCTTGCTCTTGACGATTTTCGTAACCCTACTATTCTTGGGCATATTCACAGACACAGTAGGGGAGAAGTTGTCACGCTTCTCGGCACTCCCTACACCACCAACTTCTCCGAACACTTAAAGGAGAACTTTTATGCTACCATCAGCAAGAAGGGAGAGCTAGAGACATACCCCATTACATTTGGTCCTAGGCACTTGGTTTTAGATTACGATGCGGTGGAGGAGAACCTGGATTGGATCAACGATGAGAACTACACCACCCAACTCAGGATTAATATCTCTACGGTAGATAAGGATCAAGACAGTATCGCAGAACTGATGGACCAACTGAAAGTTTTGTCGGTAGAAGTAAAGTACACGCCACTAATAAACGAGAAGTATGATACGCAGGAGATCCAAACGATCAACCCTGTAACAGAGATCAACGACTCACTCATAGAAGATTACATCAATGCCAGCAACACAACGATTGGTAAGGATG
>Ga0180120_10000178_pt1 | contig 32231 bp, 31 predicted proteins | sample CPBDNA_3_FD_129677 | JGI IMG/M metagenome (GOLD analysis project Ga0180120, IMG submission 129677) | Freshwater to marine salinity gradient microbial communities from Chesapeake Bay, USA - CPBay_Spr_31_0.2_DNA (version 2) (version 2) | ecosystem: Environmental > Aquatic > Marine > Coastal ... | reverse complement strand
CCTATTAAAAACTTCATAACAAGCTGATAAAAAGCAATTTAAGGGGTGTTTTAATTTATCTAAAGTATTCATGGCAGCCTTTGCACTCGTTTTTTTTGACAATAAAAAAACATCATAGGCATTTCGTAAAGCCATACTTTTATAATAAAAACCTTTATCATTTATTTGATTGGCAATAATGGATAAATTTAGTTTGTTTGAATAGCTTAAAACTGCAGTACCTTTTATAATCTGACTATCTTTCTCTACAAAGCTATAATTAAATTCCTTAGTATATTTTTTTATGTTTAAAAAATCCTTATGAATTTCAATAGCTGCAATGTTATTCTCTTTTTGAAGTCTTCTGTAATGCTTATTATCTAAATCAGGATAATGATATTTTCGCTTTCTTACATCAGAATACCCAAACTCTCTTAAAATAGTAATTGCTTTTAGATAGTCTTCTTTTGAAAAAATAAAATCGATGTCCCCCACCATTCGTTCAGCTAAATCTTTATATAGGCCAGCTAATAGATTGCCAGTTCCTTTTAAAAATATAGGAGTAATTTTATTTGCTAATAAAACACTGTTTAAATCTTTTGCTTGAGTAATTATTTGTTTATTCCGCTCCCTGTTTATACCGGTAATATGCTCCATGTAGCTCACCAACTCATGAGGTAAATACTGCAAGAAATCTGCACGTTTTAAATTACAATACAATGCAGGAAACACATAATGGGCTGTGCTCACTTTGACGACAGCATCCCAATCCACTTCTGTTGTTTTAAGAATGAACTCTATTGCATTCCTGTTTTTTTCTTCAAAAGAAATAGTCAGACATTTGGCAACAAAAAATAAGGTTTCTTTATAATTCAATTAATTCTCTTTTTACTTTAAAAAATTATTTGGTAGGATCTGGATCTTGGTTAAAGAGATCTTCATTTTTCTCTTTTAATTGTTCTAGGGTAAATTTGTCTCGTACAGACTTTGTTTTTGGGAAGATATAATTAGACAGGGTTACAAAGAGTTTTACCCGTTCTGTTTTGGTAAGCTTTTCTTGGTTTATAAGTAGATCATCTAACACTTTTTCGTAAAGTATTTCCATCTTTTCTTTGATGGAAGGGCCTTCTTTTTTTGCAGGACCTCTTTTAGATTTTTTTCCTGCTTTCTTTGCGGATTTTGGATCGAATGGCATGTTTTTTAATTTTCAGATAAAGCTACCTTCTTTATTATTGATTTCAAACTTGTTAATTCAATTTTTTCTTCTTGTTTTAAATCAAAGTTAGAAGTAACGTAACCTATCCCATTATGCTCACCATTTTTTATAGCGACAAAAGCTAAATAAGATTTAAAACTTTCCAATTTTAAATCTGATTCTTTTGAATAGATTGAATCATTATCATTAATATCATTTGGATACACCAACTCCACAAATAAACTTGAACCCCTATTATCTACCTCAAATATTTTAATATCATCTTTAGAAGCATAAAAGCTATTCAACAATTTTTCAGCATTTACGGCATCTAATTCATTGTTGAATTTTACCAAAAAATCTCTAGACATTCTTGGTAGTATCTCTGAGACGTTTTCAACTCCAATCATCTCAGCAAATTTTACGTGCTCTTTTAGACGCCAATAAAATGTTAAATGCTCATGTGGTTGTTGATGAAGGCCAGTTGCAACTATTATCTTGACATTTTTTAATTTCAATAATTTTTCGATCTGCTTGTCATATTCTGAAAGAATTTGAATTAGAGGATCATAATCTTTAGGACAATACCATTCTGGGTTTTTAATATTACCATTGTATGCATCTGAATTAAATAAATAATGATGTTGAATGTGTGCTCCTGAATTTAAAAATAAATTTGTAAAATCAGGTTTATTCTTTTTCCAAAGTGTTAAATGAGTATCAGCTAGTAAACTGTCAAGAATTAACGCTTTAGCTCCTGGATTTTTTGCTTTGTAAACTGTTTTTACATAATGAGACCATCTAGACAAAGGCACATATAATAACAACCCTAAACCTAATGAAAAGATTGATTTAAAATTCATTTTTGATTTAGCATTATCATTTACAGATTGATGAACAGCTTGATACAATGCTTTTACTATCCAATTTCCAGAAGGATTCGTTTTAGTCCAAGGGTCTGGAACAAAAAAAGAAGGGTTTTTTAAACGATTCTCTGCGTTAAAAGGAGAAACAGCTCCAACCGAAAGCCCTTCAGCTTCCAACTCTTCAAATATTTGAGAAAGTTCAGGGTTATTAACAATGTCACCTAAACGAAAAATATTATGTTCTTTATAACTTTTCCCTGAATGTATAGTTACCCATTGCACCCATGGTTCTAAAAGTTTGTAATCATTTTCTGAAACTGTTTTTATAGGGGGTTGTATCTCAAATATTTTTTTAAAATTAGGCAACAAACCTTTACTTATATAAAACTTTATATAATCAAAATTAAGCTCGTTTAGACCAAGTAAAATAGTTTTATTTTTCATAATTGTTATTTAATTCTTAAATACCAATTAGCCATATTCTGAATCCTATCTTTTACAGAGTATTTTTGAATATAACCAACATTATCTAATTTTTCAGACCTGTAGTCTGTAGTCATTGTAAATTTATAAATTCTTTCTCTTGTAATACCTAAATCTTTTTTAATTAAAAAAGAAAAACATTCAAATAATAAACCGATAAAATATGCAAACCATCTAGGGATAGCTATTTTAGGTTTTGAAAACCCTTTTATTTCAGTAATATATTTAATTACTTCTTTTAGTTTTGGATAGGGTTTATCTGTACAATTATAAATTTGCAATCCTTCTAATCTATTAATACAAAATATTGTTATATCTACAATGTTTTCAACAGCAACCATAGATTTTATATAATTACCATTACCTACAGAAACTGGGAATTTTTTATTTAATTGGTCTAATAAATTATACATATTTGCAAAATTATTTTCTCCATAAATAACTGAGGGTCTTAAAATGGTTAATTTATTTTTTGCGGGATCTAAATTACGCCAGTTAATAAATAGATTTTCTGACTCCAACTTTGTCGCTCCGTATTCATTATTTGGGACTAATTCTGCTTTTTCACATTTAATTTTGTTATCATGACCATAGACAGAAACCGTGCTATAGGCAATAACAGATTTAATATTTAAGAATTTAATCAAAGTGATTAAATTTTTACTAGCAATTACATTATCTCTATAAAAATCATCATATTTTAAATTATAGTCACCTTTTGCAGCTGCCAGATGAATCACGAGATCAAATCTTTCATCTTTAAATGATTTTTCTAAACTCAATACTTCTTCAGATAAATCAAAACAGAAATAATTGATTCTACTAACTTTAACTCTATCTATACAATAGACAATATGACCAATTTTCTTAAGTTTTTTTCTTAAATAGCCTCCAACAAATCCCTCTGATCCGGTTAATAGTATTTTCATTTATTTTTTTTTAAGTAGAATATTAAATATTTTATTGTTACAAAAAAGGCTTTAACAAAACTAAATTTTTCAACATCTCTAAACAAGTAAAATGTGTATCTCAAATTAGCAAAAACCCCTTTTGATAATGAAGTTTCTAGAACTCTATATTTAGATAAAACCATATCTAAACTATAGGCATAGTCAATTTGTTTTAAAATTTTCAGCCACAAGGCATAATCTTGTCTTCTTCTAATATTAGGCATCAATATTTTACCCAATATTTTTGAATCATAGATGACTGTTAAACAACCTATGTAATTGTTTCTTAACATGTCTTTATAACTCAATTTATTTAAAGAATATATATTTGAAATAAATGTGTCTCTATTTTTAAATTTTTCATAGCTGGTATAAGTTAATGCATAACCACTTTTTCTCATAAATTCAATCTGTAACTCAAGTTTATTTATCAACCAAAGGTCATCACTATCGATAAAAGCTATATATCGCCCTTTACTATTATTAATTGAATTATTTCTTGCTATTGCTGCTCCTGAATTTTTTTCTAGCTTAAAAAGATGGATTCTATGATCATTTTTCACGTAAGACTCAACTATTTCAATTGTACCGTCAGTTGAACAATCATCTGTTATCAACAATTCCCAGTTTGTATATGTCTGATTTATAACAGAATTAATTGTTTCTGAAATAAATTTATCTGAGTTATATGATGGTGTTATTATTGAAACAAGTTCTTTCATATGCTATTGGTATTTATTTCATTTTAAATTAATAATAGGGAATTCTTATCAAATATAAGTAGAGCTTGAAAAGGTGTTTTGAAAACATCTATATGAGTGGTTTAATATAGACAAGTAACTAAGACTTTTATCCATTCTGTTTTTGTGAGCTTGTCTTGGTTTATCAGCAGATCATCTAACACTTTTATATAGAGAATTTCAATTTTTTCTTTAATGGAAAGCCCTTCTTTCTTTGCAGAATTCGGATCAAATGGCATATATATTAAAAGTAAAAATAAAATTATTCTATGGCAGCTAATAGCTAGACTGCATCATTTATTGCTATATATTTTTTTATGATATTCTTTGTATACCCCAGAAGTTATATTTTCTAGCCATTCTTTGTTATCTAGATACCAAGCAACCGTTTTTTCAATTCCTTCTTCAAATTGTAAAGACGGCTCCCAGCCTAATTCGTCCTTTAACTTCGAAGAATCAATTGCATAGCGTAAATCATGGCCAGCCCTATCAGTTACATAGGTAATTAAATTTTCAGAAGCGCCTTCTTCTCTTCCGAGCAATCGATCAACTGTTTTAATCATCACTTTTATCAAGTCGATATTTTTCCATTCATTGAAGCCGCCGATATTATAGGTGTCTCCTAATTTTCCTTTATGAAAAATAACATCAATAGCCCTTGTGTGATCATTTACAAATAACCAATCTCGAACATTTTCTCCTTTTCCATAAACAGGAAGCTGCTTGCTGTTTACAATATTATTAATGAATAATGGTATCAGTTTTTCTGGAAACTGATACGAACCATAATTATTAGAACAATTAGAAATTACAATAGGTAATCCATAGGTATCATGAAAAGCTCTTACAAAATGATCTGAAGATGCTTTGGATGCAGAATAAGGCGAGTGCGGATCGTATTTTGTAGTTTCTGTAAAAAAGCCTTCTTCACCTAATGAACCATAAACTTCATCGGTAGACACATGATAAAATAATTTATTTGTAAAGTTTCCATTCCAATATGCCTTTGCCGCTTGCAGTAAACTAAGTGTTCCCATTACATTGGTCTGGGCAAAAGAAAATGGATCTTCAATAGAACGATCTACATGTGATTCTGCCGCTAAGTGAATTACATTATCTATTTGATGGTCCTCAAAAATTTGTTTCACTTTCTCTAAGTCACATATATCACATTTTACAAAAGTGTAATTTTTTTTATCTTCTATATCTTTTAAATTTTCCAAATTCCCTGCATAGGTTAAACTATCCATATTAATAATCTGATAGTTCGGATATTTATTTACAAATAATCGAACCAAGTGAGATCCAATAAAACCTGCACCTCCCGTAATTAGTATGTTTTTTTTCATTTTAATTTAATTTATTATTCAACTTTGAGATACATATAGCTAAAGAATCTCTCCAATAGGGGATATCAATTTCAAAGTCATTTTTAATTTTTGATTTATTTAACACAGAAAAATGAGGTCTTTTAGCTGGTGAAGGATAATCTTTCGTTTCAATTGGTCTTACTTTACATTTAACATCTCCTAAATTCATTATTGCAATCGCAAAATCATACCAAGAAGCAACTCCTTCGTTAGAAAAGTGATACAGATTTCCTTTTGAATTTATATTAGCTTCTTTGCTGTAAGTAAGAATATCTAAACACATTTTTGCTAAATCAGATGCATTGGTTGGTGAACCAATTTGGTCAAAAATAACTCCTAATTCGTCTCTTTCATTACCTAATCTTAACATTGTTTTTACGAAATTATTCCCATATGCTGAATACAACCAGGAAGTTCGAATCACAACAGCGTCAATATCAGAATTAAGTACAGTCAATTCTCCCCTTCTTTTTGTATTACCATATATACCAATTGGGTTTACTTGATCTAACTCTTGGTATGGCAAAAAACTATTACCATCAAACACGTAATCTGTAGAAATATGAATTAATTTTCCATTTACTTTTGCTACTGCATTCACAAGATTTAAAACACCTATTGCATTTACTTTTTCAGCAATATCTGAATCCTGCTCTGCTTTATCTACAGCAGTGTATGCGGCACAGTTGATAACTATATTTATATTTTTATCTTTTAAACAAAAATCTAGTTGACTGCTGTTGCAAATATCCAGTGCAGGTAAATCCATAAAAAAGAAACTAAAACTAGTGTAGTTTAATGCTAAGTCCTTTATTTCCGAACCCAACTGACCGTTAGACCCCGTTACTAATATATTCATGTATTTAAAATTTAAAAGGTGAATCTAAATCTTTAAAGAATGATAAATTTTTATCTTTCACTGATAATTGAACTTCTTCCTTATTTAAGCCCCAATCTATATTCAACTCTTTGTCATCATATCTAATTCCCGAATCAGATTCTGGTGCATAGGTATTATCTACTTTATAAGCAAAAACAGCAGTATCGCTCAAAACAGAGAACCCATGTGCAAAACCTCTAGGAACAAATAATTGTCTTTTATTTTCTCCTGTTAATTCAATAGCCACGTGTTCACCATATGTTGGGGAGCCTTTCCTAATATCCACAGCAACATCCATTACCCTACCTTCAATACACCGGACTAACTTCGCTTGATTAAATGGTGGCTTTTGAAAATGCAACCCTCTTAAAACTCCTTTAGAAGATTTAGATTCATTGTCTTGTACAAATTTAATAGGATATACGTTTTCTTTAAATTTCTCTAAATTAAAAGATTCTAAAAAATAACCTCTATTGTCTCCAAAAACTGAGGGCTCTATAATATAAACATCTGGTATTTCTGTTTTAATAAACTTCATTTTATTGCTTTGCTAACTTTAATAGATATTGTCCATAACCATTTTTCTTTAATGGCTCTGCTAATTTATTTAACTGCGCTTTGTCTATGTATTTCATATTATAGGCTATCTCCTCTATGCATGCCACCTTTAACCCTTGTCTCTTTTCTATGGTTTCTATAAACTGCCCAGCTTCCATTAGAGAGTCATGCGTACCCGTGTCTAGCCAAGCAAATCCTCTACCTAATAATTCTACCTTTAAGTTTTGTTGTTTTAAATATTCTTGATTTACGGAGGTAATTTCTAACTCTCCTCTGTGAGATGGTTTAATTTTTTTTGCAATTTCCACAACACTGTTTGTATAAAAATACAATCCAACTACTGCAAAATTTGATTTAGGATCAGTAGGTTTTTCTTCGATAGAGGTTACAATTCCTTTTTCATCATATTCTGCTACCCCATAACGTTCAGGATCATTTACATAATAGCCAAATACCGTTGATTTACCTTGAACCACATTATTTCTAGCATTTTGTAGAATTCCTGAAAAACCATACCCATAAAAAATGTTATCTCCAAGCACCAAGCACACATCATCCGTTCCTATAAACTCTTCACCAATGATAAAAGCCTGCGCTAATCCATCAGGATTAGGTTGTTCTTTGTAGGTTATACTAATACCAATGTCACTACCATTACCAAGTAATTTTTCGAAATTTGGTAAATCTTCTGGCGTAGAAATAACTAAAACCTCTTTAATACCTGCTAACATTAATACTGACAACGGATAGTAAATCATTGGCTTGTCAAAGACAGGTAATAATTGTTTAGATACTCCTTTAGTTAATGGATAAAGACGTGTTCCGCTTCCTCCTGCTAGTATAATTCCTTTCATTTTATTATATAATTTAGTTAATCTGTGTAAAAAAATTTTATCTTTTTGAGGTTCTATAAACCCTTTTTCTAATATTATATTAGGATCTTATTCCAATGAATAAATTGGTTTAAAACATTATTAATTTTATTAGAATTAAATTATGTAGCTGCACAAAATTTCTTAACTCTTATCGAACTAACAGATAATTTTTTTAAGTTAAATTTTCATGATACATAAACTTCTAGTTTTATTACGAACTGAATCAAAACAAATGAGATTTCCATCATCAGAAACTCTTGGATGTAGATCACATGCAATATGATTTTTGAAATTTTTAGTTTGAAATTCTTTTGGGGAATAAACACTAGCTATTATTTCAAACTTATGATTTAATGTATTCACAATTTTTAATTTTGACATTCTATATTTATCTGGATATGTATCAGTAATAAATTTATTATTAGAAATAAAACTTTGATGTCCATCTGAATTTAAATAATTTGGAGAAATATGCGTAGTAGTGACTATTTCTGAAACTGAAATAATATAATGTCCGTCTATATTACCGATACTACAATATGCAATAATCTCATTATTGTTATTCCAAACATAATGCGAAACCATTCCGGAAGTATTAACTTCAATAATACTATCCTCTTTTAAATCATAAATTAAGAGTTTCGATTTTCTATCTTTAACATCACTTCCGACCCATCTATGAAGAAATGAAAGATAACGACTATCTTTTGAAAATTCGGAATGAGTAACATAATGATTAAAATCAGGAACAGTTGAAATATTTTTATTTAGTTGAAATAATTCAAATAAATTTATCATTTTCAACAACTTCTGATCTTTTATGTTATAAATAAAAACACCTGTACTAAAAGGTGCTTTTTCATCTAAAAAACCACCATCAATAGCACCTTCATAGCCATAACCTGGCATAAATTCATTTAATCTCTCATAACTAAATGTTGATGCTAAAACACCATCAGAGGAAATTGAATCAATAGGAAAATTTAATAGTTTACTATTGTTAGTTTCAATATTAACAACCTTAGATACTAAATTGTTTTTTATGAAGGTATTAAATATTACAGTTTCTGGATCAAGCCATTGAAGACGGCATCCTTTATGAAAATTCCAAGCTGTAGATTCTCCAATTTTAACAAAATCCCCGAATTTATCCCCGTTTAACTTAAAATAACCAACATCTAATCTTTCACCAACTTTCGGAATAATTAGTTTATTATGTAATAATTTGTTTGTTAAAACTTTCTTGTTATCTATAGAAAATGGATTAATGTCATGAAAACCAAAAAAATATCCCATCCTAAAATCAATCTGACCTTTGAAGAACTCTTTTTTTAGGGGTAAAAAGTCATAAAATGATTGATAAAGATTTCGGAAAATATTTTTTATCCAAGGTTTTGATTTTACTAAATCATAAAAAAACTTTTCTCCTTTATTCATTCCAAAATAATTTAATTATTTTTTCAATAGATTCTTTATTTAACTTACAATAATGAGTTTTTTTTAAACTACCAGTAGATATATGATCTATGTCAAAAACTTTAATCTTAGGAATATAAATAACTTTCAAATTCGACAACCTATTTAATTCTGCAAAAAATAATTCTTCTCCAAAAAGAAAGCTTGGGTATCTAAAATCAATGTTATTAATAATAAATGCTTTAGAGAAAATCATCAATGAACCATGACCAGCATATATTTCAGATTTAAAAATATGCTTTTGTTGTTTTCTTCTAAATCTATAAATAAAATTATGATATAAAATGTATAATATTGGGTATCGAAACATAATTACAATTTTATTTAAATGTGCCTTTGATGGTCTTCTTAGTATCTTTGGGTTTCTGTCTTTTTTTTCTGATTTAGAAAAAATTTTAGGGACTATCCATCCAATATTTTTGTTTTTTGGAACGGACAATAATTGCTTTATAAAAGTTTTATCTAATATTAAATCTACATTAGAAAAAACGACATAATCATAATCTTTAACTTTAGCAAAACCTTTATCATTTATAAGTTTCATAATCGCCCCCATGTAACCAAGGTTCTCGTGGTATGGTCTAAAATCTATATTTATAGAGCTATAAACAGGGAAATTAATGATTTTATTGTTATCGACAGTATTGTCAGCGATCATTACATCAATTTGAACTTCTTCATTGTGGTTTTTGGTTGAAATAATAATTGAGTCAATGAAATTATCCAATTCCCTGTAGGAATTATAGTTGACACAAAGAAAAAGTATTTTATTATTCATTATTGTTTTTATTTGGATGTAAACTTAAAAATTGATTAGCTATATGTTTAATATTATATCTTTCCTTATCCAAAACTAATGCTTCAGAATAATCTTTATCAAAAAATCTCTGCAACTTTATTTCAGAAAAATTTACTGAACTACATGAAAAAATCGGTCTACCTGTTATTGCATAATCAATTAATTTAGATGGTATTTGAGTCGTTGTCAAGTTTTCAATATTTACTAAAAAATTAACAGAACTCAACCTATATAATAACTCATTGCGTTCAATACCGTAAATAATATTCAATTTGGAACCTAATAAAAGCTTATATTTTTCTAAAACATTAGTGACAATAGAATTTTTTTCTCTTAAATAAATATCAAACCTAAAACTAGCATCTAACTCAGTTAATTTATCTAATAAGAAAGTAGGGTTTCTTATGTCTAAATAAAAAACACCACAATAGGCAAAACTTACAACTTCAGTCATAGGTACTATACCTAGTTTAACATTATCCATTCTAAATCCCTGAGGGATTATTTTAATTTTTTCTATGGAAATTAACCCATCATAAGCCACTTTTACAGCAATGTCAGGAATGGTCAAATAGTCAAATTTATCATACACATATTTTTCTAAAAAATAAAAATATGGAGCTCTTTTTGTTTGTTGACTCCTGAAAAATGGATCACCACTGTCGGCAACAAGAATCGTTTTAGAGTTTGATTTTTTTTTAATCAAAGAAATCGCTAATAGATTCATAAATGGAGTAGACAGGGATATTACTAAATCATAATCATCTAATAGAATTTTTTTCTTAATCTTATAGGCATTAATAAATAGCATTCCTCCAATAAAGTAATCTAATAGGAAACGAAATAAATTATTAAACTTCTTAAATAATTTACCAGTAGATGAATCTTTCACTACAAAATTATTTGATTGTGTATAAAGATCTAACTTATTAATTTTTATTTTATTAACCTTTTCATAATTTTCATAATTAAATGAATTTATAGTTCTTAACGTTCCTACTTCTACTCTATGTCCTATTCGAGACATTTCGCAAGCCAGCTCATTCGCTCGGAAAGATCGTGGATGTAATTCAGGATAAAAATGACCTGTTAAAATAAGTATTTTCATTCAGTTATTTTATTCGAAAATTTATTTGATTCATATATATAATTAACCAAAAACAAGGAAACCCAAAATAGGGGTAAACTTAATACAGATCTTGAAAACATTGAATATATCAAGTGTTGAAAGAAAAGGAGAGAAATAAAGTAATATTGAGTGTTAATTTTTAATAACCTAAAAGCTTTAAACATACTTTTTATAATAATCACCAAATAAAGGCAACCAAACAAAACTCCCAAACCTACAAATGATTCTAGAACAAAGTTGTGATAATATTGAGTTTCAGAATAATTACCCTGAATAAATAATGAATCACCAAACAAAGGGTTTTCAATTATTTTATCTAAAGCCAAATTGTATATAGATGATCTGCTTGATGATTTATTTGCTATATCCGAAGTAAATAAAGAGCTCATAACTCTTTCAACAAATGTGCTCCCATATGATTTTAAAAAATCATTTATATTTTCAATAAAATAAAGAATAAAGGCAAGAGTTATTGAAAAAAAAACAAAAATTCGAATCTTTCTTTTTATAATCAAATATATAAGCAAAATAAAAATTAATGCAACTAAAGGTCCCCTAGAATTGGATATAGCAAGAGCTAATAAGCCTATACAACAGAGTAAAATGTTCAGCAACCTTGGAATTGAATTTTTGTAATTATTAAAGTTATGAAGGGCTATTAAAAAAAGTGATACTCCAAGGTGTCCAAAAGCAATTGGATCTAAATCTTCATTAGCAGATATTCTTCCGCTATCAATTTGCACTACATCAATCCCCACAGTTACCAGACGATAAAATGAAAACAATACACTAGTAGTCAGTAATATAGTCAGCACACTATGAATAGTAGAAAAATTTAACTTATCATAATTGACTGTTCTCAAAAAAATAAAAGGAAGAATAATTGCATTAAAAAAAAGAAAAAAATATGTGAATTTATTGACATAAAGATTGTGGGATATGTTATTTAAATATAGGTCAATAATTAAGCGAAAAAAATATGCTATTATATACAAAGAAAAAGAAAAAAAGAAAAAATCTTTCTTAAATATAAATTTAGAATTTTTAAGTAAAAAATATTTTGATAGATATAGTAATAATAAAATTGAGTAAAAAATAAGCTTTGTAAATATTGATCCAAAAAATGGATTTAGATATGTAATTATTTCGGAAGAAATCAAAAAAATTAAAATAATTTTATCTCTCATAATTATTTATTGGTACTTGTTTAAAATTCAATCGAAATATTTTTATATTTCTTATATTTTGGTTTATGTGCTTCTCTTAATATCATAAAAGAATTTATTTTGATAATTTTCATTAATTATTTCATTTCTAAAAATCATAATGATTAAAAACAGATTTGGTATATTTTATATATGAATTCTCATTTATATTTTTTAATAGAGGATTAAGATTACATAAGTTTAATTATGATAACTCTCTAATAAACGATTTAAAATTAAATAAATATCAAAAATAATATTATCAATATTAGTTTATTTATCATTTTGTAATTCTTATTAAGAATTTTCATTCTCTTTTAAGCAATTCGCTAGTGTAATAATATATTCTTTTCCAAACTTTAAATCTGGCTCTAAATAGTTACCCTCAGCCCATTCATTCCATGACTTAAGAAAAACAACTCTATTATCTTCCTTTTTGTGTTCAACCATTTTCAATATTCTATCTACGTGTTTTTTAAATAATTTGGGTGTTGAATTATTCAAAACAGTACCACCAGTTCCCATCCTAGGTGTTGTATCCCAATTAGGATATATACATGGGTATACCTTTTCTTTCTTAATTATATTATTCTCCCAACTATAAAGAGCTTTCGAATAAGAAACTACATTCAATGGTCGTTTAAAAATTAATGAAATCAAATTTCTAAATCTAGATTCTTTAAATACACTTGATAATAAATGCAAATTTATTGCATCCATTAAATTATATAAAGAGGAATCTACATTTTCTAAATTTGATGTGTGGCCTATAAAATAAAATCCAATCAAACCATTTTTTTTTGCCAAATATTGCCATCTGTTAATAAAATAAGTCAAATCCGGAATATCCTCTGCCTTATATATAGTGAATACTAACTTATTTTGAATTTTATAATATCTTTTATCTTTAAAAGCTGGCAATAATGAAAAAAAATGGTCGTCAATATCTTTTTTACCAGGATATTTTTGCTCAATTAATAATTCTTTTGATAATCTAGATACATCTGCATTCCATCGTTTTTTTTCCCAAGAATGATTAGCCCAGGCCAAACAAAAAGGGAAATCAATGCTTTTGTCATCAATTAAAGATTTTAATGGTTTCTCTAAGAGTTGTTTACCTCCACCAAACCAGTAATGCCAATAACAGAAAGATGAAACACCTGCTTCTTTGGCTAATTCTGATTGTGCCAATATAACTTCTTTAAGCCTTAAATCATAAAAGCCTAAATCTGCCGGTACCCGAGGTTGATAATGATTCTTAAATAACGTTCTTGCCTTAGCAACATTTGTCCACTCTGTAAACCCTTTACCCCACCACTCATCATTTTCTTTTATTGGGTGAAATTGAGGTAAATAATATGCTATTATACTTGTTCTTTTATTTTTCACTTAAATTATTTATGACATTATTTTAATCACTTTAGCCGGTATACCAGCTGCAATACAATTTGCTGGAATATCTCTTGTAACAACCGCATTTGAACCTATGATCGAATTTTTTCCTATACGCACATTAGGTAGAATAGTAACTTTATCACCTATCCATACACCACCCTCAATAATAACAGGCCCTTGAGAATATAGTGGTCTAGAAGCTGGTGGTAATGACAACATTTCGAAAGTACTTTTACCATGTGAATTATCTGTAATAGTCACTTTTTTCCCGGTAAGCACATTATTTCCTATTTCAATTCTATTTATTGCTGTAATGTGACAGTCATCTCCAATTGAAACGTTATTTCTAATTATAATTTGTGGAATAAAGTTGTCATTTCCATGCTTTTCCCATGCTGTAATGACAGCATTAAATCCTATTACACAATTATTTCCAATAGAAATATATTTCCCACCAATTAGACACCTCATTCGTTTGATCAATGACTTTTCCCCAACAACATGAAACTCAGCTGATACCCAAAATGAATATATATAATCCAAAATAATATTAATCTGAGAATTTCTTTTAAAGGAGTATATCTTCGCCCAGTTTATAACTATAAATCTAATTAAATTAATTGGTTTTATTTTCATAATAAATATATAATGACGATTAAAAAATAATTGATATTATGTTTAATCTAAGTTAAAATTTTTAATTACGTACCGTTATTATGCGGAAAAATATAACCGGTAATTTCTCAATGCAAAACTTTCTTAAACTCCTTAAATTTGATTACAAAAAGCTTCTCGAAACTATTCCAAAATTTTTATTAAGATTTAAAAGAGCTGGAGCTAAAGCATAGCAACATAAATACTTGAAGATATAACTTTATGCTTATCATTATCAAATAATTTCTCGTTTACACCAAGTATCATTGTGAAATCAACTTCATCAGGAGCTTGAGTAATAACTGCATGTTTTACGTTCGATTTTTCAACAAAATCGAGAGATTTGCTAACATTAGTTTTAATTCTGAAGAGCATAAAGCCCTTTTTTATAACATCTCATCTGAGTTACAAATTCTTTTTTTCAATAGAAGTTATATAATCAATTTTTGAAAATAAAAAAAAATGCAAAAACTAACCCAAAAAGCGAAATAAAAATGAAAAAGAAATGATTATCATCCTTTACTATATTAATAATGGCATTATCTCATGATCAACTATTTTTTACTTATTTTTTATTTTAATATTTTTTTTACCCAGAAAAGTAAAAGCAATGGGTAGATATAAGGCTCATTCCAATATTTCTTTAAAATCACCAAATTAACCCCTTTAGTATCAAATGCATAATTTTCTTTGTCCTTAACAAAAAGAGTTAATAACCATTTATATACAAAATATCGAAATAATCTATATTTTTCGATTTTGTAAATAACAAAAGAAAGCTTTTGCTGTTCAACAATAAATAAATATTTATTTATAAAAGTATCAAACACATTATATCCTCCTTTACCGTTTAGAGATGCAGTCTCAAAAAAATCATTAAAATAAACTAGTGAATGAATGCCATTTGCAACAAGTTTAAATGTCCAATCTACTTGTACGAATTGCAATTCTGAATATCTATCTCTATCTTTAATTTTTTCAAAATCCTTTCCCCAAACCCCAAAATTGGCAATCCATGTATTTAAAAAACTTACCTCTTTAATAAACCCCTCAATTGTTCTAACCTCTTTGACACAGTAGGAATTTATAAACATATTATCATAGAAAAATAAATTCACATCTGTATGTAAATGTAATTTTATTTTTTCTAACATAAATTTTAAAGCATCTGTTTTAAAAGAAAGTGTATCATTAAATAAGCGGATATAATCTCCTCTAGCGTGACTCAATACAATGTTGAAATTTTTATCTATAACATTAATATTATTCTTATAATACCTAACAAGCGGATATTTGGCAATAATTTCGCTTGTGTTATCCGTAGAGCAATTATCAGAAACAATTACTTCGACCTTTTCTGAATCAAATTCAGGATTCAAAAAAAGGGACATCAAAGTTTCGTCTAATACATCCGCTCTATTATAGGTAGGAATACATATTGAAAGTAATGGGTTTTGTTTCTTAATTTCCATATTATTTTAATGCAATACGATATAATAACCCTAAAAAAGATTTCAATCTGAAAATCACTAAAAAAAGGAATTTAAAATTATTTTGTTCTTCCTTTACTTTTTTACAATAATTACTATAAAACCTTAATACTATAGCAATCTGTTCAAATTGTCCTACATTTCTTTTTTCCATGTGGTAATGAATACATAACTTTTCATTCCCTAAAACTCGCTTGTAATTAAAAACAGCAAACTTTAATTCTCTATAAAATGTATCAAGAATTAATTCGTTTTTTTGCACCTCAGAAATAGCTAATGACTGTATATGTTTTCTAAAACTCAATGATAATTTCAATCTACATTCTGGAGCAAAGAAAGCCGTTTTCGAATAGCCTTTAGTTGTTGCTGATTTGTGTTCAACTACTCTATCACCTGTTTCAGGACTAAAAACATTATCTTTATAAATGGCGCCTTTACCTAATAAACTTAATTCGGAAAAAACAAATTCTAAAGGAAATAAATCGACAAAATTATAATCAGAAAATCTTTTTACACTATCTATTGCTTTCCAATATTCTCTTTTGAAAAATAAACCTGTTGGGTGCCGGGTTTTATATGCCATGTTTTTTAACGAATCATAACCTTTTTCATAAATAGTGTGTGTTTTAAATATGTTTTGATTGTAATCACAATATCCAAATGACACACCAGGATTAGTTAGAAAAAAAGTAAGAAAATCTTCAATCTTATTAATGTTAATGTGGTCATGATCGGTGCAATAAACTAAGTAATCACCTGTTCCTTTGTCTAATACATTCATCATATTAAACAAGGCTCCTTTATTAACATCATTGCTATAAACATTCAGTCTATTATCTATAATAGACTTTAAAATTAGCAAAGTATTATCTGACGACCCATTGTCTAGAACTACAACTTCAATATCTGGTTTGTCAAAACTAAGGATATCTGATACAAGTCTAAATACACTTTTTGCATTATTGTAAGTTGGAATACAAAGACTTAATTTAAAATTATTTTTCATTATTAGTTATTTTAACTACACCACCTTCTCCTAACTCTATTATTTCATCACAAAAACTAAGGGTATTTAACCTATGAGCAATCATAATAATTGTTATATCGTTACTTAATGCTTGTATCGATGCTAAAACTTCTTTTTCAGTTTCTCCATCTAAAGCACTTGTAGCTTCGTCTAAAACAATAAGTTTTGAGTTTTTGTATAGCGCTCTGGCAATTCCTATCCTCTGACATTGTCCTCCAGACAACTGAACTCCTCTCTCTCCTACACGTGTTTGAAACTTATCTGGCCAAGATTCTATTATAGCAGCCAATTGAGCTTGTTTAGCAACACTTATTACTTTATCCTTATCAATTAATTCTTCAGGTACTCCAAAAGCAATATTTTTTTCAATAGAACTATCTGCTAAGAAAACGGACTGGGGTACATGTGAAATATTTTTTTGCCATGATCTACAATTTAAGCTTGTAACTTTCTGTCCATCAATTATCAGTGCACCACCTTCAGGGGTTAATAACCCCATAATAATATCAAGCAAAGTACTTTTACCACAGCCAGTTGTTCCGACAAATCCGATACGTGATCCTTTTTTTATTTTTAAGTTTATACCATTTAAAATATATGGAGTCTTCTTACTGTATCGAAAAGAAACTTTATCAATTTCAATTTCCTTTTGAAAAGTAATACTTCTTATTGGTTCCTTATTTAAATCTTGCGGATAGGGTTGTTCAAACAAATCGATTACGTCCTTTAATGAGGATTGTGAACCCGCGATTGTAGACCATGCCGCATATACTTTTTGTGCATTAGGTATCAATCTTTGTAAACCTAGTGTTAAGGCAGCCAAGGTAGGCATCATCTTTACAAAACCACCAGATGCGGTTAAGAAATAAGCTAAAAAAGCTATTAAAATCATACCTAAAGAGGTTAAAATTAAATTTGGAACTTGTCCCATAATCTGATTACTTCCTTGTGCTCTTCTTAGTTTACTATTTGTCTCTTTATAAATTTTTGAAAAACTCTCTTGACTACCATCAATCAGAACATCTCGTATCCCATTTAATCCTTCTTGCAAATTTTTAATTACATTATTTGATTCAATTGCTATTATCTTACTACCTACTTTTAGTTTACCTTTCGTAACAAAAACTATAATACCATACAAAACTATCAATGCACCAATTGCTTCTAACGCTACCGATGGAGTAACTAAAACTAAAGTAATAACAATTGATACCACTAACAAACCTGAACCTATCAGTGACATTAAAGGCATTAGTATATAGAAAATAACCTCACTAACTTTTACCCAAATTCCATTTATAATACCACTACTATTACGTGATACATGAATTATATATGGTTGATATAAGGTTCTTTTATATATGTCATCACTTAAATCTACTCCTAAAGCAAATGATAATCTGACCGAAAGCCATGTATACAAAACACGCACTAGAGCAGCTAATAGAATAATTGTACTAAATATCACAGTCATTGGTAAAGCAATTTCATTTGAATTATTTATTCCTAAGAAATTAAAAAATGATTTTATATATATATTTTGCATAATCATTTCTGGATCTAATAATACCCCAAAAAAAGGAAATATAGCCCCAATACTTAAAATCTCAGCAAAAGAAGACAGAACTAATAAAACCATTAACCACTTAAATTTTAACCTTTGAGCCTTGCTTATATGCCGCCAAACTTTATAAATATTTTTAAAAACAGAATCTATCATTAGTTATTTTTACTTAAAAAACTTTTATTATGAATTATTTTGTTCAATCCAATTAAACATTTTCCTTACTCCATTATAAGATGAAACCTCTGGTTTCCATTTAAGAATTCGGTTTACTTTGCTCACATCTGCAATAAATACTCTTTGATCACTTTCTCTAACTGGCAGACTAGTATATTTTAATTTAATGCCTGCAATTTTTTCAAGAATTTGAAAAAGTTCCAATAATGACAAACTATTTTCATGGCCACCACCTATATTAAAAGCCTGACCCTTTGCCACTTCAATATTCGTAAGTGCTGCAAAATAAAGTCGCTTCATATCTTCACTATGAAGTACATCTCTAACCTGTTTCCCTGTTCCTGAAATTGTAAATTCTGCTCCCTTTAAAGCATGTTTGGTTTCAAATGCTTTTTGACAAAACCAGCCTATCCAGCCTTGATCATAAGTTGCAAATTGTCTTCCTCCATACATTGAAGAATGTCTAAAAACAATTGTTTTTAGACCAAAAATCCTTGCATAATCAAGCATATATTGATCCGCAGCTCCTTTAGAACAACCATAAGGAGAATGAAAATCAAGTTGTGTATTTTCCGCAAAACCATTTGGCTTTTCTATACATTCATACCTAGACTCAGTCTCATTGTATGAATATTGCTCTAAGTCACCATATACTTTATTCGTTGAAGAATAAACAACACTTGCATTTGGAACATTGTAACGTACAGCTTCTAATAAGTTTATTGTCCCCAGTACATTTACTTCAAAATCCATCCTAGAGTTTGATATTGACGTGGTCATTGCTACTTGCCCTGCCAAATGAAAAATAGCGTCTGGTTTGAACGATTGAACAACCCTTGTAATATCATTTTGATTTCTAATATCACCATGTTCAAAAATTAATTTTCCTTGGCTTTGTAACCATTCCAAATTTTTGCGTGAACCACTTCGTGATAAATTATCAAAAACTAATACTTCTTCTCCTCTAATAATTGCATCAGAAGCTAAATTACTTCCTAAAAACCCACATCCTCCTGTAATTAGTAATCTCATTTTATTATTTGTTTATAGTTAACATTAATCCTTCTTCTAAATTATATTTACATGCCCAACCTAAATCTAATAACCCTTTAATCTCAGCACTGGAGCTCATAACTTCACTTTTCCGATAGGGCAATGCACCAAAATTAAGTTCAATTTTGGAATTAGTTAGTCTATGCACAGTCTGTACAAACTCTTTTATTGTTACAGAATTTCCGCTACCAACATCATATTCATCAAACCATTTATTTTTATTAATATTAGTTTTTTCCAATACAGTCATATAGGCCGACACTACATCATCAATATATATAAAATCTCTTTTTTGTTCTCCAGGAGTCAATTGCAAAATATCTTCATTTGCAATACATTTATTAATAACAAATGAAGTAAACTTTGAATTATCGTCACCTGATCCATAGAAATGTTCAAGACGCATGTTAATAAATTCAATTTTATTCTTCATGGAATAGAATTTCCCCCATTCCAATAAGTGATTTTTAGACAGTGAATACAGATTTAAATATTTATCCAAGATTGTATCTGTATTAATGAATTTTTTAACATTTGCGTTACTGGCAGCGTCTAAAAGTTTTAAAGGAAACCCTGTATTTGCTTCAAATATTTCCCAAGGACTTTCATTATTTCTCCCATAAGCGGTAGCTGTATGAATAACAAAATCTATTTCATGATGTGCTTCAAATACATTAGCGTAATCAATTTCTTCAATGTTATATAATTGGACATCTTTTTCTATGCACTCAATTCGCGCTAAAGACGAAGACTTCCTCTTTAATGCAATAACTTCATATCCATTGTTTACTAGCTCAATTGCTAGCTTACTTCCAAGAAAACCGGTAATTCCAGTAATTAAAATTTTTTTGTTTCTCATTTATAATCTCTACTCTAAAAAATTAAACTTTTAAATATATTTGTAGTAACAAATAACCTAACTATAAAATATTGATATTGAGAAATGAAATAATCTCTAATCATCCCAGTAATTTAATTATAGTTAGTTTTATTCAACTCTTGCTAAACTCCTAACCAAAACGACTGATTCAAAATCGTATATGTATTAGTCAAATCGCCTACCACGGGGTGGTCTATATTTGCATATCCTCAACACTGTATCAATAAATTACCTTTAAGTAGCAAACGTGTAACAATTTTATTTTTTCAGTGTTTCATTAACATATAACCATCATAAGAATTAGTTTTAATTTTTTTTATTTTAGATTCCATTACAGTTACTGGGTTTCCAAAAACTATTTTAGGAAAACATTAGCATAAATATTTAGTTATTTTAGACTTTTTGAGATAATTTATTAACCTATTTAAACCTAAGTACCTTCCATTTCTATTGGTTTTACAAATGGCTCCATATCAGTAATAGGCCTACCAAATGCAATTTTGGGATACGTATTAGTATGTGGATCTATCATTACTTGCAAAAGTTGTGGTTCATTGTCATTAGTCCAAAGCCAATCAATCGCATTTTTAACTTGCGATTGTTTATTAATAGTCTTTGCATTTATACCATAGGCCTTTGCTATTTTTTTGAAATCTGGAACATCATAACCCCAATAAGTAGATTGGTAACGAGATTCAAAATAACTATCTTGAAATTGTCTAATCATCCCTAGTGTCTGATTGTTCATCACAACAATTTTAATTGGCAACTTATTTCTAACAATAGTTTGTAACTCTTGGATATTTAATTGCATACAACCATCACCAGCAATAACAACAATAGGTTTATTATTATTAGCAATACTCGCACCTATACCACCAGGTAAAGAAAACCCCATTGCTCCCATACCACCAGAAGTTAAGAATATTTGATCAGATTTCAAATGGAGAGACTGTGCTGCCCACATTTGATGACTACCAACATCTGCAATAAAACCAAATGCTTTTGTACTACCTTTAGACAATAGATTCATGAAAATATTGGGATTAATACCCACAGGCTTTAATTCTTTTGTATCAGGCCACTTAATCTTTAAATCATTTATATTTTTAATCCAACTTTTTGGTTGTTTAAAACTAATTTTATTGTTTTTTACGTGACTAGAAAATGAATTAAAAAAATTCTTTAAATCCGAATGAATAGGGAAGCACCCTTTTACTCTGTTGTTAATTTCTCCTTTTTCACAGTCAATATGAAATATTTTTCTTCCTTCTATAAACTTTGTATCAGCACCTGTTTGACGAATATCTAGTCTACTTCCTAAGACTATTAACAAATCCGATTCTCCAAAAGCAATATTTGCCCAACGATTACCATAACTACCAATAAATCCAACTCTTAATGGCGAATTATAAGGAATTACATCTAGCCCAAGCAACGTAGTAATAACAGGAATTTTGGTTTGACTAAGAAAAGATTCAAAAAGTCTATGGCTTCCTGATGCTCTTATACCTCTACCAACTAAAATTAATGGTTTTTTAGAAGATTTAACTGATTTGCATAAATTAAGTAAATTTTTCTCTGAGATAGTTAACTCATTTTCTATGGTAATTGGCACTATGATTTCTTCAATATTCTGTCGTTGCACATCCATTGGAATATCGAGTAAAACTGGACCAGGCCTACCTGACAATGCTATTGAAAAAGCTTTTTCGAGTATTTCAGGAATATCATTCGGTTCATTAATTAAAAAACAGGCTTTTGTAATTGGCTTAGCCATAGCAACAATATCCGTTTCCTGAAAACCCAATTGACGAATATCCCTATCTCCCTTCTGTTCATGCCTATTTACTTGACCTGTAATAAAAATACAGGGAGATGAATCAAAATAAGCATTCCCTATTCCGGTTAACAAGTTAGTCGCTCCGGGTCCACTTGTCGCGAGTGCAACACCAGGTAAACCAGTAACTCTGCCATAAGCATCTGCGGCGAAAGAAGCTGATTGTTCGTGATGCATAGTAACGATATTAATCTTGGTCTTTTGGCTCAATGAATCCAACAAGTGCGTAATCATACCCCCTGAGAGTTCAAACACACTTTTAATCCCTTTTTTTTCTAAAAATAAAGCAATATAATCAGACACTTTCATGGTAACTTATTTTTTATAAAGCCTAATTGTTTTTATTAGACCATCGGTTAAATTATTTTCTAATTCTTGATATTTTGGAAAATAATTCATAAATTTAGAATTAGTACCCGAGATAAACATACTTTGAGGATTTCTATACGGAATAACCCCAAATTTTAAATATCGACTCGAAACCTGTAAAATTTCTGCAATTTTATTTAGTAAATCTTTGAGTATAATTGTTTGTTTATTACAAATATTATATACACCTGACTGATTTTGATCATCCTCTACGATGGCAATAAAATAATTTACAAAATCTTCAATATGTAAATAGTTGTATTCCTGCTCACACTCAGTAAGTCTTAAATCTTCTTTTTTTAACAAAGTAGAAATTACAGAAGGTATCAACCATTGAGGATTTTCTCCATCCCCAAACACAGAGTAAACTCTAATCCAATACCACGCAGTTTCTGAATCTAAAAATATAGACCTCAGGTAGTTATATGTCATGAGCTTAACAGCTCCATAGGCATCGTTGGGCTTTGGCAAGGTCAATTCTGAGGATGGAAGATCATATAAGCCATATTCAGCCTGAGAACCAAATCCTATTACCTTTGAAAAACCGCACTCTTTAGCTAGGTCAAAATAATCTTTAGATAAACTAAAGTTCTTAATTTGTAAATCCCAATTATTTCTATCTCCTGCCTCAATCCCTCCCCATGCAACATGTATTAATTGGTCAATTTTACTTGCTTTTATTGTTTCTTTCCAATTTTTGGAATCAGTATTAATCCAATTTACTTTACTCTTCAAAGCTATAACTTTCTGAAATGAAGAACTAGTTCTATGTGTAGCATAGATTTCATGTCCTAAATTAAAAAGCTCTTTTACAATATTTGACCCTATAAAACCTGTGGCACCAGTTACTAATATCTTCATAAAAAATAATTACAAGAATTTACTTTAAAAATTTAAACCAAATAATTCTTCCAATTTTTCTGCTACAAAATCAAAATGCTCTTCATTTAAAGCAGGCTGTACTCCAATCCAAAAGGTATCATTCATAGTTTTATCAGTGTGCGTTAAATCTCCAACTACTCTATATTCCACATCTTTAAAATAAGGCTGTTTTAATAAATTCCCTGCAAAAAGTAATCGAGAGCCAATTTTGTGACTGTCTAAAAATTTTGTAACATCAACTCTTGAAACTCCACAATCATCTTTTAGAGTAATTGGAAATCCAAACCAAGATGGGTTACTATTTGGAGTTGGAATTGGTAAATGGATGAAATCTGTTAAAGACTCTAATTTACTTCTTAAATATGTATAATTGGCCCTTCTCTTTTCTATAAAATATTCAAGTTTTCCAAGTTGAGCAAGACCACAGGCAGCCTGCATATCGGTTATTTTTAGATTAAAACCTGAATGAGAATACACATATTTGTGATCATATCCATAAGGTAAATCTCCGTGTTTTTGTTCAAACCTGCATCCACAAGTATTATCACAACCAGGTGGACAATAGCAATCTCTTCCCCAATCTCTAAAAGATTCTGCGATAGCTTTCAATTCGGGATTGTTCATAAATACAGCTCCACCTTCACCCATTGTCATATGGTGAGCAGGATAAAAACTTAAGGTTCCAATATCTCCAAAAGTCCCACATTTCTTGCCATTAAATTCAGCTCCTAATGCATCACAAGTATCTTCAATTAGCCATAAATTGTGCTTATCACATATTTCTTTAACTCTACCTACATTAAATGGGTTGCCTAAAGCATGAGCTAACATTATAGCCTTCGTTTTAGAAGTAATTGCAGCCTCTATTAAATCTACATTGATATTGTGTGTTTGAATATCTACATCCACAAAAACAGGAACAGCCCCGAACTGAATAATTGGATTAACTGTGGTAGGAAACCCAGCTGCAACTCCTATAACTTCATCTCCTTTTTTAATAGCTCTATCACCAAGTTTGTATGAAGTTAATGTGTTAAAAGCAACTAAATTGGCAGAAGAACCCGAATTCACAGATAAACAATATTTTACTCCTAAAAATTCAGCAAGACCTTTTTCAAAAAGGGTATTAAATCTCCCAGTAGTCAACCATCCGTCTAAAGACGCTGCTACCATGTTTTGTAATTCTTCTTCTCCCATTAATTTCCCAGATGGTGGAATTACAGTTTCACCTCCAACAAAAGCTACAGACTTGTATTTCTCCTCGCTATACTTTGTAACTAAACTAGCTATTTCTACTCTTAAATTTTCTAATTTCTTGTTTTCCATTATTTAATATAAGTATTTATTTCCTTTAAACATTGCTTTTTAATATCACCTCCATTACTATAAATTTGATGCCAATCCACTATTGATTTGAGTGTCAATTGTAAATTCCATTTTGGCTTCCACTTCAATCTACTGGCAGCTTTTGAACAATCTAATTTTAAAAATCCAGCTTCATGAGGATTGTTTTCTTTATCTAAACTCCAACTAGCATTACCACCCCAGCTTTCAACCATTTTATCCAGAATCCAACTCACCGGTTTACAATCTTCGTCTTTTGGTCCAAAATTCCAACCTTCTGCGAAATTATCTCCATTTAAAAATAATTCTTGAGCTAAAACAAGATAACCAGATAGTGGTTCTAATACATGTTGCCAAGGTCTTGTCGATAAAGGGTTTCTAATTACCACTGGTTCTGATTTCTCAAAAGCTCTTAAAATATCCGGTATCAATCGATCTTCAGCCCAGTCTCCTCCTCCAATAACATTTCCTGCTCTTGCCGAAGCTAATGAAGCGGTATCATCAGAACTAAAAAAAGACCGCCTGTAGGCAGACGTCACTAGTTCTGCACAGCCCTTGCTACTACTATATGGATCGTATCCTCCCATAGGCTCACTTTCTCTATACCCCCAATCCCATTCCTTATTTTCATAACATTTATCTGTAGTAACAGAAACGATCGCTTTTAGATTTGGGCATTTTCTAGCTGCTTCCAATACATTTACGGTTCCAATTACATTTGTTGTGTAAGTATCAACAGGTTCTTGATAAGAAAGTCTAACTAAAGGTTGAGCCGCCATGTGAATTAAAATATCTGGACTAAAACTAACCATACTTTTAGTTAATTGTTCCAAATTTCTAATATCTCCTATTTCTGTTTCCAGCCCTTCAGCTAAATTCAACTCTGAAAACAAGGCTGGATTTGTATTTACATCTAGAGAGTATCCTTTAACTAATGCTCCCATGTTTTGAAGCCATAAAGACAACCAAGAGCCTTTAAATCCTGTATGTCCCGTTAAGTAAACTTTTTTATCTTTCCAAAAACTTGGATTTACTTTTCCTTTGCTTATCTCCATACTTTCCAAGGGGCTTTATTTTTATCATATAGTTCTTCTAATTTTGTTTTATCTCTCAAGGTATCCATTGGCTGCCAGAAACCATCATGTTTAAATGACATTAACTCTCCATCTGATGCTAAACTTTTCAAAGGTTCTTGTTCCCAAACAGTTTCATCGTCTTCAATTCTATCAATAACTTTTGGAGATAACACAAAATACCCTCCATTAATTAAAGCCCCATCGCCTTTTGGTTTTTCTTCAAATTTTTGGATTTGATTCTCCTCAATACTTAGAGCTCCAAATCTTCCAGGAGGAAAAGTTGCTGTTAAAGTTGCCAGTTTCCCATGAGATTTATGAAATTCAATTAAACTTTTAATATTAATATCGGCAACCCCGTCTCCATAAGTAAAACAAAATGCTTCTTCCCCCTTTAAATAAGGTAATACCCTTTTTAATCTTCCTCCAGTCATAGAATTGTCTCCGGTATCGACTAAAGTAACTGTCCAGGGCTCTGCACGATCTTCGTGAACAGTCATTTTGTTGTTTTTCATATCAAAAGTTACATCTGATTGATGTAAAAAATAATTAGCAAAATATTCTTTAATGACATACCCTTTATAACCACAACAAATAATAAAATCGTTAATACCGTAATGTGAATAGGTTTTCATTATATGCCATAAAATTGGTTTCCCCCCAATTTCAACCATAGGCTTTGGTTTTGATACTGTTTCTTCACTTAATCGGGTTCCTAAACCCCCTGCTAATATTACTGCTTTCATAGTTTATAAATTAATTAGTTTGAACAAATGCATCAGAAAAGAAGTTGTTTTCTTTTAAATTATTTTTAAAAAATAACTCTTTTGCTGAACTTATCATGTCATTAGATCCACAGGCATACACTTGAGTGTTTTCTAAATCAATTTGCTGTTTTAATACTATATCTTGGACATACCCTTTTGCCCCATTCCAATCATTCTCGGGTCTGGAGAGTACAGGTATGTATTTGATATTTAAATTTTTAAAAAATGGATTCCAAAATAAATCTTCTTGATATCTAGCTCCAACAAGTACCCATAAATTTTTATTTTGATATTGTTCATGTGATTTCTCTAATTCTTCGAGAATTGATTTAACTGGAGCGACCCCTGTACCAGTAGCTAAAAAAACAATGTTTTTGAGACTTGATTCTCTAAGAAAAAAAGTTCCTATTGGTCCTTCTAATCTCAATAGATCATGAATTCTTGCTTCTTTAAAAAAATAGGCACTCATCAAACCATTTTCATAACTTTTAATAAAAAATTCTAATTGATTTTTATGGTCTGATGGATTAGCAATTGAATAGCTTCTTGTAAGATTCCCTTTAATAATATTTACATATTGTCCAGAATTAAAATTAAAATTAGAATTAGGAGGTAGTCTTAAAACTACTTTAAGAACATCATCTGTTAATTTTTCGATAACACTGATTTTAGAAGGAATAATTTTTTTCTCAAAAAGTATAATCTCACCTAGGTCCTCTATATCTAATTCTAAATCGCTAAGCGGCTTCGCATTACAAGAAAGAACAAAATTTTCACTCTTATCTTCTTCTGTAAGAACTAGTTCTTCTTCCTTATTAATGGTCTCTCCAGATAGCACTTTTACCACACAGCTTCTGCACCGTGAAGATAGGCAACTATGCTCTAGAACTATATTACTTTTTTTGGCTGCTTCAAAAATTGTTGAATCTTTATCGCAAGTAAATGTTTTATTATTTTTTAGTTTAATTAAAAACATAAATTATTCAAAATTAATTGTATTTGTATTATTTTATTATCCCACAAAAATCCAACACCACTTTGTCTTTGGCAATTTCAATATTTTTAAACACGTTATGTGCCACCAAGAAAACAATAATATCTGCTTTTACTGCCGCTTCTTTATAATTTGTTAACTTAAACACATTGTGTTCTTTAATATTTGGCTCTACTATAAAATACTCACCATTATTATCATTTTGTAAAACTTTATTGACAATATATTTTGCAGGCGACTCTCTTAAATCATCAATATTTGGTTTAAAAGCCAAGCCTAATAAAGCTATTCTTGGCTTTCTTCCATGTTTTAATTCAAATTTTAATTTTTCTGTATGAATTTTTTCTGCACACCAAAAAGATTTGTAATTGTTAACCTCTCTTGCTGTACCAATAATTTTAGATTCCATTGGATAGTCTGAAACTATAAAATAAGGATCTACTGCAATACAATGCCCTCCTACGCCACAACCAGGTTGTAAAATATTAACTCTTGGATGTTTATTAGCTAAAGAAATTAAATCCCAAACATTAATATCTGCCTTATCACAAATTAAAGAAATCTCATTTGCAAAAGCAATTTGTACATCTCTAGAAGAATTTTCAGTTAGTTTACACATTTCTGCTGTTCTCGCATTGGTAGCATGTAATTCTCCTTTTACAAATTGTTTGTAAAAATTTAATGCTTTTTCTGTAGATTTCTCATCAACACCGCCAATTACTCTATCGTTATGAACTAATTCGTGCATTACATTACCTGGCAATACTCTTTCAGGACAATAAGCTATATTTAATTGACCTTTTAACTCTGGTCTTTCCCCATAAATTAGGTTCATCATTTTTTCTGTAGTACCTATAGGAGAAGTTGACTCGATAATGTATAGATCATTTTCCTTTAAAAATGGAAGAATATTTCTAGTAGCAGCTTCAACAAAAGAAATATCTGGCTCATGATTTCCTTTAAATGGAGTAGGTACAACAATTAAATAGGTACTTGCTTCAACAGGTTTAATACCTGCGGTCAAAAACCCTTTTTTTACTGCTTCCTCTACTGCAACATCTAAACTCGGCTCAACTATATGTATCTTTCCTTGATTAATAGTATTTACCACATTTTGATTGATATCTACACCATGAACTTGAATTCCATTTTGTGCTATTAATGCTGATGTAGGCAATCCAATATATCCTAATCCTATGGTTACAACTTCTGGTTTCATTATTTTATATTTTTTATAAAGTCTACAATTCTATTTGATGCCAACCCGTCTCCATATGGATTGTGAAGTTTTGACATTTTAACAAAGTTGTCATGATTATTTAATAAGTCCAATGCTTTTGATACAATCAGATCTTCATTGGTTCCAACCAACAAAACTGTCCCTGCTTCAACTGCCTCTGGTCTTTCAGTGGTATCTCTCATAACTAATACAGGTTTCCCTAAACTAGGTGCTTCCTCTTGAACGCCTCCACTGTCTGTGATAATGATCTTAGATCGATTCATTAACCAAATAAAATCTTGATACGCTAAAGGATCTATTAAAATAACATTACTAACACCTGATAAGATTCTATTTACAGGTTCCTGTACTTTTGGATTCAAATGAACAGGGTAAATAATCAAACGATTTATATCATCATTAGCAATCCGTTTTAAAGCTTTACAAATCCTTTCAAAACCACCTCCATGATTCTCTCTTCGATGTCCAGTAACTAAAATAACTTCTTGATTTCCTATTTGTTTTGAGAGCTGTTGAATTAATTTACTTGGATTTTCATTAACTTTTTCAACAGATTTAAGTAGTGCATCAATCACCGTATTTCCAGTAACTAAAATTGATCTCTCAGAAATATTTTCTTTAAGTAAATTCTTTTTTGAAGTTTCAGTCGGAGCGAAATGATAGTCACAAATTCTACCTGTAATTTGACGATTTATTTCTTCAGGAAAAGGAGATAACTTATTATTTGTTCTGAGCCCCGCCTCTACGTGACATACTTTTGCTCCTGAATAAAAACTTGCTATAGACCCTGCCATCGTTGTCGTGGTATCTCCGTGAACAAATACATAATCTGGAGTAAAATCCTCAAGAATTGGTTTTAATGATTCAATAATAGTAGCTGTAAGACCAAATAAATTTTGTCCTGGCTTCATTAAATCTAAATCATAATCAGGTTTGATTTCAAAAAAATCTAATACCTGATCCAGCATTTCTCTGTGCTGGGCTGTAACACAGACTCTTGTATCAAAAATCTCTAGATTTTTTTTAAATTCTTTAACTAGTGGAGCCATTTTAATAGCTTCAGGTCTAGTTCCAAAAATTAGTAGTATTTTTTTTTTCATAAACTATTTACCTATTTGAAGATATTCAAATCCTTTTGTCTCTAAATTAAAGGCGTTATACTGATTTCTCCCATCAAAAATAACCGGAGTTTTCAATTGTGTTTTAATTTCTTCAAAATCTGGAGAACGAAACTCTTTCCATTCGGTAAGTAAAACTAGGGCATCTGAATCTTTTAAAACCTCATATTTCGATGTTACATACCTTATATTTTGAATTCCTTTTAAATAATGTTCTTTAGCTTCATCAATCGCCTTCGGATCGTAGGCTTTTATTTTAGCACCTCTACTCACCAATTCTTTAATTACATAAATAGCTGGTGCTTCGCGCATGTCATCAGTTCCTGGTTTAAAGGCCAAGCCCCAAATACCAAAAGTAAATCCTGTTAGATCTTCTCCAAAACGAGTTACAATTTTTTGAGCGATTACTAATTTCTGAGCATCGTTTACTTCTTCAACTGCGGTGATTAATTGCGCAGTGTAGCCATTTTCTTTGGCTATTTTAGTCAACGCTTTTACGTCTTTTGGAAAACAAGAACCTCCATAACCTGCTCCTGGATAAATAAAACTATATCCTATACGCTGGTCTGAACCAATTCCGATACGTACTTGATTGGCATCTGCCCCTACCTTTTCACAGATATTGGCAATTTCATTCATAAAAGATATTTTGGTAGCCAACATTGCATTGGCAGCATACTTTGTCATTTCAGCAGAACGAATGTCCATCGTAATAAAACGGTCATGAGATCTAAAAAAAGGAGAGTATAGTTCTTTCATTTTTTTAAAAGCAATCTCAGAATCTGCTCCTATCACTACTCTATCGGGTTTCATGAAATCTGCAATAGCAACTCCCTCTTTTAAAAATTCAGGATTAGAAACCACATCAAATTCTAAATCAGAACCTCTTTCATCTAATTCTTTTTGAATGGTTGCTTTTACCTTATCTGCAGTTCCAATGGGTACGGTAGATTTATCGACCACAATCAATCTTTTTTGCATCGACTGGCCTATAGATTTCGCTACAGCTAATACATATTGTAAATCAGCAGAACCGTCATCTCCCATAGGGGTTCCAACCGCTATAAATGCGATTTCAGAATTTTGTAAAGCTTCGTTTAATGCTGTTGTAAAAAACAGGTTTTCATTTTTTACATTTTTCAAGATCATGGTCTCTAAACCCGGTTCAAAAATAGGAATGATTCCTTGGTTTAGTTTTTCAATCTTGACTGGATCTATGTCTACGCAAGTAACCCTGTTCCCCATCTCTGCAAAACAGGTCCCTGAGACGAGCCCAACATATCCGGATCCTATAACTGTGATATTCATTTCTTATTTATCTTCTACTGATTTCACTTGCTTTCTAAGTCCACTCGAAGAAAATCGGTGATCTCTTGAATTATAATAAAGATCGATTCCCTTTTCTTCACAATACGTTCTACCCGTAAAGTTCTTTTCTTTGTACTCATCGCCAATGATGCGAACATCCAATTTAAAAGAACGTAAGATGTCTTCTAAATCTTGTTCCGATACATAGGGTACAATTTCATCTACATGCTTGGAACCTTTAAGTTGAATGTACCGCTCTATTATAGATTGTGAAGGCCCGTTTTTCTCAGGGCGATCAATCGAAGGGTCTAACTGCAGACCTACGATTAAATAATCACACTGACGTTTTGCTTCTTCCAGCATCTTTACATGCCCGGCATGAAAAAGATCAAAGGTTGAAAAGGTGATTCCTACTTTCATAAATTCTATTTTCTCGACTACCATCGCTAGTCTTTATTCAATTTAATTATTCTAAATTTTTACTCGAGTGGTAACCACCCGCTTTCAAATACTGTTCTTTTTGCATCAACTTCACATCCGATTGCATCATG
>Ga0180120_10000176_pt1 | contig 32379 bp, 28 predicted proteins | sample CPBDNA_3_FD_129677 | JGI IMG/M metagenome (GOLD analysis project Ga0180120, IMG submission 129677) | Freshwater to marine salinity gradient microbial communities from Chesapeake Bay, USA - CPBay_Spr_31_0.2_DNA (version 2) (version 2) | ecosystem: Environmental > Aquatic > Marine > Coastal ... | reverse complement strand
GTGGCAACTGCGCTTGCTCCATAATTATCGTACCCAATAATACCAATTCCATGTGTTCCTACATGTTCATTCAGCGGAGATGCTGAAAATTCTCTCGTAGTAGGATCAAATGTCATCCAGGATGGAAGAGGAGTACCATCAATTAATACCATCTCATAAGTAACTATGAAATCACCAATATCAGGATCTTTGAAAGTTGCATCAGAAATAATAAAACTAATATTACTATCTTCTTCAATTGACTGATTGATCGGAACGTCGATGGACTCTGGAATATCATTGGTATTAATAACTGTTAAATTAAATTTATTAGTTACGTTGGCAAGATTACTATCAGTCGCAACTATCTTAATTGTAAGAATTCCTACATCATCGTTTCTCGGAGTACCAGAAAATGTTCTAGTATTTGCATTAAATGATAACCAAGACGGCAAAGATTGGCCGGTTGTTCTGGTAGCAGTGTATGTAATAATATCATCCGGATTTGCATCAGTAAATACATTATCTGCAAATTGAAATGTAAAGGCTGCATCTTCATATATTGATATGTCAGCAATTGGATTAGAAACAATCGGACGAATATTGCCATCTACTGGAACTTCTAATAATCCCAACCGCCATCTGTTATATTCTGATTCGTATATATAGTCATAACGTTCAGTAATTTGTTGAGTGGCATTTTCCACTTCTCTTGTATAATCATTTTTTGACATTACTCGGTCTCTAGTCTTTCAAGTTTCCATTTATTAGATGCTGCATAATAAATATAAACATATGAACGCAGGGTTATTTTAGTACCATCCGGCACGTTTTTTGGAAAATTTGCCATTACTTAACTTCCTTCCAAATTGAATATTCATTCGAAATATCTTTTATTAAATGTTCAATTTTAACGTTTAAAGATATTATTTCTTCCTTTGCTGTATAAGTATTACCCATAACTGTTTCGGCTCTATTAAAATTATCAATATCACCTGGTTCAATTTTACCGTCTATTATATTTATAAATTTTACCCATTCATAATTATTTCTAAACTTATTACATTCAGACAAGGAACCCTGTTTAACTTTCATGCCATTTATTACAACTCTATATGTATCAGTTTCTACTATTTCTATACCTAATTTAATTGCAGTTTCATCTGAATTTAAACGTCTGCCAATTTTAACCCAATTTTTCTTATCTTGTTCAGATAAATTTGGATCCTCTACAATTTTTTTAATTATTTTCTTGAATGTATATCCTTTACCGTAACATTCATTTTGCAAATATACGATTGCTTCTTCGCACACATAATCATAATCTCGTAACTTTGCAATTACTTTATCTACATTCATTATGTGTATCCTCCATATATAGTACCTTCATCCAGTACTGTTGAAGTTCTACCATTCCAATTAATTGCAAGGCCCGCAGCGCCGCCAACACGATATGTATTTGTGCCAATACCACCGGCACCACCAGGTGCTCCCCAGCCACCGCCACCGCCGGCCCACCAGTAGCCGCCAGTAGAGTTGCCACCTGCATTACCACCAGAACCACCTGCTCCAGCTTCCCCTCGTATAGTACCTATGCCACCCACACCGGGTATTATTCGACCGCCACCGCCACCAGCACCACTAGGATCATTACTCTTTGATCCAGTGTCAGCGCACCCGCCTCCTCCGCCGCCAGCGCCACCGCCGTAGCCAAGTCTGTCCGAGAGACCTGTGCCATTAGTGCCTGCCCGATTTAAAGATCCGCCAATACCACCATAGTATGGGCCCTGTTCATCGCCGTAGAAGCCACCTGATCCACCGCCATGACCGCCCCCGGCGCCGCCACCACCTGATGTATAAGCAGAGCCGGCGCCTCCGCCGCCACCACCAGCTATAATTCCAGTGGAATAATTTTCTACTTGAACAAAGTCTGCCGTTATATTGACGGCATGACCACCAGGTTCGCCATGATGGCCAACACCGCCAGCGCCGCCTTTTCCTATAATGGTACCATAATTAAATAATATAGTATTTCCAACATCCATATTAATTGCGGCTCCGCCAGTATAATCTGACCATACCCAAAAATCTTCAGGTACCAATAATGCATCACCTTCAAATAAACCCAATGATGATGCAGTAACAGTGCCAAGTTTATTTTCTATATTATTAATAATATCATCTTTATAATCAGATATATCAACCGTTTTACTAAGTCGATTTATTAACCAAATATTTTTTTCAGCATTATACTTATACAAACTGTCATTTGTTCGTACAGTGGTTTGATCTGCTACACCATTTATAAATTTATTTTTTGTCATATCGTGTGAGCCTTACGGTTTTCATTTCATAATTATTACTTTTTTTTAAGTTCTTCAATTTCTGCTTTCAATTCCTTGATTGCTTCAATTAGAAGCGGTACCATTTTTTCATATTGCACAGTTTTATAGTCAGTTTCACCATTTAAACTAATAGGGGCAGTTTTAACCACTTCTGGAAGTATCGCTTCTACTTCCTGTGCACTAACGCCTACTTGTCTTTCATCTGTGTTATATCCAAATTCAGCCGCTATATCATTTCCTTTATAGTAATATCCGTTAATTTTATCTAATTTGTCCAATGCACCATCTATTTTGCCGTCAAAATCTTTCAATCTTTCATCAGAGTAGAATGCAGTTATATCACCAGTTGCAGCAATATTACCATTAACATGTAATTTTTCAACTGCAGGATCAATTCCAATTCCAAGATTTCCTGTTATTGTCATAGAAGTTGCGACTGTTGATGTAATATATTCTGCATCGTTTGTTAGTTCACTTACATTCGTTGGAATAGTTGGTTTTCCAGAAAGACTTGAGTATGCTCCGTTGAACGCATCAGTGATACCATATCCAGCAATAGTTGTTGGTTTATTTGCCAATGAATCAAATGTAGCAACACCACCTGAGCCACCTGCTTCGATCCACGTGTCGCCAACTTGATTATATATAAATGTACCGCCGCCAACAGTATCTTGCCATAAAAGTCCGTCATATAAATCAACTGGCATTGTATCTGATATCACAACACCCGCGGATGTTCTTCTCCAATATCCAGCATCTTCATCCCATGTAAATGTAGTATCGGTTGTTATATTATAATATGTATCGCCATTTTGTAATGCTTCACCACTATCTCTAATAACAGGTTCAAAATCTTTGGGTAATATTCTTGAATAATCTCTTATTATCATTGGATGCTCTTCTGCTATCCATCTATCATTCACAGTATCGTATGTATATTCATATCCATATTTTTGATGTTTTGCATTTTGTGCAGCATTTTTTGGAAAATTCATTGAATTATTAGTCATGATTATATCCTTGTTATCCTTGTTACTAGCGGCATATTATCAACATGTTGATTATCCGTTAAATTAATTTATATTATTCTGGTTTGATGGGCCACACAATATTATATGGAAAGCCATTCTGCTGTGGTACATTAAGCAAATCCGTGCGGTACTGTGACCACGCATTTTGCTGCTCAGTTGTCATATCAGCCCAGCGTAAAGCATTAGACGCGATAGGATCAACTACTCTGGTTAAAATACTGTCACGCTCTGCACGAACCTGTGCGGCCGCGGCTGCATCTATCTCTGCCTGAGTAGGCGGAACATATGCTGCGAAGTCTGTGCCGATCAGCGCCATGACTGCATCATTGTCAATCGTGGTGTCTGTATCAGCTGGGTCTAGGGTGTAGGGTATCCAGCCAAACTTGGGGTGGTTGATCTCAACATCCATGCGAAGGTTATCCGCTTGAAGGGATACCGCATTACGAACTTGTGTGATTGTTACAGTCATTATGAAATCCTCACAAATACGGTAGCGTCAGCAAAACCTGTACGTCCATTCGTACCCATAGCTCGCCAAGTGCCGGTAGCGTAGGCACCTATAGCAATACCGGGCGAATGGCAGGTATATCTCAGGTTTGAACCAGAAGTGGTGTCACCTTCAGAAAGAATTACATCAGAAGCAAGGAAAGCATAAGTCCCAACAGCACCAAGGTCTGTACTAGCACCAGCCCCACTCACAATATTTACAAGGTTCCTACTGTCATCAATAACCGTAGTACCATTAACTTTAATCGCCATCTTCGTGTTCCTCCACTATTATCTGTTAAGTTGTGCTTTAAGCTCGTCAATCTGAGCCTGTTGTTCCTTAATGGCTTCAATCAAGAGAGCCACCATATTTCCGTATTTAACTGACTTGATGCCTTGGTCATTTGTGCTGACTACATCCGGCAGTACATCTTCCACTTCCTGAGCGATTACGCCGACCTCTGAGTTGCCATTCTCTAGCCAATCAAATGAGACACCACGCAGGGACTTAACGGCATCCAGAGAGCCTGTGAGCGTCTCTACGTTGGTCTTGAGGGTAGCGTCTGAGGTGGTGTTGAAGTTGGAAGCTGAAACAGTTCCAGAAGTATCAACAGACATCATCGTTGTGCCATCGCTGCCACGTTGAACTTGGAAAGTACCTGAACTGTTACACCCAATAAACTGGCCTGTTGTAGATGTATTGTACTGCAAGTACATCTGAACATCACCATTTGCGGCAGATAATCTAGCTGGGACAACACCTGATTGAGCAGTAACATCTATCATGTAAGATGGTGAGCTATTGTTAATACCCAGCTTACCGCTGCTTGAAATCCGCATACGTTCTGTGAGTGTTCCAGACGTATTAGCTACTTGGACAACAAATGAGGCATTGTTTGCTGTCGCAGCGGATGTCTGCTGAAGCCCAACTAAACGCACCGCCTCAACTGAATTGCTGCTTCCCGCAGGAGCCAGAACTAAACCTACACCACGACCTGCGCCGCCGTTCCCACTACTGGCAACAGTAAAACGTGTATCAATCCCTGCTGAATTTCCACCCGTGATTTGGCCTGTGCCTAAAACATCAATCTTATGGCTAGGCGAACTCGTCCCAATGCCCAACCGTCCGCTGTTGTCCAGCCTCATATGTTCTGATACACCTTGACCAAAACTTAGGTAAGAGCCTGACCCAGCATTTCCAGTATCATATCCTTCAATGTATTGCTGACCAGAGTTACCAATATTTATGCGACCCCTGCCAGAGTTTCCGCTATAGTCATCAAGAGTAACTAAACCCGTGATGCCTACGCCTGTGCTGGTGGTGGCGAGTTTAGCTGCGTTGTCGTAGTAAAGAGTTACAGCACCATCTATATCAAACGTAGCCATCAATTCTGATGTGCCTTTGTCGATACTTACACCAGTGCCATCACTTGTGATGTGTAATTTGCCAGTGCCAACATCTTGAACGTAACTGTTGTTTGCGTTGTGGTAAATCTGTAGGTCAGACCCTGCGCCAAACACAGCCTTATCGTTATCACCAAAGTTAATGTCTGCGGAGGTAGAGATGCCATCTGTAGTCAGCACACCAGTGATGTCTACGCCTGTGGCGGTGGTATCTATATTAGGTCCCATACTATTTAACCATGTGGCTCCATCCCAGACATATAAGCCTTGGTCAGGAGCAGAGATATCATACCATGCATCTCCCAAATCTGGGGTTGATGGAGCAGAAGTGGAAACAATTGCACCGATACCTTGTATACCCTGTTCACCTTGTATTCCTTGAATACCTTGGATACCTTGAGGTCCTTGATCACCGGTATCGCCCTTTGGTCCTTGTATACCCTGTTCACCTTGTAATGAATCTAACCATTCAGTTACTGTTCCATTAAATCCTTCTGCAATTGCAACTTGATAAGCACTTAATCCGTCTGGACCAACGATTCCAGGTGATAAGTCTATCCAGGCTTCCACTGGTCCAGCATATACATACGCTCTGCCAGTGTTCAAAGTATCAAACCATATATCTCCTTCTTTTGGAGCAGGCGATGTCGGAGCATTGTCAGAAAGAGTAACAGCAGCACCAACATATGTTAACAGTCCAGTTGATGGATCCCATTCTAATTCCGAACTGTCTGCGCCAATAGCGATAGAGTCTCTTGCCCGCTGCGTAGTAAAGTAAAGATTATTTGTGCCCTCAGTTAAGTCATTAGTTGTGTAAGGTATAGGACGATAGTTTGATTCATCGTTTGTGAATTCCCATATATCACTAGTTTCGTTCCATCTAATCGCAGGAGTAAACAAAGATCCTCGATTTATCTCGATTCCAGAATTCTCAGATGGAATTGAACCAGTGTAGTTACTATTTAAAGTAATAATATTATCTGCCAATAATATAGTTTCTGTGTCCACAGTTGTAGTTGTACCATTTACAGTTAAATTGCCATTGATAGTTGTGTTCTGTGCTACAGTAAGATCGCCCAACGTTATAGTATCACCAGTAAGATAATCAATTGTGAACTTATCTAAATTATCACCTATTAATATATCACCATTAACATCTATACGCATCCGATGTACTGCTTCAGTGAAAAAATCTAATTGATTATTGTCAGCGCCAGGCGATGTTTCTGAAATAATGTAAGTATTTTGGTCAACGTCTTTAACACCACCTAGACTTCCCCAATTATTTCCGTCATATCCTTCAAATGTTTGATCTCCAGTATTGTATCTAATTTGTCCTTGTGCAACTGCTATAGGAACTCCAACTTCTCCTGGTCTCTGTGCACTAGTACCAACTGGCAATCTCAACGCATTAGTACTAATTATACTAGTATAATCTTGGATAGTCGTAATTCCAGAAGAAACATCTACAGTAAAGTTGCCTTGGCCTATATCAAATGTAGTGCTATCAAATGTAAAATTAACATCATCTTCTAATTCACCATTTATTCCAGCAATAACAATTCTATTGTCTGTTAAATCTTCGATGTTTGTACTTGCTGCGGTTAGTTGACCATCAATATCAGTACTACCTGCTATTTGCGTAGTGCCACTACTCTGTACTACAGTGAAGTTGCCTTGACCTATATCAAATGTAGTGCCATTAAATGTAAAATTAGCATCATCTTCTAATTCGCCATTTATTCCAGCAATAACAATTCTATTGTCTGTTAAATCTTCTACATTAGCAGATGCCATAGAAGATTGACCATCTACATCAAAGTCTCCCGATGTATACATATTACCAGTCGCAACATCTACTGTAAAATTACCCTGGCCGATGTTAAATGTGCTTGCGTCCATAGTAAAGTTGGCATCATCTTCTAATTCGCCATCAACGCCAACAATAACAATTCTATTATCAGTTAAATCTTCTACATTAACACTTGCTAATGTTGATTGGCTGTCAACATCCAATGTTCCTAGTATTTGTGTATTTCCACTAGACTGCTGTACAGTAAAGCTACCTTGTCCTATATTAAATTCGGTTGCATCAAATGTAAAATTTGCATCATCTTCTATCTCGCCATCGACACCAACAATAACAATTCTATTATCAGTTAAATCTTCTACATTGACACTTGCCAATGTTGACTGTCCATCAACATGTAATGTGCCATTAATAAGAGTATCACCGGTTGCATGAAAATTTCGTACAACTAAATCAGTGCCACGTGTACTCCAACTATCGATAGTTTCATCCCAAACATAAAATACATTATCTTCATCGCCACGAAATATTTCAAATCCTACATCTTCTGTAGGAACACCGGTATGGTCATAATTCATACCTACGATAGGATCTGCTATGAATAAGTCAGTTGTATCAATTGTAGTTACTGTTCCGTTAACATCTAGATTACCTTGAATTACTACATCTCTATTAACTTTTAAATCTCTATTGATTTGCACATCTTCTTGTGCAATAACTCTTTCACCGCTCAAAAACAGTCTGTCGCCAAATTTAATTTGTTCTGCCATCTTTACTTCCTAATACAATGTTTTATATAATTGTATTTATCAGTTATATAATATATACATAATACAGACACCAAAAAACCCGGGAGAATTCTCCCGGGTCTAATTATTTTAGTCGTTTAAGTAAAACTTATACGAATGCTAGGTTTGATACAGCGATTTTTGAAACGTAATCTGCTGCGTTGCCTAGTGATGATGCTGTGTTTGTTAGCTCAACGTAACCGTAGCGTGTCATGAATGATACTACTGGCTCGAATGATGCTGGATCAACAACAACGCCTGATGACATTAGAGGTACATATGGGCAATAGAATGCTGCTGCATCGATTTCGCCTTGACCTTTGTAGCCTAGAAGTACTGGTGCATCGTCTGCTGCATATGTGTTTACATAGATACGCATTGTGCCATTTAGAGTACCAACGAATTTTGTATTTGTTGGTGCTTCGAATGTGCCTTCTGTTGTACGTGCAAATGCTGATGTAGTTGCTGACTGTAGCACTGTTAGTGCTGACGGTGAAACAACTGCCCAGTTTGCTGCACCGCGACGAGTGCGCTGTGCTACTAGGTTAGCCTGCTGGTTGATTAGCGTTGCTAGAACTGCATGCTTGTCACCTACGAATGTTGGTGTACCAGTGAATGTCTGTGACATGTCAAATGATGCGCCTTGTGTCGCTAGATTTTCTAGTGAACCTAGAACTTCTTGGTCGATTTCAGCAGTGATTTCCATAGCAAGTGCTGCCATGATTTCTGCTTCGATGTCTAGACCGTGCATTGCGTTTGCGTCTTGTGCCGCTTCGAATGTCCAACGTGCTGATAGTTTGCGTGTTTTTGCTTCTACTGTCTGCTTTAGGACTTGGATTGACATACGGTTACCCGCAGTACCTTCCATTGATGCTGTTGCTGCTGGTGCGCCATTTGCGTCACCTGAGTAGTTCTTAGCAATCTCAAATGGTGATAGAGCTTCCGCACCTGCTGTTACGCCTGCTGCTGTGTCTGAATAACGAACACGTAGCGTGTGGATTTGACCTACTGGACCTGTCATTGGCTGAACGCCGATGATTTCGTTTGCAATAACTGTTGGCATAACGCGACGGATAACTGGTAGGATCACTTTGTTTAGTGTCGCAATGTTACCTGACTGTGTTGCGCCTGCTGTTGCTGACTCGTTAAGAGCAACTTTTGTATTTTCTAGAACTGATGACATTACATCGCGTTTTGTTCCTTCTAGACCTTCTAGAAGTGCTTCACGTGTTGTATCCCAGTTGTTACCTTCAAAAAGATTTTCCATCTTTTTATCTCCTGTAATAAGTGTTTATAGTCCTGCTAATTTCTTTAGCACAACAATATTAGCATCGTCACTTGATGATCTGGATGTATCAACAGATACTTCGCGGTCACCAGTACGTTCTGTAACTTTGCTTTCAGTTAGGGTTGTTTTTGTTTCTGCATGCGCAGTAACATTTTCATTTAAAACTGCTGGTAGATATTTCTTAAAAGCAGCCTTTAATTTTGAAGTTTTTACTGATTCTAATAAATCAGACATTACTCTGCGTTTCTCGCCTGCTAGTGGTGATAATAGAGAATCCATCTCGGTTTTACGAGACATGCGATCTTCCATTACACGCTGCTTGCGTGATGCTTCAATAATAGCTGCTTCTTTATCAGCAATCATTTCTTCTAGTTCTGCAACTTTTTGCGCAGATTCGTTTAGTTTGCCGTTCATTTTTGCGACTTCAGTGCCTTCATTTAATTGCGAAGACATAAATTCACCTGCAAATGCTTCGAACAACTTGCGACCAAATTCATTTTCTTTGGCTGCTGTGATGTCCTCTTTAAGTGCAGTTAATTCTGAACGTAGAGCGTTAGAAATGGTACTTTCTACTAACTCTGCTGAACGTTTAACAAAAGACTCTTTTGTTTTCAAAAGTAGTTCTTTGCCTTCTGCTACCATACGTACTTTAGTTTCTACTAATTCACGTTTGTCATTATGGAACTCTGCAAGTTCACGTGCTAATTGTTTTGTAACGAATTGCTTAGTTTTATCTAAGTTCTCTGATACTTTCACACGGTCGTCACGTAGTTCTTTGACTTCGGTTGCAAGTTGAGAAGTAATGAATTTTTCAAGGATTTTAGCGTGTTCAGAAATTGCTTTCTTATACGCAACTCGTTCTGCGATTAGAGATTCGCGATCAGTTTTGAATTCTTCCATCTCAGCACGGATTGCTGTTTCCAACATATTATCCATAGCTTCAACGATAACACCTTTATCGTGTTCGAATTTTTGAGCGAACTCTTCACGCAACTCGGCTGTAATTTCCTCTCTTGCTTCATTTAGTTTTGCTTCCATAGCCTCTGTGATAGCAGCACCAGCCTCTTCGGATAGTGCGCCGGACTCTAGAAGGTTAGCAAGGATTTCGTTTGCCATTGTTGCTTCTCCTGTTAAAGTTTTAATTCACGAATGAATTTAACTATTTGTTCTGATAAGTGCTGTTGTGCAGCCTTATCACTGTGTGCATGTTGTGCAAGTTTCCAAGCTTGGTAACCGCCTTTCATGTTCATCAATCCCTCGTAGATTGCTTTCGGGTACGCATCAGGTGCACTCGGTTGCGCTACGATATCTACTGTGACAATTTCGAAGTTTTTCACATTTCCACTGTTATCAACTTCACCAGAACCTCTTGATGAGACACCTAATGTAGCGCCTGATTCGATTAATGTTCTAATGATGTTACCCATGGGTGTAGGAACAATTTTCAATTTGCCATAGCCGTTGGGACCATCCATCCACATGTTCTCAATCATATGAGATACACGGTCAACATTTACTGTTAACTCTGGCGGGTGGTCGCATTCTCCAAGAACTGGAAAGCCTTCAGAAATTTTCTTCTGGACACTTTCCACTGCTCTTGAGATTTCAGAAACTGGATAAACACGCTGGTTAGCATTTTTAACGCCGCCTTGGACGAAAATACCTTCCATGAACATACTCTTTTCACCATTTTCATTCTCAACGATACGTGATTGTACGCCCGCTTGATTATGAGATAGCGTTTCAATAAGTATTGTCATTGTATTTCTCCTGATCTCTGTGGATTACTTTGCAGGTTTCATTGCTGGTGCAGATTTATTACCTGACACATTAACGTTGCCTGTATTCATATCTTTTGCTGCTTCACCTGTGCCGCCTGATGTGTTACCATCATTTGTTTTTACTGGTGCTGCATTTGAATCATCGCCGGGACGCTTTGCGTTTGCATTGACTGTTGATGCTACATTATCGCCATCATCACCTTCTGATGCTGATACCGGTGTTACATATTCATTCAACTCTTCGTCGTCTGCTGACTCTTCTAAGTCTTCATCGTCTGATTCTTCTAGTTCTAGATCGATTGATTCGTCCATATCCATTTCATCTTCTGCATCATCTTCTGCATCATCTTCCATGTCCATTTCGTCTTCATCGTCGCCTGCCATAATTTTTTCAAATTCGGCTTCTAGTTCTGCTAATGCTGACTCTAAATCATCTACACGTGTTTCAACATCATCTTCAGAATCATCATCCATATCACCCATTTCTAGGTCATCTAATGCTTCATCATCTTCCATCTCGTCTTCGTCATAGAATTCTTCTGATTCAATTTCTGCAGCATCTGCTTCTAATTCTGCAGCATCATCATCATCATCTGATTCTAGTGAAAGTTCGCCTTCTTCTAGTTCTTCTTCTGACTCGTCTAGATCCTCAAGGTCTTCTTCTACAACTTCATCACTTTCGTTCAAAAGTTCCTCGTGGATTTGACGAGCGTTCTCTACGATAAAATCATGTAGTAGCTCTTCTGCTGCTGCACGTTCTTCGTTGATAAGAAGTTCTAGTACCTGTTCTAGTTTGCTTCTTGACATATTATGTCTCCTTATCTAAAGTTAAAGCCACGCCAAAATAATAGTGGCAAGGTTGTAGAAACACTCTTGTTTCAAAAGTATTTATAAGTAAATTTTTAATTGATTGGGAAATAGCAAAAAAACAGCTATTTTATCTGTTTTTTTAGTCGTAGAGATATTTAGTCCACTTAATATAGTTAAAACATACAATATAATTAAAATATTAAATATATTTTACATCTCAGTAGCAGATGAATCAGATGAACTACCATATTGTGTTTTTAACTGTTCACTCTTTAAACTTTTTTCATAATTACGATAATCACGTATTTTTCTAAGTTTGGATAAATGCCGCAAAGTTAAACGAACCTTTCTGGTATCGTCTAAACTTGCAACTACCGACTTATCTTCAGTAGGATCATAATTTTCTTTTAATTCTGAATATCTCATACTAGTATTTATACTTCCTGGTCAGTTTCTGCATTTTCTGAACCATCAATCACTGAACCATCTTCTGCATCGTCAGTATCAGTTTCATCAAAATCAAAATCACCACCACCAAAATCAGAATCCGATGGGGCAGAACCAATATCTTTCATGCCAAACGTTTCTTCATTTTTTGAAGAGATATCATTTTCTTCTCGCCACATTCTTTCATTTTCAAGTATTTCATCTTTTGATAAGCCTAAGAAACGTTCAAGCGCAAATCTTTTACTAATATAATCAGCACCTTCAATACTAGAAAATACATTCATTGCAACCGCATCAACTTCAGACTGACGGAACTTACCAAAATTTTGTGGATCATTGAATTTAATATCAAATAATGAACTTTCAACTTGAACTCCACGATGCTTTAAAAACATCTTAAATTCTCTGTCAAACTCATCAACAATTAATGATTGAATACGCTCACAAAACTTAGTAAATCTAAATTCTTCGATCATTGCAGTACCAACACGACCATCGTTGTAAATTCCACTATCCCCACCTTGACCAAGATATGACGTAGGTACACGCAATCCACGCATTAACTTATCATTGAAATATTTCAAATCATCAATCTGCCCTAAGTTCTCGCCACCAGGAAGAGTTTCAACTTTAGATCCACGTCCCTCTGCTGTTTGTGCAAAGAAATAGTCTTCCATTATCGATAAAGGATTATATGCGCTATCAGTTACTGTCTGTCCACCTCCAGTTTTGGATGGAATGCGTCTTTGATGAATTTCGCCTTTAATACGTTCTAAATGTGCACGGGCCTTATGTGTTGGCATAGATCCAACATCAATGTAAAATACACGGCGTTCTGGTGCACGTTGCACACGATAGATAAGAATAGCATCTTCTAATAATTCTTTTTGCTTATAAACTTTAAAGATAGGCTCTAAAATAGAGTTACCGAAAGGCCAGAAACCATCAACGCCCTCATTCAGTGAAATATGAATTACATGATTGGCATCCACGGGTGTGGATTTCTGTTCATTTGCAAACTTGGCACCTGCACCGCTATTATATCCCTGCATCGTGTTGCCATTCAATGATGGTGCTCCCATTGAACCTACACCATGATTTGTTAATTTACTTTGATCTGCTGTAACATTCATACTTTCAATATTGATATCCATATCTTTAATATAGTATGCTTCTATCTTCTTGCCTTTGCCTTCGTTTACAATTACTTTATCAACTTTTGCAGGATCAACCCAATATAATTTATATGTTTCCGGATCTCTGACAAACATTTGATCACCATATTTGATAGCATTTCGAAATATACGGAATATACGTTTGTTTAATTTATTAAGACTTACCCATTGTTTAAGTGTACGATTAATAACATCACTTTCACTTTCAGTAGGTTCACTACTAAAATTTATTTCAAAAGGAATATTATTCTGTTCATCTCTTAGTGTAGAAAATTCCGCAATAACATCAAGTGCAGCATTAACCTCACTATCTAAGTCCATTTGATCATATTGGCCATACCGCTGTACACGATTAGGCTGTCCTTGATAAACTTCAGGTAACCAACTACTATAACGTTTGTTGGAAGCTTCACTTCCGTTATCAGTGTTTGTACTCGGTGACCGCTGCGGTAAACCATCATACGTTTTAAAATATTTTTTCCAAGTTGCCATATTTAATTCCTATAAGTCTTATACTAACATATTATTTAACAAAAGTCAATATAATATTAATTTATTACGTTTTCATTATTTTAAAGCATTCGTTAATTCGTTGACACTAGTTATTAACTTATCAATTCCTGCATTATGTGCCTGTACCACATCACTATTCCAATAGTTGCCAGGTAAATATGAATCATCTTGCTTCTTTTCACCCAAAGCGTGTATAATTGCTCTTGCAAATTTTTCTGGATCGTCTGATATATCTAATTGTTTTTCCATTTCTTGCATCGCTTTAATAACATCTAGTGGATCAGTCAGTTGATCAGCCAGCGATCTTATTGCCTGTAAGCCCTCTAATTTCACTACATTATTTGTATCCCTGGCTGAAGGGGTCCCACCTTGACCAATTATAGTTTGATTCTTTAGTTCCAGGGCCCCTGAGACATCAGTGCTTTCTTCCGCAGCAAACCCCATGTTGGGATTTGTCAAGGTCAGATCTGCGAATTGTACTCCGCCAGCCGCTGTCATATTCACTACGGTACGAGCAGCTAATTCGAATTTTCTCACCTCACCCCGAGCCGAAGCTGTCCCAGCACCTAAATTTGCAACTTCGCGTGTTAATATTAATGATGATTGTACCAGCTGGTTCAATGAGCGACTTAAATCGGTTGCATTTAACACTAGTGTCTCATTTGCCTCTGATACAATCTTAGAATATCTTTCTGCTTCTCTATAATTAATTATCGCTTTATCTTCTTTAGATAACGGTACTTCGCCCTTGTCAGCATCCCCAACTGTCTGTCTCATTGCTGCAATCTGCGTAATGAGAGCCTGTATCATACCTTCATTTAAATTTACTAATCCTTTGTTGTCTCTTGCAAATTGTATTATCGCATCAAATTGTGGTCCCATGGTTGCATATAATGCATTTGCAGCTTCTGGTCCTTGTGTTCTGGCAGTCTCTGCCATTTGTGTTATAAGGGGTAAAAGTTTTTGACCAATTACGTCACCTTGTAACTGCTGCGCAACATCGGTCTGTAAAAAGTCCTGTGTACTACCTGCTGCCATGGCAGTTGCAATACCCGTACCCAATATAGTTCCCTCTCCGCCAAAACGGCCAACCATTGCTTCTACATTTTTTCGCATTTCAGGTTCCATTAGTGCCAGTTGCGATGCAAATTGATCTTGTTTTAACGTGTCAGCAATCATATTAGCAGCATCTTGTAGATTTATTTTCATAACATTTGAAGTGGAAACCACTGTGTCCATAAAATTATCCATGCCCATACGCATCTGATTATCTGACAATTTATCCAATTGCCCAATTGAACGTACAGATTCCATATATGATCCTGCAATTTCAGCAACCTCACTAAATTCCATACCAAATCGTCGCATCATGTCGGAATTACCTTCGCCTGATTTTGCCAAACGATTCGCAAACTCCATAGATGCCTTAACCCCAGTAATACCGACTGCTTGAGAAAATTGCCTTGTGAATTCTGCTGCTTCTCCAAAGGTAAAATTAGAACGTGATATAGTTTTTGATAATCCTATTAAACCCGCTCCTGCAGAATCCATACCTGCAAGTAGACCAGATTGTCTCATTTCTTGTGCCATGTCGTACCTAGATGTGGCACCTTCAATTGTTTTAGAATTTGCAGTATTAATAAAGCCCACAGCCGTTCCAATCGTAGCAGCCAAAGTTTTTATATCACCCCATAACCCACCAGCCTGGTGCGCAGAAGATTCTATGTTAGCACGTAAATTTGCTTCAGCAGTTGTCAATCCTAGCTTTTCATACTCTGCTATACGATTGGCAACATCTAATTGTTTTTTAGCAGTTCTATTTGTATCACTTAATATATTAGTTAGTGATGCAAGAAATCCAGTTTGTTTTGTAACAATACTTGCATTGGTTGCACTACCTTTTTTTACTGCATCCGCAGTTTCTTTTGTACTGATTACTAGATCGGCAAGTAAATTTGATGATTTAGTTTCGCCGGTTGACAGTTTAGATAATACAGTCATTATTTGTCTGTTAACTTGGACATTACTACTAAATCCAGAATTTAGAGCATTTAATACCTGCTGCTGTGTTGCTTCGTTGCTCCACTCTGGTACGCCAGCCCCCAAACCTGCAATATATACATCTTCTGCCATAAACTTTCTCTCTTTTTTAGTTATATTAGCATATAATAATAGTGTTAAATACTATTATAATAAATAAGTTATCAAGTGTATTTATCATCAGTAAAGGAAATACAATGAATCAAGAAAATCCATTAAATAAATATTTTAGAAAGCCAAAGATATATGTTACATTACCAACCGGTGGCAGATTTAATCCAGAATTAAAAACGACATTACTTGATGAAGTAGGGGTAAGTGCAATGTCTGCAATTGATGAAATTTCACTAAGAAATCCAGAATCACTACTTAATGGAGAAGCGATTAAAAGTGTTATCGAAAGTTGTGTGCCGACGGTTGGCGATCCTATGAAATTATGTAATATTGACATAGAAGCATTATTCTTGGCGATCCAATATGCTACGTATGGAAATGATCTAACACACGAACATACGTGCGAAAACTGTAAAGAAATAGCAGAATACAAAATAGACGTTAATGAAATACTCAATCGTTTTCCCGACATAGACTATATAGATCCAATTCTTTTTGAAGATGTGAATATTCACATTAGACCACCAACGTTAGAAAATGTAACACGTATGGCTCTAATAGAGTTAGAACAGAAAAAAATCATACAAAATTTGCAAAAAGTAGATGATGATACTTCAGACATGGATATTGCAAGTAAATTTTATACAAGTTTTAAAAAAATCGCAACATTCAATGTAGATATGCTTGCAAATGCCATTAGTAGAATCGAATCACCTGAGGCTGTAGTAACAGATACTATGATGATATCCGAGTTTCTACAAAATGTACCTACAACTGTAGTACATCAATTGAATCGTTCAATTGAAAAGATCGCTGAAAAACCCAAAGACATAAACAAAATGCAATTCAAATGCGAAGGTTGCGGTAATGTAGATGATATTTATATGGAGATTAATCCTATAAATTTTTTAGAAGCTGGCTAGTATCAGCAAGTCAGCAGGAAATTATAGAAAAATCAAAAAAATACGAAATAGAGCTTGACAAGTTTCATAAAGATATGTTAAAGTTAACATGGTATATGAGAGGGGGAGTAAGTATATCAGAATTATATGATATGGAAGCGACCCATATATCTCATATTACATCAATTGTTGAAAGCAATTTCGAACTTAGTAAACAAGCAGGAGTGCCAATACTATAAAAATTAAAAAATTTAACACTTGATATTGTGTTAAAAATAGTGTATACTCAATATTAATAACACAATGCTAATATAAATCTAATATAAATCTAATATAAATCTAATAATGGGAAATTATAATGACTAATATAAAGCATAGCATAGTGGAACTGTTGATTGGGTTGCCAATCCGGGATTGAATCTGCCAGTATTTAAAGATACTGTTGCCGTTGGACTAGTGGGGATGAATTCCTACAATCTTCTCGTTAACCACACATACAAGTATTCATAGTACACAACATCCTCAACTCTAAAGGTTTTGGATGACCAGTATTATGTGCATTTTGCACACGTGCATTTTGCACAAACCGATGATAGGCTATTATAGCACTATCGACTTCATAATTCAATTTTTAATGTGTATAAATTATGAGGTGCCGTTGATCCGAAAGGAGCAATATCGACTTATGGGGGAATCGTCAACCGACCCCGCTGTATCTGGCAGCTAGTTCGAACACATTAGGTACAAACGATGGACAGATATTATCTGTACAAAAATTTTTACAATTGTCCTGGCAACAGGGCAATTGTGGGCACTTCACAGGACAGAATATATTATAATTTATAATATTTTATTAATAATATTTAAATATTAATTATTTAAAAAAACAAATACTGAGTTAATTGAATGAGTGAAACGAATGAAATTAACGAAAGTATTAGGTCTTTAGACCTTTAAAGATAACTACATAACATATCTACTATAGTTCTACTATAGTTAAATAGATAGTAAAATAATTGTATAGAAATGGACAGACATGGATGGCAAGTAAAAGTAAAACAAAAGGAAGTAGTTATGAACGTGATGTAGCTAAATTTCTAAGTGAGATATATGGCGACAGTTTTGTACGTGTTCCTAATAGTGGTGCATATATAGGCGGTAGTAACTTCCATCGTGCACAACATCTAAGCGAAGGCCAAATACGTAGTTTTAAAGGAGATATTGTCCCACCAGATGATTGGAAGTATTTTAATTGTGAATGTAAAAATTATGCCGACTTTACATTTCATCATTTTTTTATGAATAAACATATACCAATCTTAGATGAATGGATCGGACAGTGTCTTGATGTTGCAGAAGATAACGATGTAAATATAATGTTCATTAAAATTACACGCAAAGGTCAATTTGTGTGCTATCCAGAACACATGTATCTAGCAGGATTTACAACAACTAATTATACGATATATGAAAGTGCAAAGCATGGCAAATGGATTTTTGCTGCGTGGGATCCATTTTGGATGAAGAATACAGATAAGATTAAAGAAGCATGTGTCAATGGATTTGACAAAAATTCTTTTTATTAACTTTCTAGATAAATCTTTAAAATATATAAACATGTCATAGTTAAAAATAAGCTTATCGATAGTGCAGGTAAGAATGCAATATTTTTAACCAAAAGTACAAACAACGGAAAGAATACTAAACTCACTAAGACGAATATAATTGTCTCTTTTGCTAATTGTGAGAATACAGCAATATCAACTCCCGAATAATACATAAAGAGTATACTAACTACACTAGTTAATGGTATACCTAGAATCAAAGCGCCCAACGTAGGATTTCCACGTTGAGCAACAGTGACTACACTGGCGATAATAATACCACCAATCATTGATTTAAGTATAAATTCCATTAGTCTTCTTTTGGGATTTTTCTTTTTGGTGGTTTTCTAAATTTATATTTCATATCTGCGGCATCAGTGCCTAAACCTTCAGGAATAGTTTCAATTTTTCCACCATTTTTCAAAAATTCTTTAAATGCAATTTCTGCATCATTACGATCTTTTGTTGACTTTTCGGTAGTTTGTCGTGTGATACTCATAAATTTTTCCTCTACTAGTTTTATTATATATTTATCATAGCATAATATATAAAAATTGTCAAATAAAAACCCAGTACCTAAGTACTGGGTTTTATCTCTCTGTTACACAGAGAATGACATAAAAAGTAGTTGTAATGAGAGTTGAGAGGGTAACAATCTATCTTTTTATGTATGAGTTAAGTATATCATATACTTATTTGTATGTCAACTATCTTTTACATATTGTTTTTCTTTTCTTGAATTTCTGCTCTGCGAGATTTGGTTAGTTTACCAATTTCACCAAGTGCTTTTCTGGCACGTGCAGCCGCTGCTTTAACACCCTTTTCTTCGAATGCAGTATGTTCTTTTACATATACTTCAAGTTGCTCTAAAATTTGATCATGATTTGTCATTATTTTCTCCTATATGACTGTATCTAGTTCAACACCGGGTTCTAGTGTTTCTGTTTCTTGTGAAAATGTAGTGAACCCATTTTCTTTTACTACATTTAATACATCACTTACACGTCCTACAAGTTCATCTCGGTGTGATACCAAGAATAATGAACGTCCACTTTCTCTGACCATCTTTTTAAGAACAGCAAGTGACGCTTCAACACCATTGGTGTCCATTCCACTGTCGATAAGTTCATCAATGAATAATACATTGATAGTGCTATACAGTGATTCGAATATATCACGGAATGCCCAAGATAAACCTAGAATAAGTCTATTACGCTCTCCTCGTGATAAATTATCAAAATCTAAATCTCTACCTAATTCTGTAATCTCTACAGTTAGATCACTTTGGAACCGAACTTCGTGTGGAAGTCCTAACTTGTCCAAATATGTTTGTAGTCTTGTATTTAGAAAACTTAAATTTTGGTCGATAATCTTCTTACGAATGAAACTATCTTTATTTGTCAATAATTTTATAAGAAACTCTTGGTGTTCACGATATGAAACCAATGTGTTCATATTTGTATAGTCCAATTCTTCAAGTGCACTATCTCTCATTTCATTGATTTGATCTTCGTATGGATCTTCCATAAGTTTCTTTTGTTCAATTTGTTCTTCTAGTAATCTAACTGAGTTTTGATGTTCATATGCATCATTTACTGTTTTATAGAATACTACAGGCTTAGTACCAAGTTCTCCAATGCTTGCAATAACAGATTCGTGTTCCTGTAGTTGTGTATTATTGGCAAGCAATTGCATAGTGGCTTCTTGCTTTTGTTCTTCTTTTGATGCAAGAATGCTTTCTTGTTTGTCATCGTGCATTTCTTGACCACAAGCATAACAAGTATGTTCTTTTAGTAACTTGATTTCGTTTTTTAGTTTAGCAATAACTTTTTCTTGCTTTGCATCATCTGTATTAATACTTGTAATCCAACGTTTAGATTCATCTAAACGAGTTTTCTTTTCATTGTATTCCAAAGTTAGCGTATGATTTTTAATCTCTTCGTCAATATTAATATGTGATAGTGAATTTAATCCACTTTCAAGATCACTAATTTCGCTTTTATGCTTTTCTGTCCATACTCGTTGGCGCCGTTCAATATCTTTAATAGATTTTAGAATACGTTGATTTGCATCTTCAATAGATTTTAGACGATATTCCTCGTCTTTGATCTTTTCTTTTGTTATTTTAATATTATCTTTAAGTATATCTGCCTTACGTGATAGTTCTGTAATGCCTAATAATTCTTCAATAATTTCTCTTTGGTCACCTGCTCTCAATGATAAGAATGGATCCGTGTATGTATTCAATGCAACAATATGTTTAAACATAGAGTGAGAAATGCCAATGATAGAATCTACTTCTACCTGTGTTTGACGCATTTCACCTTGTGCTTCATCCTCTACTTCATTTAGATCAATACCATCACGTTTCAATCTGAATACATTGGGTGAGCGACCACGTTCAATACGATAATCGCTGCCATTGAATTCAAAGTCAACAGTAACAAGCATTCCTTTACTGTTTGTCTTATTGATAAGGTTGTTCTTTTTGATATTCGTTAATGCATTGCCATATAGTCCATATGATAGTGCATTAATTAGTGTGGTCTTGCCGGTGCCATTACGTGAACCATCACCTCCTAAGTCTAGGTTATTACCTAAAACCAATGATAGTGAATCTCGTTCTAAATCAATTGCTTGTGTTACATTACCAACACTCATAAAGTTTCGGATAGTTATATTTTTAATTTTTAGCAAAAGTAATCTACCTCTCTCTTGCAAATGTTCCTGATTGGATTGGATCTAAACTAATCTCATTTATATTAACATATTCCGGCTGAGAAAGCAACCATAAAATAATTTCAGCAATGTATCTAGTATCAATTAGTTTTCTATCTGGATGTTTTTTAATAACATTTGGAGTAGTTAAACTGCCAGGAGATAACAATGTTGTTTTAACATTAGAACCGCCTATTGCCATATACGATAAATCTCTATTATAGTTTTTCAATGCTTTTTTCTCAGTTGGATATTTCCATGTTCTTCCCTTGACACCGGTATCTGCTGTACTTCCTATATGTATAAAATATGCAGGAATATTTGCCTCAACCACACGTGTGTACATTGTTTCTGCTAACAATGTCTGCTGAAATTTCCACATCGCAGAACTGTTTATGAATACATTATAACCTTCTGAAATAAAAAAATCAGCGAGATTGTTTTGATTTGACTGATTTGTTAATTCCCAGTCATTTGACCTAGAAGCAGTAGTATAATCAATATTATCCACACTATCAAAAATATGACATATTTCTTTACAAAGTCCATAATCTTTATTACCTGTTATTAATACTTTTTTATAGGTCATTATAAATCTCTATCAGAACATTCTTATTAAAACTGCCATCAAGTGATGCTAACTGGGACAATACAATTTGGTCAATAGTTTCAAAGTGTATTTCTGCTCCCATATCTTCTTCATGTTCATTTGTTTTAACAGGAACAAGAGTTACATCACGTAGTGAATATGTATCAATAAATGTATCTTTGATAAAGTTTGCTTCTTCATATGAAATATCGATATCTAATGAAATCTTAATTGTTGATTTGGGCAATAGATATTTTGTAGGATTATCAAGTAACTGTGATAATTTGATAGTTTTATATTTTGGTGCATCTTTCCAAGTAAAAAATTCCGGTTCACCATTCCATTCCAAATACATCCATCCACGATCATCGTCCCACGCATCAGAAAAATTATGTGGAAATGCATTACCAGTATAGATGATGTTATCTTTAACTTGTCGCTGATGGAAGTGACCAGTAAATACATAGTCTTGATTTGCAAACATTTCACGCTTCAGACCACCGTGATCTGGCATTTCGACCATTGCGTTTAATTTGAATGTAGGTAGTTCAAAGTGTCCAAACATATACTTGGATTTAATATTAGGAACACGCTTCCATTCGTCGCCTACCAACCAACTCACTAGAGCCACATCGCCCTTAATAATTGTATTATCAACTACTGTGATATTTTCAAATTCTTTAGCAAACTCCACACTGCTAACCTCACGACTTTCACGATAAAATAAATCATGATTGCCTTTGATGAAATAAACATTTTCAAATGCATTATTGAGTTTGCGTAAACTCTCAATTGAATATTTCATAGTTGATATATTTAAACTAGCACGATTGTGATGCCAATCACCTCCGAATATACAAGTTTCGCATCCACGTTCTTTTGCTTCTATAATAAACCAGTCAACAAAATCACTGCAATCTTTATTGTGTTGCTGTGCATTGTTTCGCATTCCAAAATGTATATCTGTAAAGTATGCTAATTTCTTGAATAAATTATCATTCATCGTCTGCGTAAATCTCTTTAATAGTTTCTGTTGGTATTTGATCGTCGGTGATATTAGTTCTAATAATTTTCTTCCATCGTTCCTGTGACTTCATTTCATGTTCAAGTTGTCTAGTCCAACTGGGTGCCTGTCCTGATTTCTCTAATAGATCATCACGGATACCTTGATTTTTCTTTTCAATATTAAGAACACGTGTGAATGAATTATTAACTGCAGCAGTATAATAGGCAAATGGATTATCCGATTTTGCTTCATTAAACTGTAGTCCAATCTGTGTCAACTGTAGCAGGGCTTGTCCTCTCATTTCATCAATATATGTATAGCCACGCCAGTTGCCACGCTGCGAATAGCGTTCTACCAGTTTGATATACATATTTGCTAACGTAGCAGTAATCTTGCCAGATGTCAAGTCAAATTCTTTATCTTTATTGAAATGTGATATGCCCACCTCAGCAATTTCGCCATTTCTTAGAATATAATGCTTGAATGGTGGAAAGTTTAATTTAACTTTATGATCCGCTACTGTCTTGGGATTTAGTTTTCTACCTGGTGCATCTGGTATATGCTCAAATGTCATAACACGAAATACTAATTCTTCTTCATTAAATGAATTTTTATCTACAGCAAAATCAATTTGTTTTTTCTTTTTATCGGTATTCAAATCCCACGCTGTCTTTTGAATACGATCTGCTTTTGTTTGTCTTGCAACATCAATTAATGAATTTATTTCTGTTTTTAAATCTAATTCACCTGAAATATTATCAATGATAACATCGAATTGATTATATAGATCACGATCTTCAAACCACGAAAAATTAGATTTTGAAATATGAATTTGCTTTAGCATATCTCGATTGTTTAAATAGTTCTGCCGTCTGGCCATTTTTGTAATCTCCTAATAATTATTACTATTATACACGTTTTTTATATATTTGTCAACCTATATTATATTTTTCAAATATACGTAGTTTATACAGTGATAAATACTGATGTAATCTAGGAGAAATAGTTATGGCGTATAATCCATACAGTGAACAGCAACCGGTGAATATCATTGACCCAAGTGGTCGTTTGAAAGAGAGTGGAATAACTAAGTTTTACTTTCCTTATACGCCTACAATTTCTAATATTATTAATACAAATTATTCACAAGCGGCCACAACACATTCCAATTTTCAACAAGCATTTTTTGAATCTAGTAGTAATGCATCTTTTTCCGTTACTGCTCCTATACTAATTGAGAATAAAACCCAAGCGTCTTACATTTTACAGGCGTTAGATTTTTTTAGAGGTTCGATGAAAATGAGATTTGGTAAAATGGATAAAAATAGAGGATTACCACCACCGGTTCTTAGATTTAATGCACACGGTATATTTCAAAATGTTCCTGTTGTGTTAACTGATTTTACATACAACTTGGATGCTGATGTATCTTATATCGAAATAGAAAATGAAAATACTGGAAATTCAAAATTAGGCGGCGTTGCGCAGATGGATATGGCTGATGTGTTAGAAAGAATGGAGCAGCGACAAGTAGAAGACGGTGTTATGACGGCTGAAGGAAAACTAAGTCCAGCAACCACTAATACATCAAATGGCACAATTAGAATGCCAGTAAGTGGAACATTTGTATTTTCATTGATGTCTACATATTCTCCTAAAAGTATAAGAGAGAATTTTACATTAGATGAATATTTAAAAGGAAATTTGAGAGGTAAAGGCTATGTATGATAATAGATCACCATGGAGAAATACTCCAATACTATTTAATAAAATTTTAGACATACAAAAGCCTAGATATATAATTAAAGATCCTATGGACATTGAGTATACTATTCCACAAAGATTGGATAACAGACCGGATCTTTTAAGTTTTGAGACATATGGCACATCTAAATATTGGTGGATATTTGCACTACGTAATCCAGATACTCTTCAGGATCCAATTAATGACTTTATCGCGGGTAAAGTCATACGTATTCCTAAAAAAACTAACATAGATAGAATGGGCTAAAAATGTCTAATGTACTAAGTATTAGAAATAATAATCCAGGCAATATAAAAAAAAGTGCCACCAATTGGGATGGGCAGATACCGTCTGATGGTAAATTTGTAAATTTTGCTTCTCCTGAGATGGGAGTACGTGCCATGATGAAAACTTTAATTACATATCAAGATAAACATAATTTATCTACTGTAAGAGAAATAATATCACGATGGGCGCCGTATGGCGAAAATGATACAGGTGCATATATTGATTTTGTTTCACAGCGAATGGGTGTTGATCCAGATCATGATCTTGGTGATTTAAAGAACAATCAAGCCATTAGTAAAAAACTAGTAAATGCGATTATTAGATTTGAAGGTGATGCCGATGTGCCTGATTATTTCAATGATGCGATTGTAACTAAAGGTATATCTCTAGCCGGCGCTGCGCCAGTAACAGTTAGCAATATTACAACTCCTCCTCTGGGCAAGCCGTCCGAAATAGATACAATACCAAGTAGTTTGTTAGGACCAGATTCCATTCCTGTAGACCAAGAACGTGCTAACATAATAAAAACAGATACTAAAAAAAGTGAAATAGAACAATTAAGAAACCAAAAAGGATTCTTTAGTGCAGGTGAATTCTCTACATTGAAGGATGTGGTGAACGCTGGCGAAGAACAAGAAATATTTTGGGATAATGAACTTGATAATTATGAAAATTATTCATATCATATAGAACTATTCATTGTTCCAAAAGATGAAGCCAATAAGTTTAATGAATCAAGAGATACAACAGATTTCGAAACAACAATAAGAGGCGGATGGCCGGCAAATGATGTAGATAAAGTAACTATAGCACAAACAGCAACATCTACCGAATTTAACATAGAAAATTTAGTTTTGGAGAATTTAGGTACAGGTGATGGAAATGTTGCCAAGATGGTAGGAATAGATACACATCTTTCATTTGATATTATTCAAATCGGCAATACTGATCTAAATGATACATTGCACACATTTGCCAATCTTATGGGATATTCAGATATTGGTACTGCAGTATATTTTATTAAGATTTCATATAAAGGATATGACAACGACAATCCTACAAACTCAACACCTTTACCGATTGTGAAAGTTATTCCATTCTTAATTACTAGTTACAATCAGATCAATACCACAACAAACGCTACTGGAACTACAACTAGTTTGACCGGTACTGCTGTAAATTATATTTCTGCTACACATACAGTGAACACAACAAAACACGACTTAACCTTTGATATTAAACCTACATTAAATGAAACATTAAATTCGTTTGTCACGGAATTAAATAAAACTTCATCCTTAGGTACTGGATATAAAGAATCTCAAACTGGATATTTAAATAATTATAGTATTGAATTTAGTAAAGATTTCAAAGAACGATTTGCACAATCTAAAATGAATAGTGAACTAGCAAATAAAAGTTCAGCAAGTACTGAAATTGGTCGCCGCGCCGCAAACGGATTTAATATTGCGCAGCAAATTGGACAAGCAACTGCTGGAATTAGTATTATTCATCTACTTTATGATATTTGTATTCAAGCAACGTTGGTTAAAAATGAACTTTTAGCTAAAAATCCAGGCTTTTCATACGCAATTCGTATTGTGCCCAGAGTTGTTCAAAAAAAGTATAATATTATTACAAATAAATCTGCGTATGATATTACATATTATGTTACTATGCATCGTGAAATAATAATTCAAGATATTTTCGACCAGGGTACAAAAACTGCCCAAACACGAAAATTACTATCTGAAATATTTGATAAAGGTAGATGTAGAAAATTATATAACTACGAATATACAGGTCTTAATGACCAAATCCTAGATTTAAAAATATCGTTAGACCGGCAACTTGTAAAAAGTTACAGTGCGCCAGGCGATGAATATTCCTGGCATAGGTTTTTAAAAGGTGGGACTGATTTAAGTAAGTTACTAAGTGCAGAACAATTTGCCAGATATAATGAACTCAATGGTATAGCTAATAAACTTGATAATACGTTATCGAAACAAAGTACTGATTTAGAACAAAAAAGATCGGATTTGTTAAAACAACAAAACGAAGTATTTCAACGTACACGTAATTTAATGATTAATGGCGAAATTGGTGGAACACAAGATGCTGCACAAGTTATGGATCGATATCAGAATATTGATGACAGTAACTTTGGTATGGCTGAATTACAAAGACTAAATCCAGATTTATTTGCAACTGTCCAGAGGGAACAAATTGCATCCGCCTATCAAAGATTAGTAGGACTTAAAAAAGCCACACTTGATAATCTCGAAGGTAAAATTGAAGATACTGTATCAAGTATTAGTAATAATAAAAAACAATTAGAAGAACTTGAAAATATAATAAAAGCGCAAATTGGTGTTGAAGTTAATAGATTGGATGAAGCCAATAAAGAAAGACAAGAGTTTAATAAAAATGTTCGATCTGAATTATTGGCGCCAATAAATGGAATATCACTAGCAGAAGAACTTGGTGCTGATGTTCTCATGGACTCTAATAAATTAGATAATATCGAATATCAATCAATGATGGACGCAATTTCACTGAATGGTATCACATTTGAGCGTGACATATTATCTAACATGCGCAATGGTACGGTTGTTTCATCATTTAGTTCAACTGATCAGAGTAATATATCATTGGCAAGAAGTAAATTTAATGAATCTCTGAATGCTGATCTAAGTATGCAAAAACTTGATATGACTATTAAAGGTGATCCATTCTGGGTTGAATATTATGTTACAGAACAAACAAAAGAAGAGAAGTTTGGAAACAATAATACTATTGATGATATTAGAGGACACAACGGAAATGTGAATGGCACGAATTACCTGATGTTAATTGTTAACAAAGCAGATGGTGTAGATGAATTTGATAATATAAAAATTGATAATTTAGATATATTTTTATATATGGTTAAAAAAATTAATAGTACCTTTAGTCGAGGACAATTCACCCAAACATTACACTGTGTTAGACAGCCTATACCCTCGAACTTTAAATCAATTGAAGTTCGAAGAGGTACGGTAGAAGGCGACGGATCTGGTGGCCCTAGTGGCACATCTGTATCTACTTTTGGACCAAATGGGGAGTTTGGAGGCATTGTCAATCGTATAGGTGGCGGTAGAGGAAGTGATCCTAGTGTATTTGGTGATCCGTTCGGCACAGGTGAAAATGATATAACTGGAATTGGAAGTAATACTACTGGTCCTGAATCTGGTAGGAGCGGAGCACTGGATCCTAGAATAGTGGCAGAAAATGCTTTTAATACAATGTCAGGCAGTTTATCAACCCTTGCTACTACTATATCTGAATCTTCTATGCCGACTGCTACACAGGCTTCAAGGTTAACTTCGTTATTAAATGAAGCACAAATGGCTAGTAATTATGGTTCTACTAGTGCAACTGAATCTGTTGAAAATGTAAAATCATTAATGCAAGATACTTTTGGTACTCCTGCTGAGGCAAGTATAATTCTACAAGAGTTAGAAGATAGCGGAGAAACAGTATCTCCAGAATTGATAGCGTTGTTAAATACTCAAGTGTATGATGGTGAAACTGTCACTAATCCTATAGGAGTTGATCCATCTGCTGTTGTTGATGCTATGAGTGAGATTGAAAATTATAATAGGTTAAATACAAGTAGTGTAGATGAGATATCAGTTAGACCATCTGACTTCATGACTCCAGTAGTTGATACTGTTTCTATAAATAATACTCCTCCTACCCTGATTGAATTAGAAAATGCAAACATGATGTTAGACGGTTCACTTCCATTATTATCTACAGAAAGTTATACCGATCCGACACGTCCAATATTGGATTATAATATAACACAATTAGAAGCATTAGATTTGCCCGATGATGTAGTTAGTGGATACAAAGATGCTGCTTCTACACGAAATGGTATTAAGGTTAGAAAGTATATTGATAGTCTACCACAAGATCAAGCAGAATTATTAAATTCTATCGATAGCCCGTATGTAGTTAAAACATTGCCATATGATGCACCAACTATTGCAACGATAGCAGCAACTCCTTTAAAAACACCCAGAGAGGCAATTATACAAGCAAGAATTGAAGATGCCCAGACACAAATGATAGCAGAAGCAGGCGGAAGTTATAATGATTTATCTGCTGATGAAAAACGTCATTACGAAAATTTGAGTGATGCGTATGATGCGATTGATGAAGCCGCACAATTGGATCCCATTCGCAATGAGTCTAAACTACTTAAAATTAATGATGAGTTAGATAAATCTATCAGAATATACAATGATAGATTGTCAGGTGGCGACAGTGAATGGAGTTGGAATGAAGAAGAAGCAGAAGAAAAAGAACAATTAGAAACTACAGTATTAGAGAATATTTCAAATTTGGATAATGCATACTCTACTCCTATTGCAGATAGAGTGATAGTAGATAATACTGGCAGTGTAAATATTATGAAAGATATGTCAGTTCTTCCAACTAAACCATCAGATGGATTTTTGCTGCCAATAGATTATTTAAGTGAAAATGAGTTTGAAATAACAGATGAGCATTTAGCACAATACGAATTGGCAGAAAATAATTGGAATGATTTTAGAAAAGGTGAAAGAGTAAATGTTACCATAGTTGATAGTAATCCTGCAATAGGCACATTTGAATCAAATGTGCTTACTAACTTTGAAAATCCTGAACTTGCGCAAAGATATGGGATAGATACTACACCGTTACAAGAGGGAGAGGTGATTGCATCAGATGATCCAAGATACTCACAATGGAATACGTCAAACTTAGATATGATTAGAAATCAGATTGCTAGTGAACTTCCACTTGTAACAACTGTACTTACTATGAAGTCGAATTCGCAAGACGTGGTTTCTACAAAAGATTCTACAGAAATTAAACTGGATATAGCTATTAATGATTTCGTATTATTAGAAGGGCAAGGGGAATAAAATATGTTAAAAGATGAGAATTCAAATAGTTTAGCCGGCGCTTTACGAAAAGATAAACAATCAAATCTTAATCCTGCCTTAAAAAATATACAAAGTGGTATATACCATGCTATTACTGTTCCTGGTATAGATCCTGAAGGCAGAGGCAGATTGGCTGCATATGTTCCTAAATTGGGCGGGAATCCAGAAAATCCTTTGTATTTTCAATATGCTACTCCTTTTGGTGGTTCAAATGCCATGGGAAGTTATGGACTACACGCAGTGCCACCATCCGAATATATTACGATACTAGTGTTCTTTGCTGATAATGGCGAGTTGAGCGAAGGTTATTGGTTTGCAGTAGCACAAGAGATACCAGACATTGCATCTGGAGGGGCTAGTGGTCCTCCTAAGATCGATGGTTCTGGTCAAGGTGAAGGTGTATTTAAAGATCAACCTAGCGCAAAAATAAATAATACTGAATTATCAAAATTACAAGGTGCTAACACATCATCAATTAGCGTTACTCCAACAAATATCGAAGTTGCTACTGATATTACAGACAGTGGATTAACTCCTAAATTGAATGACAAGGACGGATTAATTAAAGTTACTGAAGATGGTGAAGATCCAGCAGACGAGGTAATCACAGGTAGAAATCAACGCAATGCATCTAATAATAGAAATGATCCACGGAAAAGAGATCAGGTACCAGAAAATCATCCAAGAAATATTAATACTGCGAGACAGGGTATATATGCGGATGGTGTAAGAGGACAAACAACTGCTTCACCATTACGCAATGCAAGTTATAAAGAACCTAAACCAAATACAGTATTTGGTTTAAAAACTCCAGGCTCAACAGCTCTTACAATGGATGATGGCAGTGTTGATGATAATGGTTTCGTACATCCAAATCAAATACGTCTTCAAACAGGATCGGGTGCGAGTGTTATATTAGATGGAACAAATGATTTAATATATATGATTAATAGTACAGGTTCGGGTTGGATAGAAATTGGGTCTGGTGGCGAAGTAATGATATATGCACAGGGTTCTATGAGTATGAGAACCGAAAAAGATTTCAACTTACGTGCAGATCGAAATATTAATATAGAGGCTGTTGAAAAAATAAACATTAAATCTGGTGATGATTTTCAAGTAAATAGTGGAGATCAGATACATTTGAAAAGTGAAGGTTCACAATTCTTTGATAGTGCCGGCAGCAATCATACTAAAGTCGGCAGTAATATGTATGTGACAACTGGAGGTATATTACATTTAAATGGTCCAACCGCTGCGATATCACCGGGAATTAATACAGTTTCACACAATGATATTCAGAATTTAGAATCTACAAAAATAGAAGATAGTATCTTATCTACTATGGTATCACATGAGCCAATGATACGAAATAAGGCAGAACCTGCTAATACTAGTTCACGTTCAGACGAAAGTAATACAGTGAATGGAGGCACTGTGCCTGCAACTGCTGAAGATCCGAATAGTGTTGCTATAAATGACAGTACTGATGATCCGGAACAACAAAAAATAAATGATGAAGCAATTCAAGATCAAGTTGGTAATGGCAACGGACTAGTAACATATGTTAGTGACTTTGCTGGAAGAACACGAAATAAAATCATCAGAAATGATTTGTTTAGTATTTTAGAACAGGCGGCTGCATCTGCCGGAGTTGATGTAGTTATATTCTCGGGAGGACAGGATCCTGCTGGACCGGGAGCAAGACGTACAGGAAGTACTAGACACGATAATGGTTTTGCTGCTGACGTTTGGTTATACAGTGGCGCAGGTAAATTAAGTTCTAGATCAAATGCTGATATACCAATAATAAAGAAATTTGCAAAAGCATGTTATTCTGCTGGGGCAAATGCAGTTGGTGTCGGCCCAGGTTATATGAACGATGTTGGTGTGCATGTGGATGTTGCAACATACAAATCGGATCAAGGCATGTGGGGATCAACACATGGATATGCATCTGCGCCGGGCTGGCTAAAGCAGGCGAGAGATGAAGGCGGTTGGAGAGCATAAATGATATATGATAAAAGAAAAGGCTCATTATTGAATTATATTCAATTGCCACTACATACTATAACTCCATATGGAACATATTTGGGAACTGGATATGATACCAGTGGTAATCCTACATATATACTATCGTATACACGTGTTACATCATTTGCAGTGAATGAACTAGTATTTTCTAATTTAAGTAAGAACGCCATCATTAATGATGTTATTCCTACATTAGAAATAAAAAATGGCATCATAGGTTATAATTATCAGATACCTGATGTAGAATTTAGATATGGGTATATCACATCTTCTTCAAAAAGAGTTTCAATTGAAAGTCAAAAAATAACAAAACAGTCAGCACAATTAATTTTAGAAAAACAATTACGTGCTATTGGAAATGTGTTAGAACAATTTGTGACACAACCATTGGGACAACCTCAATATGATGCATTGCTTCATTATTTTTATTATGAAGGAGTAAGTAAAATACCCGATCATAATATTATTAAATTAATTAATAATGAAAAATGGTTTGATGTGACTGAT
>Ga0180120_10000164_pt1 | contig 33002 bp, 46 predicted proteins | sample CPBDNA_3_FD_129677 | JGI IMG/M metagenome (GOLD analysis project Ga0180120, IMG submission 129677) | Freshwater to marine salinity gradient microbial communities from Chesapeake Bay, USA - CPBay_Spr_31_0.2_DNA (version 2) (version 2) | ecosystem: Environmental > Aquatic > Marine > Coastal ... | reverse complement strand
TTGGGGCCAAGACTATTATTAAGATCAGCGAGTTTGATGCTGATGAAACTGGTTGAACCCTTGGGGCGACCACGACCTCGTTTTGTTGTATTACTCATAACTGGACGTAGGTTAAGCTCGGATCTTGAGGGAGTCAACTTTTTTTTTGATTAAAAATGAATTATTTTCGAGACCAGAGTTTTAAGCAAGGATCTACAAACAAATAACCCGCCCCCTCAAAACAAAAAACGGGGACGGGCTATGCACCAACAAATGAATATTTAATATTTTTTATTCCCCAGTCTCAAACGAATGAATCTGTCTCTCCTCCATAAGCATTGCCTTTGCTAAAATTGCATAATTAACAATATCATCGCAAGCATCTTCGACACTCTCATTTGAGACCTTCAACTGCTTGTCATTTGTGAAAGACCTAATCCTTTGAATCTTATCAATGACTCTAAGCAGTAAGCCTTGCACTGGATCAATACCCAGAACGGATGCAGCGTTAAAATTAGCGAAAGGATCGGTGGCTTTTTCTCCACCAGTATAATCGTTATTTTTTTGCTTCATGATCTCCCTGCAATTTTCACAGGTGTCTTTATGTAGTTTTAATAGTCCTTCAGTTGTCATAATTATTTTCTTGAGATTTTATTCTTTCTATATGTCTGTCCCACATGGCATCAGAAGAATTTTCGTTTTCATATTGTTTTATTAGCTGTTCTGCCTTCTCGATTCTGCTCTGAGCCAACTTAGATCGAGCCTCCCAATACACTTGAAATGGAAACTTAAACCAACAAACTAATCCGACGATTAGCCCCAGTGGAACGCCGATTACAATAGCCCCCAAAAAAATAATAAGTTCTTGTATTTTATATATCATAATTAATATCACTTTTTAATTCACTTATAGGCATGTTATACATGTTTGCATGGACTCTAAAACCATTTGATATATCTATCTGCCCCTTACGCATATACTTAGCCTTCTTAAAGTATTCGTCTTGATTCATGTAACCACATAACCAAATTGATTTAACTTTGTGGTAAGTGGTGTTTCTACCTTTCCCCTCTTTCTTATCGAAGGTGATCGAAATAAAAGCGTAAACATCTGTTTTTTGATGCTTGCTGGTTGCAGCGATAGAGACTTCGTAATGACCTTCAACGTCTCTCGTTCTCCTCTTGGTTTTAACCTCAATCTTTTTTCCGCTCTTTAATAAATCATAATTGTATTTCTCGTTCCCCTCATCGCAAGAAACATTATCTGCTTTTAGGTGTCTGGCTAGAGCTATTTCGCCAAGGTAACCAGCTAAATTCCCACCTCCAGATGTGATTGAATTCTTGATGGAGCCTAAAGCTTTAGATTTTTTTATTGCTTCCCTCGACATCCAAGGAAAATATTTTAGTTTTTTAGGAATCATAGAAATTAATTAGTTTTTTTAAAAAAAAGCTGTAAAATTGTAGTCCATATTTGGAAATATCACAGTCGATCTGGGGGAATTGTTTTGAATTTCCCTTTGGATTTTAATCTCCTAGATGCCATAGAAATTTCTGTCAAAGAAAATTTTTTACCGTGATAAATTGTAGGGCTAAAATGCTTATATTTTTTTATCAAACGCGAAACTTCTTTTGTTGTCAAAGAAAACCACTCATTATGAAGATGTCTTTTGATACATAAATGGTGCAAATACCTTTCTTTAAGTTTGCTACCTCTCATTTTACCATCTAATTTTAAACGTTGAGGACTACATGCTTGGAGAGCTTTGATTCTTTTATCTAAACTCCTGTTGCTTTTACTAAAGCCAATTTTTACTTTGTCTGAGTTTCCTGCTCGTAAAATATAAATCATAGACGATCTGGGTCTTCTTCAATAGTCTCCAGCAATCTCTCCACCTTTTTCCTGCTATCGTCTTCGTATACAGCTAATTCAGCAAACTTGTGGTCTGTTCCGAATACCTCTTTCATTTTCTTTGACATCTTGGGGTCCACATCAAACACTTCTTGAGTGTCTGGTTTATGCCGAAACAAACCGAACAGTAATTTAATTAGTTTTTTCATGTTAAAGCTCTTTTATGCGATCAATAACCATTTGGTAGGTAGCGGCAGAAGTATCATTCTTTCTGTTGGGGGCAATCATCTCATGCGTCAGAATATTGTCAATACCTAAATCAAATTTATCCATGAGGTATTTGCATTTCTTGGCAGCGGAATCAATCTCAACCGCACTTGGCGTACGTTTGTTAGTGTCTCCATAAAAAGAAATACCAACGCTATGACCATTTAGACCGCTTACACCTTTCCAAGAAGATCTCCCAGCGTGCCAAGCTCTCTTTTTATCATAGACAAATTGTGTACGAGACCCATCAGCAGCAATAAGATAGTGGTAACTAACCTTGGATGCGGCATTTAAAATCCACGAACGAGTCCCATCATGACTTCCACTGCTATGATGCAGAATAACATACTTAGGTTTAATCGGCCCAGACTGGTTTGGGGACGCTTTGTAAACTTCAGGGTAATCATCTTTAAGTTCTTGAGCTTCAGGCTCTGGCTTTTCTGGCTCACCTTTATCATCATGAATCAGATTCTCCCAAATCATTTTCCATGTAGCAGGGCCATCAATTCCGTCAGCTTTAAGGCCAAGTTTTTTTTGAACTTGTTTAACAATATCAATTTTTCCTTTAAACTTCATACATTTAAAAAAATATTATTTTAATTTTATTCGGCGCTAGTCTCGGCACTGGTCTCGGCACTGGTCTCCCAAGGTGGCTCAGAACTTGACTCAGAGCTACTGTATTCTGCACTCGTATACTCCGCACTGGTTTCGGCACTGGTCTCGGCACTGGTCTCGGCACTGGTCTCGGCGCTCGTTTCCGCGCTGTTATCAAACCAGCTAGGTCTTAACTTACGAAGTGCAGCGACGAATCGAGCCTGAAGTTTTTTAGCATCGAAGGCTTTGCTACCGTGCGTTGAAAAATCCGCTTCAGTAAGTGTATAATTTGTCGATACACCTGCCCGTGCATCAGCAGTCTCGATCATGGCGTTGATGTCTGAAATATACTCTGCCACGGGAGTCCCACCTCCTGCCCCGCCCCATGTCCAGACAGTCACAAGTACAGGATTGCCGTCAAAAACTAAAAATGCAGGGTTGCCACTGTCGCCTTTGATTTTACTCTCATGAAAAATAAGTCTTTTGGGATCTGTGGGTGTCTGCATCCTACCTCCAGAGCGCCAATCTATGATGAGAGCTTTCTCTTCTTGATCAAGACCAAGGCAAGCTATCTTACTGAAGTTATCTAAGTAGTCACTGTAATTGCTAGGCATTACAGAACAAGGCTTTATCGCGGAGGGAAGGTCACTGTCTAAAGTATAGATTGTTAAGTCTGGAGTGTAGTTTCTACATTCGGGATGTCGAGCCTTTCCTGTCACGGTGCGATCATGCACTGTGCCGTTTTTCTCTACAAACCTAACCACTGCCCCCACAGAATACTCGTAGTGCGCTGCACCTATAATGTGCCTTGGGGTTACTAATGTTCCCGCTTTCTTATGGCCACCACTACTATTCCAAGGAGATACGCATGTAATGTCTAAGTCTCCACACCATAAATCGGGGTTCCTAACATAGGTGGAGCTTGCATGATCTTGAGAGGTGAACACCTTCCCGTTAGCCTCCATAGTCATGGTCTCATCCAGAAGGTCATCAATTTGTTTAGAGCAGTGAATAGAAATAGCTTTCATAATTGATTATATCTTTGTGTGTAAATTTATCTAATTAAAAATGGTGCGCTCGGTGAGATTCGAACTCACGACCAAGGGTTTATGAGACCCCTGCTCTAACCACTGAGCTACAAGCGCATTAAATACAAATTCTTTTTACTTCACTTCCTCTAACTTCCATACAAGATAGCGCTCTTTAGATTCAGGAGGAGCTTTAACTGCTTTCTCTACTTGTGATCTTGTGATCTTATCATTTTTAGATGTAAACGTTACGATCACATAGCTCGGAATTGTAGCCCATCTAATAGGCTTATGCTCTTCTCCTTTTTTAATACGGATTTGAGACGCTTTAAATGTTTTTGTCAATACCTCCCAGACATGAATTCTACCTTCGCCAACTGATACTCCAGTCATTATTGAAGTATATTTAGTTTCTCCTAATACTACTGTTGTTAAGCCTACTAAAGCTACAAGTGTAAATAATGCTTTACTTAGTCTCATTTTTTATTAGTATTTTTTAAAGTTGGCAACCCGTAGGGGGATCGAACCCCTATTGCCAGAATGAAAATCTGGAGTCCTAACCATTAGACGAACGGGTCTCACTTTCTTCTATGCTTTTCAATTTGCCCTTTCCTGCCTGAAACGGTTCCTCTAATAACATTCAATTCCTTAATAGATAGATCTTTAAAATTTTCAAGAACCCATTCAAGATAATGGGTAGGAACTTTTTTTAAACAATAATTTTTATATTTGCCAAAAGTTATAATCCACTTACCAGACTCTCTTTTAAGATTCTCCATACAATAAATTAATAATAGCTCTGGAGGGGATCGAACCCTCACGATCTAGGATCAACGGATTTTAAATCCGCAGCGTCTACCAATTCCGCCACAGAGCCTAAATTTACTTGACTGATACCACAATATATTCGTGATTATCTTTATAACTGTGAGCGTAGTTAATGCAATCCTTGAAGTCTCCTTGATAATCAATAAACGAAGCATCGACAACTAGGAAATCACCGTCTGGAAGAGGGTATTTTTCTGCACCCTTAGCCAAGTGAGTTGAAGAGATTCTCCAACCATTCGCATCCCTCTTAACCAAACTTTTAAAACGCTTCATTTCGGAAGGATGATCGTCTTCATTAAAATGACTAAGCATTTTCTCCAGTTGAAACTTAGTGAGAGACACACAAGCCTCAACTTTTTCTGGATAAACAATCTTTTCTTGAGTGATTGTTTTGACTTCAGGAGTCTTAAAGTAATCCCAAGTCACAAGCACACAAAACGTTAGTGATGCAGCTAAGAATAATTGTGTTTTTGATACAGCTATGGATAATTTCGTTTTCATTTTCTTTTGTTTTAATGCGGAGTCTTCGCTCTTTTCAGGACTCTAAGATAGAAGCTCGTCCTTGTCAAGCTCCTTTGATAAAAAACATGGGGTAGAGTCACCCATCCACGCTCCCATTTGATTATAATAAAAAAACTCTTCTGCCTCGGATCTGTTCATGTCTTGGGATTCCAGTTTACAAAGAACTTTTTCTTTATCATAGCAGAGGATCGGCCATTCACCAGCCCTCTCTACTACCCCGACAATACAGTCATCGTAGCCATCCATTTTTATTAATTTTTTATTCATTGGTTGTTGATTTATCCTTAAAAATTCCTTTGTGAACGTTACCAATAACCTCAAATAAATGAGCGTTTCCGAAAGGGTGTCTAATATCGCTTACAACAACCCCATTTTTTTGATCTGACCAAACGCCATCTGATTCAGAGGTTTGTAAAATATCCCCCTCATAAATCTCCTTACCGTTTTTATCTTTAAGACCAGTGTATTGTTCAAGAATATAATCTTCTCTGCTCTCAAGATTATGAAAACATTCACTAACATCACCAAGTTCTCCGCTATCAAGATACAAACAAAGGTCTTCCATGTATCTTTTAGCGTTATTGTGCCACGCTCTAAATTTAATTTCTCTATTCATCATATTATTGGTGGTGCAGTGAGATTCGAACTCACACGTTGACAAGCTTTATATCGCCCCGTCTCTACATTGGACTATGCACCCTCTTCTATTTATTGATTAAAACAATTAATGAGTAATATTAGCATCGCAATCAGTGCGACAAACAACCACACTGCTTCAGTATTCATTTTTATTCGTATTCAAAAAACGACTCTTCAATGCCACCCATGATATTATCTACTTCTACTGGGCATTCGCTCAGAATGTTAGATAACATTTCATCTTCTTCTTCTGTAGGCTGTTCAGAGTCATCAAGAATCTTCTGAAATCTTTCTATAGAACCAAAATTATCAATGATATCTCCGTCTTCCAACTCGTAAGTGCGAACTTGCTGAAGAGAGCTAAGTTCAATTTTTTTAATTTGCATAATTTAATAACCCCAACTATTTAAGGTGTGTTGAAACGGACTATCTTCGATATTCTCAACTAAGTCAAGCATTTTTTGAGCAATTTCTCTAATTTCTTTTTGAGCATGTTCACTATTCCTAAGTTTGAGGAAGTTAGCAAAGCTTCTCATGTTGAATTGAACGTCTGCTTGAATGCGACTATTGTAAGTCTTAAAGAACCGTGCGGATTCTTTTGCTCGTTTGCGCCCTAACTCTGGCTCAAGATCAGCAATACATTTGTGGTAAAGCCTATTTCCATCTTCGGCATACTCTTCTAAGATCCTCTGCCAAAACGCTGGCCAATCTTCAGGAATAAACATTTTATTTTCTTTAAGCTCTTTGTAGCGAGCCGACTCAGCGTTGAGAGAACTAATCCTATGTTTGAGTAAATGAATGTGAGAAGCGATATCACAGTCAACAAGAAAGTGAACGCTGCCCTTCTCAAAGGGTGTTTCGTGTCCGTTACTCCAAAGCATGTCGATGAGCTTCGGAATTCTCTCTCTTTTCTTTTCATCTAACTCTCTACTCGTTGAAGTCCACGCGCTGCAAGCGATGACCTCATCAGATCCATAGTGTCCAAGTAATTCTACTGTATTTTTCATGTTTTTAAATCAAAATGTTATTAAAGTGCTTGGCATTGCTTTCCTAGCATACAAGAAGCCTTGATTTCTGTAGCTTTCGAGCATAGCTTTATTGAATGTAGTAAAAGCTCTTGGGTTTCTCTCTAATTTACCATCAGGTAATTCTCTAAAGCTCCAATCAGAATAAGTTGTTGCTTGACCCATCTTAAAGTCTATCCCCAACTGTTCAGCTATCCCCCAAAAATAAAACTCATCAGCGAATACAACTTTTTCTTTCACAAAGAACTGAGACCAATGTTCAAAAGTCTCAATAAATGTTTCCACATCTCTTCTTCGGCAGACAAAAAACTGGCAAACAGCATTATACTCACCAAAATCATACCCTTTGATCCCCTCTTTAAAAATCTTTTGGCTCTTTACTTTGGTATGAAAACTAAAGTGCTTTGTGAATGTTAAGATATTATATCTTTGTTTTATCAAATCCACAGTCTCATTTAGGCTATATAGAGGTAAGTGGGAATCGCTAATCAGTGTAAAGTATTCGTTCTGTTCGTCCACTAGCGCAGATTTCATTAGCTCTATGGTAGCCTCGACTAGAGAGAACTGTCCCCACTTCGTAGGAACGGTATTCTTAATGAAGTGGTCTTTGAATACAGAACACTTTTTATTTTTAGAGTGGATATAAAGGTTGAAGGTTTCTTTGTCCCCACCATTAAAGAACTTCTTCCAAATGTTTTTATGATTGAAGGAGTCTAAACTGAGATTTAGAAAAGCTACTTTAGCATTCTTGGATAATCTCATAAATTAAAGTATTCTTTTATATAGATTAGCACAATAGAAACCCAAAGCCCAATAGCGTATCCAGTAGATAAAGCAAATATTGTGTTCCCGAATATTATTTTTTTTATTTTGCGGTATACCACTTTGGAGTTTCGCTGTATGCCCATTTTGCCATGTAAGATTTGTCGTGATTATAATACTCGCGATACTTTTCTACAACAGAAAGTGTTTCGAAGTTTGGTAGTTGTCTGCATCTTTGATCTTGAGCGATAGCTACAGCAAACTCTGTCTGCTCTTGCTTGTCAAATTGTAAACGATGCTTGTTCTCTAAAACCCAAATAAAAGTCTCTGTACTTTTGTGGATCTTCTTGTATCGACTGGTGTATTCTTTGAGAAGGGCCGCAGTATGCTGGGTAAGCCACTCAAAGTTACCACGGGATTCTCTAGCCCAGATCGCAGATGGGTGGTTGTAATGAGTCTTCTTGTATGGAGCTTCAATATCTTGCATCCAAAATGTGGTGCAGAGGAGTTGATTGCATTCAAGGATCATCTTGACGCAGTGCTTGTCGCAATGCTCTTGAGCTGCAATCTCAGGGTCTTTGTTGAGGCAAAATATATTCATAACTCCGTGAGTATATCGGGCAGCTACTCAGCGTCAAGAGTTTTTGCCCTATTTTTTAGTAGGGGTTCTAGATCGTATTCGTAACAGTTCACCCCAAGCATCACATAGTCCCACATTGTGCTTTCTAATCTGCCAGAAGGCTCAATTTCTTGAACTAAATCATCAAAAACCTTTCGTTTTTTTAGGTCTAGCTCCGCTACGGACGCTTTAGCTTTCTTAATCAAATTTAATTCTTCTTGTAGGCTCATGCTTTTTATTTTAATTAAAAACGCTAAAATGTCAAGAATTAAGTGTAACTATAAGCATGAAGAGGATTTCTTCCGTAAACGTTCTTTGTAAAAAGATTAAAATAATTTATGAGGAAATGGAGGACTGGGGAGAATGTTTGATGGATGATAAGGTAATTAAATTGAATAAAAAATGCCTAGAAGATCCAGAACAGCACTGGTGGACCTTAGTTCATGAAGTGACTCATATGATTTTTGAGATGACGGGTCTAGCCTTCATGGAAATAAACGACGAAGAAGCTTATGTAAGGTGTGTTGAGAACCTTGTGATTCCTTGGGTTCTTGAAAACATGCACTTAAAAAAAGTGAAAAAATAAAACATTTTAGGTGTAATAAGTAGTATGCCATTACCAACACCCAGAAACGCAGAAAAAAGGTCTAAATTTATGAGCCGTTGCATGGTTGATCTCGCAGCTAAGGATGAGTTCAAAGATATCAAGCAAAGGGCCGCTGTATGTTCTTCTCAATTTGAAGATGCTGAGAGCAAAGCTTCCGTAATTCTTGGAGAAGAGGATAAGATTTTGTTTTTCTCTAGCGCAGCGCCTAATGTAATGCAGCACTACTTCGAAACAAAAGAAGAGGCTCTGAAGGATGCTAAGAAGTTAGGTCTTAAAGGCATCCACCCTCACAAAACAAAAGACGGTAAGACTTTATATATGGCTGGGCCAGACCACAAAACGTTCATGAAGCGTCATGACGAGATCTTAAAAGAAAAAGAAAAATCTGACAGTAGCCTGTGGGAAAACATCAAAAAGAAGAGGGATCGAATCAAGAGCGGCTCTGGTGAGAAAATGAGGAAGAAGGGTGATAAGGGAGCGCCCACCCCAGATCAAATCAAAAAAGCTAAAGGAGAATAAGATATGCCACGATTAACTCAATCAAAAATACATTCAGACTTCTCTTTTGTATCAGGAACTTGGACTGGCTACAGAGCAGAAGTCACTGGGTTTTACAATGACTATATTGATAACGAACTGAATGACCACATTACTAGAGAATTCAATAAAAAGATCAGAGACTTAAGTCAGCATGAATCTCTATACATTTCCCCTTACGATGCTGGTTTGCGTTACACTGGGGATGGTTCCGTTTTTAACGGTTAAAAAGACTGTCTCTTCAAAGTTTTAAACATGTCATACAGGTATTGATCTTGTTTGGTCGCCTCCCTTACTTTATTCTTAATCTCAAACGAGTGTGAGGTGTGAGCTATATCACGCTTAATCACCCAGCCACCCTCGATAAAGTAGTCTGAGTCCCAATCAAACACCTCCGAAATGTAATCAAGAGCAATTAAGTGTCTTTGCCCTTGGGAGATCTCAATTTCGACTTCCTGCTTACCTGTAATCTTCATGTGTATGTATTACACTATTTACCCCCAGATTGTCAAGAGAATATTTTCCCTTGATGAAAAGATTTTTATACAGAAAGTCCCCCACCCCGAATATTCAGAGTGAGGGAACTTAAGGTTTATAATATACTAAAAAGTATTACTTATCTTCAGGTTTGTCCTTAGCTTTTCCAACATTTACAGCCAGAAAATCAATAACGGAATAGACCTTAGATAACCAAGAACCTTTTTGTGGGGTTGGGGAGGCGGCGGCAATGATTGATGCTGCTGCAATAATAGCAGTAACCCAACTAAACCAAGCTTCGTCCTCAACAAGAGAAATAATAGCGTCCATATATTATATTACACCTAAAACCACCAAAAATCAAATTTTTCCTTGTCCTCTATAAGGTTTTTTGTAATTTGTAGACGTTTTAGTGGTGGATGTCTTGCTTTTGGCATGAATACCTTTCCTCTTAATCTTCTTTTTTTTCTCAAAAACTACTGCTTTTCTCATTTTAAATGTTTTTTAATTATCTTTAACAAATTGCCCATCTACCATTTTACCAGTGCGACCTTTAATTACATCATAAGCTGCATTTAAACAGTCTGTAGTGTCCAGATCCACCATCTTAGCGAGTAAAACAATAGTAACTAACATATCTCCAATACCATCCTTAACTTCTGCAAGAATATCCTTTTTATTTTCAGGAGGAATCCCAAGAACTTCCATCAAGTTAGGTTGACGATCAAAATCATTTAGCTTTTTTAAAGCTGCTCTTGTTTCATCAAGCTCTTCTTGCGTCTTGTCCAGTTGTCGAAGTGGGGTAGAAGAATCTAAAATCCCTTTACTTTCTCCCCACTCAATCACTAATTTACTTAGTTCTTCGTATTTCATAGATTCTTGTTGTTTTAGCATGTTGTATACAGCTTTCTCAAAAGGTCTCATAAGCTAATTGTTTTTGGAGCCATCTCTTGTAGTTCTTCACAGATGCGAATGATTTCGCCCCCACTCATGCCTTTGGATAATTTTTTTAGTTTACTCATCTCCTTATAGAAGAGTTCATAATCTCTATCTTGGTAGATGTATTCCTGCTGGTCTCCATCATGACGCAAGATAAAATCAGAATATGTTTCATAGAGTGTTGGGTCGATGCACTTCTCAATTGGATCATAAGAAGCTTTGCCCACAACATAATTAAATATGTCGGATTTATTGACTGAGATATTTACGATTTCTTGACTCATATTTAGCGTAACAGCCCAACCATAACGATCTATGGCTGGGCTGTCAATGTTTTTTGAAAAAAATTTACTAAGCTTGCTTGTTTATTGCCCCTCTTCTTCTTGTGGGACGATTTGCTCTTTGGTTTGCTCTTGAATTTTAGTAGCGAGAAATGATCCCGCTTCAGCAACTTGAAGACCTTGAGCCTTAACTGCGATATCAATAAGTTGTAGAAGTACGTTGGCTTCGTTTTCCTGTAGAGAGAGTTTAATTTCGTTCATTGTTATTTAATAATATAAATACCAACAAAATTTTCAACGGTTTTTTTAAACATTTGGTGAGTCAATATCTGGTGAGCCAGTCGGCTCCGGGGGTAATGGATCAACAGGTTCTGGAGTTAGTGTAACAACATCATCACTAATGGTGAACTCTCTATTTGCGCCTACCTTTGCTCTTTTGACGATATCAGTATGGTTCTCAGCTAGAGAATTTAAATCAACAGCATAGCCACTATGATTAACGAATAAATCATTAAGAGAGTTATCATCATATAATTGCTGCAATACCGCTTCTAAACGATCATCGGGAAAACCCCAAAACTCTTTATGAGCTTGATTCAAGCGATCAATGGCTATCCCCACCACTTCTTCGCTTTTATCTATACCCGCTTGAATGTAATTGAGATCTGATTGTAATTGAGTTTTATTGTTAATATTCATTTTTTAATTATTCTGCGTAGAAGTTAACAGCAGATGCTCTAGCTTTTGCATAAGCGTTAGTTACATAACTGCTAGCGTTAGTGTTACATCGAAGACCAAGCATATTAGTTGATGTGCTTGTGCCAGAAGTTGCTGTTGGACCTCCTGTTGTTGTTGCTGTTGTGTAGCTTGTAGACCCATACATTGCCGTGTAAGCTGTGATGTTACCAGCTCCATCGCTGTAGATAGCAATAGTACGAGGATCAACGGAATATGTGATACCAGTGCTAGTAAAAGTAGAAGCACTAAATGATGTTCCATCATGAGCGAATACCCTCCATTCATAAGTACTTCCAGAACCTCTTCTAAACTCTACACCGAACCCGTAGTTAGAAATTGGATCAGCGTCAGCAAAAACACCTGAAGTAGAAGCTAAACCAACCGCAAATATAACGCTAGCGGAATTCTGACCAGTAATGAAGAAACCAGCTTTAATAGATGCTCCTAAAGCTCTACTATAATCAGTACCAGCTCCACTATAACCAGATATGTCGTTGAATCCTGCCCCAAATACCGCTTGCGCTCTTCTACTAGCAGCAGTTCCTGTATTGAGATCTGTCATAAATGCCCCATCAAGTCTTTGCGCTGTAGACCCTGAAGTTTTGTTAAAGTATGGTAGTCCAGAGAATGACCACTGTCTTCCCGCATGGAGCCAACTCTTTACTTCGGCTGCGGTATTTCCACCAGTAGTTATGACTCCAGCCGCATTAACATTTGCATCGAAGGTTGCGTCTCCAACACACTGAAACGTCCCATTAACATCTAGCTGATGAGATGGACTCGCTGTATTTATACCAACTTTATTGGACTGAGACGTACCACCCGAATTAACTCCCAATAAAATGTCGTAACCCGATCCTCCTGCGTTATATATTCTTAAATCATTACCAGCGTGGTTGAAATTCCACAAGTTAGCAACGTCACTGCGACCAAGCTGCAATGAAACATCATTACCATCTGTTGATTCAAGTTTTGCGGTTCCTTGATATACATGAAGTTCCTGTTCTGGACTCGCTATTCCTATACCTACTTTACCATCATTTAAAATAGTAAGAGCTTCAATTTGAGAACCAGCAGTTGAATTATCAGCAAAAAATGCTAAAGAATTATTAGCTCCTGATCCTGAACCTTTGTATCTTAGAGAGAATCCGAAATTAGCGGAGTCGCTTTCCCCCTTGTTAACGCTAGTGTTTCCATCAACCCTCAAAAGGTTTACATCATTACTACCTCCTCCAGCGCCTATTCTTATAGCGGTTCCATTATTAGCTTGAACCATTCTGATTGTGTTATTAGCGCTACTTGTATCACCTCCTATATCTAATAGATAGTCTGGACTTGTTGTTCCTATAGCAACACCGCTCGTAGTTATTCTGACTTGCTCAACTTCATTCGCAACGAATTGAATATTGTCTGTGCTACCACCACCTTCAAGTTTAACTTGCGTATCACTATTGCTAGTCTCAATCAATAAATCAGAATTAGCAGATATAGTTGGTAGAATACCGTTTGTTGAAAGAGTGAGTTCCCTTCCAAAACTATTAGTGGAATCTACCGTAAAGGTGGAGGTTCCTGCACCGCTAATTGTGGAAGAACCGACAGTGATACCGCTAGCGGAGACATTACCTTGCGTAAGTACCTCATCAAGGGTTTGATCGTCGGTTTCAGAGGTTAAATAGTTCTGTGACGCAACCCAATCTTGGGTTGCGACTATGTCTCCAGTCATCGTGATGCTGCCTGTAAAATTGGCCTGAGTTCCGTCTAAAGTTGGTATTGGTTTAAATGACATGTGGCTCCTCCTCTTCTTTTGTGTAATCGTTAATATCTAAATTGAATGCGTCACAAGCTTGTTGTAATGTGTCAAACCAGTTCCAGCCGTCTACAGGATAACTGTAACTATCTTTCTGTTCTTTAAGCAAAGTAAAGTTTTTGTTGAAGACAGCTTTACCAGCGAACAACAGATCTCCGCTATCATACTTATAAAATCCTTCTGTGTAATATTCTTCTTCCATTATGTTGCAATCGTCCACCCTTTGTTTGTTGCTATTGCTTTATCTTGGTCTGTAAGATTGCCTTCAGCTGGGGTTTCGTTAATATTTATAGTTTTACTAGCGTTTCCTAAACCGCTAAATACTGCTGTCATAGCCTCTCTATCCATATTGGTCCTACGATAACTTACATTCTGTGTTATACCTGAAAGTATACCCCCAGACTCTAAAGAATAAGCTTGATAAAAAGTATTTGTAGTTGACGAAGAAACATTTGATGCGTCAATAGTAGGGACATGTTTTAGCCCAATCGCAGCATTGAACATCTCTGGCATTCTTGTTATATTGTCAGCGTTATTATTTATTCCTGTAAAACTATCTGGAAGTTCACTGAAGTATGTACCCTCAAAAGCTTCCTCATAATCTGTAACTCCTGCGTTTCCAAAACCACTGCATGTCCCCTCTGTAATTTCAGTTAAGTTATGAGTCGCACCAAGGAATTGTTCAAAAGCATCAGAGTCGCTCGCACTTACAGTAGTGAAATCATCTGGTAATCGAGTTAAACTAGAACAACCATAAAACATTAAATAAAAATCAGTACTTGAATTGGTGGGGAGACTATCAATAGATTTTAAACTATAACAATTATAAAACATTTGATATGTGGTTGTGCAGCCTGTTATATTTAAAGCTGGAAGACTTTCCAAACTTACACAATTACCAAACATAGCCAAGGCACTCGTGGCATTAGAAAAATCAATCTCAGGTATTCTTTTTAAAGAAAAACAGTATTGAAACATACTTCTAAGATCGCCGACAACATTTGTTAATTTTGGTATAGTTTCTATTTTACTGCAATAATAAAACATGTTATACATGGGGTTGCTATCAGATTGATTGGTAGAAGAAGTGTCTAAAGTTTTAGGGATTTTCTCTAAAGATGAACAAAAATAAAACATTCTATAAAAATCTGTCCCGCTTGATGTATCTATAGGAGGAATAAATCTTAAACTTCTACAATACATAAACATGTTAGCAAAACTAGTTGAATTGCTAGTGTTCAGCATAGGAATCGTTTGTAACGTGGTGCAATTAAGAAATGTGTTTCTCGTGTCGGTAGGCGCTGCATTACTAATAGAAGCTGGTATTTTAGTAAGTTTGAAGCAGTTTTGGAAAGTGGCATATAGGGTTGTCGCTCCACTAAAATCTAATTCGGGTATTTCTTCTAATGCATAACAGCTATTAAATGCTTGGCTCCAGTTAGAAATATTTGATGTGCTTCGATCAATCTCAATACTTCTTAAACCATACATGTAATAAAACACATTACCAAAACTAGTCATGCTATCACTAAAGTTGACTATCCTTACATGCTCAAGATATTTGCAAAGGTTACCACCAATACTACTTATCGATGAAATAGATGTTAAATTTGGAGAACCAAAAACAATATCTAAATACATTCTTGGGTTAGAGTAAGGATGTGCATTATTAGGTGGGTCTTGGACTAAAGTAAAACTTGTGAATCCTTGTCCAGCTTGAGGCGTGACAGATATCAGGGCTTGTCTATATGTTCTTCCGCTATGCGTAAATTCAGTATTAGCATTTAAATCAGAATAATCATATGTATGTTCTGCTTCAGCGTTATCGCCATATGTATCTGTATTACCATCACCCCAATCAACTGTGTAATTCCCACTAGTTGTATTAAAATGGAAAACAAATTGATTTTTAAATTCGCTACTTATAGCTACTAAAGCAGTAAACCTACTTTCATTAGATGCTATTGTAGGCATATCTAACCATCTAGGATTCCTTACCCAAGGTGTAGCTTTAGGAGTTCTAGCTATAGAGCTACGCTCTAAAACTACATTTCTTATCGGGGTGTTGCCAAATCTTATTCCCATATCTTTTAGATTATATACCAATTTGAACCATCAGATTGTACGGTCACGGATTCAAATTTTGAGTTAATGATTAAAGAGCCAGTTAGATCAATTAAGCCGACTGTGCCACTTATTGCTACAGCTCCTGTTGTAATGTTTTTAATATTATAAACGTAATTACTATTATTTACGGCTGAAGGTAATGTAATATTGGTTGATGCTGAACCGCTAACTAAAACTGTATGGTCTGTATCTGTGATAGTATAGTTGCTCGAAACAGTTTTTATAGGATTAACAACTGGAGAATTAGTTGATTCATCACTAATAAAATATAAAGTATTAGAATCTGGAGTTATTGCATCATACTCAGACTGAGTAAGTTTTACTATAAAGTCAACATCATCTGATAATACGCCAGAGGGTGACGCAATGGTAACCGCACCAGCGGATTCCGTAATTTGTATACCCGAACCTGCTGTAAACGCTAACGTCTCACTCGTACCAAGGGTGTTACCGCCAGCGGTGACCGTTCTAACGGAACTTAAAGCTCCACTTAAGGGCGTATAGCCCAAAGCTCCCGTAATCTGACCTGACACAAGCGTCAGAGCGGCTTCGTGTTGCGTGACGCTAGACTCAGAAATCCTAGCGTCAGCGAAAGTGCTACTGGTGATTTTCGAAGCTGCGAGGTTAGGGATCGTAGCCGTGGGTAATTCAGCAGAGCCGTCTACTGCAATAGTGACCGCACCACCAGACTCCGTAACTTTTATATTATCACCTCCAACTCCAAACGCTAACGTCTCACCCGCACCAAGGGTGTTGCCGCCAGCGGTAACCGTTCTAACCGCAGAAATAGGCGTGAAGCCTAGTGCGCTAGTGACGCTACTGGAACTAATACCCGTGATAAAGTTAGCGATATCGTTCTCATTGACTAACGCACCCGTAGTCGAAGGGTTAACTGGGATATAACCCAAAGCGCTAGTAACGCTACTGGAACTAACACCAGTAACATAACCCTGACTAGTGACAAAACTCTGGGTAGCTACAGGTTGACCACCACTCATTGTTATACCCTCCCCAACAGCGAGATGACCTGTCTTAATATCTACGCCATTGCTGAAATCAAGGAACAGGGCATCTGATCTAGTTGGCACTTTTGTTCTATTATCATTATCTGAAATATAAACATAACCATTATGAACAGTACCACCACCATTAACATGAGATCCAAAAATTTGAACCGATTCAGAACTTTGAACATAATTACCTACTCCACCAAGTATAATACTGTTTCTAGACCCACCTATTTTGTTACCCGTTCCTCCACCAATAAAAGCGTTTTTAGAATCTTCATTAATCTCGTTATCTGCTCCTCCAACGATACTGGAAAAGCTTGATTCAAATATTCTTATTCCTGAACCAGCACCAATAAAGTTGAAGTTGGCATTGCCTGTTACATCCCCGTCTAGTTCTTGACCTGAAATTATATTGTTACTCCCCACAACAATAGCGTCAAAATCACCGTAGATTTTATTTTTTGTTCCAGCTAAAGCTACAGACGCGAAAGAATTAACCTCGTTGGAGTTTTCGGCAGAACTAGTACTAACATCAAAGCTAAATTTATCAGATCTTATTCGAACACCTCCAAAGCTACCTCCCTCCGCACTACTAGCACTAAATCTAGCTGCACCAGCAAGGAAATTAATCTCAGCGCTTTCATTACTCATATTGAGGTTATTAAGCAAGGAAATTTCATTAGATGTAGTACTACCTATATCTGTGACCGACTGAAGACTCTGTAAGCCCAGTTCGCTGCTACCTATAGGGCTACTTGCAAAGTTGTGGGGTCCAGTCTTCCAAACATCCCCCGTCCCAAATTGGCCATAAGTAACAAAATGTAAGAAAAATTCTGAAGAATCAGCAAAACCAAAAGAATTCTCGTCGATGTTAAATGCAAATTGAGAGCTTGACTCTAATATAGGTCTAGTTAAAACAATCTTAGGATCTATTATATTAATAAACTCACTGGAACTTTTAGTACTATATACTTCTAGTTTATCAAAAACTATATACTCAGGGTCATTAAAAAAACTTATAACGCCAGATATATTACCCGTTTGACCAATGGCTGAAACTCCAGATCCAGCCCCTGCTGAACCGCTAAATCTCTTTACTCCACTAACATCTTGAATATCAATGCCGCTAATATACGGGTGGTTTCCATACAAAAATAGTTTCGTTGTTTGCTCTGAGTCATCATTACCCACAACTTTCATTTGAACACCAAAATCTTTTTCGTATCCACCGAAAACATTAATGTTATCATATTCAGTGAATGTGAAGTTGTTGGATTTGTAATCCTGTAAGAAGTTTTGATAAGCTACCGTGCCGTCTTGATTAAGAATATCTACATTTAACTTACTAGTGTAAGGGTTCTCTAAGAAGTCGGATGCGCTATCTACCTCGCCACTTATGTTGTCGATGATGGATGTATTTATAGTAACATCTCTTAACAACCTAACACCACTTACAGTTATCGTTGTTGATAAGTCTGTAAAATCGATGTTCGGTTGCGTAGTATCAAATTCTCTTAAAATAATAGGCATACTATTCGAATGTTATAGTGTTAATAAATGGTCTATCGAATTCTTCAAAATCTTCATATAATGCAAATACTCTCTTAGTTGATACTTCAGAATCTAAAAAAACATTAGAGGATGAGGAGTCGCCAAGAGCTTGAATACTTAGAGCGTAACCTCCAACACTAATTAAATTATCAAATCTAACTGAACTATTAATAACCCCTGTTGTTATGGATTTAAGGTTAGGCGTATGAAGAGTAGCTTGGTAAATAGTAGCGTTTGTCACATCGTCCCAGTTACCACTAATGAAAAATGTCGAAGCATCAGTATAATCAGATGAGTCCCCAGTGCTTAAAGCAAGGTTTTGTGGAGAATTTAAAACTTTATAGGTTTTGTCTCCTAACTGTGTTGCGACATTATAATCATATGTATTCTCTTTAGTTTCGATTGATATGTTTTGTTCAATTAAATTGAACTTGCCAGTATCGAATTTTGCAGCAGAAACCAGATACTCGTTAGGTGAGTTTTCCTTAATTGAATCAATCTTATAGATCGAATCATTGGTGTCTTTAAGCTCAAATCTGTATGGGCTACCCAACTTGATAAATGGTAAATATTCAGAAGAATCAACGCCACTAACAAAAGATCCATAACTCATATTACCAACAGATCCAACAATATTCAAAGTGACTATTTGAGATGGTGAATTAAGAGATATTTCGGATTCTAAAACACCTTTGTTTCTTGAAGTACTTATATCTCCACTAATGTAATTGGAGAATGCGTAAGAATGAGTAGCGCTCCTCCTATCAGTAGTTGAAGAGTCAAAAGGTGCTATCACGCCTGTATTAAGATCAACTAAAGTGTGAATACCTGTCCCCACATTAATATAATCCGCATCACTCTCACTAAAGCTGGTTGAGAAAACCCAACCTGTGTGATCTGTATTAAAATATAGCAATCGAGATTGTGAGGAGTCCTCACCTGTGTAAACTCCGTATTGAGCAAAGGTACTTTTACTATGATCTGAGTCAGCGAAACCTTCTCTATATCCAGAGAATACATACTGACCAGTATATTTATAGAATGAGCTTTCAAAAGCATTACCTGTAATTTGAAACATCTCAGCCCTTCGACGATCTATTATTGCATCGCCATCAAGATCGTCAATTGAACTTATTCCAGTGGGATTGTATACGGTAAGCTGACCCGTCATAGAATCCCCGTCATAAGGGCCGCTAAGTTGGATAAATTGTTTTTCGACATCAACATTGAGAATCTTACCGAAATTAGATTTTTTGTTTTTTAAATCATCGTCTACAACAATTAGATCCCCGGGCTGACAGAGTAAAGCCTCTAATCCTGATGAGAAAGCGATCCTTTGATTCTCTTTAATTGTTCTAAAAATTAAATGTTGCCCGATCCTTCTAGCCATTGCTCTAGATGTAACCCCCAAACCATCTACCCTTTGTTTGAATACACCCCTACTTCGTATATCCTCCTCATCCTCAATAACCTCGACTTTTGGAGTGAAGTTTTCAAACCTATCTAAATAAGACACTTCGACAGTATTGAATTGTTGATCCCTTCTCAAGTTAGAGTAGTTAAACACCCCATCTTTGACATTATTATTATTAAATAATGCGATAGGAAGCTTGACTCTATCGTCAGTAAAAGAAACTTCTGAAGCTCTAAAAAACGTGTGGCCCCTAAACAGCTTAGAAATGAGCTGTATTGAATCGAAAACCTTCTCATCACTGTTAAATACGATGTTACAAGAGTATCTTGGTTCTAACCCCCCTCTTCCATCAGGCACACCCTCAAAGAATCCCTCTTCATCGACAGCATCACAAAATCTTCCTATTTTATACAGCTCCCACTTATTGATATCTGAAGAATCAATATGTTGACCTAAACCATATCTAGTATTTACTAATAAGTCATATAGAATCCAAGCTGGATTATCTGTCCAACCTTCTTTTAAAGTACCATCCCAGTCACCAATATAAATCTGTTTGTTTGTATCAGAAGCTGTATCAAATTCTGATTTGCGGTCGTAATATCTTTTATCTTTTTTTGGACCCGTAGCTTCAGTGGGGTGATAATTTACTGGTATTTTTACGCGCTTCAATCTTGCGTCAAAAGACCTTTGAGGCATTCCAGAAAAGTTCTTAGAATCTATCTTTGTACCAATGATGGCTGAGAAAGGATACGTTAAGTTTACAGGTATAATCTCAGTTACCTTAAAAAAGGTTAATTCTTTAGATATTAAAATTGAAAAAGTTTCTGTAGATAATTTACTGACTTTAACATATCTTTTTTCTGGAGAAGAGTATACGTTATTTTCTGAATAATTATTTACTCTTGGCAAATAGTATGGGGTAGATAAATCAGCGTCTTCACTTAGATTTGTTACGTCTCTAATATGTGAATGCTGCTCTTCTGTCCCTTCGTTAAGCGGGTTGCCTATATCTATTAAAGTCGGCCCTTCTATGAGAGCAGATATTCTATAAGTTCTTGAGGCTGTAGGTTGTAATGATCCGTCAGAAAGTATTTTCCCTACTTCAATTTGAACGTTCATTATCGCTGGTAGTTTATCTCCAGCTGTAAAATCTCTAGCTTTCGGCTCCGAAACATAAGACGTTTCAATAGTATCAAAAAGACTATCTATCCTAAGAGTAACGAAAACTTCAGTAACATTAGGGTTTTGCACCACATAAGTAATCGGAGAAGCTGCTTCCTCTAACTCATATTCTCGACTATTATTATTCCAAGAAGAGAAGGAAGTTGATGGCTCAGACCCACGACCCCGTATATTATCATTACTACCCTCATCAATTGGTAAGCCTTGAGACAAAGTTAGATTAGGGCCATCGAATTCAGACTCTAACATATTAATATTCTCTTTATTGAAGGAGATATTCTTCTTTAATCTCTGAACTTGGCCATTGGTTTTGAATGGGCCATAGACATTTTTGTCTACAGATTTATCTATATTTATTTTATTAAAATATTTAAATGGAGATTGCTTCTCGTTACCCCATCTTGATTCAATTAAAACATTATTGTAGTTGTATTTTGAGCTTGTTAAGGAATTATTAAGCTTTTCAGTTAGAGAGAGGGTCGATATTTTTTTTAATTCAGATATGGTTTTATCTATATCGTGAGACTCCTCTTTTAAAAATGGCTTAAGCGCGACTCCTTCATACAGATTCACATTGCCATCATATAAATTTCCTCCTGCTGCTAGAAATTCCGATCTGTTTTTGTTTACCTGTGCCTCCCTAGTCTGACTTAACGTCTGGAATGAAGCGAATTGAGGGATGTGTAAAAATACAGCCCCAAGAACATCTTCGCCAGTTTGAACCACACCATTTTCATCGCATATTGGAATTAACAAATCTATGTAACTGGAATTTCTTACAATGGGAGACTCTTTGCCGTTAGAATCAGTAAATGTAAACCTAACTTGTGTTGGATCTTGAAATGTCACGGCAGACGTACCATTCAAAATATCTCGTTTGGGATAGTAAGTTATAAGATATCCAGCATCATCGCGAGTATAATAAAGTTGATCTCGCAAGCTGCCTATGCTGCGTTCCTGCCAACCTGTACCAAAAAAAGCGTTCATTTTGGTCTCTATGAGCGACCTCATAAAAGCGTTGTTTTTGTAAGTTACATTATACGCATTTGTTAAAACACCAATAAAAGTCTCTGTCCCATCTCTCTCCTTCCCTCCGATTTTGAATGCTCCAATTGCGTCAATTATTCTTGGTTTGCCGTTAATATCTCTAGGTCCAACTCTACTATTTGGATCATAATTTTTGTAAAAACCTACAATAAGTTCTGTTGTGCTAGCACTTAGGTTAGCTCGTAAGTCACTGTCATTCAACACATTGGCCCAAAGAAAACTAACTCTGTACCCCACCGACGACCTGATCATATTATAAGATTCTGAATCAGAGTCATAATTATATTTCTTTTTACTGGAGTTGTTTTTGCTAGCGCTTAGTGACGTAAAATCCTCGCGCGAGGAAAGAGCAATTAAAGGATCTACACCATCAACAAGGTTCTCCCAAGTTATGAGCTGATTTGTCACATCATTGCCTACGCTATACTCTTGATTAACGTGAGTTATATCATTTATTGTAACACTTGATTTTCCACCTTGATCTGCCACCTTTAAATTTTGAAAAGTGCTAGAAATATCTACATTTATTTTTTTAAAATCTGTTACTGTCTTTTCATTTTCAGAGTCTTCAGTATTACTAGCTATTGAAACAGGGGTCGCATCCAAGTAAACCCCTCTTGAAATATCTTTAGTTTCTAACAGATTACCTTTTGAGTCCACCAAACCTTCAATAGGTCCATCTGAAATAAGATCGAGTGTCTCCACAAAACTAAATGATGATCCAAACTGAAAATCACCTATTTTTGGAGGGGATAAGACCGCAGGTTTAACCTTGGGTTTTTTACCCGCTCCATACAGCCTCTTTTTTCTAGATAGATGATTCATAATTTACAAGCTAGGATTAGAAATCTCTACATCTGATTGTTGATAAGTAAGACCGTCTTCGTTTTGAGGCACATAAGTATCAGATTGCATTGCATCCACAGTCCTAACAGTTTGAGGTAGAGACTTCATTGATGACTGAATTACGCTAGATCCAACTTTTAATCTTCCGTAACCTATTGGTAGTGGAGAACCCTGAGCGGTCAAATTAATTAGACTACTACTAAACATTAAAGATTTACTGTCTCCACCCACAGTTTGTTCACCACCATCAATAGTACCCGGGTCCATAAGAGCATATTGTATAGCTGTACTAAGCAACATAAGAAAAAGTGATATGCCGAAATCCGCAGCACCTACAATAAAAGGCACAAAATCTATCTCTTTAGGATTTTTGTTGTCTAAAAAAGTCTTTTTACTTAGTCTTTCCTTGTTTACAATAATTTCGTAAGTAAAACCCTGTTTCTGTAAATCCATAACAGTCTTTCGGAAACCGCCCCTATTAACATCTATAGCCCTGATTACGTCTCTGGGCTTATCTATATCCATTTTGAACACTTTGCCATATTTTTGAGCTAAAATCCCATGTAATCTAATAGTTGTCATAATCCTCCTTAAACCTGTTATGTATATTTACATCTGTTTCTAGATTTTGTGGCTCATAAAGATTAAATTTTTTAGTTTCTAAACTGTATATGAGAAAGGGTATGCAGCAATTATTACACATTTTTACATCAAACTCTGAGGGCTGCTCATCCACGTTGATATGGCTATGGTATATAGCGACCATATCAAATTTATCTTTGAAGATTAGATACTCCAAAGGGTCTAGCATGAAGTTGCTTCTAGGGTCTTCTGATATATTTTCCAAATGTTGCACTACATAGCTTTCTGTTTTCTCATCAAAACCCAAAAAACCACAAATTTCTACAAATGGGTTATTATCTGAATAATCAACTATTTCTTGTAGTTTTTGTTTTAAATTCATATATTTTGTGATCCTAAAGCTTTGTAATCAAAACCGTCTGTGCCGGGGAACCCACCAAAGGGTAAAGGTTGTAGCGCGTTTTGGTTAGCTATAAACTGTTCAAACTTACCTACTGTGTAATCTAGCCTCCGTGTTTCAAATTGGTTGGTGTCGCCAAATCCTGTTAGGTGGTTATCTCCATCCGACTCATCAAGGCTAAGAAATTTACCGCTAACAGTAGCTGTATTCATGTCGTACCACCCCTTTAAATCCGTCCTTAACGATGACAAGTATCCTGTAGTTTCCCCATATGAAAGAGGTGCATAATCACAATAAAGATCTACACGTTTCTGTAGATTATTATCTGTTAAGTAATACTCTGAATCAGCTACACTATTCGCAGAACCTACCCAAGAAACTTCATCGTTAGATAGTTTTCTCCCCCAAACACAAACCTGAGCTATATCGCCACCAAAACAATTTTCTTTATTTATTTGATTGACGGGATCTTCGTTTACCCCTGTAGCCTCACCAAACACAGAAAAGAAATCAACACCCTTATCAAAGCCATGCGCTCTCATTGTGATCCTGTTTGAGTAACTAAATGCTCCGTATTGATTTTTGTATGGGTTAACAAGTATTTCAACATGGGGGCCACCCGCTCTGTATTTCCGTTTGATACCTCTAATAACTAAAAAGTTAAAATGTTCTGATGATGCTATTTTTGTGGGTATTTTTTTTGTATAGCTTCTATCATTGAAGTGTTGAGGGGCTGAAAGCTCTAAGAAGAGACCTTCTTCGCCTTGAATTGCAGAAGAAAAGTGTAGGTTAGCTGCAACGCAACTCGTAAATGATCCCGAAGTCGAAGCTCCACCCTCGTCTACAGGAGTAAAAAGTTTATTTGTTCTAGGTAAACCCTTAGTAGCGAATACTGTAGGGTCTGTAAAATTCCCCGAACTATCTTCAAATTGTTTTTCTCCACGCATCCAAAGAGAAACAGTCCACTCTTGGTTATTGAATACCCCTGTTAGATCGGGACGTAAAGTAGCTAAAGTTGCACCCTCCTCCCCATCTAGATGTAGATAATTAAAACCCGTTTCCTCCACACCTAAAGATATTCTTTTTAAGCTATCACTAGTAAATCTCTTTTGACACGCTTCGATTTTTTTACTGCATCCATCTTTTTGCCAGAAAGATGAGTTGTCCTCTGGGTGCTGACCAGAATTACCACTAACGCAAACATACCAAGTTTTATGAAAAATTGGTTCATTATCTTGTTCTCTTCCAACTATTATTCTTGAGTTTTCTAAATAAACAGGTTCTCCAGCATTGTAAGTTTTCTCCGCTTCGTAGAATAATTGACCCGTCCTTATCATTTCTTCGGTAGCATCTACCGTTACCCTTTCTCCAAGCACGTTAACGAAGGCACTTCCATCTTCTTGTTCAACAGGTTTAGCTTCATATTGGCAACCTAAACCTCTATATGTCCAATAACAGTATTTTGCATTTACCGTTCTATAATTTATGTCAAAGTTGTCAAGATCTAAAGGTAAATTAAGCTCAAACTCAACAAATGCTTTATTTTCTTGAACTTTTTGGCCTATTAAATATTTCTCTGTTGAGATTTCAGATTCAGTATTAGCTAGACCGAAAGGGTTTTGGCCATCGAAGTTTGCATCGTCCAAGTGTTTAACAAAAACTTTTGTTCTAGATATAGAAGCATTTTTAAAATCTTTATATTTACCCAGTAAAAAGGTAATCAACTTGTTATTATTGCTTACTTTAATTTTAGGTCGAGGTAAAGTGCCATCGCCAAAAACCCCAAAACCTTCGGATTCTATAGGGACTGGGACATATTGAATGCCCTGCCAAGTAATATTTTTGCCAAACATTGAACCGCCGTGGAAAGCGATAGATAGATTCGGGCTATTGGTAGTATCTGGACGCAATGTATATAACTCAACAATTGCTGTTGGCTGTAAATCCAACAAACTCCTTGCTACTTCATTTCTTCCTTCAGCCGCCATGTTTAATATTACACTTCTTTTACTATTATAGACAGGATAAATGATAATTAAACAACTAATCAACAAAGAAGAAGCTTGGGATGATTTTCAAGAATTCTGTCAAAAATCTAAACCTTTTAAAGTTTTCTGCTCAGGGTCTAGAATTATGCGAGAACAGTCAATCAAGAAATATTTTGATAATTTCTGGCGGGAATGTAATGTATATATCGCTAAGCTAAATAATGAAAATATTCTTTACATATTCAATAAGGAATGCGACAACTTTAATTTGATTGAGTTTGTATTCTCTACAAAACCCCGAAATATTAAGAAAACATTTGAAGCGGCTTATTCTATAATGGATTTTATCAGATCTGATAATCACAAATATTTTTCTTCAGTGATAAGGAGGACTTTTAAATCTGACTCATACAAAAAATGGGTTGATAGATACGATAAAAGAGCTATAATATTTAATGATAAGGACGAAACCGTCCTATGGTATAATACAGAAAAGATGAAAAAACAGCTTAAAGTAATAGGCACAAATGATAGCAGTAAACACCTACAAGATAAAATTGTGGATTACGATATAATTAACGTAGAATCTGGTATAAACGCCTGTGTAACTCAAATTAGTATTGATGAACAGAAGTATCTTTTTGACGGGAAGCGCGTCTCCTTACGAGAAGGCAAGTGTCTAATTGAAGGAATGATCTCTGATGATAAAACATTTGTAGCCAACATAACTTTAGAATTCACGCCGTAATGAATCAAGAATTAGTAAAATATCGTGTATACGATAAAAGAAAGAAGTATCATCACTCTTACCTTTTGAAGGATGAAGCAATTAATTGTGCCAAATATGTCTCTGGCTCAGTAAAAGTTGTAGAAGATGATGGGGAAAAAGAGATTTTTAACAGTAAAAAACAAGCAAAGTAATGTCTCTGGTCAAATCTATCTTAAAAAGCATTGAGTTGTATCTCGCCTTGAGGAACAAACTTGCGTTTTTTGAAATCACAGAAAAGCATAATAAACAGAAAAATGAATTTATCGAAGAAATTGAAAAGCTACGCGCTATTGGCGACAATGAGTCCAATGATCGCGCTGACTTCTTGCGGGGGCAGCTCCTCACCGAAAACAAGCAGTTTAAACATATATCAGCCGTCTTCCTTGAAGCTCAAGGCGGGTCAGTCGATTCAGACTGAGGAAGGGATTTACACTCCCCAAACTAACGAAGTTTGGCATTCAGACGCTCGTTATAGGAAGTTAGAGCGCGAAGTTTACAATCAATAATTAGCGCTTCCTTCTGAATAGAGGTAGTAAAGCTACAGTTAAAAATAGTAAAGAATTAGCTTCTGGCACTACTGGTAACGTAGTGCCATTACCTTGAACAAGAGAATTAGGAACAGCTTCATCAAACACAAAATTATCCATCCCAAAACAAAAGCCTGAATTACCGCACTCAGGACAGCTTGAATTTCCAGTGTGAGTTCCTGATACACCCCTATCAAAAATAACTACTTTATCGACATTATTAAAAGAGCTGGGCAGGAAAACATCTCTAGTGCTTGCTGCGCCCCAATCTACACTGGGTAAAGCGTATATTTCGGTAACAGAAGAACCATTTAAGTAGCCTTGAATTCCAATATTCTCTTCATTTGTAGCTGGTTGCCCACCAACAGAAGTATTCGAAGTTATCTGAAAATACTGTAAATCGAAAGGGTTGTTATTTTGAAGAGAGATCTCTATAGCAGAGATTGCAGTCCAATGACCGTGAATGACATCATTCCCCACATCATAATAATCACCTACAGTCTGAAAACTCCAATCTTCGGTAGGTGAAACATATTCAAGAATAACGGATTGTTCTTGATAGCTAATGACCCCATAATTTTGAGAAGTTGTAGTTGTGATGATAGTGCCACCTGATTCTAAGTCTGCCGTCCCACCTGTAAAGGTGACGATAGCTGCTTTGCAAAAACAACATAAAACAAATAGTGACAATAATAAAGGTGTTAATTTTTTCATTTTTTAAGTTTTTTAAGTAAGTAATTTTTGAGTTTTGACAATCTCCCAGTGACTTTGTTAAGTAATCTACTTAACTTGCTATCTTCTGGCGCGAAAAACGCAAGTGTCCCAACTATGCCCATTACCGCGATTACAAATTCAGGCAGCGAGGACATATAAGGCGCTAAAATTTTGTCGAATATTTCTTCCATGATTAATAATCAGATAGTTTCGGGGGATTGGTAGGAGGCTCATTGGAATTAATTTTGAGATCCTCCCTTGCTTCAAGTAATTCCTTGTCTCTTTTTATTCTCTCCTCTTCAGCAAGCTCATCTTTTTCTTCGCCCTCCTCAGAAGAGGGGTTAGACCCTTTTATGTCACCATACCCTTTTTCAGCGTATTCTCTAATGCCTTCGAAGGTTGAAATGCCTAAAACTGACTCAGTAAACCTATTGAATTTGGAAAATGCCCCATATTCTTGCTCTGTAACAACAGCTATCTCTATACCTTCCGTTTTCGCTGCTTTGGCTTGGAAATAGGTTCCGCTTGCAATCGTCATTAGCCCAGCAGTTCCCATTGCTGCCATTTTTTGAGTTGTAGCAGCTATAACTCCAACCCCTACCGTGACGTTTTTTGATTTTTTCGTTAGCCTCTTATTATTTTTATCTGTTTCTATAAGCTTTTCCAAGTTAGAATCATCTGAAGATTCACCTTTGACTTCTGAGTTTTCTTCCTGCTCTTCAGGGGGCGATTCAACTTCTTCTTCTGTGTCCTCTACTATCTCAACCCCACAATCCTCACAAACACACTTTTGATCATCTAAATGCTTGACCCTTTGCAGCAACGTCCAAGCCGTCTCTCGCGCATACCTGTCAAGATCGGAGATGACCTCGCTATCATCTGGGTTACAGTATTTTAAAGCGAAAGCCTCGGCTTCTTCAAGATTTTTATCTGTTTCCCCCATTTGATTTTAATTACACCTAAATCAAATTTTTTGAAATATTTTAATATTAATTAAAATAAATTGTGTAATTAAATCTATGGATCATTGGACAATTATCTCATCCGTAGTGTCAGCATTATTCGGGGGAGCTTTGTGGAAATATATGAGTCAAAGACTAAGTGCCGAACATCAGATAAAAAAATTAGACTACCAAACAGAAGGAGTCCTGCTCAGTAATCTAATTGATAGGGTAAGTAAGCTAGAAGCCCTACTTATCAGCTCTTCTGAAGAAAAAGAAGCTATGAGGGTTCAAATAAGTGAACTGACCATCCAAGTCACAGAATTAAAAGTCGAAATTAAATTTTTAAGGGAAGAAAATCAAAGACTTAGAGATGAGAGTCAAACTAAGTAGCAATTGTATAAAGGTTGATTACCTTGCTTAAAATCATTTGCATAAATATGAACAGATTGAGGACTCTTATTAGGTCTGCGAATCACTCCAGATAGGTAGTCTTTACCCTTTTTGCTTTTCTTGATCCAAAAAGCGCCAGCCTCCTCCCTTTCTGAGTTGTTAGAGATTTTATAACAAATTCGATCAGGTTGATTTTTGTCCTCTGAACGGTTTTTGAAGATGTGAAAGCACTCAGGCTTATCGTCTTCAATCATGACAGAACCAGACAAATAATTATTGCCTAATACATCTTTTTTGATCCAAAATCCACCAACTCTCTTTTTACTCCAATCACTGGAAGAGTCCTTCCGTTGCTTTAATGAAGTCTGATTTGTGTTGAGATGGGACACGTTGGTACTGGCGCTTGAATCTTCTGTAGTTCCTTCTTGATGTCGGGTCTTCATTGACTAATGATAATGCTTTTCTAATTTTTTTGCAAGTTTTTCCGCTCATAATTTTGCTATGTAACATTCTGAGGTTTTTATGAAACCTAATTTTTTGTAAAGTTTTTTTACCTTGTCTTTTTTTGGAGATTTTTCCGAAATGCCCATAGATATGTATTCGAAACCGTTATTTTTAGCAAATTTTATTGCCGTAGCAAACAGTTTGTAACCTGCCTTGGGGTTAGCTGACAACCAAACATATTCAGAAAAAATCTCTTGTCCATGTTTTGGGCTTTTATCTTTAATAAAAATTATCACAGCATCATATTTACCCAAATTATTTAGGTTAGCCCACACAAACACATTAAAAGCTAACATTCTATCATGCCCAAAAGCTTTTTTTATTGCGTCTCCATTATTGGGTACTAGGTAATAATAATTATTAGACTCCTCGTTGAGGTCTAGATAACTAGAAACGTTATCTACAACCTTGCAAAATTCATCCGCGCTAACTATTCTTTTGATCATTTGTGTAAAAGCCCAATAAGCTTACGGATCTCTTTACTTGGAATATCTTTCCAAGACTTCCATTTTGCAACGTCCTCATTTTTGTAAGTTTCATCCTTCCAAAACACCTTCAGCATTTCAATAAAATCTTCAAATGAGGATACACCCTTTTTAGACAGCAAAGTTTTTTGTAAAAGGCCAATAGGTGTGGTGGCTGCTGCCTCCACAGATTCCACAGAGATGCTATTATTAGCCCCCTTCGACTTATCGATCTCATCTGCACCCACGATATGGATGTTCAAGAAGTTACGAACGCAGCGAACAAAAGCTCTATTGCAAGCTATCGTCTCCAAGAATTTCGAAGCAAATGAATCTGTATTATCTAATGTGGCGTTAGCTACGTCTTGATAGGCTACCCGCTCTTTTCCGCTCTCATAATTAGCAGACCAAAGAATTTCGCAAGAAGCAACAACGTAACTCTCAGATACATTGTCAACCTCAAATGACACATTCTCAAAACCCCTAAGTCGAGCGAGTTCTTTAATACCTCCAAGCATGATGAGTAACTGATTGTCAGCTAAACCTTCAGAAGAATCTGGTACAGGCTTGTTCCTGTAATTAAACCAATCTCGATTCGGGTAAAGAAACTCAGGTTTGATCATAGCTCGCCAATTTACCGAACCATCTTCATTAAAGATGTAATCAACATTCTCTAGGAGACCATGCTCATCCCTCTTGTAAAGATCGGGTCCGAATAGTTTTTTCTTGGTGGCTTTCTTAGCTGCTTTTTTCTTGCTCATAAATATAGAAGTGTTTGGACTCTTCCCAGTATTCAGGAGTATCCAACACTTTATCGCAGGAGTCAAGCCCTTTTTTGTAATGAGCGTAACTCATGTAGACCTTATCCCCTTCAATAAGTTTTTTGTTTGTTAAAAACTTGGCATTTTTAGAACACTCTACCCTATCCTTGTCATCATCTTTAAGATGAACTTGACAATCAAAATATCTATTCCTTAATTCAGGCAAGTCCTCTTCTTTTTTAGATAGCAAAATAAAATCAATATTTAACTTCTTCAAAGCCTCAAAATACTCTTCAGGGATCGTATCATCTTTATCTTGGATTGTGTATATAATCCTTTTTATGTTATCTTTATATTGAAGTAACATGTTTACCTGTACTAACTGATCTGTCAGTAATACTACTTCGTGATTAGAGAAATAGTAAAGTAGAGGCTCTTCCTCCACTCCATAATCAATACGAACAAAAATGCTTTTTGGTAAGCCTTCCACTATTGAAGTGGGTATAACCTCTACAATTTTTTGATAATAAGAATCGCCAATATTTAATGTTTTAAAATTAAAGGTTAAATGGGATAACCCACAAAACTCTAATATTTTTTCGCAAATTAACTCTGGTTTAATCGAATCTATTTGTTTTTGTGGATCATGACTAGAAAAACATGGTTTACAACTCCAATCTGGCTCTAGACAAACTTTATTTTTAAAGCTACCCCAAAAAGGCTTTGTGTTGCTTGCATAATTGCTGCCATACAAGGTGATAGTTTTTACATCTTGAGAACTGGCATACTGAGATAAATAACTATCAGGGCCAATATAAAGCATACTTTTTGAGACTATGTAAGCTTCATTTTTAAAGCTACAACTCAAATGCCTATTTGCTCCAACAATTGGATTTTCACCTCCGATTTGGTATATTTTAATATTATGATCTCTTAAAGTCTTACCTATAAGCTGGAAGATTGTAGAGTAATGTTTATAAATTTTAGATTGATTTTGATCGCCATCAAAAAATACTATAAACTTTTCATCCAAGCATGGAAAGAAATGTTGTTGGACATCTGGCCTAGAGGCTTTTACACCTAAACTCTTTGAGTATTCATGAAGTAAGTGAGACATTATACAAACGAAAATTCGTGTTTAGTGATTCCATTGTGCGTGAAGGATACTGATTTCTGAGTGGTTGTATGCGGGTAAAACGCCGCCTCGAAAAGCCCCTTGGACTCTCCTGTCCCCTCTAGAAGCAAACAGTTTTCGATCTCTTTATCGTATTTTAAAATTTTAAATACATAGGGGCTATCCTCAATGAATTCGAAATATTCTGGGCTTGTGAAAAAATAAATATTATAATCTGAATACAATTTTTTAAATCTTTTCATTAGAGAGTTAACCAATAAAACATCGACTGCGGATTGAGGGAGTATGACAGCTATTCTAGAGCCACTATCTTCCTCACCAAGTAAATCTTCTAGAGAGGGAGCTTTATACTTTTGAATCTGCTGTTTAGCTATATTTTTAAAATGGCTAATTATCTGCTCTGGTTTTTCCCCCGACTGAATTTTTTCTATCCAGTGCTTTACTCCAGTTGAGTTCTTATCGACATCTTCATCTAGAATGTTTTTATACAAGCTGATCAAGAAGTCCTCTTTGTTGTCGTAAGATCCAACTTCATAGTCTGGATTGTAATCTCTATGTTTTGAATCATAGTCGTAATCAACAGATGGCATATTATCAATAATCTCCTCCAGCTTCTTACCAATGACTTCAACAGAAAAATTATCAATCACCCATTGACGAGCGATTTTACCCATCTCACTTTTTTGTGAAGATGGCATCGCATGAACCTTTTCAATCTGATTAGCGATTGAGTTCGCGCAAGTTGAAGCTTTGATAAATTGCGTCCCGGGTTCTCTATACTCACTCCAGTTAAGAGGGATACCCCCGCTTTCTTCAGTGCAGTTGTCTACCCCACATGAGTAGTCAGTCACTAAAGTCACAAGCTCCGTCAGTTTAGCCTCTTGGATTGGTATTTCCTGCCCACCACTGGTGAATGGATGACAGTATAAATCCATAAGATTATAAATTTCATTCAACTGTTTTTCACTTACTCCTTTTCGAGTATTCGTTGTATTTACAGTCTCTTTTGAGCCGCAATTCCGACAATCTTTTTTCTGGCCTTGATAAGGTGAAATATGATAAGATCCACAATTAGAGCAAACGTATGTAGTAAGGATATCTGACCTATCTATGCCTTTTTCAGAGATTAATTTATTGATGTCCCAC
>Ga0180120_10000163_pt1 | contig 33014 bp, 27 predicted proteins | sample CPBDNA_3_FD_129677 | JGI IMG/M metagenome (GOLD analysis project Ga0180120, IMG submission 129677) | Freshwater to marine salinity gradient microbial communities from Chesapeake Bay, USA - CPBay_Spr_31_0.2_DNA (version 2) (version 2) | ecosystem: Environmental > Aquatic > Marine > Coastal ... | reverse complement strand
TGGACACCTAAATATAGTTGGAACAAAACTTAAAGATGAATTTAATCAATTAGCCAAAAACCATGGTTTGCAAGAATTTATTGAATGCATTGGTTACCCATGTCGTTCAATAATTTCATTTAATGGTCAAAAAAAATATGATGATCTTGAAATTAAGTCTTTTTTTCAACAAGAGTTAATACGTAGAGGTATTCTTTGGGCGGCTTACCATGCTTTATCTTGGTCACACAAAGATAAAGATATAAAAAAAACACTTAGTGCGTATGATGAAGTGATGAGTCATTTTAAAAATATAATTAAGAATAATTTAAACTTAAGAAGCATGATAGAAGGTGTTCCTGTAAAACCTGTTTTTCGTAAAGTTGCAGACTTTAACTTTTACACTCGTAAAAACAACAAATCATAGTCTGAAAAAAATAATTCATTGTCTAATATAAGATTATAAATTATACATTTGACTAATGATTGAAGATAATATTAAACAATCACATAACTTATTTGATCTCAGCAATAGGGTAATTATTATTACTGGAGCCCTAGGTTTATTGGGGCAAAAACATGTTGAGGTAGTTGCAAATTATGGTGGCATACCAATAATACTTGATCTTGATGAAAAACAAGTATTGTTAGCAGCAGAGAGAGTTCAGCAGAAATATAACGTACCAGCTATGGGTTTAAAAGTTGATATAACTAATGAAAAAGAAATTATCAACAGTTGTGTTAAAATTATTAAAAGTTTTGGAAAAATATATGGATTAGTGAATAATGCAGCTAACAATCCAAAAGTTGAGGATAATAAAGATATAAATTTTTCTCAACTAGAAAACTTTCCATTAAAAACATGGGAGCATGATATAGCAGTTGGTTTAACAGGAGCTTGGCTATGTTCAAAACATTATGGAGCAGAAATAGCAAAAAATAAGAATGGTGGTTCGATAGTTAACATATCTTCAGACCTTGGCTTAATAGCACCAGATCAACGTCTCTATTTGAAAGATAACGAATCCAATGAAAATAGAACTGTAAAACCCGTAACATATTCTGTCGTTAAAACAGGATTAATTGGCTTAACAAGATATCTCTCAACATATTGGGCTGATAAAGGAGTTCGATGTAACGCAATGTGTGCTGGAGGTGTAGAAAATGGACAGTCAGAGGATTTTCTAAATAAAGTTAAAAGTAGAATACCAATGGATCGTCTTGCAAAACCAAATGAATATCAAGGAACATTATTGTGGATGTTGAGTGATGCATCTAGTTATTTAAATGGGGCAATTATATCGGTGGATGGCGGTCGTACGGCATGGTGATACTGTACTGAGTAAAAATTGTATGAATGATGTTAATAATAATTTAAGAGAAGAATTTCTTGATAAAGGGTTTGTTGTATTAAAATCTGTCTTTCAAAAAGACTACATAACTGAACTAAGAGAAAAAATGATATCATTATCATCTAAAGATGTTGATGAATTTGAAATATTATTAGATAAAGATATTGAAAATATTTTGTTAAATCAAAAATTGATAAATACTATCAAAAAAATCTTAGCTACTGAAAGTCTACTATATTTTTCAGAGAGCAGCATAATGTATACTTATGATCCTTTTAAAATTAAGAGCCGCTATCACAAGGACTCGAGGGATGAAGATAAAAATATACCTTATGACAATGAGTATCCAATAATTAGATTTGGAGTTTATTTTCAAGATGTAAAAAATTTTAGTGGCGGATTGAAGATTAGAGAAAAATCTCATAAACACTTTCTTTTTCAAAATTTGTTTTTAGATCCTTTAAGGTTCATAAAAAATTTAATTATAACTAAATATTATAAATTAAATTCTCTGAAACTAGGTAGGGGTATTAATCTAGAAATCGAAGAGGGCGATATTGTAATTTGGAATTTAAGAACACATCATGCTGGCATGTCTAGAAGATTAAAGTTGTTTCCAAAATTATGTTTATGGCCTTCTGTAGAGCAATTATTACCTAATTTTCTTTTTTTACCTTTTCAATATAAAAAACATAGAATAGCAATTTTTTCCTCATTTGCGAAAAATGATTTAAAAAATAAAAATATAATGAACTATATAAAATTAAAAGGAGCTCCTTTCAGAATAAGTCAAATTAATTCTAATCCAGATTTATTAAAAAGATTAAATTTAATGGAATGTAAATTGCCATACTAGTATTAAAAAATTTTTATGTTTATAATGGTATTATTATTAAATCTTAACAAAATAAATTTTTGAATAAAAAAACAAAAAATAATCATCAAATAGATATTCTGTGCATTACTGGACGCTCGCATCAATTAGGAGATAAAGATATTGATCACATTTTGCCTTTTTTATATTTTTTAAGTAAAAGTAAAAAATTAAAAATAAATACCAAGCTCTTCTTTCTGGGAAATAAAATTTCTTTTAATTACCAAAAACCACTTCAAAGGTTTTTATCTAACTTAAATAATATAGAATTAAAGTTTCAATTTAATGATAATTTTTTATACAAAATTAAAACATTATTTTTTATAAAAAGTAATTTAAAAATATTTACTATTTTTAATAGATTAATTAATTATTTATATTTAAGATTTAATATTTTTAATAGCCAAAAAAAAGATATCAACTGGAAAGCTTTGTTTGGTGAAAGTTTTATAAATTCAAAAAGATTAATTGTTATTACTTTGCAGCATAATAATAAATGTAGAGATATATTTTTATCTATAAAAAAAAATAATAAAAAAGTAAAATGGCTAATTGCGCCTGAAGGAACACTATTATGTCAAAATAAAATGGATTCCATAAATAACCTTGATAAGTTAGAATCAAAAAGTCAGTATAAATGGACAAAAGATGTAGATTATTTTCTTACAACTTGTAGGACAGATCTAAACGAGTCAATTTTAAATGGATTAGATGGACATAAAGGGCATGTAATTGGATCACCAAGATTTTGTAAGGATTGGCTTAAGCTAAAGTCCAAATTTAAACTTGATGGTAAAGATGTAAGTACAAATAAAAAGTACAAGGTTAAGATATTATTTCTTATACCAAAAGAATTTATTAATATTTTTACAGAAGAACTTATTCGAACGATTGATTTCATTTCAAGTTATAATGAAATTGACCTGATACTTTTAAATAATAATTATGCTTATCCTAAAATACCTAATTTTTTAAAAAGCAGGGTTAATATTAGATTATATTATATTTCTCAGGAGCGCTCTACTTCGAAATTAGTTGAATGGGCAGACATTGTATTTCATGCTGGGACAGGAGTTATATATCAAAGTTTTATGAAAGAAAAAATTACAGTATTTCCAAGGTATCTCTCATGTAACACGTTATTAAGTGATATTTATAATGCTGGTTATAATTTAAATAATAGAGATGAATTAAGAAACTTATGTAATGCTGCGGTAAAATCCTTAAGTAGCTTAAAAAAAGAATATAAAAAAAAAAAAAATCTTTCTAACAAAAAATTTATTAATCATTTTGTATATGGAAATAATAAATCAGTCCCCAAAACCATTCAAAATTTTTTTTTGAGAGTAAGTCGTGACCTTTAAAATGTTTGAAAATTAATGTAGTAATAATATTAATTTAAAAATAAAAATTTTTAAAAAACAATGTAATGATTATTAATGCTATTATTCAATGTCGAATGACATCAAAACGTTTTCCAGGAAAAGTACTTGCACCTTTTCTTGGTAAACCTTTACTAGACCACATTATAGAAAAAGTAAATAAATTTAGCTTTTGCTCATCAATTATTTTAGCTACAAGTGGTGATAAAGCAGATGACCCTTTGTCAAGTTATGCTAAAGATCTAGGATTAAAAATAGTACGTGGATCTAGAGAAGATGTAGTTGATCGATATGCTTCAGCAGTAGATTGTTATAGTTGTGATGCTTTTTTTAGAATTTGCGGTGACAGTCCTTTATTATTGCCTTACTTGTTTGATTATGCCGCATCAATTTTTCAAAATAAATCTTATGACATCGTAACTAATGTTTTTCCCAGAACATTTCCAGTTGGCATGAGTGTGGAGCTTATTAGAACTGAAACATTTTTAAAAACTAAAAAAGATATTAAAAATCAAGATGATAAAGAGCACCTTTCAAGATATTTTTACCGCAATGTTAAAAATTTTAAAATTCATAATATAGAATGTGATCTGCCTGTAGATCAAAATCTCAAATTAGCTGTTGATGAGAACAGTGATTTAAAAAAAATTGAGTCCTGGTTATTAACTAAAAATGATAAGTTTGAAAATTTATTTCCTATTAAACTTGTAAATAATATCCAAAGTTAAGTATTAGCTTATAGTTAATTTTATATGAATTGTTTTAATTATTAGTATTATTATTTAAACTTTAATATCAAAATAACTCAATTGAAAAAGAAAAACAAAATAAAAACAGCTGTAATTGGTTTAGGTGTAGGTGCTCATTTGGCAAGAACATTGTCACTCAACCCAAATGTTGAGTTAACTTCCCTATGTGACATTAACGAGACAAGATTAAAAGAAATTGGATCAACATTAACAGAGGCAAAACTAATTAAAAACTCAAATGATGTTTTGCAAGACCCAGAAATTAATTTAGTTTGTATTGCATCTTATGATCAATTTCATTTTGAACAAGTTATTATGGCTTTGGAGAATGGTAAGAACGTTTATGTTGAAAAACCACTTTGTTTATCAAAAAACGAAATTAAAGATATCCGCAAAAAACTAAATGAGAATCCTCATCTTCGTTTATCATCCAATATGGTATTACGAACATGCCCACTTTTTATTAAAGTAAGAGAAAATATTAAATCAACAATGATGGGTGAAATATATCATATAGAGGCAGATTATTTATTTGGTCGCAAGGAAAAACTTACCTCAGGGTGGAGAGCTGATGCGGATGTCTATTCTATTATCTATGGAGCCGCAGTTCATATGGTAGATCTTACAATGTGGTTAATTGGAAAAAAACCTTTGAGAGTTCAGGCGCTTGGAAATCGCATAACAACAGCAGGCACTAAACAAAAAAATAATGATTTTGCAGTTATGCTTTTTGAATTTGAAGATCAGATGAGCATTAAAATTTCTGCTCACGGTGGATGTGTTCACCCACATTTTCACACTTTAAAAGTTTTTGGAACAAACTCTAGTTTTATTCATGAGTCCACAGGAACAGTTTGGGTTCAATCTAGTGATCCTAATCAAAAATTTATATATGAAAAAGAAGAGTATCCTGCAAAAACTAAAAGGGATGGTACTCTAATTTCTTTTTTAGACTCATTAATAAATTTTGATAAAAAAGTGATGGTATCTGAGATGGAAGTTTTTGACACGATGAGTGTTTGTCTAGCTGCTGAGCAGGCAGTTAGAACTGGTGAAGTGGTTGAAATTGACTACTTGTAATAATTCAAACAATTTTATAAAAGATTAATATGCGCATTATCCCATTTGGTAAACCAATGATAGGTCAAGAAGAAAAAGAAGCAGTGATGAATGTCATGGATGGTTCAATATTAGTACATGGCCCAATTGCTACTAATTTTGAGAAACATTTTGCTGCTTTTACAGATGCCCCAAATGCTGTTAGTGTTTCGTCATGTACAGCAGGAATGCATTTAATTTATTTTGCCTTGGGTTACGGTCCAGGTGATGAGGTAATTGTTCCAGCTCAGACACATATAGCGACGGCTCATGCCGTAGAACTTACTGGCGCTAAACCAGTCTTTGTAGATGCTGAAATAGATACAGGCAATATTGACATAAACGCAATTGAGTCGGCTATTAATTCTAGAACTAGAGCTATTGCGGTGGTTCATTATCTTGGAGTACCTGTGGATATGCCAAAAGTATTAAAAATTGCTAATAAACATAATCTTTTTTTACTTGAAGATTGTGCTCTTGCTCCTGGCGCTAAAGTTGATGGCAGACATGTTGGACTTCATGGAGATGCTGGGGTTTTTTCTTTCTATCCTGTTAAACATTTAACTACTGCTGAAGGTGGTATGATTATTTTAAAAGATGCTGATTTAGCAAAAAAACTTAAATTGCTTAAAGCATTTGGAGTAAATAGGAACTATGGAGAACGCAAGATACCTGGTATGTATGATGCAGAAGTGCTTGGTTTTAATTATCGCATGAGTGAGATACATGCAGCTATAGGCGTTGAACAAATGAAAAAATTACCTTCTTTTTTACTAAAACGAAAAGAAAACTTTAACTATTTAGAAGCAGGAATCAAAAATATTTCTGGTATTAATGTTCTTCAGCAGCCTGTTGACAAACGTTTTTGTAGCTCGCATTACTGCCTTGGTATGATGCTTAATCAAGGAATAGCAAATAACCGATCAGCTATTATGGATGTACTTAGTAAGAAAGGTGTTGGGACTAGCATATATTATCCTCAACCTGTGCCAAGAATGACTTACTATAAATTAAAATATGGTTATGAAGAAAAATATTTTGTAAATGCAGCTACAATTAGTGATAGTATTATTGCATTGCCAGTTGGGCCTCATTTAGATCTATCAGACATGGATTATATAATAAAATCAATAAAAGAAGTTTGGAGAGAAATGAATGTTTGACCTTGAAAAACTTAAAGGTAAACGTGTAGCTATAGTTGGCGGTGCTGGTTTTATTGGTCACAACTTGGCATTGAAACTAAAAGAATTGGGTGCAGAACCGCATGTCATTGATGGATTACAGGTAAATAATATTGGATTCTATACCAGTGATTATGAAAAAAATGTAAATGCAGAAAGATATATCGCATTTATTAATGAGAGACTTTCATTGCTTCGTAAAGCAAAGATAAATTTAAAAATAATTGATGTTCGTGATTATCATGTCATTAGTAGTGCTATTGATCAAATAAAGCCTGAGGTTGTAGTTCATTTAGCAGCAATAGCTCATGCTAACCGGTCAAATAAAGATCCATTTTCAACTTTTGATCATAGTATGAGAACTTTGGAAAATGTGCTTGATATAACGCGCTCTAAAGGCATTCATGTAATTTACTTTTCTTCTTCGATGGTCTATGGAAATTTTGATGGTGAGGCTGTTACAGAAGATAGAGTTTGCAATCCAATGGGAATTTATGGAGCTTTAAAGTACGGAGCTGAGAAACTTGTGATTGGATATAATCAAGTTTTTGATCTTCCTTATACTATTATTCGTCCCTCAGCTCTTTATGGTGAGCGTTGTGTTAGCAGAAGAGTGGGTCAGGCTTTTATTGAAAATGCTATTACTGGAAAAGATTTAACAATAAATGGAGATGGTATGGAAGGTCTCGACTTTACTTATATCGATGATCTCATTCAGGGAATTATTTTATCTATAACGAAATCAGATAGTATTAATCAAATTTTTAACATTACTTTTGGTGCAGCCCGTTCAATTAATCAGTTGGCCGAGATAGTTATGGCAAAATTTCCAGGTATTAAACTTCATCACAAATCACGTGATGGATTAATGCCTGAAAGAGGAACATTAAGCATTGTTAAAGCTCAAAAGTTGCTCGGATATAACCCCCTACATCCAGTTGAAAAAGGGTTTGTTCAATATATTAATTGGTATCAGCATTTTGCTGAGAATAACCCGCAACTTTTTAAGAAATAATGGCCTATGTAGTAAAGGTAGTTAGATAAGTGCACCACTTAGTAAATTGTAGGCCTTGGATGATATATTAAGAAGACACAATGTGTGATTTTGAAAAACCTAAAAAAAAAATTACTTCAGATGATTGGTTGTCGAAAATAATTGGCAAACCTGTTTATCATTTACAAAATTTTTCAACTAGTTTTGAAGAAAAAGATTTACCAAAAAATAAAATGTTTATTTGGTGCAAGGTTCCTGTTGAAGATGTTGAAAGATTGACTTGTCTTCAAAATTTGGGCTTTTATCTCGTAGATACAAATATTAAATTTTCTTTGTCTAAAAAAATTATATTAAAAAATAGTTCAAATATAAGATTTGCAAAATCTAGCGACGAACTTGCAGTAAGATCACTTGCCAAGAACGCTTTTAAGTACAATCGTTTTAATAAAGACCCAAATATTGCTAAAGAGATTGCATCTAAAATTAAAGAAGATTGGGTAGGTAATTTTTTTTTAGGTAAGCGTGGTAAATGGATGATAGTAATAGAGCAGAATTCTAAAATAGTTGGCTTTCTACAAATCATTGATAAAAATCATGATACAGCCGTAATTGATCTAATTGCAGTAGATGAAAAAAACAGAGGTAAAGGATTGGCAAAAGAAATGATTTCGTATGCATATTCAAATTGTTTAAAAAATAATGGGACAATAGAGGTTGGGACACAAATTGCCAATATATCATCGATTAAAATGTATTTAAAACTTGGCTTTCATATTAATTCAGCTTCTTACGTGCTACATATGCATCAATAAATAGGCAATGAAAATCAAGAAATTCAATATTAAAAAAAAAGTTTTTATAATTGCAGAAATTGGCAATAATCATGAGGGTAGTTTTAAGCTTGCAAAAAAAATGATTAATGCAGCAGCAAAAACAGGAGTTGATGCTGTCAAGTTTCAAACGTTTATACCAGAAAAATTTGTTTCTTTTGAGGATCAATCAAGGATCAATAAATTAAGAAAATTTCAATTAAACTATAATCAATTCAGTGAACTATCGAGATTTGCTAAAAAAAAAGGATTAATATTTTTTTCAACACCACTTGATTTAAAAAGTGCAAAGTTTTTGAATAAAATTCAACCAATTTTTAAAATTTCATCAGGTGATAATAATTTTTATCCATTAATTGACTTGGTTGCAAGTTTTAAAAAACCTATAATTATTTCTACTGGTGCCGTCAATGTTGATAGCATAAAAAAAGTTTATAATAAAATTTTAAAAGTTTGGCCTGTAAAAAATGAGGCCCATCAAAATCTAGCTTTCTTGCATTGTGTGAGCAGCTATCCCGTCCCAAATCAACAAGCAAATCTTGCATCAATAACATATTTAAAAAAGTTGTTTCCTGATGTTGTGATTGGGTATTCAGATCATACAATAGGTATAACTGCCCCGATACTATCTGTTATAGCTGGAGCGAGAATTGTTGAAAAACATTTTACTCTAGATAAAAACTATTCTGATTTTAGAGATCATCAATTATCGGCAGACCCAAAGGAAATGTGTTTGATGGTGAATAAAATACGTGAAGCTGAAAAAATGCTTGGTAAAGAAGAAAAGATACCACAACCTTGCGAAAAAGATATGCATATAGTTGCAAGAAGATCTATAGCGGCAAATTGTGACTTAAAAAAAGGAACTAAATTATTAATCTCTCATTTAACTTGGGTAAGGCCAGGGCATGGTTTTCCACCAGGGAATGAAAAGAAAATTATAGGAAAGAAAATAACTAAGAGTTTAAAAATGGGTGAGATTATAATGAAAAGTGATCTTAAATGAATATTAAGATTACAACTATGATAAATATAACTTTATACTTTATAATTTTTATTAAAGACCAAATTGAATATTATAATAGCCTTGCAATAAATAATGGTGATGAATTGTTATTATGTTAGATAATTTTTTTTATTTCAAAAGAGTTGAGATTTAATTATGTGTGGTATTGCAGGATATATTGGTAAATCTTTACTAGAGCATTATCAGCTAAAGCAGGCAAGTGAAGCTTTAAAGCATAGAGGTCCAAATTATGAAGGATTTTATACTCATAAACTTCAGGATAACAATGTAGCTCTAGTTCATCGTCGTTTAAATATAATTGATCTCGATAACCGCTCAAATCAACCTTTTAGTTATAAAGGTACTGTTTTAATCTTCAATGGAGAAATTTATAATTATATGGAAATTCGTAAACAGTTGAAAGAATTGGGCCACGTATTTAAAACTTCAGGAGATACAGAAGTTTTAATTCATGCTTTGCATCAATGGGGGCAGGAGGCTTTAATAAAACTGGAGGGCATGTGGGCTTTTGCATGGTATGATCAACTAAGTGGTTCTATACTTTTATCTCGTGATAGGTTTGGTGAAAAACCACTTTATATTTGGCCTAAAAACGATGGTTTATATTTTGCTTCTGAGGTCAAAGGTCTAAAAGCAATGGCAAATGACTCACCAAAAATTAATAATAATCATCTGGTAAGAAATTTAGTAAATGGCTACAAATCTTTATATAAAACAGATGAAACATTTTTTATAGATGTTAAAGAGCTATCTCCTGGCACATGTCTCAAAATCGACTCCAGAGGGGCAAATGTAACTTATAATTACTGGAAACCTAAATTAGTCGAAAATAATCAACTCTCTTATTTAGATGCAGTTGATATGACCAGGGAAGTATTAATAAATTCAATGAAATTACGTATGAGATCTGATGTTCCAATTGCTTTTTGTATGAGTGGTGGAGTAGATTCTAACAGCTTAATTTCTATTGCTTCAAAAATCTTAGAATGTAATGTGCATGGTTTTACTATAGTAAATACAGACGCTAGATATGAAGAACAATCACTTGTTGATCAATCAGTGAAAGAACTAGGCATTAATCATACTTCTGTGCATTTAAACAAACAAAATTTTCTTAAAAATCTTCGTATTTTAATAGATCATCATGATGCACCAATTTATACGATTAGTTATTATCTCCATTGGCAATTGATGCAAGCTATAGCTGAAAAGGGTTACAAGGTGACTATAAGTGGTACTGCAGCAGACGAGCTTTTTACAGGCTATTTTGATCATCACAACTTATTTCTTTATGAAGTATCAAAAAATAAAGAACTACATCAAAAATCACTTAAAGCTTGGAAAAAATACCAAAAAAAAATGGTTCGTAATCCATATTTAAAAGATCCAAATCTATATATTAAAGATCCAGGATTTAGAGATCATAATTTCATGAACAATGATTTGTTTGCGTCTTACATGAAAGAGTGTTGGGAAGAGTCGTTTAAAGAAAATAACTACGTAGAAAATCTGTTGAGAAATAGAATGCTAAATGAAATTTTTGAAGAAACTGTACCTGTAATTTTGCATGAAGATGATCTTAATTCTATGTATTTTTCAATGGAAAATAGATCACCATTTTTAGACAGTAATTTATTTGATCTTGCTTATTCTATTCCAACTAATTTTTTAATTAAAAATGGTTTTGCAAAAATGGTTTTGAGAGATGCAATGAAAGGTATTGTACCAGAACCTATTCTTAAAGAACGTCGTAAAGTTGGTTTTAATGCTCCAATTGAAGATATACTTGATTTAAATGACACAAATACTAGAGATTATCTATTAGATGATAGTGAAATTTTTCATTTAGTTAAAAAAAATAAAATTGAGGAAATAATTAAAAAAAAAAATTTTACCAATAGTACTAGTAAATTTTTATTTAATTTTTTGAATACAAAAATGTTTTTAGAAAATTAAATTTTTAATTAAAGTTAAAATAATAATACTTAAATCTTATAATATAATTACTTTAACAATATCATAAAATTTTTATTAAATTATATAAATTTAGTATATTTAGTTTGTCTAAAATAAAAAACTATCCTCTTAAAAGATTTAATTTTTTTAAAACAATATTTCTATTTTATTTTAATGTGGAGCTTTTTTTAGGTCAAATAAAAGAAAGATCAAAATCTTAATAATAAAATTACTCAAATTTCATTGGCAAAATCAAGTCACTTAATTAGTTGGAGGATAACGAATTTGAAGTTTCTTTATAGCAAAAATTACAATATTGGCTCGCCTACTATTTTTAAAGATGAATTTAAAAATAAACAAATATATTTTTTTAAGAGAAATTAAATTTAGATGTAAATAATTATAAAAAAATTTATTTTTTTAATAAATCAATAAATGACTACGCTCTATTTGTATTTAGATTAAAAGATGATTGTTATAATTTTTTTTCAAAATGGTCAGGTTGTATTATTAAACGTGGTTTATTTTTTTCTAAGCTAAAAGATTTGTTTAATTGCTCTTATCCAATTAAAATTAAATTATCATATAAAATTTATAAAAATAAACAAAAGTTATCCATTATTCTGAACCCAATATTGTAATTCAAAATAATAAACTTTATTTATATTTTGAAGAATGCAATAAAGGTGTCAATGGACAATAGTAAAAACAAAGTTATTGGAATAATTGACTATAAATTAAGCAATTTAAATTCAGTAAAAAACTGTCTTAAAAAATTGAATCTTGAATTCATTATTATTACTTCTGAAAAAGATTTTATTGATGCAACACATTATATCTTGCCAGGTGTTGGATCTTTTAATATGGCAATGAAAAATCTTAAAAATATGAATATTATTCCTAAACTAAAAGAAAATATTAATAAAAAAAAATCTAAAATTCTAGGTATATGCCTTGGTATGCAACTTCTATTTGAAAAAAGTTATGAGGATGGCGAAACTAGTGGTCTGGGAATAATTAAAGGTGAGGTAAAAAAACTTGAAAAATTTAATGATCTGAATGTTCCTAACATGGGATGGTTAACAATTAAATTAAATAAAAACGATAAATTTTTAGAAGGAATAAACTCAGACTCTTTTTTTTATTTTGTACATAGTTATGCTTGTTACGCCAAATATAAACAAATTTCTCTAGCATCATTAAAATATCAAAATGAGTTTGATGTTATTATTAGAGATGATAATGTTTTTGGTTTACAATTCCACCCAGAAAAAAGCCAAGAACCTGGATTAAAATTATTTAAAAATTTTATTAATGATTAAACCATTGAGAATTATTCCAGTTTTATTTATAAAAAATGGCCTAATAGTCAGAAGTAAAAATTTTAATTTTCATCAAGTTATTGGCAATGTAATTGAGCAAGCTAAAAGATTATCCAGTTGGAATGTTGATGAACTCATATATATCGATATTTCAAGAGATGAAAAATATGACCTAGGCAGAGATGATCTTTCTGTGAAGTCATTATATAAGATAAAAGACATAATAGAAGAAATTAGCAAATATTGTTTTATGCCCCTCACTTTTGGTGGTAAAATTAGAAGTGTTGAGGATGCTGTAAAGTTAATTAGATGGGGAGCCGATAAAATTACTATAAATTCATTATTATTATCAAATAAAGAAGAGGTAAAAAATATAATTAAAAACCTCGGTTCGCAAGCGGTAGTGGCTTCTGTTGATTATCAATACATAAAAGATGAATTTTATATTTGTGAAAATTTTGGTAAGAAAGTTACGAGTATAAGGCTTAGAGATTTTCTCATAGAAATTCAAGATTTGGGTGTTGGAGAAGTGTTTTTACAAAATGTTAAAAATGATGGTTCTGCTAAAGGTTTTGATATTAATATAGAAAAAGAAATTTCTTTTTTAACCATACCAGTAATTTTATGTTCGGGAGCAGGTAACGAAGAAGATTTTGTAAATGCCTCAAACATTAAAAATCTATCAGCTCTAGCAGCAGGTAATTATTTTAATTTTAAAGAATTATCATACCCAAATGTAAAAAAAAAATTAACAAAATCAAGTATTTGTGTTAGATAGTTAAATGGTTAATTTAAAAATTAAAAAACCATTTATCAAATATTGCTCATCTTGTCTTTACTCCACAAGCTCTGCTGTGAGTTTAAATTTTGATGAAAATAATGTTTGCACAGGGTGTTTAGTTTCTGGAGAAAAAGTTACAATCGATTGGAGACATAGAGAAAAAAAATTTGTAGACCTGTTAGAAAGTTATCGTGGAAAATTTAATAATCAATACGATTGTATTATTCCGGTAAGTGGAGGAAAAGATAGCTTTTATCAAGCTCATTTAGTAAAGGAGCTTGGCTTTAATGCACTCTTAGTAACTTACAATGGGAATAATTATTCTAAAACTGGGTTAGAAAATGTTCAAATTATGAGAGAAGTTTTTGGTTTTGATCACATTTTTTTTACACCAGCCATTAAAACTTTAAAAGCACTTAATCGTCTTGGCGTACATATAATGGGTGATATGAATTGGCATGCACATTCTGGTATTACAACTTATCCAATTAGAGTTGCGATAGAAAAAAAAATTCCATTAATGATTTGGGGTGAGCATGGCAGAACAGATGTTGGAGGCATGTTTAGTTATGATGATTATATTGAGTTCACAAAAAGAGATAGATTAGAGCATGCTAATAGAGGTTATGAATGGTTTGATATGGTGGAAAAAGCACCCGAATATGGAGAAATATTAAATGATAAAGAAATGTATGCATGGAAATACCCTTCTGATGAAGAAATTAACTCCATAGATGTAAGAGGAATTTTTATATCCAATTACTTTAAATGGGATGCAAATGAACATTATCAATTAGTAAGTAAAAAATACGGATTTAAGGTGCCCAATGAAGAATTTGAGAGAACTTACAGAAAAATGTCAAATTTAGATGACATACACGAAAATGGTGTTCATGATTATCTTAAATTCATTAAGTTTGGCTATGGCAGAACAACTGATCATGCATCAAAAGATATAAGATCTAGAAAAAAATCGAGAGAATTAGGAATTGAGGAGGTAAAAAAAAGAGATCATATAAAACCAAAAGATTTAATTAGATGGCTTAATTATGTTGGTTGGTCTGAGGAACAATTTGATCAAGTTGCTGATAAATTTAGAGACCCCAGAACATGGTGGATAAAGAAAGGTAAATGGATTAAGCAAAATGTTTGGGGTGGAGAAAGTGAATATGGAGACGTTAAATTAGAAAAAAGTGAATGGTTTAGATTTTATATAGAAAATTAAATGAAAATAATTTGTAAATTGATTAAATATTTTTTAAATTTAAAAGGCTTTTTATTTACTATCAAAAATAGTCAATACATATAATGCAAATTATATTTGATCTAACTTTAATATTTCATTTCTAGATTTATAGAATATATTGTTATAAATGTTTTTAGATCAAATCTTAAAAAATATCAAAAATAACCCTAAAAAAGATTTTTTAGTCGTTAATGAAAATAATGTAGATAAAGTTTATACTTATGATGACTTGAGACTTAGAATAAGTTTATTTAACAAAGAAATTAAAAAAATAAAAAGTGATACCCTTGTGTGTATTGAAAAACAATCAATAGATTTATTTGTTTTTTTTATTTCTTGTCTGTTAAATAAAAAAAATCCTTGTTTCTACTCATATCCGTCTCCAAAACAAAATGAAAAACAGTTTTTTTTATCTGTACAAAAAACTTTATTAGAAAATAATTTAAAACATATTGTCATATTTAATAATAATTTTTTTAAAAAAATTAATCATTCAAAATATGGAATTAAAATTTACAACTTCAAAAATTATCACAAAAAAAAAAATCATTCTATTGGTTTTAATAAATTAGAAAATCATCTACCAACTAAAAAGTTTCTGCAATTTTCTTCTGGAACAACTGGTTACAAAAAAGTAATGCAGGTAGATACAGATAAACTTGTAAATCATTTTAAAAGTTATAACAAAAAAATTAAACTAGATAACAAATCAATTATAATATCATGGTTGCCACATTATCATGATATGGGTCTAATAGCATGCATGTTAATGCCTTTATACTATAACTCTAAAATTTACATGATGTCACCTTTTGATTGGGTAAAAAACCCACTTATTCTCTTTGAAAAAATTGATGAAATATCTGGTACTCATGTATGGCTTCCAAATTTTGCATTTGGAATAATTTCTAAAACCCTGGATAGCTCAGTAAGTAGCTCTAAAAATTTTGATCTAGGGTCATTAAAATGTCTAACGTCAGCATCAGAACCTGTTATTTATGAGATAGTAAAAAATTTTAATAAAATTTCAAAAATTACCAATTATAATCCTAAAGTTTTTAGTAATTTATATGGAATGGCGGAAAATATTTTTGCTATTTCAACGACTGATAAAGATTTTAAATTTTTAGATATAAATTATAATTCTTTAAAAAAGGGTCATATTCAATTAAAAAATTCTGATTATAAAATTGCTTCAGCAGGTACAACGATTCATTCAACGAAAGTAAAAATTTTAAATAGAAATCAAAAAAAATTAAAAGATCTAGAATTAGGAGAAGTTTATATCAAAAGTTCCCATATGATGGATGGTTATTTAAATAATGGAAAGCTAGAAAAAATTAGTGAGTGGTTTAAAACAGGTGATCTTGGCTTCTCTTATTTGAAGAATATTTACATAACAGGAAGAACGAAGGACATAATAATTGTTGGAGGAGAAAATATTAATCCTATAGATATTGAAAAAATTTTGAATGAGCAAAAAAATTTAATAAAAGGAAGGAATTTAGCTTTTGGCACTTATGATAAAAATTATCATACAGAAAAAATTATAGTATTAGCCGAAACTGAAAAAAGCAAATTGACTAAAAAAGAAATATCTAAAATTAGAACAAGGATTTTTAATCAATTAAATATCAATATAAGTGAATTTATTTTTTTAAAGAAAAATACTCTCTACAAATCTACTGCAGGCAAAATATCAAGAACTATAAATAAAGAAAAATATTTAAACAAAAATTTTTTTTTAGAAAAAAATGAAAAAAAAACATTTAAAAAAAAAGATAATTTATTACTATTAGTCAAAAATATTTCAAATGAAAAAAATTTTTCATTAAAAACTAATTTATTTGAAAATGGTATTTTAGACTCATTTAATTTTGTACAACTTACCTTAGGAATAGAAAATATTTTTAAAATTAAGATACCACAGAAAGATTTGCGTTTTGAAAATTTTAAATCAATTGAACAAATTAATCACTACATATTGAATATAAAAAAAAATAAATCTCAAGTAGAAGAAATAAATACTGAGTATAAAAAATCTAGAAAGATGATTTTACACTCTTATAAACAAGCTCATACACGGAATTTTAAAAATACAAAATATAAATTAAACATTTTTAAAAGTGTTTTTATAAATTTTTTAAAAATACCAATTAACAAAGGTTTTTTAAATACTATAATTTTTAAAATTCTAGGTATTGATATTGGAAAAAATGTAAAATTTAATGGTGCTATTAATCTAAAAATTAGAGGACCAATTAGCAATATTAAGATTGGATCAAATATAAATATTGGTAATGATATTGATCTTAGAATTAGAGAGAATGGTAAGATTTGGATTAAGGATTTTTCTTTTTTTGATGATAATGTTCGAATAGTATCAAGCCAGAATGGTACAATAAAAATTTGTGAAGGTGTAAGTATTGGAAAAAATACAATAATTAATGGTGGTGCAGATTTGACAATAAATGCTCTTAGTATGATTGGTAGTAATGTTAATATAGGTAGTAGCGAGCATAGTAATAGTAAAAATAAATATATAAGAGCTCAGGGTTTTTATTATCAACCAGTAAAAATTGGTGAAGACGTTTGGGTTGGTTCCGGATCTTCAATCTTAAAAGGTTCCACAATAGAGAGAGGTAGCATCATTTCAGCAAATTCTTTAATATCTGGTCATATTAAAAAGTTTTCTGTATTTTCTGGTGTTCCTGCAAAATTTATTAGAATGAGATAAAAAAAATTGAAATTAAAAAAAAATTTATATCTACCAATTGAATTTAAACATAGAGAATTCAGATCAAAAATATTGTTGGCATTTTACGCAATAAAGTTAGGATTTAGAGTTTATATTGGTTCAACGAACTCTATTTTTAAATTAATAGAATTTAAAAGTCAAAAGGGTGGAATATTTTTCTTTAAGGGAGGATTAGATTTTAATAAAATAAATGATATAAAAAAAAAATGTGATCAATTTGTAATTTTAGATGAAGAATTAGGAACAGAAAAAAAAAACTATGCCAAAGTTGCAAGAGTTAGAATTTGGCCAGGTTCAGAAAAACTCATTGACAGGTATTATGTTATTGGAAAATATGGATATGAAGCCTCACGTAATATTTTTCCTGAAATGCAAAATTCTATTAAATGCACTGGTTGGCCAAGAGTAGATTTATGGAGGAAAGAAAATGACTTTCTATTTAAAAAAGAAGCTGATCAAATTAAAAAAAAATATGGAAATTTTATACTTTTCTCATCTGATTTTGGGTATATTTCTACTAGATTTATAAATGATGCATTAAAAGTATATAAGAATTCACACTGGAAATCGATAAGAGATGAATTTTTAACAGTTAAAAAAAGAGCCAACGAAGTATTTGAAGAATACAACCAATTTTTGAAAATATTAAAAAACTATGATAAAATTGAAGGACTTCCACTAATAATTATCAGACCTCATCCAGCAGAAGATGTGGAGGCATGGTTTGAAACTTATAAGAAACTTAAGCTAAAGAATATAAAAGTTATATATGAAGGTGAAATAACACCATGGATTAATGCTTCATTGGGAGTACTACACAGAGGCTGTGCTTCAGCGATTCAAGCACATATGCGAGGATTGCCAGTTGGACATTTTGTGTGTGATAATGAAAAACTGACTGAGACACCATATAAAATTTCACAACATCTATTTTCACTCAATGACATTGTAAAATTTTGTAAAACTGCGTCGGCAAATAAAGAGATGAAATTAATCAGATACCATGATGAATTTAAAGAAATGATACATGTTGAGAATGATAAATTAGCCTCAGAATTGATTATAGATGATTTATTAAAACTTAACACAAGTAAAGAGATGAATTTTCAAAAAAGTTCTAAAAATATGTTCCAAGACTTGTTTATAAATTTTAAAATCTCAATAATAAATTTTGTCAAATATGTTTTTAGATTCAAACAATATGTTATTGCCTCACCAACCAGAAAAATTCCAGGTGGCATTAGCAAGCATGAAGTCGAAGATTTTTTAAGACGATTAGATAATAATCAAAATTTTAAAGTAAAAAAAATTTTAAAAGATTGTATTGAAATTGATAAATGAAAAAAATAAATAATCTTATTTAATTATTAATGACACCATTGGTATCTGTAATAATAGCGACCTACAAGCGCCCCAAGTATATAGCTAGAGCGATAAATTCCGTCTTAAATCAAACTTATAAAAACGTAGAGATAATCGTAATAGATGACAATAATGAGAGAGACAAATTTAGAAAATTAACACAAAATATTTTACAAAAATACATTACCAAAAAAAAAATTATTTATATAAAACATAAAAATAATAAAGGATTACCTGCGGCTAGAAATACTGGGATAAAAAAAGCAAAGGGAGAATTTATTTCTTTTTTAGATGATGATGATGAGTTTTTACCTGCAAAAACAGAGTCACAACTAAAAATTTTTAAACATGAAAAAAATAAAATTGGTTTAGTTTATGGTGCTTATATAAGAAAAGATTTGAATTTAAATAAAGAAAGTATAATTGAACCAAAAATAAAAGGTAATGTTAATTCTATTTTAGGATTGAATAAGATAGGTAACCCATCAATTATAATGTGTAAAAGTTCAGCAATTAGTAAGATTGGTGGGTTTGATGAAACAATTCAGTTTAGAGAAGATATAGATTTTTATTTTAGATTGTCAAAATATTATGATTTTGCCTATACTAAAGAAATCGTTTCAAAATTTTATGTTCATCAAGATTCAATGTCAAGAAATTATAAAAACAAACTCGAACATACTTTAAAATTTATTCAAAAACATAAAATAAAAATTAAAAAACCAAGAAAAAGATGGAGCGAACTTCAGGAATATCTTGGCACCTTATACATTTTAAATGACAATAAAAAGATGGCCTTTATTGCTTACGTAAAAGCATTTATAAATAGACCTTTTCGGTTAAGTATTATAATTAGAATTTTTTTTCTATTCTTAGGAATGAGAATTTTTGCTATTAAGGATAAAATTATTAGATATATTGGCCACTAATCTCTCATATTAGGTCCAAAGATTAATTATTAATTAACTAATCTTGAGAATTATTATTATTAACTTTATTACATTAAGACTAAATTAAAGATAAAATCAATTAGCTAAGCAATATTAAAAAAACAGACTTACAAACTCTACTAATTTATTAAAAGTATAGTGATTTACTTTTATGAAAATAAAAAACCAAAAAATCTTCTGATAAGTGGAAGTTGGTAGTTAAAAAACTGATTGTGCTGACAAGATAAAAATTAATTATATTTCATACACGTTATGTCAATTATTACTGATTTATAATATACCAGAATTTTCTAGGCTTGTTAGTAAAAGTCATTTTATAAGATTCAAAAACTATGTTATATAAATTCACAATAAATTATATTAATTATCAAATTATTGTTTAATTTATTGAAATAAAATATTGAAAATTAACAAACACAAAATTGTATTATTAATCAACTCTTTAGCTGGAGGTGGAGCCGAAGGTGTTTGTGTAAGTATTGCTAATAGTTTTGCAGCCAATGGATATGAAGTTGATTTAATTGTGCTAAATTTAAATAATGAGGTTTATCTCAATAGGCTATCAAAAGAGATAAATTTAATCGTATTGAATGTTAATAATGCACGTTATTCTTTTCTTTCATTATTAAAGTATTTAATCAAAAATAAGCCAAAAAAAATTATTGTATTTAGTTATGAACTATCTGCAATACTAGTAATTTTGCGTTCATTATTTAGACTAAAAATTAAAATCATCTCTAGAAATATCAACACATTATCGAAAAAAATTAAATTTTTAGAACAACAAAATTTTTGGATTAGGTATGTTGTAAAAAATTTAATTTATTATTCTTATCAAAAAATAGATTATGTGATTAATCAATGTTATGCAATGAAAGAGGATTTAAATAAACTTTATCCACAACTATCACACAAATCGGGTGTAATATACAACCCTATTTCAAATCATATATTAGATTATGTTAATTTAAACGATATTAAGAATGTGAAAAAAGAAAACTATATATTATGTGTGGGACGCCTTGAAAAACAAAAAGCCTTTCATTATGCAATAGAAGGATTTGCAAGAATAAAAAATAAATTTCCAAGCTTGCGATTAAAAATATTGGGTGAAGGTAGTTTGGAAAAAGAACTTAAGCAAAAAGCTAATGATTTGAAATTATTGGACCGAATTGATTTTGAAGGTTTTCAAAAAAATATTATTCCATATTATTTACATGCAAGAGCTACAGTTCTTACATCATTTTATGAGGGTTTTCCAAATAGTTTACTCGAATCTATTATACTTGGTACTCCAGTAGTTTCATTTGATTGTTTATGTGGACCTAATGAGATTATAAAAAAAGGAATTAACGGGTATTTGGTTAAACAAGAGGATATATCTGATTTAGAAAATAAATTATCATTAGTTATTAAAAGCAGATTTGATATTGAGAAAATGAGCCTTACAGTTGAAAAATTTAAATTAGATAAAATATTTAAGCATTATCAAAAAATATTAAACTCTTTTACTTAATAAATTATTATTAATATGATAAGTAAAAGATTAATAAATTAACTTAATCAAATTTTTTTAATAAAATAACATTAATAATGTTGAATAATTTTCTAATAAAAATTAAACACTCGATTTGGTATCTTCTACAGCCAAAATATTACAAACACTTTTTTTATTTAATCAAACGAAAATTTTTATTAAACCATGATACAATTGAAAATCGACAAAAAGCCCAAAAATGGGCAGCCGCAAATGCTGTTTCACATATTGAAGCTCTTAAAAAACTTAATTTAAAAGGCAATATGGTTGGTTTAGATAATGAAACAATCGTAGAAGCAGAAAAACTAGCAGCTAAATCATCTAAGAAAATGGGTGGACCTGGTCACATTCATTTGATTTATGATTGTGTTAAATTATCAAATTCTGAAAAAGCTTTGGAAACGGGTGTTGCATATGGATGGTCTAGTTTAGCTATACTTAAAGCACTGTCTAAAACTAACAATGGAAAATTATTTAGTGTTGATATGCCCTACCCAACAAAAAATAATGAAAATGATGTAGGTATTGTAATTCCTCAATATTTAAAAAAAAACTGGTTACTAATAAGAAAACCTGATCAGCCAGGTATAATTGAGGCACTAGATCAAGCTTCTGGTCAAATAGATTTATGCCATTATGATTCAGATAAATCTTGGTGGGGAAGAAATTTTGCATATCCAATTTTATGGAAATCATTAAAATCTAACGGAATATTCATTTCTGATGATATTCAAGATAATCTTTATTTTTCTGAATTTGTAAAAAAAAAATCTTTAAAGTTTGCAATTGTAGAATTTAATGGAAAATTTGTTGGATGTATTCGAAAACCATGAAATGTTTAATATGTTCTTAATATATTATTTAATTTTATAGGCTTTGTTATTTTTTTTAAATATAAATAAATTATTGAAATTTATAATATTATAATAATTCTTAAGTTATTAAAGATAAATGAAAATTCTACACATAATTACCAGTTTAGAAGATGGAGGTGCAGAAAATACATTATATAAAATTTGCAAATATGATTTAGATAATAAGTCTACTGTAATTTCACTCAAAGGTACTGGAAAATATTATTCTTTATTAAAAAAATTAGGAATAAATGTTTACTGCTTTGATATGAAATATTATTCAATTATTAAATTATATTCTTTAATTAAGTTAATTAATTTATTGAATCCAGACGTGGTACAAACCTGGCTTCCACATGGAGATTTTTTAGGGGGAATTGCTTCACGACTTGCTGGTATCAATAAAGTTATTTGGAATATTCGTTATTCGAGTTTAAAAAATAGAGCAGTTAAATTAAAAACTATTTTTTTAATAAACATTTTATCTAAACTATCTTATATAGTTCCAAAAAAGATAATCGTAAATTCTAAAAGTGGATTAAAAAACTGTAAAGATTTAAGATATTGTAATTATAAAATGACATTAATTCATAATGGATATGATTTATTAAATTTTAAACAAGATAAGAAAAAAAATTTTATCAGAAAAAAATTTGAAATAGATAAAAATGCTCATCTTATTGGTTTTGTTGCTCGTTATGATCGAACAAAAGATCATCAAAATTTATTAAACGCACTATTTTTAGTTAAAAATAAAAATGTAAATTTTTTTTGTGTTCTTATTGGTCAAAATATTAAAAACAAAATTTTAGCTAAAGAAATAGATAAATTAGGATTAAGCAGTTATGTGAAATTGATTGGCAAAAGCAAAAATATTTTTAATTATTTAAGAGCATTGGATATTCACGTAATAAGTAGCAAAACAGAGGGTTTTCCTAATGTTGTAGCTGAAGCTATGGCTTGTGGCACTCCTTGTGTTGTGACTAATGTTGGGGACTCAGCATTAATTGTTGGCAAAACCGGCTGGATAGTTCCACCAAATAACTCAATTAAGTTAGCAAATACTATTGAAAAAGCAGTCTCTGAGATAGGAAAAAATGGTTGGAAAAAAAGGTGTAAACAAGCAAGATTAAGAGTAAAAAATAATTTTGAAGTAAGTCAAATGATAAAATCCTACAATAAAATTTGGGCAAAAGTTAATAATGAAAAATAATGAAATAGTTACGGAATTTCTTTTGGGATGGACTTTTTTACTAATAATATTTTTTTTTATATTTATTTGGACAAAGAAATACCCACAAACAAAAAATTTTTTATTAGTTGCTTTTCTGCTTAGAGCAATATTTGTTATTTTAGATAGTTATGAACTAATCTCTTTACCTGGTAGCAATGGGGATGATGATACATTTGAACGACATGCTAGGAAATTTTCAAATAATTATGGACTATTAATAATATTAGATTTTTTTAAATTAGACAGCTTATTATTACCTAGAATTATCTCAGTTTTTTATACAATATTTGGTGAGAGTAAAATGATGGCTCAAAGCATAAGTGTAGCTATGGGAACTGCATCTGTTTACCTTGTTTATGTTCTAAGCACAATGATATGGGATCATCGAGCAGCAAAAAAAGCTGCCTGGTTTTCAGCATTGTTTCCATCTTTAATTTTGTATTCATGTTTAACTTTAAGAGAAGTTTATATTTGTTTTTTTCTACTGCTTGGTTTAATTAGTATTTTGAAATATATAAAAAATAAAAATACAATCTCATTTTTAAAAACATTAATTTTTTTTTATATTTTGGCATTTTTTCATGGAGGAGCCTCTTTTGGAGTGTTTATATTTTTAATTTATGTGTTATTTACCTCTATAAAAAAACAAATGGTAAACCTAATTAATTTTAAAATTAACATTTTTCTTCTCTTCATTATTTTCATTTCATTTTTACCTTTAATCTTATTTGCAACTAATAATTTATCAATTCCATATCTGACAACTATATATGATTTGGATTCAATACTTACAAAAGCTAACATTGCTCTTGTACGTTTGGACGCAAACAGTGAGTATCCATCTTGGATGATAATTAATAATAGCTATGAATTAATTCCAAAAATAATATTAAAAACTATTTACTTTGTATACAGTCCTTTTGTTTGGGATATAAAAACATTCTTTCATATAATTGGTTTTATTGATGGAATTTTTTATCTCGTGTTAACAATTTATTTAATTAAAAATAGAAAAGTTATATGGGCAAATCCTATTACACGTATTTTAATTATAATTTTTTTAAGCTATGTAATTATACATGGTCTAGGTGTTGGCAATTTTGGGACTGCAGTTCGTCATAGATCTAAATTTGTTGTAATAATGATTGTCTTAGCAGCTCCCATGTTGCATAAATTTATATTTTCACTCCAAAAAAAAACGTTTAAAAAATAATATTTTTCAACTTAAAGTAGAAACAAGCTCAACTGGTTTTATGAGCTTGAGTATTTATATTTAATTTTTAGAGGAGAATCTTTGTTGTGGGATTTGATATTCAAGACAATTATTATGACCCAAAAAATTATTGATGTAGGATTAATAATTAAGAGTATAAATAATTTATATACGTCATATCCAGATCTTTGTGACAAACAAAGTTAAATAAATTTTTTAAAATTACCAAAATCAGAAAGCTGTTAATTTACCAATATAAGATTGTGCAAGCTATTCTATGAAATTTTTTTGAATATATTAATAATAATACCGTTAGATTGTCTTAAATTTTAGAGAATTGTCGTATGTATAATTTCGAACAATTAGTTTATAAAATTAGATTAATTATATTTAAAAAAAAATAAATAATATTTTTTGAACACTTTTCTACAAATAAAACTATTAACAATCAAAAATTCAATAAAATTATCTAATTATATCTTATTAATTTTATTTTTTACTTTATTTTTTTCAAACTCTGTTTTTTGTGAAATAAAAAATATTAAAATATTACCAAGTAAAATAAATGACATTATTAATATCAATGTCAAAGAGTCATTTTCCTATTCAGGTTTGGCTTCTTTTTATAATAAAGTAGAGGCTTACATTGTTAGTAATGATAAAATTGAAAGAATTGAGAATGACAATTTTTATAATCTAACACCTAGCCAGACCCTAGCTATAATTGGTCATCATAAAATTATTGTTATAAATAATTTAAACATAACTATAGCATTCGAAGAAAGCAAAATTATTTGGCAAAAGGCTAATTTTGATAATGAAAAATTAGATGAAATAGATCTTGAGGCAAAGTTGCTACTAAAATCAGATTTAAATTATCTTTCAGCTAAATTTCAAAAACTTAGATACCCACATCTCTGGGAACCTTTTAGATTAATATGTATATATATAGAGACAATTTTAATTTGGCTTAATTCGCTTCATAGTTTTGGATGGGGCATAACAATTATTATGTTATCTTTAATATTTAAAATTTTTATTTTACCAATAAATATTTTATTAATATTTTCTCAAAGAAAAGTATCATATATTCAGGTTTCACTTTCTTCAGAATTAAAAAATATAAAATCAAATTTTTCAGGTGAAGAAGCCCACAATAAATTTATGATGGCACATAGAGCAAAAGGAGTAACACCTTATTATAGCTTAAGACCATTATTTCTTACATTGTTTCCAATTCCAATTTTTATAGCAATATTTAATGTTTTGGGTGAAATAGATTTAATCCAAGGACATTCTTTTTTTTGGATAAAAGATTTAGCATATCCAGATGCTATTTTTTATGTTGGTTCTAATTTCCCATTATTAGTAAGCAGTATTAATTTATTACCTATTTTGATGACTATACTTTCTATTTTTGGAACTTATTTTCTGCAAAATAAAATTATTAGCATCAATGCTCTTGGTAAACAAAAATTTAACTTATATCTTATTTCTTTTGGTTTTTTATTCTTGTTTTATCCATTTCCATCAGCAATAGTTTTGTATTGGACTTTTAATAATATATGGCATGTTATTCAGCAAAGTTTTTTCAAGATATGACCTTTATTACCTCAAATACTTAGATAAAATTATTTTGTAGCAAATTAATATTTTTTAAAAATAAAGAATTCGAGTAGACTAATTTTTAACAAATTAAAAATTAAATGAAAAAGATAACATTTTTAACTATTGCATCATTTGCATTTTTTAATCAACCTGCATTTGCTTATCTTGATCCTGGTACAGGTAGTGCTATTATTAGTTTAGTTATCGGTTTATTTGTTGCCACAGGTGTATTAGTAAAGTCTTTTTGGTATAAAATAAAAAGTTTATTTAGTTTATCCAAAAAAAAAAAAAACAGATATCAAGAAGTAATTCAAATTTATATATTTGATTTGTTGTCTTTAATAAGAATTATTAAGAAGTATCATAAATGCCTAAAACTAATATTTTAATTTTAGCCGCTGGTTATAATAAGATTTCAGATAAGCCTTGTAGTTTATGGGCGCTTGATAATGGAAAAAGTATTCTAGATTGGCAGATTAATGCCTTTGAAACAGTGCTGCCTAACAGTGAAATTAATATTGCGATTGGCTACGATTATCAGAGAATTATATCTAATTATCCAAATTACTCTTTTCGATATATTTTTGACTGGGCGAAAAAAAGTGCGTTGCAATCTTTTCTGACAATCACAAGCGATCACCCTAGGCATACTTTAGTTATGTATGGTGATACTATCTTTTATTCTGACACTTTAGTTAAATTTAATAAAATAGAAAGTGATATTGTGGTTGCAGTAGACAGTGTTTGGAAAAAGCGTTTTTTAGCCAGATCAAAAAAAGATATTGAGCTTGCTGAAACTTTAGATACCGAATCTTATGGAAAAGTTGAATATACTGGACTTGTTAAATTTTCGCCTAAAGTTATGGAATGGATTCTAAAAAATAAAGGAAATTATAATACTAACAAAAATTTTATTGACTTATTTGATGATCTTAAAATTGCAGGTTTCAAAATTAAAGATTTTGATGTCTCTGGAAATTGGGCAGAGATGAATGAACCAAATGACCTTGTTCAATTTATACTTGGTAGCAAAGCTGAAACTTTACTCCGTATTCAACCAAAGTTAACAAAAAGTAAAGTTTGTGATCAAATAACGTGCAATTGGAATGAATGGAAAAATAATTCTGAAAGAGTAATAAACGATGTGCAAATAAAGTTTGGAGGACAACCTTTAATTGTTCGTTCTAGTTCTGTTGAAGAAGATAGTTGGGAAACATCACAGGCAGGCGTTTTTGAAAGCAAATTAAATATTGATTCTGATAATATTGAAAATATTCGCAAAGCCATACAAGATGTTTTCTCATCCTACAAAGATATTATTTCAAATAATCAGGTTTTGATTCAGCCATTTATTACTAATGTAAGCTTATCAGGTGTAATATTTACATGTGATATTATCACAGGTGCACCTTACTACGTAATAAATTATGACGATATCTCTGGTCAAACAGACACAATAACATCTGGCAAAAACAGTAGCTCAAGAACAGTAATTTTATTTCGTCAGAAACTTAATAATGTCCTAAGTATTGACTCACGTTTAAAAATAGTTGTTGATGCTGCCCAAGAATTGGAACAACTGTTGGGATATAGTAAGCTAGATATAGAATTTGCTGTTGATAAGTTTGATCAATGTTTTACGTTTCAACTTCGTCCAATTACTGTAAATCATGCACGATATAGTTTAGATGAAAAAAAATTTGGTTTAAATTTGCAGGAAGCTCAACTAAAATTTAAATCTTTGCAACAAAATCCATCACATATATTAGGAAATTATTCTATTTTTTCCAGGATGACAGATTGGAATCCTGCAGAAATTATAGGAACTAAACCAAATGCTCTTGCTATCAATTTGTATGAACATCTTATAACCGAAAAAATTTGGGCCAAGCAACGTGCAGAATTTGGATATAGGGACGTTGGTCCATCACCATTAATGTACAATTTTTGTGCACAACCTTATATAGATTGTCGAGCTTCTATAAATTCTTTCATACCTGCGAATTTGACTGAAGATTGTGCTAAGCGTTTAGTAAAAGCTTATTTGGATATACTTAAAAATAAACCTTATCTTCACGATAAATTGGAATTGGAAGTAGTGTTTACTGTCTGGGTTCCAACATTTATTGAAGATGCAAAACAAAGGTTTAATGATTATGATGTATCATCATCTGATATAAAAGAGCTAGAGTATTCGTTAAAGATACTTACCGCAGATGCACTTATTAGACTAGATAAAGATATTTGCTCTATAGATATATTATCAGATCGTTTTGAAAAACTTAAAAAATCTGATTTAAAGACAATTGATAAAATTTATCAACTTATTGAGGACTGTAAAAATTTTGGAACCTTAGCATTTGCACATGCAGCCCGCGCTGGTTTTGTAGCAGTAACGATTTTAAAAAGTTTAGTAAAATTAGGTAGTTTATCTTATGAACGAATGCTTGAGTTTCAAGCATCTATTCCAACAGTTACTAGTGATTTTCAGTCTGCTCTTAATAGGGATGATCTAAGTATTAAGGATCTTGTTAAAAAATTTGGTCACTTAAGACCTGGAACTTATGATGTAAATCAACTAGCATATTGGGAAAACCCAGATTTTTACTTTGTTCGAAATAAACAACTAACTCTTAAAAAAGAAGCTGATAGCAAAACGTTTGTTTTTACAGAACAAGAAACACAAGGACTTCAAGATGTTCTTGACAATCTTCCTGTTAACATTGACATCAATGACTTTATTCTTTATTTGAAAAAAGCTATACAGGCGAGAGAAAACACTAAATTTTTATTTACCCAAAATTTAAGTGTTGCGATAGATCTTATGATTAAATATGGAACAGAAGAATTAGATTTGAAACGAGAAGATGTTGGATACCTTATAATTGATGATATTATAGGGCTTCAAAAAGACCAGTTGAATAAAAAAATGATTCAAGCCTTGATTAAGTTGAGGAAAGTAGATTTTGCAGAAAAACATTTATCTAAATTGCCAAGTTTTATATCTAACGAAAATTTTTTTTATGGATATGAAAAAGAAAAATCTGAGCCTAATTTTATTACCAGATTAAGTGTGGTGGCAGATCTTTTATTTATCAAATCAAATAAACATAATTTTATTAAAGGAAAAATTGTTGTAATTCCCAATGCTGATCCAGGGTTTGATTGGATTTTTTCTCATGATATTGCAGGACTAGTTACACAATATGGTGGCGCAAATTCACATATGGCTATTCGTTGTGCTGAACTTGGAATTCCAGCAGCTATTGGAATTGGTGATAAGCACTATGAAAATCTTCAAGAGGGACGCTTAATGCTTGACTGTCAGAAAGAACTTTTTAAATATGTTTAAAAAAAGGATTGGCATAACCCAAAAAATCTTGAAGCATAATCATTATAATGAATTTATGGATTGTCTAGATATAAAATGGGCCAAACTTTTATTTAATTTAGGAATTTTGCCTATTCCACTTCCTCTAATATCTTCGAGTTCAGTTAAAGACTTATGGAAAACACTCAAACTTGATGGATTAATTCTTAGTGGAGGAAATACTTTGGCTGATTATGCTGATAATACAGATAAACCTGAAGACATTAGTCTTGAGCGAGATGCTTTTGAAAAGGCCTTGCTAAAAATGGCACTATTAACTCGTAAGCCAGTTTTTGGTGTATGTAGAGGACTACAGATTATTAATATTTACTATAATGGTCGGTTAAAAAAAATAAAAGGTCACACAGGAACTAGGCACCCATTAATAACAGAAGCTTCTCCTTATCAGTTTAACATTCCTAAAGAGGTTAATAGTTTCCATAATTTTGCTGTGCCTCGTCAATACCTTGGGAAAGGCCTTATATCTTTTGCTCATGATTTGAAAGACAACATCGAAGCCTTTTATCATCCAAAAGAAAAAGTTATGGGAATTATGTGGCATCCTGAACGTGAAACCATACCATTGAAGAGTGATTGTGAATTAATTAAAAGACATTTTAAGGTATGACTAGTTGTTTAATACTTGCAGCTGGAGAAGGAACTAGATTAAGGCCTTTTACAAATGACTATCCAAAAGGACTTGTTTCTTTACTGGGTAAGCCATTAGTTTCTCATCAAATTGATAATTTAAAGTCATTAGATATTTTAGATATTGCTATCGCTACTGGCTATAAAGCTGAAAAGTTTAATACTTTAGATTGCAAAACTTTCAATAATGAATTTTTTGATAGTACAAATATGGTTGAAAGTTTATTTGCTGCTAGACTTTTTCTAGAGGAGGCCAAAGATGATGTTCTTATCTCTTATGGAGATATAGTATATGAAAAAAATAATCTTAAAACTATATTAATGACTAACAGTGATGTTGTCGTAATGGTAGATGATGGGTGGAAAGATCTGTGGTCTTTAAGAAATGAAAATCCTTTAAACGATGCGGAAACTCTAAGATATGGTGCAAAAGGTCAAATTATTGAATTAGGAAAAAAACCAAATTCTTTATCAGATATTGATGGTCAGTATACAGGTTTAATTAAAATTTCTTATCACAAGATTAAAGATTTTATATCTTTTTATGACCAGCTTGATCGTTTTATTTTGTATGAAGGTCGTGAATTTAAACAAATGTATATGACAACATTTTTGCAGCTTTTAATAGACGGTGGTTGGACAATTATGCCTGCCCGTGTCAATCATGGATGGCTTGAAGTTGACACTGTTGATGATCTAAGACTTTATGAGCGACTATCAGAGGAAGGAAAGTTAGATGCTTTGTGGAAGGAAAATGAATAGGATTTTAGAAGAAATAAAGGCAATATCTGGAGCAATTGAATTTCATTATTTACCTAAACAAGAACGTCAAATCACATTCTATAGTGAAGGAAAAAGTTATTGGCCTCATCTTGAAGGATTATTAAAAACAACATTAAGAAAAACTGATAAATTTATTTGTTATGTTAGTTCTACGCTTGATGATCCGGGTATTAAGATTGAGCACCCTAGATTAAAAACATTTTTTATAGGCAATTTTTTAGTAAGAAACTATTTTTTTCAAAATTTAAAGACTGATGTAATGGTAACAACAATGCCTGATTTGCATAGATATCAACTTAAGCGTTCATGTCACAATGTACATTATATTTACGTCCAGCATTCGCTTGTAAGTCTTCACACTATATATCGCCATGGCGCTTTCGATCACTATGACACAATTTGTGCGGCTGGACCCCATCATGTAAATGAAATTAAAGCAATTGAAAAAAAGTATGCACTTACTAAAAAAAATATTATTAAACTTGGTTATTCTAGATTGGATAGTTTAATAAAAATGTCAAACAAAATTTCTGAAAACAATAGTCAGCAAGAGAAAACGTGTAAAAAAATTTTAATAGCCCCTTCTTGGGGTCGAGAAAGTATTATTGAATCAGGGCTTTGTAAAAAATTGACTGAAAAACTTTTGTGTCTTGGATATGATGTAATTTTGAGACCACATCCTCAAACTATAAAATTTGCAAAAAATAAGATAGAAGATATTTTAAATCAACACAAAAATAACTCACACTTTACTTTTGAAGAAAGTGTAGTAGGTGAAGAAAGTTTACATCAATCTGATATTATGATTAGTGATTGGTCAGGGGTAGCACTTGAATTTGCATTTGCTTTTAATAAGCCTGTTATTTTTTGTGAAGTTCAGCAAAAAATAAATAATCCCAATTATCTAGATATTCAAATTGAACCAATTGAAGTATCAATACGAGATAAAATTGGATTGATTTGGGATGGATTATCACCAATAGAAGATATAATTGAACTTTGTTTGAAAAAAAAAATAAATAATTTATCAACGTTAAGAGAAAATTATTGTTTTAATCAGGGATTTAGTGATGAGGTATTTGCAGATACCTTGAAAGAAAAATTTTTATAATTTTTAAAAAAGCTATAAGCACTGTAATTGTAGCAATTAAGCTAATCGTCTAAAACATAAGATCTGATATTAAAAAGTGGCACTTTATTATCCTTGCCACCCTTAACCAAACCATTATGCACACTTACACCACCTAAAACATTGTTAAATCGATCAAAAAATTTTCTTTCAAGTTTTAATTTGTCGAATAATTTTTTATTATTCGTAATTTTAGACAATATTGAAGGAAAAATATCTTGAGTTATTTGTATATTATTATCATTTTTTGAAATATCTTTAGGCCAAAAGATACTTAAAAATGCTCCATATCTGTCTTGTACATCATATTTATCTATTTCTTTAATATTATAATTTCTAAGTTCTTTACAATTTTTTGTTAAATAAGGTCCATGATCACTTACAAGTACTATTATGGGCTCTTTATCATTGCTCATTATGTCAAGAATATCTTTTTTCATTTCTAAATTTGCTTTTTTTATTCTCTTAAAATAAGATTTTTTTTCATCAGATCTACATTTTCCACTATTACCAGAATGTCCTGGATAACTATTATGAGTGTAAAAAAGTGTATTTTTCTTTTTTGAGCTTAAATATTTATTTTTTAATATAAGATATTTATCGTAGCTAAAACTATCGTCAAAAATATCAAAATTAAATTCACCTTGAAAAATAGCTTTAGTTAAAGTTTTGCCACCTAATTTTAAAATATTATCTTTTGGATGATATTCATCCCAACTTATTGGAGATGAACCACTTAAAAAATATGAAGAATGAAATAATCCAATTGTTTTGTATCCATTTTTTTTAAATATTTC
>Ga0180120_10000157_pt1 | contig 33473 bp, 27 predicted proteins | sample CPBDNA_3_FD_129677 | JGI IMG/M metagenome (GOLD analysis project Ga0180120, IMG submission 129677) | Freshwater to marine salinity gradient microbial communities from Chesapeake Bay, USA - CPBay_Spr_31_0.2_DNA (version 2) (version 2) | ecosystem: Environmental > Aquatic > Marine > Coastal ... | reverse complement strand
GCACCCTCGAGGACATGAACTTCTTGAACAATGCCACTATAAAATGAAGTTGCACGTATTGGAAAAGGGTCCGGTTCAATCCATCCACTTGCTTGAAAAAGTTGTTCCTTTGGTGCAGCTGAACTAACTCGGCTTGCATTACTTGAATTATTAAGAGGGTAAGCAATAGCGGTGACAACTTCTACAATGGTACCAGTAAGAAGGCTTTCTAGAAAAAACTTCCAAAAAAACAAAAGAATTCCACAGGTAATGAGTGCAATTACTGAGAATTTCTTAAATTGAGGAAAACTAGATTTTTGTTTAGGTTCGGTAGTTACTTGATTCATGATTCAAAAGACGAGAGGGAATTAAGATGAATAATCTTACCTCTACCCAATGGTAGAAGTTTCCAAAATCGAATTGAATCAAGTAAGCTGTATGCCTAATATTAAATGAGTTCTGAGAGAGGGAGGTCGTTTAGCAAGTGATTTTAAAGACGAGCAATGATCGAAGCATAAAACTTGGTCATTAGGGCTTAGACGAAGAATTTCTACGAAAAGCGGTTCGCATATGTTCAGGGAATCTATCGAAGAATAAGAATCTAGTGAATCCAAACAAGGGTGAGAAGTTTTTTGATCGCTTTCTGATTCAGTATGACAGCAATCGGAAGGATTGAGTATATCATCACAACAAAGGCACTCAAACAATGGCAACGCAGTCATGCATAAGATAAGTGCCATAACCAAGTTAAATCTCATACTTATTAATCTAAGCAAAAAGGTGATTGTTTCAAGTATATTCTAGCTAATGGGTGGTAAAAGAATTATTGAGCAGGTCAGAAATTTCTAATTGGAGAACACAAATTATTTCAATTAGCAGTGAGAGGATCATTAAATTCTGGGGCCAACAGTTTATGCCGTTTGAGCATATTTCTTATAGAAAATTCCGTATTATCGTGAAACCTTGATAATTATTCTCCATAGAAAAACTCCCGTTCAGTTTTTCAATTGGGAGGATGTGTCTTGACGAAAGGATATTTGCTTTAACTTATTCTTTACAGGTGAGAGACCATTTTGGTTTAACCTCTCCTTGTTCTTGGCTATGTCAAACCAGTTCTCTGACATTTTCTGTACTCGCGTTGGGTACTTTTTTGCAAGGTCATTGAGCTCAGTTCGGTCTTTTGCCAAATCGTATAATTCCCATTTTCCACCCTTTGCTGAGACTAACTTCCATTTCCCCTCTCGGATCGCTCGATCCGAACCGAAGTGAAAATAAAGTGATTTATGGGCTTCTCTCTGCATACCTTTAAAATGGGTACTAGAGATTTTCCTTCCAGGGGATCAATCTCACGATCATTGATTCCTGTGGGGTATTTTGCTTGGCCTAATTCAAGAAAAGTAGCCATAAAATCGATCAGGTGAGCAGGTTGTCGAGTAATGCGACCCGGTTCAGTTTTTAAACCTTTTGGCCAGTGGGCAATCAAAGGAGAAGAAATTCCGCCTTCGTGTTGATTCTGTTTATATAGCCTAAACGGAGTATTACTGACTTGGGCCCAGGATGCGTCATAGGTTCAATAGGATTTTGAATCCCATGGGGGTAAGTTTCGTCCTCTCGTCCTTTCGAAAGGGCAACCTCCATTATCGGCTCAAAAAAGAATGAGTGTATTTTCAAAAACATTTCGTTTTTTAAGGTCAGTAATCAGCCGGCCGATGTTTTGATCAACTAGGTCGATCATAGCGGCAAAGACTTCCATCCGAGTAGATTCCCAGGATTTTTCTGAATCTGTGAGAGAATCCCATGCTGGTACATGAGGGGCACGAGGAGAGAGTTTAAATTTTTTGGGAATTAAACCAGTTGAAATCTGCTTTTGATAGCGGGTATTTCTTAGTTTGCCCCAACCTTGATCATAAAACCCTTTGTATTTTGCGACATCTGCCTCTGGAGCCTGTAATGGATAATGAGGTGCATTAAAGGCTACATAAAGAAAAAATGGATCTGTAGACTTTCCAATATTATCTTGATCAATAAAATCCAATGCAAAATCAGTAATCGCATGAGTGGTATAGAATGGTTTGTTATTCAGGTTTTTTGGCACTTTCCACTCTTGTCCGTTGAGTCTAAAGGAATTGTCTCCAATAAAAAAATTAGTGGCACCAGATAAATGCCCCCAATATTTTTCAAAACCAAAATCTGTCGGTTGTTTATCAAGGTGCCATTTGCCTGACATCCAGGTCGAGTAACCCGCAAGCTTCAGAACTTCTGCTAGCGTAGATCCTCGATTTAGCTTTGTACTGCCCGCCTGATCGCAATAAAGACCGGTTAGAAGGGAAACTCTAGAAGAGTGACACTTTGCCGTGTTATAAAACTGAGAAAACCGCAGACCATCTAGAGCCAATTGATCTAAATTTGGAGTTTTAATTTCTGATCCATAACAACCGAGATCAGAAAATCCGAGATCGTCTGCCATGATGAGTACAATATTTGGCCGACTGAATAAACCCGCGATACCCGATAAAAAAAGAATAATAAGATGTACAATATTTTTCATAATAATTTATTTAAATTTAGGGGTAGCCATAATATTTGTTACATCATCCCAAAGCGGAGGGTCATTTTTTGGATAGATCCAGGTGTGGATCTTCATTAAGGAATAATTTCTGAAAATTGATTCCAAAGAGATACGACTAAGTCTGTGTTACCCGAGGTTATATTTTTATTTTCTTTTACATCAGCGGTTAAGTCGTAGAATTCATATGAACTTTTTTTATGGAGCAGAATTAATTTCAACTTGCATTGTCGAATCGCAAATCCATCATTTGCTGAATGATGAATCATTGGAACAGGTATAAATTCATGCTCACCTTCTAGTATTTTAAATAAACTTTGACTGTCTTCTCCCGCACTGTCTGGTAAATTTACATTTAGCATTTCGGCAAATGTGGGCAGTAAGTCAGTCTGGCAAACAGGTCCTAAGTGAAAGGATTGAGATTTAATTAAATTTGGCCAGCGAATACCAAGCAGTACGCGATGCGTGCCATCATGGATAGAGCTTATCCGCTCTGTGCCAAATTTATTAAGATTGGAAATTCTAATTTGGAGGTGGGGGTAAACAGGGAGGAATCTTCATGTTCTTGATCATCCGAGTAGATAGGGATTAAGTTCTGTTTTTTTACTTCTTCTCCAACGATAAAATTAGGCGTACAAATTATAAGTAATTGGAGAATGGATAGACGAACCGGCAAAAAACAAGGTAGTAACTCCATCACTTGTTATAATTTTTTTAACCTCGATTCATATTCAGGACGAGATTTCCATTCCGGAAAATATTTTTGATATTCAGGTATATCAGTCCAGAAGATTCGGGGCGGTTGAGGAAACACTTTTTCCTCAGGATAGTCTTTCCCTTGGACGCTTTTTCCGATCGAGATTCTCGCATCGACAAGAACTTTACGAAGTTGAGTGACCTTAGGATGTTGAGGACGGAAGAGATTGTTAGACTCATTTTGGTCTTTAGACAGATTAAATATTTCGATTAATCGACCTTGTTGTTTGGGTTGGGAAATCATTTTCCAGTCGTTGTCAATCACCGCCATTCTTCCTCTACTGCTGAAAAGAAGAGGTTTATTTCGTGTTTTGATTTCATCTTTCATTAATGGAACGAGACTCAGCCCATCTACAGGTTTAATCATAGAGGAGTCAGGTAATCTTGCAATGTCTGCAATCGTTGGAAAAATATCGACTGCACCAGCGGGATAACTAGAAACACGAGCTTTATTTATTCTTTTAGGCCATTCAATTATTGCAGGTACTCGAATACCTCCCTCATACATACTACCCTTAAAATCTCTTAGTCCACCCGTGGAGCTTGGGTTGATTTTGGGCAAACCCCCATTATCACTGGTGAACCAAACGAGAGTATCTTTTTCTATATTCATATCACGCAATCTAGATCTAAGAGTACCAATGCTTCTATCCATGGCGCGGAGTTCGGCATAGTGTGACTGGGAGTTCTCGTTTAGCTCGGTAAATTCCTTCATATCTTTTTTAAGTGCCATCCAGGGGCTGTGCGGGGTCCCGTACCAGATCACGCAAAAGAACGGTTTTTCATTTGCGACTTGCTTGTCCATAAATTGGACTGCTTCATTAACAATTACCTCAGAGGAATCGCCAGAGAATTCTTCAAATTTCCCATTTCGACTCATAATTGGATTAAGGTCGAAAAAATTGGTAACTGAGAGCCATCTCTCAAAACCAAATACGTGGGGCCCATGAGGGTCTGTCTTTAGTATTGGAACACCCGCTCCTCGTAGTCCAGAAAGGTGCCATTTTCCGAAATGTCCAGTGGAATATCCCGCTTTAAGTAGGGCTTGCGGAAGTGTTTTTTCCTGTGTTCTTAATGCATAGCCGTGATCAAACACTCCGGTTCGATCATGGGTTCTGCCGGTTAATACGGTAGCCCGTGTTGGCGAACATACTGGACCTCCTGCATAGAATCGATCCAATCGTAATCCGCACGAGGCCATTTTATCTAAATTGGGCGTCTTCAGCACAGGGTGATTGTAATAGCCAGTTTGTCCCCACCCTTGATCGTCTGTCATGACAAGAACAAAATTTGTCTTTCCATCTAACAGCAGCAGAGTAGAAAAACTCAGAAAAAGATTAATTATTAAAATCTTCATTTTTAATTAAGCGTATAATTATTGTTTATTTTACGATAAGATTACCTTTCATAATTGTCCAGTGTCCAGGAAAACTACAAAGGAAAGGATAATTCCCAGTTTTTTTAGGTGCATTAAAGCGAAGTATTTCACTTTCTCCTTGCTTGAGCATTTTAGTATGTACAATTATCTTGTTGGATTTCGGAATAAACTGTCCGCTTTGAGCTGCAATTGGATCCTTTGCCATATTGTTCGCAGCAAGACCAACCTCTTCTACAGAATTTGGTTTAACAAGAACAAAGTTATGTGGCGTGGCATCAGGATTTCTGAATTCAATTCGTATCGGTTGATTTCTTTTTGCATATATATCTCCCTTCAAGGACCTCTTATATTCTCCAAGGTTTGACTTTTCCATAAGTTCAACGGAATAAAGCATTCTTTCCTTCATGCAGGAAACTTTGACTTTAACTAGATTTTTTTGTCGGTCAAATTTGTTATCTTCTTTTGTTTGTTCCGCTTTTTTATTAACATTTTTTTGTTTGTTTAAAAAAGCATAAAGGAGTGGTTGTTTTTCCTCCAAATCTTCCGAATTCCAAAATTTTTTCATGGGTGCTGAACCAAGGGAAGTTTTAATGGCGTAGCTTAAGTGTTTATCATTGGGTTTACTGCTTACAACTTTCAGTGCTTCAAACGCACTTTTGGTACCAATATAACTGCAGGCAATCGCTGCTTCTAATCTTACAAGCCCATTTTTATCTCGAGCCGCTTTTAGTAATAAATCATCACTCCTATTGGTCAATGAATGCCAATGTCGAAGTTGTCGTGTGGCTGCTGCCCGAGCGTTGTGGTTTTCACATTGAAGCAATTCCGCAAGGAGTTTTATATTAGATTGCTCCACATTCCGGTAAGTCCACAATGCCTCGACTTGATGATGCCTGAAGCGTGGATCATTGGTATCGAGTTTCTTGACCCATTGGTCGAGTGCTTTTTTAACTAGAATTGGTTCCATCTCGCGAATCTCCCTTTTAGCCCAGTAACGGTAGCGATATTCTGGTCGTTTAAGTAGATTGAGCAATTGAGGAATAGTAGCACCAGTAATTTTCGGTGGATTTACCTCTTTTGCTCCCTTTGGCAGAATACGCCAGATGCGACCGGACTTTCGATCTCTCCTTTCATCTCGGAGAGAATACTGGGCATGTCCCTTTACCGGGTTGTACCAATCGCAGACATACATCGCACCTCTTGGGCCGTATCTTAGATCAACTGGAATAAAGCTGAGATTAGACGAAAATATAATATCTGAAACATACTCTTCTTCGTATCCGTATTCGTATTCTTTCCACTTTAATAGCTCCACCCGGTTGGTTGATTTATAGCGGACTTTAACCATCATCCCCTGTAATTCTTTTGGCCAGTTTGGAAAGTCAATAAATTCCTGTCCACATACTCCTGAATAAGCCTGCATCCCACTAGGCTTTGGGTGTTGTTTTGGGTAAGGAGGGTCGAGTGCATGATGGGCAGAGGCAAAAATTGGGTAACTGGCAACATGCTGGCCCCAGTCATCAAAGGTAACTCCCCATGGATTTGTACTGGGGTGAGTTCCAAAAGCAGTGAGTCTGTGTAGCTTGGGTTCCCAGGCGAACCAGCCGCTATTTTGTTGTCTAACTGGGCCGTAGGGGGTTTCCACCTGAGTGTGGTGAAAAATAGATTCCCGGAAAATTAAGTCCCCGTCCGGAGTCCAGACAAAGTCATGAAGTGCATGGTGAGAATCTTCACACCCAAATCCAGTGAGGGGGATTTCTCGGAAGTCCGCTTTTCCATCTCCGTTGGTATCCTTAAGAAAAGTCATGTGCGGTTCCTCTGAGACATAGACTCCCCCATTCCCAAATTCGAATGACAGAGGAACATTCAAACCTTCTGCCCAGACTGAACATTGATCGGCTTTTCCGTCTTTGTCTAAATCTTCCAGGATTACTATCTTGTCGTTTGGAGCCTGTCCCGGATAGACATGAGGGTAAGTGGTTGAACAGGATACCCACATTCTACCTTTTCCGTCCCATCTCATTTGAATAGGACAGGCAATGTCAGGAAATTGCTCTTCACTTGCAAAAAGAGATACCTCGAATCTGGGATCAACCTTAAAAGCCGCTTTTTCCTCCTCGGGTGACATCCATTTGTTAGCACCCCTACTCTCCTTGGTGATGGGCAAGGGAGGGACATTAGAATCATTGATGATGGGGGAAGGCTTTTTGCCTTGGGCAAGGCGGTGAATTTGCCGATCCCTATTCTCGGTCATCAGATCAAAATTTCTCATAGCGGGCAGAAAATCGAGGTACCCATAACTCCCTTTTCTTCCACCGGTGTAATAAAATGTGTTGAGTGGGCGGTATCGATAAAAATGTTGTCTGTTTTTTTCAATCACCGCGGCGCGTATATCCTTATCTACAGAGGGAGCCTCTTTTTGAAAAACTCCTTCGAATAAAATTTTTGCAAACTTAGAATATCCGAGGGCATTTAAATGTGCTCCATTTATGGTTAGGTCGTTTTGTTTCAGGAGCATTTCTGCAGCAGTTCCATCAAACACATTGACGAAGCCGACTTTTTGTTTGTCTGCAACTTTTTTCATGGACTTACAGTAAGCCTTAATGTTCTTATTATTCAGATTGGCTGCGGAAACACCGTTGACATTTTCGTTTGCGATTGGCGAGACCAGCACCAGTAGTGGTGCGGATTTCCCATTGTACGATTTTGACCCTAAATTTAACAAATAATTTGCCAGGCGAGTTTCAAAAGAGGAAAGTTCTTTTATTCCACCAAACGATTCGTTGAACCCAAAAGCAGCGATAATAATGTCTGCCTTCATTGCAGTAAGGTGTTGTTCAGTATCGGCAAAATTGGCGGGCCTTGGTTGCAGGTCAATCTCATCCGCTGACCAAGCCAAATTCCTGACTACCAAATTTAGATCGGGATGCGCTTTTTGTAGGATTGCCTCGAAATGGCCAAAATTTCGCATTCGATCAAAAAGGGTGTTTCCTAAGAGTGCAATGCGGGCATTCGCCTGTAACGTAAAGGGTAGCCTGGAGGGGATTGGGTTGGTAGATTCAGGCCTTTCTGCGTTGGACGCAAACATGGCGTATTTTCGAAAGTCTTCCTCTTCCGAGTGAAGGGAGATTGAGTAGAAAAATGCGAGGAGCCAAACGAAAGATAAGCTTGGGCCCTTAAACACTTTAGAGATTCTGTTCTTCATAAAATTCATTTTTTAATACAAGTTTTTTGATGAAAGTTTGGGTACCCGTTGGATTTATTGCTTTATTTTTCGCACTCTATTGGAAGTGAAATCACTGTAATCTGATAGAATCTATTAAGGGCAACGACCTATTATCTTTCAACTGTCAAAACACATTCAATTGAAAATTCTAAATGAGGGGTATTGTCTTTGGAAAACAGTCGATGTTCCCATCAGAAGTTAATTTCAGAGGGGTTTTAAAGTTCGCACTGAATTATAAGAAACCAAGTTACCGATTTATTCGGATCGAGATTCCCATTCCTCGGGAATGGGTGTGAGTAATCCCCGAGTATCCTCCACCTGTCACTCCAACTCCATTCATGTTCATTCCTCCAGTGTAAGGATTGACGAACACCGGAGCCGGACCTCGGGGCAAAACGATCAGTGAGTTTGGGTTTTGGTTTTTGCCTAGGACCACAATTCTTTGCGGTTGCTGGTAAAGAATGGGTCCCCCGACGCTAGGCATGCCGTATAAATTTCCTGAGGGGATAAGCACAGTTCCCGTATTTTGGGTAACGGATCGACTTGCCTGAAAGGATATACTTGCCCGCCAGTTGTTTTCGGTTAGATCAAAATTTACTCTCGTTGCATTAAACCTACTATACGCCCGGCCTAGTTTGTCATAGCCGTCCACCCAAGCAAGAAAAGGGGTAGGCCCGTTTCCTATCGCAACCGGAGGAAGTCCGGGCTGATATAAGACCGTTTGGCCATACCCCACTCCGCCTGAATTTAAAATTTGTAGGAACATTTGAAGATGTCCGGGGTATTCCTTACCGACATAAAGATAGTTTTCAGTCGCTCCCTCATGCCATTTTAAAGTATAGGCCTGATCTTCAACGCTAAAAGAAGAAAGCTTGCTATTAAAAGATTTTCCATCTTTCCGAATAATACTTACGACCTCTGATTTTTTATCATAGGCTGTAATGGAAGCCACGATTTTACGAACCCCATCTGCACTCGTGAATGTGCGGGCTTCCATAAAAGAAACAATAAGTAGAAGGCAGAAAATATGCTTAAATAATGGCATTTACAATCAATCTAGTCCGAAACCCTTCAAATCGTCAAATCGCAAGCTTGCTTTTTAAAGCTTGTGCATTCCGAAGGTAAGACTTGGGATGTTCTCTCAAGCCCCAATTTAAAACCAAACCATCAATCATGAAAGTAACTTTATTCCTCTCCCTAATACTCTCTATTTTTACGGTAAACAAAATCTTAATATCCAAGGAGCTACCCTTTGGAGTCAGGCCCAATATCGTACTCATGATAACCGATGATCAAGGTTATGGACCGATAGGAAAGCACGGCAATCCTTGGATCCAGACACCTAATCTTGATAAGCTACACGGGCAAAGCACCCGCTTTGAAAGGTTCTTGGTCAGTCCCACTTGCTCGCCCACCCGAGCCGCCCTTATGTCGGGCCGTCACCCTATGAAAAATGGAATTACTCACACCATTTTAGAAAGGGAAAGGATGGCATTAAGCACGGTGACCCTTCCTCAGGTGTTATCGAAGGCGGGCTATGTTTCTGGGATATTTGGCAAGTGGCATTTAGGGGACGAGGAGCCCTACCAACCACATAAGCGCGGGTTTGACGAAGCCTTTATCCATGGAGCAGGTGGAATTGGACAGAAATTTAATTGCTCATGTGCTGATGTTCCGGGTAATCAATATTTTAATCCAACCATTCGTCACAATGGTTCCTTTGTAAGGACTAAGGGCTATTGCACCGACTTATTTTTCACCGCTGGAATGGGATGGATGAAAAAAATGAAAGACCAAGGGAAACCCTTTTTTGCCTATATCACGACGAATGCTCCGCATGGCCCTTTTATTGCTCCGCCCCAAAATGCAAAACGATTTACTGATCTTGGTTTCTCCGAAAGAGATGCGGGATTCTATGGAATGATAGAAAACATCGATCAGAATATGGGGCGGCTTATGAGCAAGCTCGACGAATGGAACCTCGCCAAGGACACAATCCTTATTTTTATGTCTGATAATGGCTCAGTTGGCGGAATGGTACGAGAGGGCTCCAAGCTTGGTATGTCCAAGGACGGCAAGCCTATGGAAGGTTTCAATGCGGGGATGAAGGGTGCAAAAAGTTCGGCTGATGAAGGTGGGGTTCGCGTGCCATTTTTTGTTCGTTGGCCAGGCAAATTCGCAGCCGACCAAGCGGTTGAAAGGATTTCCGCTCATATTGATCTTTTACCCACACTTGCTGATATTGTGGGAATTGACCAGTTGCCCAAGGGGCAAGTCGAGGGACGGAGCCTCCTGCCGCTAATCAAAAATCCACAAGCCAAGTGGAAGGACCGCTATCTTTTTACGCAGGGTGCCCGTTGGAAAACCGGTTCCGAACCGACTGATCATATGTGGAAGCGTTTTGCAGTTAGGAACGAGCGTTTTCGCCTAGTGGAGAACAAGCTCTACGATATGAAGAAAGATCCTTCGCAACTTTTGGATATTGCAGACAAAAATCCCAAAGTAGTTCAGTCGATGCGTTTAGCCTACGAAAAGTTTTGGAAGGAAACCCGCCCCCTTATGGTGAATGAGGAAGTTCCCATGTCTCCAACCCAGCCCTACCATATACTTCATGCCAAGCAGTTAGAGAATGGCGGTATTCCGGACTGGAACGCACCCCCACTTTAACTAAAAGAATCAAAGACCATTAAAAGAAAATTAGCTAAATCGTGGGTGTAAATTTGACTTAAATAGTTGTTTTTAATGGTTTAAGTATGACTTTGTCATGAATGTAATTTTCCGAACATTTGTCTTCTTTTGGATATTACAACTCGCCCATTTAAGTTTGGGGGTAGATGCCAAGAAAGTTGCGTTTTTTGAAAAGAAGATTCGACCCATTTTGGTAGAGAATTGTTACGAGTGTCATTCGGAAAAAGCCAAAAAAGTGAAAGCAAATCTATATCTCGACATGCGGGCGGGTTGGATTCAAGGGGGAGACAGCGGAACGGTAATAGTACCCAAAAAACCTGGTCAAAGTTTATTATTTAAGGCGATAAGTTACGAGAGTAACGACCTGCGAATGCCGCCAGATGGCAAGTTGTCTAAAGAAGCGATTAAGAATCTCCAAAAATGGATTTTGGAAGGAGCCATTGACCCTAGGGAAAATGAGATGGGAATGAAAAAAAAGCAAAACCCTATTTCCTTAAAGGAGCTAGCAGATGTACGGGACTATTGGGCTTTTAAACCGGTTCAATCTCAGCCATTTCCCAAAGTTAAGATGGCGGGATGGGCCGAAGATTCAATCGATTATTTTGTTTTGGCAAATTTGGAGTCAAAAAAATTAACCCCCTCGCGGTATGCGGATAAATATACTTTATTAAGAAGGATTTATTTTGACCTCATCGGATTACCTCCAAGCCCAGATCAAATTAATGATTTTATTTCTGATCGCTCTCCGAATGCGTTTCCAAAAGTGGTTGATGAATTACTCGGCTCAGAAAGGTTTGGAGAAAGATGGGGTCGACATTGGCTCGATGTTGCTCGTTATGCCGATACTATTGGTGGAGGCCGGAACAACCCTTTTCCTAATGCCAGCCGTTATCGCGATTATGTGGTAAACAGTTTTAATAAGGACAAACCCTTTGATCGCTTTGTTATCGAGCAAATTGCGGGCGATCTGATGCCTTCAAAATCTAAATTGGAATATAATGAATATCTTACAGGCACGGGATTTTTGGCTCTCGGTCCGCATAATTATGAATTACAGGACAAGGAACTCTTACGCATGGAAGTGGTCGACGAGCAACTAAGCGCGGTGGGTCGGGCGTTTATGGGCATTACTATGGGTTGTGCCCGCTGTCATGACCATCCCTTTGACCCGATTCCAACAAAAGAATACTATTCTATGGCGGGTATTTTTCGGAGCACTAATAGCTTGGTTCCAGGAAATGTAGCTAGTTTTCATGAAAGAGTATTGCAGGATGACTTTGGCACCCAACGAAAAGAACACGCGAGAGTCTTGGCTTCGCTTGAGGAGAGATTAAAGGAAGCCATTTTAGCAGTTAGGTTATTAGGTGGTAAAAAAATAAGTTTGATTAGACAAAAAAGGAATTTAGACCCACTTTACTTAGACGGAATTGTTGTGGATGATTCAGATGCCAAATTGATCGGTAAATGGATTTCCTCGACTCACACAAATGGCTTTGTGGGAAAGCGATATTTGCATGATGATAATAAAGGTAAGGGTACTAAATCGATTACTTTTTCGGCAAATATTCCACGCAAGGGAGAATATGATGTTCAAGTTTCTTACACCGTTGGTTTAAATCGATCAAACAGAACTCCGGTGACCATTATGCATGCGGATGGCGAACATAAAGTCCTACTTGATCAAACAAAAACCCCTCAAATACTGGGAGCGTTTAAGTCGGTTGGAAGATTTAATTTCGACAGGAGAGTAAGGGAGGTCGTTCAGATTACAACAGAAGGAACGAGGAAGGTTGTGATCGCGGATGCGATCCGCTTGGTTCCGGTAATGAAAGTGCCTTCTCTCGACAAAACGGCGAAAAAAAGTACTGCTGATTCTAAAAAAAATAACATGCTTAAAGTTCAGATTAAGAATGCAGAAATACGAGTCGAGGAGCTGAAAAATTTAATCGTTGAGCACAATAAGAAGGCTCCGCCTAAAGCTGAAAAGGCATTGTCAGTTCGAGAGCAGAAGGCAGTTGGTGATTGGCATGTTCATCTTCGTGGAGGAATCCGTAATTTGGGACCGCTTGTTCCGCGGGGATTTTTGGTAGTCGCAACCCCGCGGCATACATCTCCATTTCCCCAGATACCTGAAGGATCAAGCGGTCGCCTAGAACTTGCCCATTGGGTATCCTCTCCTCAAAACCCCCTTACTGCTCGAGTATTTGTCAATCGGGCTTGGCATCATCTTTTTGGTCGTGGAATCGTATCGAGTACAGATAATTTCGGGAAAATGGGAAGTCGACCTACCCATCCAGAACTTCTCGATGACCTAGCACAATTTTTCATTGATAATAAATGGTCTATCAAGACACTTATCCGCAAAATTGTACTTTCGACAACATACCAAATGTCTTCCAACGCAAATGAAAAAGCATTAAAGGAGGATCCGGAGAATCAATTATTTTCTAGACAGAATAGACGAAGACTGGATGCGGAGGCAATTCGAGACGCCATGCTATTGGCAAGTGGGCAGATTACATTTGAAAACTCGAAGGCAAATCAAAATCGTTCATTGTTTCAAAAGATTGACCGGAACAAAATTCCAGAAATTTTTACTGTCTTTGATTATCCCAATCCAGGATTGGTTTCAGGGAATCGTAACACTAGCACTGTTCCTACCCAAGCTTTGTTTATGATGAATAGTGATTTTGTAATGAGGCAAGCTGTGCTTACCGCTCAAAATATCTTCGGTCGAGAAAGTGTAGATGTCGAACTCAAGATTAAATTGGTTTTCCTGAGCTGTCTTGGGCGTGAGCCGAATTACGACGAAAAGAAACTGGTTTATAGTTACTTAGATCAAAGCCTGGACGGAGAAACTGGCACTAAAGCAATGGAAGGCCTTGTGCATTCTCTTTTTGCATGTTTAGATTTTCGATATTTGAATTAGGAAAGTAATGACTAGGTGTTTTCAAGAATTAACCCGAAGAAGTTTACTTCAAACAGTAGCTTGTGGGTTTGGCTCTATTGCCTTAGCCGGATTAGAAAATGTAAATGCTCAACCCTCAAGCTCCCTTCTTGCGAAGCCTCCCCGTTTTCCGCAACGAGCTAAACGGATTATCTTTATTTTTATGGCTGGTGGCCCGAGTCATGTGGATACATTTGATTACAAGCCTGAACTTTTTACGAAGGACGGAAAGGAGATCGATTTTGTAGGGGTTCGCACAAATACATTTGGTAAAGCGAGCAAACGCAATTTGATGAAACCTCTTTGGGATTTTAAGCAACATGGACAGTGCGGAAAGCATATTTCCTCTCTATTTCCCAATATTGCGAGCCATGTCGATGAACTGGCTTTTATTCACTCCATGCATACCGAGGGAGTGGCTCACGGTCCCTCAACTCTTTTCATGCATACTGGAGCAACTAACTTGGTTCGTCCATCCATGGGGAGCTGGATATCGTATGGACTAGGATCGGAGAATCATAATTTGCCCGCTTTCGTAACTATTTCTCCATCTACAAGCAAGGGCGGTCCGAGAAATTATGGGAATGCCTTTTTGCCATCTATTCACCAGGGAACCGCCCTTGGAAGAGCTGGGAATGTGAATGGAGCCAAGATTCGAAATGTAGAAAATGCCATGCTCGGTGATTCTCAGAGAAAAAGTCGCTTTGACCTCTTGCAGAATTTAAATACGGTTCAGTCGAATCGTTATTCGCATGATGATGAGTTGGAGGCGACTATTGAAAATTACGAATTGGCTTGGCGTATGCAGATGGAAGCGCCGGAATTAACGGATCTCTCCAAAGAAACCAAGTCGACCAAAAGTATTTATGGGATCGACGAGAAAGATACCGATGATTTTGGAAAGCAATGCTTACTGGCAAGAAGAATGGTAGAGCGAGGTGTTAGGTTCGTAAGTGTTAATTATTCGGATGAATCCGCTAATCCGAGGTGGGATCAACACAGCAACATGCCGAATCATGCCAACCATGCCAGAGCAACCGACAAGCCGGTTGCTGGATTATTACAGGACCTAAAAGCGAGGGGCTTATTGGAAGATACCTTAGTATGGTGGGGCGGGGAATTCGGAAGAACCCCTTTTTCTCAGGGAAAAGATGGGCGTGATCATAATCCACGGGGCTTTACAGTATTTTTAGCCGGTGGTGGAATTAAGCCAGGTATTTCTTATGGTTCGACAGATGAAATTGGAGGCACTGCTGTTGATAACCGTGTCCATATGCATGATCTGCATGCCACCATTCTACACGCAATGGGCCTGAATCATGAAAAATTGACTTACAGATCTGCAGGGAGAGATTTCCGACTGACCGATGTACATGGAAGTGTGGTAGAGGATTTGTTTTCTTGAGGTCTTATCCTTTAAACTTAGGATATCGAATTCAAAAAAGGCTAAAAGTATTCAATCTACAATGTAGTACGTTGTTGTTAAATTTAATTCAGGATCTGCATTCTGATAGTAAAGAGCTTGCAAGATTTGCTGACAGATGTTAATTCTGATCGCTTTCTCTAATTTTTGTACCCCCCCAATTTATTATGTCAGAATTAAGTGATTTAACTATCAAGGTAGCGCCACGCGAACAAACTGGCCGCCAGGCTTGTAATAGACTCCGTGCGTCCGGAAGGATACCTGCTGTTTTTTACGGCAAACAAATTAACAAGTCATATTCAATTGAAGATCGAGCAATGCGCATTCTTTTGCGAAAAGCTTCAGGATCATCGTCTTTGTTCCGTCTGCTTGGAGAAAAAGGGGAAGATGAGCTTGTTTTGATTAAAGACATGCAAATGGATTCTATCAAAGATACAATAACACACATTGATTTTATTCAGGTTAATCGCGGTGAAGATCTTCAAACTAAAGTACCTCTTACTCTTCTTGGAGAAGCGGAGGGAGTCAAGACACAGGGTGGAATTTTAGAGGCACTGGTTAATGAAGTGGAAATTCGTTGCCGACCTAGTAATTTGCCTTCTCAAATTGAACTTGATATATCAAAATTAGAACTTGGAGAAAATTTACAGGTTAAAGATTTGCCGGTAATTGAAGGAGTCGCTTATGTTGCAGAATTGGATGGAATGCTTGTTTCATGCGTAGGTAGTGCGGGCGGTCGTTCATCGGCAGAAGATAGTGAGGACGGGGAGCCGGAGGAAGTTGCTACAGATCAAGAATCTACCGAAGAGACAAAATCATCTGACTAATCCGGAATTTTTTATAATCTTAAAACCTTTCGATTGTAAATGACTCGTGGCAAATTTCGCAATAATTGGACTTGGAAATCCTGGAGATATTTATCAAAGCACTAGGCACAATTTAGGCTTTTGGTTACTTGATAAAATTGCAGAAAAAGAAAATGTCCGGTTTAATAATAGTAAAGAATTTCATGCCGATCATTTAATTATGAAACGCAAGGAAAAAAAAGTTCTTTTAGTGAAACCCAAAACTTTTATGAATGAGAGTGGGCGCTATCTTTCGAGTATCCTGAATTATTTTCGATGCTCCCCTGAGAATGTTATAGTGCTTCACGATGAATTAACTTTGCCATTTGGCGAAATAAAAATTTCCAAAAATAGAGGAGCCGGCGGTCACAACGGGGTTAGTAGTGTAATTTCATCACTTGGTAATTCCTTTGTGAGATTTAGACTTGGAATCGGCAACAAGCCTTTCCCTCAAATGAAACTTTCTGATTTCGTTCTTTCCAAACTTTCTGCTGAGGAATGTTTATTTTTAGAAAATAAAAAAGATAATTTTTATGACGCTCTATTTGGGATTTTAGATAACGGAATAGATGCCACAATGAATTTAATTAACCAAACAAAACGATCCCAATCAACCTCATGAACAAGAGAAACTACTTAGCAACTATTGTATACAATGCCCGCGGGGCAGATGGATCTTCTGACGAAATGATTCCAAAATTAAGTGAAATCATCCGCCAATCAGAAGGAGAAGTCACAAAAGTAGAAAACCAAGGTAATCACGATTTTATCTACCCACAAAGCAAGGAAGTGACCTCTGGAACTTACCTCCAATTCGAAATCGAGGCTGATGCAGAAATGCCTCTCCGCTTGAAAGAAAAATTAAAGCTAGAAAAAAAAGTTGATCGCGTTCTAATTGAGCGCAAGTAAAGTAAGTTAAATCTTCTTTACTACTTTAAATTTATTATGGCATCGTTAAACAAAGTTCTACTCATAGGAAATCTTACCCGTGACCCTGATGTAAGAATGATGAGTAATGGTCGCCCAGTTTGCAATTTCGGGCTTGCCTTAAATCGCTCTTACAAGGACGCAGAAGGTAATCGTAAGGATGAAACTACTTTTGTTGATGTTGAGTCCTTTGGCCCTAGGGCAGAAGCAGTCGGTCGGTTTTTCACTAAGGGTCGGGCAATTTTTATCGAAGGGAGACTTAAGTTAGATCAATGGGAGTCTAAGGAGGGTGAAAAGAGAAGCGCACTTAAGGTGGTTTTAGATAGTTTCGAGTTTGTTGATTCCAAGCAAGAGGGTGGTTCTACTGCACCTAGAAGTGGGGAGCAGACAGCACCACCTCAGGCAAATGAAGCCCGACCAAAACCTTCCCCCGAACCGGCTCCAGAAAGCAACGACTTAGATGACGATGTACCTTTTTAATCACTGACAAATTTATAATTATGGCCACCACAGAAATACTACTCGTAGAACACATAAACAATCTTGGATCCGAAGGAGATGTTGTAAAGGTCCGACCTGGATTTGCACGAAATTATCTTTTGCCCCAGAAGAAAGCAGTTCCATTAAATCACGCAAATAAAAAACGTTTAGATTCATTAAAGGTTGCCCGTGCTGCCAGAGAGACTGACGAACTTCAGAAATCACAAGAGATTGCCACCAAGTTAAAGGATACAAAAATCGCCGTGGCGGTGAAGACGGGTGCGGGAGGAAAACTCTTTGGATCCGTGACTGTTCACCATATTCTTGAAAAGTTGAGTGAAAAAGGATTTACTTTCGATAAGAAACACATCACTTCATTTTCTCCGATCAAGGCATTGGGAATTAGTAAGATTTCGATTTCACTACACAAAGAAGTGGAAGCCGAAGTTGAAGTTGAAGTTGTATCTGAGAATCCAATTGAAGAGAGCGAGTAACTCTTACCTATTCGCTAATTAGCAGGATTATTTGAATGCCAAGTCTAGGAACTTCTTCTTCCAAAGAAAAATCAGTTCCTAAGTACCAAGGTTCTGGAGCCAAACATCAATCATCTGTTAAAGATACCATAGAGGGTAAACCTCTACCTAGCAATTTAGATGCAGAGCAAGGTTTACTCGCGGCTTGCATTATGGATACATCCGGTGAGGTAATGGGAAGATGTGCGGAGCAAGCAATAAGTGCCGATCATTTTTATCATTTAAATCACCAAATTATTTTCGAAGCACTTTTGGACCTTAATCGTGATAATAAGGCTGCGGATGAAATTTTACTGGCAGAAAAACTTGAAAGTAGAAAGCAACTAGAACAAGTAGGTGGACAAAATGGCTTATTTGAACTTACTTCAAGAATCGATACCACTGCCCATGCAACCTATTGGTTAGAGATCGTCAAAGAAAAAGCCCTTTTAAGAAGATGTATATATGTTGCTTTTGAAATTATAGACGGTGCGAATAACCTACAGGGCGAAGTCGATGATTTTCTTTCTGGAATGGAGCAAAGGGTTTGCGAGTTGGGTGATGATCAAAATACCCGTTCCTCTATTCATTTTAGAGAGCCGATACAGAAAGCTATGGGTGAGATACAGAAAATGCTTTCGAAGGAAGAATCGGATGGTTTGTTAACAGGCTATAAAGATTTGGACAATCTGACAAATGGCTTGAAATCGTCAGAAATGATTGTCATTGCGGCCCGTCCTTCTGTAGGTAAAACAAGCCTTGCGATGAACATCGTCGAGAATATTTCCTTCTCCCACAAGTATATTAACAACCCAAAAAATATCTTAGTTTTTAGTTTAGAAATGAGTGCCTCATCATTAGCGATGAGATTAATATGCGGAAAGGCAAAGGTAAATATGAATGATTTGCGTAAGGGCTTTGTTGCAAAGAATTACGCAGAAAAACTCAATGAAATAAGTCAGCAATTTCAACAAGCTCCCATTTGGGTAGACGATACAAGTGGCTTGAGTATCAATCAAATCCGTGCAAAAGCACGAAGAGTTAAATCAAGGAATGGTCTTTCTTTAATTGTGATTGATTATTTACAGTTAATTTCAGGGGATCGTTATTCTTCTTCTCGGGAAAATGAGATATCAGTGATTTCAAGAGGATTGAAATCGATGGCAAAAGAATTAGAAGTCCCGGTTATTGTTCTTAGCCAGCTCAATCGAGATTCTGAAAAAGAGAAAAGGGACCCCCGACTTTCAGATTTGAGGGAATCCGGTTCAATTGAGCAGGATGCTGATATTGTTATGTTATTGGGGAAAGAAAGAAAGGGGGAAGATATTCGTGCAAGTGACGTTTCTCAGACTGGTGAAGAAAGTCAAGCAGATGACTTTGAGCCTATTAAGTTAATCCTTGCCAAGCAAAGAAATGGGCCTACCGGTTACGTAAATCTTGCATTTGTGCGGAAATATACGAAATTTGAAAGTGCACAATATGACCCCCGACTTAATTAAAAATTAAATGAATAAAATTCGTTCTCTTTTCCCCATCCTGTTCCTACTTTCTGGAATGATGATTTTATGGTCTCAAGTAGTTCCAGATGGTAAAATAATTTCTTCCATATCCATCGAATTGGAAGGCCCTGATACCATTGGGAAATCTTTTATTTTACAAAATTTACAAATAGAAACGGGAATCCCTTACAAATCCAACGCGATAGACAAATCGATTACTAACCTTATGGCAACGGGTGCGATTGATGATGTAAAAGTATTTTTGGACCCAGAAATAAGCACTGAACAAGAGGTGGCCTTAGTTTTTAAGGTCTATACAAAGTCTCGGATTGGAACGATTATCTTTGAGGGTAATGATAAGTTGTCCGATCGAAAACTCGAAAAGGAAATTGAAATAAGTATCGGGGAATTGTTGGACGAGTCTGAGATAAAAGCTGATCAACGGGCACTCAAAGAGTTATATTTAGAAAAAGGTTTTTGGAATTCTCAAGTAGACAGTCAAATTATAACCAAAGAGGAAGGAAGAAGCGTCTCAGTTGTATTTAAAATTATAGAAAATGAAAAACGAAAAATAGGTAAAATTATTTTCGAAGGAAATAAGAATATTTCAGATAAAAAACTCTTAAAGGAAATGGAAACAGCACCCTGGAGGTTTTGGAGATTTTGGTCTAAAAGATCTCGTTACCGACCTAGTATCTTTGAAGAGGACTTAATTAAACTCAGAACTGCTTTCCGTGATCAAGGTTTCTTAGATGTCACAATTGAGCAAAGTGGAGTAAAAATTATTCCGAAAGGATCTAATTCTTTAGATGTTGTCATCCGTGTGGACGAGGGTGAGCGATCCTATTTCGGTGAAATATCTATAGTTGGTAATTCCGTCATTACTGCAAAAGATTTAAAGCGACTGGATAGTCGTGCTGACAAAGAACTAAAGACAGGGGATCACTATTCGCCAACACTTCTTTCCGAGGAAAGAAATCGCTTGCGAAAGAAATACGGCGAGCAGGGTTATTTGGATGCCAGGGTGGTTTCGATTAGAAAGCCTAATCTTCAAACAGGACAAATTGATCTAAGGTTTGAGATTACGGAAAATAACAAATTTACTGTGAACACAATTCAAGTTCGGGGAAATGAGAAAACAAAAACAACTGCCATTGTTCGGGAACTTGCTTTGGCGCCAGGTGAGACGTTCGATTTACTTCGAATGGAAACGAGCGAATCCCGTCTAAGAAATACGCGTTTTTTCGAGAAAGTAACATTGGATGACGAACCAATTGCATCACAGGATCCAGAATTGCAAAGTAGCAGAAGAAACCTGGTAGTAAATGTAGAGGAGGGTCGCACTGGACATGTTTCTTTTGGAGTTGGATTTAGTACTTTAGAGAAAGCGATGATGTTTGCCGAATTTAGACAAGGAAACTTCGATATAATGAGATGGCGTAGTCCCCATCGCTTGCAGGGAGACGGACAGAAATTCCGCCTTCGTTTAAAGCTGGGTGCTCGAAGTAATGAGGTTCGACTTGCTCTTGAGGAACCCTGGTTTATGAATCGCAGGGTTGCTGCTGGATTTGAGTTATTTCGGGAAAAGTCTGATTACTACAGTTCATACTACGATGAAATGCGAGCAGGGTTTGAGGTCTATTTTAGAAAGAGATTGTTCGAGCTTGTTGAAGGTCGGTTATTTTATCGTCTCGAAGATGTCATAATTAGTGATATCGGAATTGGTGTTCCTGCTTTCATAACGAACGATCCGAAATATGATCCATCGAAAAAAGAAATTGACCGAACAATTTCTAAAGTGGGTCTTAGTTTAACCCGTGATACAAGAAATAGTATCTTATTTCCCTCCGAAGGTAGCATTGTTACCCTACGAAAAGAATTTGCCGGTGGCCCATTTGGTGGAGATGCTGATTATGGCCGTTTCGAATTACAGGGAGCGAAGTTTTTTGAGACTTTTACTCCTATGGAACAAGTTTTATCGATCGTAGGGAGAACAGGAACACTGGGTCGTTTTGATGGAAAAGATGCAGATGTACCTTTCTTCGAAAAATTCTTTTTGGGGGGGCCTTATAATTTGAGAGGGTGGGACTATCGGGAGGCAGGGCCACAAGATTCAAAAGAACCTAATGGAGGAAATTCTTACAGTTATTTAAGTGCAGAGTATACTTTTAAAATTGCTGACCCATTACGTTTTGCAGTTTTTTATGACGGCGGTTTTTTAAGAACCAATGATTTTAAATTTTTGCCTGGAGATGATATGGAAGGCTGGCATGATAATTGGGGATTGGGAGCACGCATAATGGTTATGGGTATGCCGCTTCGACTAGATTTAGGTTTCCCGATCTCGGATCCTACAAAAACAGGTGGATCGCCGCAGTTTCATTTTTCTGGTGGTACACGATTTTAAACTTTCACTATTAATTCATTACCTAACTCACATCTAATATGCATAAGCTAATTCTCTTTTTGGCCCCTCTCGCCTTTTTGTTTTTAATGCCTTCTTTTTCGATTGCACAAAAAGTAGCGGTGGTAGATGTACAGAAAGTTTTTGATGGATATCAAAAGGTAAAGGAAGCAAGAGCTAGATTGGACAAGTCCAAGAAAATTGCGATGGAGGAACTCGAAATTTTCCGTGCAGAAATGGAGAAAATTGTTAAAGAACTAAAAGAGATGGAGGATAAGATTAAAAATCCAAATATTGACAGCACGGACCTTAGAAAAAAATACCAAGAAAAAGTTGAAAAAGCGAAGGTCAAGCAGGACGATATGGTTTCTTACGATAAACGAGCGAAGGCTACCATTTCTCAAAGGCAAAGAAACCTACTTGTCGAACATCTTGCAGATATCCGTAAAGCGGTCCAACAAGTGGCAGGTGCTAAAGGGTATGATTTGATCTTAAATTCTTCAGAAACGCAGTTGGGTGTATTTTATGCAGGAGATAAATTTAATGTAACTGAGGAAGTTATTATTACTCTTAACGCATCCCAAGGTAAAAAGTAAGTAGCCCGTTTAAAACTGCTCTGAAAGTAGGAGCTTATGAACTTTAAGATAGCTTTCGACCAACTTCTTGTGATCCTTCCTTCTGCGGAAGTAGATGGAACTTTAAAGATTTCTAGTTTAAGTGGCATCGCTGCACTTGAAAGAGCGGTTGAAGGTGATATTTCTTTTCTAGGTAATTCAAAGTACAAGTCATTAGTTTCAAAATCTAATGCATCTATTATTTTATTGCCTAAGAACTACATTGGTTCTCCAAAAGAAAACCAAGTTTTTCTTCGAATTGATGACCCTTCACGTGGATTGGCTTCATTATGCAGCTTTTTAGAGGGTGAATTGTATCCCCCGCCAAAAGCTGAAATTCATTCAACTGCCTGGGTTGATTCAGGTGCAAAATTGGGTGCTGGAGTTGCCATTGGCGCATTTTGTTTTATCGGAAAAGAAGTTTTAATTGAAGCAGGCAGTATTATTGGAACTCATTGCCATATCGGAGATTTTGCAAAGATTGGTCGTAATGCGAATTTACACCCCGGTGTGAAGCTATTATCAAGGTGTGAGCTCGGTAATAATGTTGTAGTTAATGCGGGAGCTGTCATTGGATCCGAAGGCTATGGATTTGATCAGGCCGAGGGCTCTCATAAAAAGATACCGCATCTTGGAAAGGTTGTGGTAGAGGATGAGGTTGAAATTGGTGCAAATACATGCATAGACCGTGCTCGATTTGAGGAAACAAGGATTGGTGCGGGATCAAAAATTGATAATTTAGTTCAAGTAGGTCACAATGTAAGAATTGGAAAAGGTTGTTTAATCGTAGCTCAGGTTGGCATTGCCGGCAGTGTTGAGTTTGAGGATAATGTAGTGGTAGGCGGTCAGGCTGGGTTTGCGGGACATTTGAAAATTGGAAAAGGAGCGAAGATTGCCGGGCAGGCAGGTATTACAAAAAATGTCGAGCCTGGTGCATTCCTCAAAGGCAATCCTGCATTACCCTTTCAATTAGCACAAAGAATTTCTATTTTACAAAAAAGATTGCCTGAATTGTTCAATAGATTTGATGGCTTTGCCGATAAGGGGTAATTTTAAACTATGGAGAACGGAAAAAAACTAAAGATTTTTACAGGTAATTCAAGTAAGCCACTATCTCAGGAAATATGTGAATACCTTGATGTTCCTCTAGGAGATGCAACCGTAACTTCATTTCCTGATAATGAGAGCTTTGTCCGTTATAATGAAAATATTAGAGGGATGGATGTATTTTTAGTACAATCGACCTGTTCCCCTGCGAATCATAATGTAATGGAGTTATTAATTATGATAGATGCCGCTAAAAGGGCATCTGCAGCAAGAGTCACCGCAGTACTTCCATTTTTTGGTTATTCAAGGCAAGACCGAAAGGATCAACCACGTGTTCCAATTACCTCAAAATTAGTTGCAAACCTTTTAGTAGCAGCGGGTGCCAATAGAATTTTAACAATGGATTTGCATGCACAGCAAATCCAAGGTTTTTTTGATATACCAGTAGATCATTTGTATGCATCTCCTGTTTTCTTTGAAGAATTAAAAAGTCGTGATGCTCAAAATATGACCATTTTTTCTCCCGACGTGGGTGGAATGAAAATGGCAAATGCATATGCTGAGGTGCTAGGCTGTCCGCTTGGATTTGTGGCAAAACGACGAACTGGTGCAAGCACAGTCGAAGCGATGAATTTAGTAGGAGAGGTAGAGGGAAGAGAAATCCTCATGATTGATGATATGACAGAGACTGCGGGTACATTAACAGCAGCAGCAAAAATTTTGAAAGAACGAGGGGCAAAAAAAGTAAGTGCAATTGTAAGTCACTGTGTTTTGAACGAGACTGGGAAAGAGAGGCTAAGGCAAGGTATTCTAGATGAATTAATTACAACGAATACCGTGAATATAGATATTGGTGATCTCCCAATTAAGAAATTAAGTGTTGCACCCTTACTCGGTGAAGCAATTAGACGAACCAATACAGATAGTAGTATTTCAAGCCTATTTCAAATAAAAGGTTTTTAAGTATTTTATAAAATTAGACAACCGCGTGGAGTAAATACGCTATGATAGTCATGAAACCAATTATTTTAGGCCTCATATTATTTACAGTGCTTGCGATTGGAAATGGGAACCTTTTTGCTCAGAATCGCAAACTTTCCTTAAAAATTGAAGATGGTGTTCTTGACCGCTCATTGAATAGAGCACCTAGTAGTTATTCTCCTGCTCTCAAGAAGGCGACTCCAGCTGTGGTTGCAGTAACTACTCAGCAAGTAGTTAGAAGGCTTTATCCAGGGGGAGGAAGTAGTCCGCGCGAAGAATTACTGAGGAGATTTTTTGGCTTACCCCTTTTAAATAATGCTAGAGTGGAAGAAGAAATGGTCCCTGCAGGCATAGGTTCGGGTGTCATTGTTAGCCCGGAAGGCCATACTATTACCAATGCTCATGTTATTACCGACCCGAGAACTGGTGAACTAGTGGAAGAGGTAACAGTTCAATTATCGGATAAAAGGCAATTCCAAGCCAAAATTATAGGTTTTGATCGATCAACAGATGTTGCGGTTTTGAAAATAGAGGATGATAAACCATTCCCACATGTAACTTTAGCAAATAGTGATCATTTAGAAGTGGGTGATATTGTTTTTGCAGCTGGAAACCCTTTAGGAATTGGTATGACGGTAACCATGGGAATAATTTCCGCGACAAAGAAATCAGAATTAGGTGTTCTTGACTTGGAGGGTTCATATGAGAATTTCATCCAAACGGATGCAGCAATTAATAGAGGGAACTCCGGTGGACCATTGTTAGATGCAGTGGGTCGTTTAATCGGTATAAATACCGCAATAATTTCTCAAACTGGTGCAAGCATGGGAATTGGATTAGCGATTCCGGTTAATATGGTTCAAAAAGTACTGACCGACTTGGTTGAAAGAGGAGGAGTGAGAAGAGGTTTTCTTGGTGTTGAATTAGCACCTTCAAGTGATGGTACAGGTGTAGTCGTTACAAAGATAGTACCGGGAAGTGCAGCAGATCTCGCTGGCTTTGAACCAAAAGATCGAATTATAAAGGTGGACTCTCAAGCAGTTGACTCAATCAATCAATCGAGGTTGGCAATCTCTCAAACTGCACCGGGCACAAAGATAACGATTGATGTTATCAGAGGAGGAAATAAAAAAACATTATTTGTTACGCTCGATTTAATGGGAGGTAAAAATAGAATATCAATGCCTGGCGTCTCCTTGGAAGAGTTGAGTGTGGAAAATCGATTACGGTTTCAAATACCACCTACAACAAAGGGAGTGGTTGTGACAAAATCCACTGGTAATGCCGAAACCTTTAAGGAAGGCGTAGTAATTGTGGAAATTAATGGATTCCAGGTAAATTCGATTCAAGAAGTTGAAGAACAGATCAAGAGTGGAATTAATCGTTTTTATGTATGGTACCGTAACAAGTATCGATTTTTAGCTTATCGCGTTCCCTGATATACGATTCAACTGCCTGGCTTTATTGGATCAATTAGTTTTAATTCATCCGGGATTTCGCTGGGGTCATAAGTTGGAAAATGAAGCTTGAGGAGCGGCTGGAATGAGACACCAAAATCTAACTCATGAGTACTTCGGTCCACCAGTGAAGTTACGGCACAAATAGTGCACTCTGTTTCATTCAGTATAGATAGAGCTTCGGTAACCCGGCCTCCTTTAGTAACAACATCTTCGACCAGTAAAACATTGTCTTTCTTAGACAAAGAAAAGTTTCTGCGCAGTTCAAGTTTATCTTCCACTTTCTCTAAAAACAAAAAGCGACAGTTTAGTTGTCTGGCAACTTCCTGCCCAAGGACAAGCGCGCCCATTGCAGGAGCAACAATAGTGTTAGGGGTTGGACAATCTAATTGCTTTATGAGCAAACTTGCTAAAATGGAAACTTTGTCCAAATACTGACAAACTTGTGCGCATTGGAAAAAATGCCCACTACGCTGGCCCGATCTTAAAATGAAATGGCCAGTGAGAAGTGCTTTAGTTTCTTTAAAGATAGATATTACCTGATCATCGGTTTTATTTTCCATCAATTCACCATTTTGAAATAGGAAAATTTAGCAACAGAATTCACTCATTTATCTAATCTACTTGAAATAAGTATTTAGGTTCTAAGAAAAGCCGATGAATATAACCTCTATTTTTTTGAGACAGTTGGGTTTTTCCAGCCTAAATTAATTTTCGGTCCCATGTTATAAAGTTTTGCATTAATATTTCGGAGTTCTTGTTGATTATCTTCTATCAATTTATCCATCGATAGTCGGGCATTTTGCAAATTTGATGAGGCGGTTAAGTATTCTTCCGATGCTTTGAAGCCAGGAATTTTTGACTGAATGGCATTATCTTGATCAAATTTAGCTTTGCATTTATCGCAGCAAAACCCGACTTTTCTCCCTTTGAAAATAGAAAATTTTTCGTCTACGATTTCTTTTTTAGATACGGGGCATTTGTTGTTAAATGGGGTTTTATCTTGAGTACGTAGGCCAATTTGAATGGTCTCTTCTTCCCGTTTTTCGAACTTTAAGGTTTCCACTGCAATTAGTTTTTTTAAAGAATCTTGCCTGTCTTTTTTCTGAGCAATTAGAGCATTATAAGTTGGTGAGTCTACAAAATGTTTTTTCAATGATTCTGCACCCTGAGGTGTTACTTTGGTTTGCCATAAAAAAAGTTTATTAAGTTTACCCAGTTTTTGAAGGTGAGGAAGAGACGCATCGGATATTTGAGTGCCATAAAGATTCAGGTACTCTAGGTTGGGTAATTTGGATAAGTGAATGGAGGATTTGTCTGTTATTACAGTATTTTCAAGATGCAACCGAGAGAGAAGTCCATATTTGGTAAGGGATGCAATTCCATTATCAGTAACCTTTGTCCTGGCTAGATTTAACCAAACAAGTTGTTCGGCAATTGGTTCTAGTAACATAATTTTCTTATCATCAAAATTTTGTCCTGCATAGGAAGCATTTACATATATCGCATTAGTATTTTGAGCGATTGGCATAGCTAAAATTCCAGCTTTCCGTAGATTGTTGAGTGCTTTGGGACTCGCTGGAGGCACGATGGGAAGCTTGGGTTGCAATATGATATTTTTGGATATCAATTTCTTCGGCATATTGGCTAAGATGTGAAAGGCAGATTTTTGAGTTTTATCATCTAGGTCAGAAATCTGTAGGTCAAAAGATGCTCCTATCTTAATCCATGCCTTCATAACTTCAAGTTCCTGTCGTGTCACAGGATTGTAGTGGTCAGAATCTTCCATCGGGGGCATAGCTTCTTCGTCTTCTTTGGGCAGGGTAATACGATAAATGAGTTCACTCTCTTCAATGTTCCCCTTTACGATAATGTCCGCACCTACCCCGCTACCACCCTTTAGAAAATCTTTTTTTGTATGAAGCTTTAATTTGCCTTTGCTTTTGTTTTCTCCATGGCATTCTTGGCACTTAGCTGCAAACACCGGAAGAATGAGACTGTCGTAAACATTTTTGTCGGATTTATCACTCTTGCCATGGACAAAAATTGAATTAGTTAAGATAAAAACGGTAGCAGTATAGATAAAGAGCTTCATAATTCGATTGGGAAAAAGTAATTGATAAGTATTATAAAACTTATTGGTTTCGTAAATTGGAGCAAGTGAATGATTATTAAATGAATAAAAAAATTGATTGGAGTAAAGAGCTTTGGTGCATTCTTTTTTTTGGATGTATAGGATTTACTATTTGGCCCTTGATGGTTTATTATTTATCCCAAGCTTTAGGAGTACATTATTTTATTGAACTGCCACTTAGAGTTTGGGCAGAGAATAAAGTTTACGGTCCACTTGCCTACTTTAATTTTCGCTCCCTTCTTAGTTTGCTTTTTTTGTGCTTTCCTTACCTTTCGTCAATTATTTTAAGGTTCCTTATTCGTTATTCACGAAAGTAGAAAGTTTGAAATTAATTGTGAACCAAACTTTCTTGGTGTTTACAAAAATTAGCATAACTTCCCTGCATTGCGAGCAATTCGGGATGGCTTCCTTGTTCGATAATTTCTCCATGATTGAGAAAAATAATTTGGTCTGCATCTCGAATTGTGCTGAGCCTATGAGCGATGATAAGTGTAGTCCTATTCTTAATGAGTTGATTTAAAGCAACTTGAATATCTCTTTCAGTCTCAACATCAACACTTGAGGTTGCTTCGTCTAAAATAACGATAGGGGGTGACTTTAATATTGCCCGTGCAAGAGTAAGTCTTTGCTTTTCACCCATGCTCAATCGGACTCCTCTTTCCCCAATTAATGTATTGAGTCCATCAGGAAGTTTTTGGACAAATTCCCATGCACTTGCAACTTTGAGTGATGAAATGATATCCTTTTCATTTGAACAAGGCGAAGCCAGCAAGAGGTTTTCTTCCACTGTTGTATCAAATAAGAAAGGGTCCTGTGATACGAAGCCAATATTGCTTCTTAATGAGCTTAGGGAAAAATTCCTAACATCAGTGTCTCCAATTGAAACTGATCCCTTTTCCACATCGTAATAACGAAGAAGAAGATTTGCGATCGTACTTTTTCCCGCTCCCGTTGGTCCCACCAGTGCAGTCGTAGAACCGGACGGCAAACAGAAATCCAAACCTTTGACAATCGATTGCCTTTCATCATAAGCAAATGTTACATTTGAGAACCTAATCGAATGATTTTCTTTGGGAAAGCGGGCTGGGTGTTTCGGGCTTTTAATTGAAACCTCTTCATCAAGAATCTCAAAAACTCTTTCTCCCGAAGCTTTTCCAGCAGCAATCATATTATTAATTGATACCAATTGTCTAACTGGTTCGTAAAACATGTTGGTATAAAGCAGAAAAGCAAAGAATTGCCCATTTGTAAAATTGGGATCCGTTTGTAGCAGGTATGCCCCCATCCCCACAACAGCAAGGATTCCAAGAGAAGAAGTAAAGCTCGCACTCGGCCCTTGTATCGACCATCTGTACATTGCCTGGAGTGATCGAGCTTCTAATTCCCTGCTACTTTCGAGAAAGCGCTTTTTTTCCCGCTTTTTTAAGTCGAATGAATGAATTAATCGATTACCTTGAATATCCTCTACTAATAAGGAATTCAGGTCTCCAGAAGCTTCGCGCACGGCCTTCCAATTTTTTTTGGAAACCTTTGAATAACGAAAGGCCATGACTAAAAGTACAGGAAGTGGAAGGAAAACCAAAGCGGCAAGCCTTGGTTCTTGTAAAAACATCATAATGGTAACTCCAATCAGGGTAAGAATTGCGATTACCCCTTGCTCCGTCCCATCCAAAATAGCCCGTTCAACATTTTGCACATCTTCAACTACTCTGGAGGAAATATCTCCACTCTTCCTTCGGTCGTAAAAATTGATCGGTAAGTCCAATAGCTTGTCATGAAGAGCTTTCCTAATTCGTAGAATAACTTTTTGTTCTAATTTGTTATTAATCCTAATTCGTAAGCAGTTTAGGATTTCCTTCGATAGAAAAAGCGCTCCGATAAAAAGAATTCCATTAATCAGAATTTTTGATTCTTCGAACCCTTGTGCGAAAATTTGATCAAGTACTCTTTGAATAACGGACGGCACCAATACAGAGAGTACAGTCATTATAAAAGCCAATGATAGGGTAAGGATAAAGAGAAATTTATGCTCAAAAATATATCCCGAAACTCGTTTAATTACTTTTTTGTTTTTGCTTTGTTTCATTTATGGTGTTGAACAGATAGACAAAACCTTTTTTTTCATTTTGACAAACATCGACGATCAATTAATCGAAGGACCCACAGGCGCTATACTTCGTGACCTTCCTTCGCCCTATCAATCTCATTCATCTGGACTGCTCCATCTTCCTCGCTTTATTGGAAAGATAAGAAAACATTTAAAGGAGGGGTTGCCGAAAAGCTATCAGCGTAATTTCACAAAAGGTTTTGATGGTTTTTTATGCCTTCACTTAGGCGTTGAACCGAGCGATATAATAGAATGCGTACGAATCTCTAACTCAGAGGAAGAATTAAATTCTAAATTAAAAGAACTCTTTCCGGCTGAACTTAACTGTCATGTGTGGAATCGAAAAGTAGTGCAAATGGGAATGTCTGATATGGCATTAGAAAAATTGGAAGAAATCAAATCTGACCTTGGAGCTAAAAATCGTCCTGATTTACGATCTTTTGCGGATGTGATTGATTATGACGAGGGACGTATAGATTAGAAAATCTATTAAACCCTTTTGACTGTCAAAAGGGTAATGTCGTCTCGGTCCGATGATATGGAGGAAAATTCCTCAATGCTATTCATCAAAGAAGAATTGAATAAATGCGGGCTTTTTTCTAGAGCTCCCTCAAGTTTTTTACACAAGCGATCTATCCCGAATTCTTCCTTTGATTGATTTTGTGATTCTGTAACTCCATCAGTGTAGAGTACAAGCATATCACCCTTCTCGAATGAACAGGTTTGATCTTCAATAACTTCTTCAAAAAGATCGGAAGGAACCATCCCGAGAGCCATTCCACTCCCGCGAAGTTTTTCTACACTTAATTGTTGCCCATTCACCTTTCCTAAAAGCGCAGGTTCATGTCCAGCACGAGAAAAAGTAATGGTGTTCGCCTGGGTATCAATAATTGCAAGAACTAGGGTGATGAACATATCTTCCCGAATTCTTTCTTCAAGGTCCTGATTCAGCTTAATCAAAATTTCTCGGGGCGATTTAGATTTTTTTACATAATGCCGAAGGTTTGTTTGGCAAAGAGCCATAAGCAAGGAGGCGGGTACTCCCTTTCCGGACACATCTGCCACTGATACAGCAAACTTAGTAGCAGATAATTTATAGAAATCATAAAAATCGCCACTTACCTGAGCAGAAGGAATATATTGAGTATCAATTTCCAGTCCTTTAAAATAAGGTGATTCTTTGGCAAGGAATAATTCCTGGACATCTCGTGCCAATGTAAGATCTGAGTCCATTCGTGTTTTTTCAACCCGTAAGTTCATTGCGTCGGAATTTTTAATCGCTAATGCGGCCTGTTCGGCAAGAGAATTGACAAGTGATAGATCTGTTTCACTAAAGGTTAAACCATTAGCAGGGTTGGCGACAACTAGAACTCCTGAAATTTGATCATCATGTACTAGTGGCGAAAAAATTAGGGATCGTAGAGTAAGCGATGGATCATTGTGCTTTACTACTCTTGGGTCGTTGAGAGCTTGCGGAACATAGACTGACTTTCCTGTTTTTGCCACTTCACCAATTATGCCCTCCCCTTCTTCCAAAACTTCAGTAGCTAGAATATTCTCCAAGAAACGGGCACGGGTTGTGCTAGTTTCAGTAAGGGAGGATTTAATCTTTCGTTGCGGGGGGAAAAGGCCTTCAGTTGCTACACTTTGCAACTTTCCATTGGGTAGTTTTTCGTAGACACATGCACTGATTGCACCAGTTGTCATCACTGCGGTATGAGCAATTCTTTGATACAGATCTTTTCGGACGACTCCCTCTCCGATAGCCACTGCTAAATTATGCATGAAATCAACTACGATTTCTTTTTCTTGTTGAAGGCGAATCTTTTGGTCGCTCAGTTCAGTGGTTTCAATCTTTGCTTTTTTTCTTGAGTAATTCCACGCGAGTAAACCCAAAATAAGTCCCGCCAGAAAATAAAGCAATGAGTTCATAACATGAAGTACTAAGCTGAATCCTCGACTTTCTGTTCAAGGTAATTCACCACATCTCGGAAAATCCGGGAATTTTTCTGATTTAGATCAAGTAAGGTTTTGTGTGCTCTGTAAATCACCTCAGGGCAGGCTTTCTCCTCTTCCGCTTTAACTTGTAGATTCTCTAGGTCATTTGGACTTGAGATGAACTCAGAACTCACTATAGCAATTTTGTGAATACCAAGATTTTCTACAGTTTCTAAGTTTCTACCTACAAGATTAAGTAGCGTTAGGGTTCCTCCTTGTTTTTCTTTTTTTAACTTTAGTGAAAGTCCAACTAAAATTCCCAAAAATGTACTGTCCATACTAGAGCAGTTTTCAAAATCGATTACAAAAAATTTATTACCCTCCTTCACCATTTCATGCAGAAAGGAGCGGAGTGGAGCACAATTTAAGTACGACGCTTTTTCTTTTATACGAACAAAAACTTCTTCGTTTGTTGCACAAACTTGATAAATTGATTCTTTGTTCACGCAGGAATAAGGTAAAACAATATTTAGTTTACCTCAGCGAAGGCACACATAAAATAATCGAGTGACATATTGAAAAAACTCATAGTTGATCAAGTGTTTAGTCTCGAGAATTTCAATGCCACTAAGAAGCGAAAATGAAATAGGAGAAACAGTACACCTTCATTTCAAACAAATACCGAAACAAAATGAATCGTTGGATTTCCCGAGGAAGATTGTTTAAAAAAGCAAAGAAGTCTCATAACTTCGTTTGTTGTAAAGGTTTGCCTTATAAAACTTCCTTAATGGCCTTAAAGTCTGGGAGCTGCTTTGGGTCATCAGAAGACCACGCAAATGCTATTTCTCCTTGCTTGGAAACCACAAAAGCAGATCTTTTACTTACGCCTTTGAAACCGATAAAATCTTCGTATAATACACCGTAATGCTCTGAGACTTCTTTATTGAAGTCACTGAGGAGCGGGAAATTAAGGTTTTCTTTCAAAGCCATTGCTTCCTGTGCAAACGGACTATCCACGCTCAGTCCATACACTTTAGCGTTTAAATTTTCATAGGATTTTAGATCATCTCTAACCGAGCAGGCTTCTTCCGTGCAAACGCCCGTAAAGGCAAATGGAAAGAAAAGTAGTACTACCGATGATTCTCCTTGGTGCGAACTGAGAGTTACATCGGAAAGACCTTCTGGCGTTTTTGTTTTTAGAGTAAAGTCTGGGGCTTTTGAACCTAGCAATAATGTCATGGCAATTTCTTCAATTTTAGGGTGAATAAATAGACTTAAATTAGGTAACGGACTATACGACGAAAGCAAGAGGAATTCGTGTAGAATAAAAAAGAATTAATATTCTACGCTCGATGATTATGAAATCAGTCCTTATAATTTATAACTTTATGAGTGTGAAAGAATTGTTAATAAATACCGAAATAGTAATTGGAGAAGAAGATTTCGCTAAAAAAATCTCCAGTGGACAAAAGCTGAAAATCAAATTCGGAGTAGATCCGACTAGACCCGATCTTACTTTTGGTCACTTGGTGGTATTTAACAAATTAAAGCAGTTTCAGGATGAT